>Ga0181601_10001519_pt1 | contig 19905 bp, 18 predicted proteins | sample 041ome_8_FD_133020 | JGI IMG/M metagenome (GOLD analysis project Ga0181601, IMG submission 133020) | Coastal salt marsh microbial communities from the Groves Creek Marsh, Skidaway Island, Georgia - 041407BS metaG (megahit assembly) | ecosystem: Environmental > Aquatic > Marine > Intertidal zone...
AAGCCTACGCAATCACATCCAAGGCTTGTTTACCGTGGGCGATCCGCCGTTTTTCGTCCTGTTGGATGCATTTGGCGAGCGTATCTTGCACGGCGCGCTTGCGACGCTCGTTTCGACGCCTGATTCTTCCATTCTCGACGAATACGTAAAGTGCTCTGGATGACGGTACAAGGAAGAAGATGGCGGCGTAACACACGAGCAACGGCATCATGAGTTTGCATAGCTTTGGGAAGAGCTCGAGAAACAAGATTACGAGCGGTGGCTCTCCGTACTCAATAGTGTTCGCATCGAGCTGTTGAACTGGCACTGGATCTCGGAAACGACCGGCTCTTCGTCCCATGGTTTGTTGGGCTCGAGGCGTCAGCGGTTGGCGCACGGGTTTGAAATCCATGCCTCCTGCCGATCTGAAAACCCAAATCAAAAACAAATTGACGATCCCTAAGAAGATCACCAAGGGCATCTTTTCCCCTCCTTCCCATAGAGGTCGAACTCGCTCGTAAATCGGTGGAGCCACGGGTGCTGGGACGGGCGACGGTCGCGGCACCGACGGCGTGGATGTGGATGGTCCCGCAGTGTTGGGATCGATCATCGTCACCTGAAGTCTAGGAAAGACGTATACCAATCGTCCATCATCCGATGCCTCTGCGTGTCCGCCGAATCGGGTCAAAACTTCCAGCATGTATCCCTCGTGCATTCTTGACACGTCACGTTCCGCATCTGACTTTTTGCGAAGCAAGCGCCTCAAGTGAGCAAAGACGTCAAAAGCACTTCCAAAGAGTCCATACTTGACCTCCGCGTAATCTTCTCTGCTCAAGAGGTACGAGTCAAGAAACGGTGCCACCTGCTCGGCGAACACACATCCTTTGTTGACGCGGAGAAGAGCGCCGACGGCGCGCCATCTCCTATCTTCCAAGCTCTCGTTGGAGTCCCCTCGTCCGAAGACAAAGGCGTAAATAGATTCCACGAACGTCAACTCACGCTTACGATCGTAGAAATCATCTTCATCATCGTCTTCTTCGTCCCCAACGCTTCCGTCTCGTCCGTTTGGTACTCGGAAATGGCCAATATCTATCGTTCGATGATTTGCGTGCTCATCGTTCTGGTTACGTCTAGAACTATCGTCGTCATCGCCCCCGTCTCCTCCTCCTCCTCCTCCTCCACCAACATTCGATGCGCTTCTCGAAGCCGACGGTTTCACCGGGATACCCGAAGCGACACCGTATTCTCGATCCATTCTTACCCTCTCGTAGTGGAGTACGTTGTTCCAATACGTGAGCTCTATCAAGTCGCGCATCCACAGATAGTACCAAAAGTCCGCGTTGAACCCACCGACTGGCATTGGTGTCGGACCTCCTCCATCTCTCTGGCCTCTAGACATCGCGATGACAACCATGGCCACGACGGCGATCGCCACCAAGGCGGCGCTCACGACCAAGAATGAACCGAATGCAGCTCTCATACCTCTCATCGTCGCTCTCCAGGCTGCTCGACGCGCGCGCAGCGCTCGCTCTCGAGCATCGCGCGCGTAAATCGCCGCTCGAAGGCGGACTGGCACGACGTAGACCACCTCGCGCGACTCCTCATCCACTTCGAGTCGTCCACCACTGCGCTCCACGACTTGGATTACTTGACTTCGGAGCGCCTCGGCATCTTCCTCTAGCGTGGGCGCAGCAAGGATAAGATCGCCGAGAGTGAAGCGCGGACCGGCGCTTTCCACTGCGCGGTATAGATCCCGCGCGTCCCGGGTCATTCGCGTCGAGGAGTGAGGAGCAAGTGTGGAAGTCAAAAGTCAAAGCTATCCTTTCTGTGACTCGCGTCGCTACAACTCTAGTTTTTTTCTATGTGCACTAAAGGCGAATGATGTACGATGAACTCTTGGTGAGGTATCTGATCCAACGATGCGGGTTACGCTTAGGCACGTCGCGCGAATGCGTATTTTGCGCCGCGCCGATAACCTGGAGATAACGCACTTGAAGCGCACTCGCGCAAAATGTTGGAATCTGGAATGACAGCGACAGCGGACCAATCTCCCGGCGAACGTTCGGAATGCGCTCGCTCTGCAGAGAAATCTGAATGGAACATTCGTGATCCGAGCCGCCCTGTAGCTTTTTCAATTGCCAAACGATTTGCTTTTGCGCGGCGTCATACATGATGTGTTGAGAACTCGACGAGACGTGCTTTGGCAAACGCCCAGTCGCCCCAAGGGCACCCTTGGGAATCGGAAGAGTCACAATCAGCCCAGTGCACGTGTCTTTCGTGGGAAAGTCGGCGTAGAGTTTGAGCTCGATGCCCACCTTGTACGGCACGCTCTCGTCGATGATTGGAATGACTCTGAATGGGGGCGTGAAGTCGCTCGCACTGCGATAGTTCATCAAAGAGAACTCGCCTTGGGGCGGGCGCATGGTGATCGTGCGATCGATATCGAAGTGATCCAAATCGGCGTCTTCGTGGAAATTGCAGTCATCGAGCAAAACGCCCGTGTATCCACCGCCCACTCCCGTGCCCTTACCACCGATGGTCAGGTCGTCGGACAACGCCAACTTGACCTTTGTGTCTTCGCCCATCAAGAAATTCCGCACCTGTATGTGCCCGTTAATCTCCGAAGTCACCAAGTTTCCGCTCGAGTTGAACGTCACGTTAATCTTCTCAATGATGTCCACGAAAATCTCGTCTCGCGTCGTCGCCGTCGTCGTGTTCATGACGCTCTTCTGCGTTGCCGTGCCCGACACGCGGTTGACTCCGCTCGCCGCCGACGCGGCGTTCATGAGATTAATCGCCGCCTTGGTCGGAAATTTCACCTTCATCCCGAGATTATTCTTAATCATCGACTCCACGCGTTGTCCAGCCTTGAGCGCTCCCGCCGCAATCTTCGTCGAGTCCACCTTTGAGCTCACCAACGCCCCCGCCAAGCCTCCTCCCGACTCCACTGGCGCGTTACACACGTGTTCCCGCAGCATATCCGTCGACGTCGTCTGCGGGTACCCATAATCAATAGCCTCATCAATCAACTCGTAAATCAACGTCGAGTTCTTCCTCAGCGCATCCTCCGTCAAAGTCCCGCAGTAATCCTTCATCAACCTCGCCAACCGGTGCAAGAGTTCCAGTATAACCGAAGCCGACTCATTCGTCCGCGTCGTCGACACAAAGTACAACCCACTCGCCTTGATGTGCAAATAGTTCACCCCATCGTCATGAAACGCCGCCGGCGCCCTCGACGATCCACCGGTACCACCGCTCGCGGTCGTCCCACCGCCAACGCCACCGCCGTCCTCGGGTCGTCCCCAAAACTTACACAATCGATAAAACGTCTCGTGCGTGCGCCTCGGTAAATCCTGTCTGAAATCCTTCGCCACGATCGCGTCCCCGCGCGGGGAGAGCACGAAAAACTGCGAAATCATCAATCTGAGACACTTTCGACGAGAGAGACCGCGGGCGGGACGCTCCCCCGCGCTCGAGTCGCGTTCTGTCGTCCGTCTGACGCATCCGTCAGTCAGTCATCGATCGGTTGCTCACTCCATGAATGAGTGAGAATGAATGCATGAATGAGTGAGAAAACATAAAATCCATAAAGTCGTCGTGGTCTTCAAAACCAAAACCCATAACTCGTACAACACGCGTGACGCCTCGCGTGCGGGCGCGAACACCGACCGGTGCGTCTGCCCCGCCCCGCCGTGACGGACCGACGAACGCGTCGGACGCGTCAGACGGAGGCCGTTCGAATGGACGGCGGCGGTGAGACGAGGACGACGACGACGACGGCGTCGTCGTCGTCGTCGGGCGATGCGTCGGGACGCGCGACGACGAGCGCGACGAGCGGCGCTGGAAACACCAGCGCGGACGTCTCGGCGGCGTTCGCGCTGACGCTCAGCGTCGTCTCGAGCGTGTCCATCGTCATCGTGAATAAACACTTGATCAGTATACTGGGGTTTCGGGAAGGTGAGACCGCGTCGTCGACAACAGCGGTGACTCTCTGTGCTTTTCTACGCTCCGCGCGCGCGGCGCGCGACGCGTTCGACGGGTGGATGTTTTGCGGAAACTTTTCCGGGATGATGGATTTAAATGAAAGCGCGAGCCGCCGAGATTTTGACTGATTGATGATTGAGACTGACGTTTGATTTTGATTATGGGCGCGTAGTGACGTTTTTGACGGCGATGCACATGGTGGTCACGGCGGTGGTGCTTCGGATGGCGTCCAAGATGGGGTACTTTGAGCGCAAGTCGGTGGGGAGGGGCGAGGTGATGAAGTTTGGGGTGCTGAATAGCGCGTCCATCGCGTTGCTCAACCTCTCGCTCGGGTTTAATTCGGTTGGTTTTTATCAGATGAGCAAGCTCACCATCATTCCGGTGACGGTGGTGTTGCAGATGACGTACTTCAAGAAGAAATTTAGCGCTAGGGTAAAGTTTAGTCTCGCCGTGTTGTTGCTCGGCGTCGGCGCTTCGACGGTGACGGATGTGCAGCTCAACCCGCTCGGTTCCATCGTCGGTGCCTTATCCGTCATCACGACATCTCTCGGGCAAATCTTAACCGGTTCGCTCCAAACAAAGCTCCAGCTTTCCTCCACCCAGCTTTTATGCGCCGCATCTCCCTGGATGGCGCTCACGCTCATGATTTTGGCTCCCCCCGTCGACGGCGCGCTCACCGGCGGCAACATTCTCGAGTCCTATTACGACTCAAACGTCTACCTCATCGCCTTCATCTCCTGTCTCCTCGCCATCGCCGTCAACTTTGCATCCTTCGCCGTCATCGGCAAGTGCAGCGCCGTCACTTACCAAGTCGTCGGCCATCTCAAGACGATCCTCGTCCTCGGTTTCGGCTTCGTCGTCATCGGCAACCCGGTCGTCGCCAAGAACGTCCTCGGTCTTCTCGTCGCCATGATCGGCATGGTGCTCTACGCTCGCGCCGAGATGCTCGACCGCGCGGTCTCTTCCTCGGCCGCCCCGTCGTCCGGGGCCCCGCCGCAGCGATCCGCCGACGTCGAATCCGGGGCGCAGACACAGTAGCCGAGGACGCCGCTGTGAGAGCCAAAAAACGAGCCGAAAGCGGGAAGACAGACGCGGGAAGACGCCGGACGCGATGGAGCGCGCGTGTCGATGACTTACACACACACACACCCCTATACATAGGTACATATATTAATACAATACATACAAAAACAACACGTATAATTAAACAAAAACCCCATCAATAGATGGTTTAGGTACAGACACGCGTGCGCATATGCGCACTACACATAGGGTATTAAACGAGTTACAGTATTACTTAAGTAGTAGTACTCAGTACCGACATAAACCCCATTCGGGTGGACCTCGACCGGGTTTAGGGACCTCGACCGGGACGGGGCGGGCGGCAGACCGGGACGGCTGGCCGAATCGAGTCGAGCCGACCCCGGGGGCGGGTTTCACGGACGACGACGAGACGGACGACGGACATGGCTGGGGGTGACCTGAGCTCGGTGGATCCGCGAAAGGTACGCGACGACGACGACGACACGATACGACGGGATTCACGCGTGGAATCATCATCCATCCATCCATCCATCGGTCGGTCCGCGTGGGGTGGGTCTGTCCCGCACAGAGCCTCGGGATGTGGGTACCTCCTACCTCTGCCACGTGAGGCGCGGTTCGGGACGGGACGCGCGATGGACGGACGATCGAAAGGGGATGGGAGGAGGGTTTAGGCGAGGGTGGGGCGGCGGTGACGGTGACGGCGTCCGCGCGGGTCTTCGTCGGTGTCCCCCGGGCGAGGCGCGCGGGGACAAACCTCAAACCCGAAAAAGCGCGAGGCGGCCCCGTTCGGGCGGGAGGGGCGAAGCGCGAGCGCGTTGGATCGATCGATGGCGCGATGGGGTGGCGTTCGCGCGAGCGACTGACTGATGTGTGTGTGTGCGCGCGCGCGTGCGTAGGTTCCGGCGTTGGTGATGCGAAGCGTCGAAAACGCGCGGACGGCGTTGGACGACGGGAAGACGGACGCGGCGATTAAGATGATGAAGAGCACCGACGCGTTGTGCTCTCGCGTCGTGGCGCCGCCGACGGTGCACGGGTTGGCGCTGAGGATTCTCGCGGATGCGTACGTGCAAAAAGCGACGGAGAGGAGCGCGAATGACGATGGAGGGGAGAACGGGACGTCGAGCGGTGGGGAGACGACAGAGGGGACAAAAGAGGGTGACGACGCGGAGGGCGACGACGGGAACGCGTCGTACGTCGAAATGGCAAAGGGAGCGCTGAAAAAGGGCATCGAGATTTGCAAGGTGCACGAAGGCAAGGCGGGAATGCCGCCGTTTATGGTTGCAGACTTAGCGGGACGCTTGGGTGATCTCTACGCCGCGCTCGGGGAAATTTTTAGAGAGGAGAAAAACTACAAGGAGGCGCTTCGGTCCCTTCGATTGGGGTGCTCGAGGTTTGAAAAGCTCGGGTCGAATGATTTCGTCGCCGCGACGCTCAACCGCGTGGCGTTTTGTTACATGGAAAAAGAGCAGTGGAACGAAGCGTTGAGCGAAATCGCGGACGCCGAGAGAGCCGCGAGCGGTGCGGAGGCTGAGTCAGCCATCTTGTCCACGACGTTCTCGTACAAGGCGAGGTGCTACAAGGCGCTCGACAAGACGAGTCTCGCGAGAACGGCGTTTGAGAGCGCTCTCAAGTTTGCCATGGCGAGCGGTAACGTCGACGTCTGTCGCGAAGCGGAAGAGTTCTTAGCCGAAACTCAATCCGAAAGCACCGTGGACGACTCTGCCTACCTCTAGACAAGTAGTTGCGCGCTCAAGCTCAAGCTTTCACCCACGACGCGCTGGGCGTCTGTTCGCCCGAGTCGAGTTGAAATTTTTAATACGCATTCTTCCTAGTCCACCACGACGCGCGCAGGCGCGATAAAAGAACGTTCAACCATCGTTACCACAAAAAAGCCGGCTCGCGTCGTCGTCGTCGTCATTCATCGCGAGGATTACTTGGTGTACTCGACGCGCGCGCTCGTTCGCGACGAGGAGTCTTCCTTCTTCAGAAGGAATCTTACTTTACGAAAACCATGAATATGACCTTAAAATCAATTCAATATGAAATCCACGTCAGCGCAGCTACCGTTGGCGCTGAAGAAGTAACGGCGACGAGGTCCTCACTTCACGACGCTCGAGCGGCGCGACGACGCGACGCGAACACTCGACGCGTCCGGTAGACGAGTAAGACGCGTTTCGTTTCACGCGGTGCACTCAACCACTCGGGTGGGGTGACGGTTTCGGTGACGAACGAACGGACGAACGGAGGGAACGGTTGAAGAAGAATTGAGGATCGGATCGGCGCCGCCGTCCTACGAACTCGTTCCGTGCGTCCCGTGCGAATAGACTCTCGACGGGGGAAGGAAAACTGGACGCGATGAGCTCGACGTCATTGAGTAAGATGGACGCGAACGGGGCGGGACCGTCGTCGAGGTTGCGCGCGGATCGAGAGGTGGCAGATCGGAGAGCGTCCAAGCTGCCGAGGAAGGGTGGTTGGAAAAATAGGTGGAAGTACTACGCCAGGAGTGCGATCGATGGGACGGGGGTGCGGTTGACGTATCTGTTGATACTGTTTTTGAGCTTTGTAGTGATGACGGAGTGGATCAGAGACCGGGAGTCGGTGTCGATGGGGGCGTTCACGCCTCGATTGGTGCGGGCGAGGTACATGGATGCGAGCGGCAAGGGGGCGAGCTTGACGAGCAGGTCCGGGACGTACGCGTACTCGGTGGACGACAAAGAAGACTCGAACGCAACGGTGACTTTGCCGATGTCTGGAGACAACATCAGGACGTACATGGACCACGGCGTCGTCCGTCTGGAGGCTGAGGTGTGCGGGTCCACTTCGATGATGGCGCTCACGGTGTTTGCGGTTTGCGCGAGCATTGGTTTGAACGATATTGCGTGGACTGCGTCCAAGTCTCGTCGTCAAGTGAGCTTGACAGTCATGTACATCACCATTGTTGCGTGTTACACGCACTATCTCATGGTTCAAGGGTCGGATTTACTGCTGCGGAGCGTCGACGGCACGTACTACTCTCTTTTGCGATACCTCGAGTGGATGTTTACGACGCCCGTGCTTTTAATCTTGGTGTATCAGTTGCACGCACTGTCGCTCGTGGGCACGAAGCAAGCGCGCTTGCGTTCGGAGATGTGGACTGCCGTGATTGCTGACGAGATTATGCTCGTCACTGGGATGTGGATTCACGAGGTAGCAGGCAGCGGCCGCGGGTTTTTGCTTGCCATATCGATGGGATGCTTCACGTACATCATCGGTAAATGTATCAAGCTATTCTCTGAAATTCTCGATAGCGATTTGACGAAAGGTGATCGCACCAGATTTGTCATCTTGGCGGTTGCCAAGACGGTGTGCTGGACATCGTTTCCAATTGTCTTCGTGGCCAAAGAAGCAGGTTTAATTGATTCAAACGCAGAACACGAGTGGTTCTTGAGCTGTGATGTATTGACGAAAGCTGTTTACTGTCTGCTATTATCGGCTGGTAATATTCGCATCCTTGACGTTCACCGCGCCGAGGAAATGGCTGATATTGAGCGTTTGACAACAATGCAACGCGACTTCTTCTTCAACATCACGCACGAGCTGCGGATGCCATTGAACTCGGTGATCGGCTTCAACACACTCGCGGTCGAATCTGGCGAGCTCACCGACGTCGCAGATGGCTTCATTAAGAACTCTTTGACTTCTGCCGAGGCACTTCTTGGATTGATCAATCAAGTTTTGGACTACGCCAAGTTTAACCGCAAAGGGGCTGAAATTTCTGGAGGACACGGCTTGGAGCTGTCTAACGACACATTTACGCTCGAAGAGCTGCTCGACCAAACGCTCAGTATTTCTCAGCGCCAAGATTACACTGGCGAAGTCTTCATCAGAGTCGATCCGAGTCTATTTCCGATGACTTACACGAGTGACTTCTTCCGGTTGAGACAATGCCTCGTCAACCTCGTGAATAATGCCGTCAAGTTTTCGAGTAATTTGGACAGATCTGGGCGTGTGGTGATTGATGTCCGGGGTTATTTAGATAGTGAAACCGCACACTTGACCTTCTGCGTGGAGGACAACGGCGTCGGGATTCCAGAGGAGCGACAAAACGCAGTTTTCATCCCGTTCAGCCAGCAGTCAGACTACTCTGCTCTTCGAGTCCAAGGCACCGGGCTCGGCTTGACGATCACGAAAACGATCATCGAATTGATGGGTGGGGATATCAGTTTCACCTCGAAAGAAGACGTCGGTACAACCTTCAACGTGACAATTCCGATTCCGTACAGACCGAACGAGAAAAACCCGTCTCCACCGCAACTCACGGTGCTCGTCGGACTCAAGCTTGGTCTGCAGAAGAGAACGGTTCGAAACATTTTGGCATGCTATCAGCTCAATCCGAACGATATCGTCGAAGTCAGTCTCAAAGATGAAAACAGGACCCAGTTGGTTCATTATATAACTCACGCCAAGAAGTCTGACACCGCTGCAGTGCTCATCATCGAGGAGGAACAATACTTTGAGAATGAAACATTCTTGAACGAGTTGTATCCGCCGCCACAAATCTTGATTGTTTCAAAGTCGTCGAGAATGAAAGATTTGCCGCACACTTCGAGTATTCGAGCAATTATGAAGCCGATCGCCATGTCCACGTTCCTTGAAACGCTCAACTATCTTGCTGAAAATGCGAGACTAATCGATGACGGCACAAACGTGTCTACAGCCGGAATGGTGAATGTACCATCCCCGCAATCGAGTGCATCGCTACAAGATCATCGTGATGAAATGCACATCAAAAGCACGGCCACTTCATCTCGAGCAACTAGCGAAGACGGTGGCGTTGGACAACAACATTGGGCTTCCAAAAAGACTTCAGAATCAAATCAAGAGGCTGACATAAGTCATATGAATGTGCTCATTGTGGAAGACAACAGGTTGAATCAACAAGTCGCCATTCACTCGCTCAAGAAGTGCGGTGTGAGCATCGATGTCGCTGAAAATGGCCTCATCGCGGTTCAAAAGATTGAGGAAACCATCAAAGGAACTCTCAAGCCGTACGACATCATCTTTATGGATATCTTAATGCCCGTCATGGATGGCAACGAGGCGACGAGAAAGATTCGTGAGTTAGAACGCAAGGCTTCAAACAATTACAAGCGTAATCTCATCGTCGCGTTGAGTGCAAATGTCGGACCGGAGCACACCTTATCTGTAAAGGAAGCGGGCTGCGATGGCTCCCTGGGCAAGCCGTTTTACCCGAGCACGCTGCGCCAGCTTGTGTACGCCGTGCACTCGGGCGAGTATCAAGGGTTCGAAAGCAAAGATCCGCAGGCGGCGATTCGTCCAGGGCACTAAACACCAACTACAAGATAAATGTACAACAAGACTACGCAACTCTAGTTTATAGAACGCGGGGATAATTTTGTAGCGCGCCTCAATCCCCACCACTCTTTTGCAAAAGATACTGCGCTTCGATAGCCTCCATCGCCGCGAAATCAAATCCCAACACCTCCCACCACGCCCCATCACCATTCGGGGGCGTTTCCACTCCCTCAGATTTCAGCACGAGACTCGCCAAGTGAACCGCAGCCGCCGCGAGGTGCGGTTTATCTGCCTCGGTCGCGAGCCCGTCCACCTCAAATAACATGTTTAAAAGCGCCGCGCTCGCCGCGCACGCGAGATCGTCTCCGCCCCCGATCGTGTGCACGATATGAAACATAAACTTATGCGGCTGCTCCGTGTTCAAATCGTACTCCATCGCCCTCAAAACTTCCTGTTCAAGCTCCAAAATCCGATCCTTGTATTCGTAATACAACGTACCCACCACTTCCTCGCTCTCCCATTCCTCCTCCGTCGTCACCGCGTACCCCGCCAATTCCTCCGCCTCACCGCGCGCCTTTGCCTCCTCCTCCGTCAACCGCACCCCAGCCCGTCTATCGAGTTCAATCTTCTCGTACCCACACTCAGGAACGCCCCTCGAGCACAACCTCTTCGTCGCGTTGACCACGTCGGCCAACCGCAGGATCGACTCTTCCAACTTGCACGCCAAATACACCGCGCTCGGTACCACGAGCTCGGGCGACGCTCGATCGACGCCGGCGTCGACATCGACGCCCTTCGCCTTCTCCCGCTCCTTTTCCTTTCGCGCGTAAAACCGCATCGTCGCCGTCAACGCCGTCACCGAGGTTTCCAATGGAAGATTCAACAGCTCACACGTCGCGCGACACAGCGCCCTCGCGTCGGCGCGACGACGGCGACGACGCGACGACGACGACGACGATTCGTCTTCGCGTTCACCCGCGGACCGCATCGTCCCCTCGGCGGTATTCCCCCGCCTCCGTCCGTCCGAATCGTCCGTTCCGATCCGAATCGTCCGTTCGCGTCGTTCAGTGCGGCGCCGCGCTATTTCCAGCCCCGATCGACGATGATCGACGCCCGGGCCGTCGTCGACGCCGCGCGCGACCCGACGCGCGTCCGTCTCGACGACGACGACGACGAGAAAAAATTTTTACGCGTCCAATCCGCCCCATCGCGAGCGGTCTCGGTGTCCTTCGCCGTCGCCGGCGCGCGAGGCGTCGGGAAAACGGCGCTCGTGCGACGGTTCTTCTCAGAGTGTCGTCGCGAGGCGCGAACCGTCAGTCGATCGGCCGACGCCGACGCCGACGCCGACGCGTCGTGGCGATCGACGCCGACGATCGGGATGGATTACGGCGCGGTGACGCTCGCGCCGACGAACGTGCGCGGACGGTTTTACGATCCGAGCGGGGCGGTCGAGCACGCTGCGTGTCGAGCCGAGGCGTTTCGGGCGGCGGACGCCGTCGTCGTCGTCGTCGATCCGGACGCGCGGAACGTCGAAGACGACGACGGCGCGATCGAGGAAACGGTGGATGAGATCGTTCGCGCGCGAGAGGGCGCGTCCGACGACGATTCCGACGACGACGTTCCGCGCGTCCGGACCGTTCGGGTGGCGTTCGCGCGCGCGCGTCGGTCTCGTCCGTCTCGTCGCGTCGACAACGAAGAGTCATCGGACGCGCGTCTCGATCGCGCGATCCGATCCATCATCGACGCGCGACGATTCCGACGATTCCGCGATTCCGACGACGTTCGTTTCGTCCGCGCGGACGACGTCGACGTCGTCGTCCGTTCGCGTCAATCCGACGTCCCGTTCCCCATGATCCGCGACGCGTCATCGACACCGTCGACGCACCGCGTCGAGACCGGTACCGACGACGACGTAAACCCATCCAACAGTTTCTTCACCGTCGACCAATCCACCGGTCTCGGCGTTCGTCGGGTCGTCTTCGCCCTCGCTCGCGCCGTCCGTCCGTCCGCCTTCGTCCGGTCGAGTGACGGTTTCGATGACACCACGACTCATTCCGGTAGATATACTCCCGGTAGATCCATCCACAATACGTATACAAACAGTATATAAAGATGTTTAATTACCCATATCTGATAGGTGTAGGTCCATTTTCGTGTGCGTGTGTACGTGTACGTGTGTATCGTTTTTTCTGGTCCTTTTTTAGAGGCTTATTACACATATACAGAGCGGACATACGTCTATCCACACACGTAGTAACACTAAACCCGAATCGAGCCGAGTCCGCGCCTGCTACTGCACACGCTGACGATCGAATCGATCGATCGATCACGTCATGATGATGATGACGACGACGACGATGCCGACGATGCCGACGACTCGGTTGGCGCCGCGTGCCGGGAAGACGACGACGCGGACGCAGGTACGGGCGTGAGACGACGCGTTCGCGCTCTTTAGGGTTTTTTTATCGCGCGCTCGCGTCATTCGATCCGCGCTTCCGAGCGGACGATGGTGACGTGGACGATGAGGATCGATTCCGGTGATGGACTGGACTCGGACTGACGGTGAAACGAACGCGCAGATGAAAGGGTCGTCGACGATGCGAGCGGTGACGATGCCGTTGACGACGACGACTCGAAGACGATCGGTCGTCGTCGAGGCTGCCGGGGGAAGCCGATTTAACAAGAAGGCGGCCGCGGCGCCGGGGAAACCGGCGCCGGGCGAACCGTACCTGGTGGATGGAAAGTTGTGGGTGTGCCAGGGATGTGGGTACGTGTACGACGGGTCCAAGGGTGCGTGGGCCGAGAATAAGCGATGCCCGATGTGTGGTGAGCGACGATTCGCGCTCAAGACGCAGGGCGAGATGCAACTGGCGATTTATTCGCTCGTCGCCGTCGTCGCGCTCGTGGGTATTTTGTTTGTGATTCCGAGCTTGTAATGATTCCGAGCGCGTTTCTTTTCGTCCGCTGGATGATGACGGCGACGATACCGACGACGACGATTATGACGATGATGGGAAGGCGTGTTTGCTGCTCTCTGTCTGCGTTTGTTAATATAACATGATGATGATGATGATGAGTAAGAAAAAATCGCCGCTACGTTTATAGTTTTAGTTTCAATCCTTTGACGCCGACGCGTCCCCGAAAGGCTTGAGGAAACCCTGGGAGAAGCCTTGTTCGAGGGCGAGCGCGGCAAAGGCATACATAAGCACACCCTGGCCCGCCAACAGCGCCGCTTGCGCGTAGGTTTCAAAACCAGCGGCGTCGCCGTTGAGAGACGCGGCGCGCAGGTACACGTCGGCGGCGCTCAAGCCTCTGGCGAGACCAAACGCGCCCACGACCCCACCCTTGAGCTCGTTGTTGCCCAAATCTTTTCGAACGGCATATCTGTACGTCACACCAAAGACGGCGCACGAAACGGCGGCGATACCGATCGAAACAACGCCTCCTCCTTGGGATAAGATGAGAGGCGTCGCGAGCGCGCCGCCACCGGCGCCCCCGAGCACCGCCGCCTTGGCGCTTTCCATCTTCTCCGCAGCCTCATCGATGGAATCATCCGACCATTTCGCCCCGCCTCTCGACTCTTCCCGCTCCAATTCCCGTCGAAGAGCCTCTCTCTCCGCCTCGAGCGCAGCCATCTTCGCCTCGGCTTGCTGCACCGCCTCCGCCTTGAGCCGCGCCGTCTCCACCGCCGCCTGTTCCGCCTTTGATTGCACCGCACCCGTCTTCTGCTGCACCTCCTCGAACGCGCTCTCAATCCTCTGCTTTTCCTTCTCCTCCGCCTTGTCAATCTCCGTCTCCGCCACGTTTCTCGCGTCGTTTCGCACTCGCTCCAGCTCTGCGCGCACGCCCGCGTCGGCTGAAATCATATTCTCAATCTCTTCCGCCGTCTGCGCCCGAAGCGCTTCGATCGACGCGTCGATCGCCTCGGCCGCTTCCATCGCACCGTCGGCATCGTCACCGCCCGTCGCCAGACTCCTCACGCCTTCTCGTCGTCGTCGTCGCGTCCTCTTCGTCTCGGCCGAAATCCTCGGCGTCGCGGCGGCCGCCGTCGTCGGTCGCCTTCTCGTCGTCGTCGTCGTCGTCGTCGTCGTCGTTCGCGCGGACGCGGTCGACGCAGAGCAAACCAACCCCGACATGGTCTCCGCCGTCCTTCGTCGCCCTCTCGCCCTCTCGCCCTCTCGTCGTCGTCGTCGTCCGTCTGGCGTCCCCCCGGCGCGGCTCGGTGTCCTCGTTGTCAACCCCGTGTACCCAAACCTCGAGTCATGAACCGTCGAAAACACACACACACACACACACATATATATGCTGCCTTCACGTATTGTAAACACAAAATGTACCATCAAAAGAAAAGACACTGTGTGTGTACGTATTGTAAACACAAAATGTTCGGACATTCGGTACACGAGGACGCGCGCGAGGGCGAAGACGGACGGACGGACGCGCACGACCTCGCGCGGGCGCCGCACGCTCGGCCTCTTAACTCGCCGCCCCGAAGAAACCGATCATGGCTAGAGGGCTCAAGAAACACCTTAAGCGACTCAATGCGCCCAAGCATTGGATGCTCGATAAGCTCGGCGGTGTGTTCGCGCCGAAGCCTTCCACCGGTGCGTGTCGCGAAGCGACGACGATCGACGACGACGACGACGATGGCGGACGCCCTCGGGGACGAAAAGAGGGCTTTGTGATCATCATCGCGCGGGCTGAGTGACTGCGATGCGACGCGCCACTGAAGCCGCGACGACGACGACGACGACGACGACGGATGAACGATTGACTGACGATGTGCGCGCGCGCGTCTTTTTTACCACTCGCGCAGGTCCGCACAAGTCTCGCGAGTGCCTTCCGCTTTGCTTGATTCTTCGCAACCGCTTGAAGTACGCGTTGACGTACAAGGAGGTCACGACCATTCTCATGCAACGCTGCGTCAAGGTTGACGGCAAGATTCGTTTGGACAAGTGCTACCCGTGCGGTATCATGGGTACGTTATTTTTTGTCGCGATTTATCGGCGAGGGCGCGTCGGGCGGCGTCGGGCGACGTCGGATGCGCGGATGGGTCGCTGGCGGCAGAAAACCCTAGCCAGGGCGGGACGCGCGCTTGGAGGAAGAGGCTCTTCGATGGAATATCCATCCAACCATCGCGCGTCGTGGGACCCGATTCGAGCAACTGACTGACGATTGTGTGTTTTCTTCTTCTTTCTACTTCGCGCAGACGTCGTCTCCATTGAGAAGAGCGACGAACACTTCCGCTTGATTTACGACAACAAGGGTCGCTTCGTCGTGCACCGCATCGAAGCCATCGAAGCGCAGTACAAGCTTTGCAAGGTGAAGAGCAAGAAGCTCGGGGACAAGGGCGTGCCGTGCGTTGGTTTGCACGACGGCCGCACCGTCCGTTACCCGGATCCGCTCATCAAGGAGGGTGACTCTGTCATGCTTGACATCGCGTCCAACAAGATCACCGACTTCGTCAAGTTCGACGTCGGCGCCTTGTGCATGATCACCGGCGGTCGCAACGCCGGTCGCGTTGGTGTCATCCAACGCCGCGAGAAGCACATCGGTTCCTTCGAGATTGTTCACCTCAAGGATGCCGCTGGCCACGAGTTTGCCACCCGCGCCACCAACGTTTTCGCCATTGGTACTGGTAACAAGCCGATGATTTCTCTTCCGAAGGGCAAGGGTATCAAGCTCTCCATCGTCGAAGAGCTCGCGGCGAAGGGCAAGTAAACGACGACGACGACGACAGACCCAGGAGGGTAGAGATTCGGTGATGAGGCGTAGACCATTGTTAGAAGGATGAAATATGTTAAAAGAAACAGCGAGAGAGGTTTCAACAACTCACCGCTTCCCGCGTCCCGCTCGACTCTTTCTCTCTCACACTCGAAGCTCCTTTCTCCTCTTCTGCGAAGCCTCCACATTGAGACGAGTCCCTACACTCGTGACGGTTCACGAACCATGATCTCGGTCACTTTTCCCAAAGCCAAGCCAAGCCGAGGCGCGGGCACCAGTACACACACGCACACGAAACTGTACATATAGTAGTAAAAGAGCTAAAATATGTACTACCTGAGAAAAGCGCGGGAACACGCGCCTCTTTTTTGGTTGTTGAAAATCGTCCAATCCTTCACACGACGACGACGTACGGCACCGTCGACGACGACGACGACGACGACGACGACGATGAGTGGAATGACGACGACGTGTATGGCGTGCGTGACGGTCGCGACGACGAACCACCACCGCGCCGGTGGACGAGCCGCGATGGGTGGTGGTAAAAAGATGCCGGTGCCAATCGGTACCGATCCGACTCAGCGGATTACGATGACGATGAAGACGCGACGACGCGGTTCGGTTACGACGACGACTCGCGCCGCTTCCGGTGGTGCTTCCGGTCATGAAAACAACACTGGTGGATTGAACGGACACGCGTTGAACGGAAGGGCAGTGCGGGTCGCGTCGGTGTCGACCAAGGCGCCAGTCGGGAGCGCGTTGGACGCGGCGCAAGCTTTCTCAAACTTGGTGCTCGACGCCAAGAAGCTCGCGGCGGAGGATGAACAAAACGCCGCTGGGCGCGTGGATCTCGGCCCACGCGCCGGGGTGGTGAGCTCGAGCGTGTTGTTACACGCGGTGCGACGCGGTGGACGCGATGCGGGCGCGGTGGAAGGGGCAATGGCGCTATTGAATGAAGACGCGGCGGCGGCGACGTACGAAGGCGTCGTGGACAAGGCGCGCGCCAACTTGGCGCACATGTGGGCGGAACGCGTCGAGGGACGGGTTTCCGTGGAGCTTGGGTCAGAACTCGCGCGCGATACCGATGGATTGGTGCGAAAAGCGCGGACGTTGTTGGCGCTGTGCGACGAACTCAAGACGCCGAGATCGAAACTGTTGTTTAAGATTCCGGCGACGTACGAAGGCGTCGAGGCGGTGCGCGCGTTGGAAGCCGAAGGCATCGCGTGTCACGTCTCTCACGTCTACTGCAGAGAACAAGCGTACGCGGCGATCAGTGCCGGCGCGAGCCTCATTCAGCTGTATTACTCCCGCTCAAACGCGTGGTACAAGCAAAATCCCGGGGCGTCGAGCGCGCAATCGAGCGATCCGGCGTACGATCTCATTCGCGACGTCTTTGCTTTCGTGAAATCATCTTCTCAAAAAACAAAAGTGATGGTGGCGAGTCTGCACAACATCCAAGCGGTCAAGCGCGTTCTCGGCGTCGATTACCTCTTACTTGGCCAAAGACTCATCGACGAGCTCGGCGAGACGCCGGCAAACGACCTCGGCGAGACGATCATTTCCGATTCCGCCGGCGGCGCCCCGCTCTCCGAGGCAAAAGTCTCTCGCGCGCAGTTTGACGCCGGATGCGCCGCATCACCCGCCGCCTCCGAGCTCGATATCGCGCTCAAGCGTAATTCCGCCGCCGACGCGTCTCTGCTCGAGTTCATCAAAGAGACTCGCCCCGCGGGGAACGCCTAGTCAACGGAACGAATGCGTGCGCTTTCCGTGCGCGACGACGCGACGATGAATTTACGACAACTTTACCGCCACCACGGTGCGACGATCCCTTCTTTGCACGTACAATGTAAAAATAAAATCACGCGCAATCGGTCGAGTCAAAAAGTGCCTTGAGTCGCTCTAACGAACTCGCACCGTCACTTTCAAACGCGCACGAATTTCGCAGCGCTCGTTCGACTCATGTCCACCCGACGACGGGTCCCGTCGAACGCGGCGTGGATCGTGGGATCGGGAACGAAACAACTGCTGTGCTCGTACGATTACATCCCCGAAGACGGCGCGTCGTCGTCGGCGTCGTCGCGATGTTTGGTTGTGTTTTTACACGGAATTGGCGAACACGCGATGCGTTACGATTCGCTGTTTACGCGACTCACGGACGCCGGGTGCGTCGTGACGACGTACGATGCGGTCGGACACGGGGCGTCGGAGGGATTGCCGGGGTATTTCGAAGCGTTCGAGGACGTGGTGGAGGATGCGAGGGGGTTTTGTGAGGCGAAGCGGGCGGAACACGCGACGCGGGGACCGCTGGTGTTGTGCGGACAATCGTTTGGGGGGCTCGTTGCGGCGACGGTGTGCGTGAATGACGCAAAAAAAGGAGATAAACGGTTAGTGGATGGGTTGGTTTTGACGGCGGCGTCGATCGATGTCAAGTGGAACGCTATACTTCGAGCGCAAGCGGCGATGGGGGCGCTGTTAGCAAAGAGCGCGCCGCGCGCGCGACTGGTTCCGGCGGTGCGGTTGGAAGACATGTCGGACGATGCGGCGACGCTCGACGCGTACGCGACGGATCCGTACGTACAACTCGGACCGGTGAGGTGTAGGACCGCGTACGAAATCTTGCGGGGGTTCAGGGCACTTCGGGCGAGGTATCGCGAGCTGTCATGTCCGCTGTTGGTGTTGCACGGATCTGACGACGCGTGCGCGGATAAAACCGCGTCTCGTCGGCTCGGCCTCGAGGCATCGAGCATGGATAAGCAATACGTTGAATTGCCCGGAATGCATCATCTCATTCTCCAAGAACCTGGAAGCAAGGATGTGTTGAATCGCATCGTGGATTTCGTGGATTCGCGAGCGTCGGCTCGGACGAGCGGCGGCCGAGTCGGCGTCGGAGCGCGCTCGGCGTTGCCGAGCAAGTTGTAAGAGGGAAAAGAAATGGACAGACACGCGATCAGGAAAGTTTTGTAATTTGTAAATGTACCACGATGCACGCGATATTAGGTAATGGTCGGCATATGGATTCCAACTCGCTTTACGAATCAGCGTCGCAGCGCTTTTGCGTCGCATTCTCTCCCTGGGATCTCCTCACAACGCGTCGCACCGAATAAATCGCGCACACACCGCGAATCGTTCAGATGGCACCGTCCGCCAAGACATCCCGCGGTGATGACGAAGTTGAGAACGCGCCATCTTCCAGCGAACGCGTCGACTGGGCGAAGAAAACGGTCGCGCAGCTCAAGCAAGAATTGACAGAGAGAGGACTCGCGATCGATGGTCTCAAGGCGGCGCTCGTCGCGCGATTGACTGAGGACGACGTCGGCAAGGGAGAGTCGAAAGCGGCGGGAGGTAAAGATGACGGCGACGCCGACGGGGTAAATGCGGCGAAGGGTGGGAAAAAACGCGCGCGGGAGGCTGAAGAGAAGGCTGGTGAAGAAGGAACGGGAGGGAAAAAGTCAGAGCCGTCAGAGTTGAAAAAGACAAAGACGACGACGAATGACGGGAAGGAGAATGACGGTAAACGCCAGGATGAGTTGTTGGATGACGATTACAAGACTTTAGTCACCATAGGCTCCAACGCGGGACGCGTCATCGGTAAAGGCGGAGAGACGTTGAAGTACATTGAGCGAAGGTGCGAGTGCAAGCTTGACTTTCGTCGAGACGAGGGTATCTGCGTCGTCAAACCGAGAAACAAAAGAGCTGGTAGCTCGGTAACGATTGACGCGGCTACTAAGAAGCAGTTCATGGCTGAGGCGAAGCGTTTGATTGAAGAGGTGGCGAACACTGGTCAAATTATGGATAGGTTGACTGAAAACGTTCCCACCAACGTCAACGAGGGCATCCAATTCGACCCAAATGTTATTCCGGCTGAACTTCTGAATGGGG
>Ga0181601_10001523_pt1 | contig 19881 bp, 16 predicted proteins | sample 041ome_8_FD_133020 | JGI IMG/M metagenome (GOLD analysis project Ga0181601, IMG submission 133020) | Coastal salt marsh microbial communities from the Groves Creek Marsh, Skidaway Island, Georgia - 041407BS metaG (megahit assembly) | ecosystem: Environmental > Aquatic > Marine > Intertidal zone...
ACCCAGTCTTCCAGCGGCGCGCGGACGGTGCGAAGCGCGTTGATTGGCGCTGTCGTGTCCTCATAGCCAAGGGCCATGCCGCAGACGACGGTTTGGTCTTCTGGCATGCCAAGCTCGCGGCGGATGATCTGGTGGAAATCGGCCCATGCCGCCTGTGCGCAGGTGTGTAGGCCTTCGACGCGGGCGGCTGTCATCACGTTCTGAATGAACATGCCGTAGTCCAGCCAACTGCCGATTTCCAGTGACTTGTGAATTGTGAAGAACAGGCCGACCGGCGCTTCGAAGAATGTGAAATTCTGGTCGTGCTGCGCGGTCATCCGCTCCGTATCGCCCTTTTTGATGTCGACAAGGCCGTACATATCCCAACCGACTTTCCGGCGGCGGGTGATGTAGGGCTCTGGGAACATTTTCGGATAATATTGGTATTCGGCTTTGTGTGCCTCGCCGGAGCGTCGGGCAGCCATCACCGCGTCTGTGATGCGGGCTTTGGCAGCACCTGTGACAACGGTGACCTGCCAGGGCTGCATATTCGTGCCGGATGGTGCGCGCGCTGACGCTTCCAGAATGCGGTCAATGGTGGACATCGGTACCGATTGGTCGGTGTATCCGCGGACAGAACGGCGGGAGGTGATGGCTTCAAGCGTCACGGGCGGAATTCCTGTGATTGGGGATATAAAAACGGGCGCGCCAGGATATCCCGGCGCGCCCGCATATATAGAACCAACGGCTGCTTAGCCGCTAGTGCGAGATATCAGATCGTTGCCTCGATCGCGCCGAGGCGCTTCGTCAGCTTCAGGTTCTCGGAATAGTCGACCGGTACGGCGACCAGGGCTGGTACATCCTGCTTGAATGCTTCTTCAATGATTGGGCGAAGGTCTTCGCCCTTGCGCACCGTTTTACCCCAGCAACCGAAGGATTTGGCCAGCAGTTCAAAGTCTGGGTTGGTGAACTTCAGATCAGAATGTTCGCCATCGAACTGGTTCTGCTGCTTCCATTTGATGAGGCCATATTCCTCATCGCAGAAAATCACGCCAACAAACGGGATTTTCAAGCGAGCGGCAGTTTCCAGGTCCTGTACGTTCATCAGGAACCCGGCATCACCCATGATGCAGCCGACCTTTTGGTCAGGAAGCGCCACTTTGGAGCCAATTGCGCCCGGAAGCGCGAAGCCCATGGTGCAGAAACCGTTGGATATCTGGCAGGTGTTCGGCTCATAGCAGTTGTAGTAGCGGGACACCCACATTTTGTGCGCGCCAACGTCCGACAACATGATGTCCTTTGGCCCAAGTGCCCGGCGCATTTCGTTCACAACGCGCTGCGGCTTCATGGGGAAGCTGTTGTCTTCAGCTTCAGCGGTCAGGTCGTCGATGATGTTTTGACGGAGCTTGGCGTGCTTCTTGATATCGAACAGCGGCAGTTTACCAGCGAAGCGGTTGTCGAGCTCCTGGTTGATGCCCCAAAGGGAATCGGCCACGTCAGCAACAATGTCCACTTCCACTGGAAGGGCGGCATCAACTTCAGCAGGTTCAAAGTCGATGACGACGACTTTCTTATCCGTGCCGTGGTTCCAGAAACCCGGCGCGTATTCAACCAAATCATAACCGGCAGCGATAATCACATCGGCGCTGTCGATCAGCAGATTCACGTGGTCACGGCCCTGTAGGCCCATGGTGAACAAGCAATGCTCGTCATCCATAGAGACAGCGCCCTTGCCCATGAAGGTGTTGACCACGGGCATGCCAGTTTTCTTGGCAAGAATACGAAGCTGTTCGGACGCGCGCTTACGCACACAACCATTGCCCGCCAGGATGACAGGGTTTTTGGCTTCAGCGATAACGTCAACGGCAGCTTTAATCGCTTTGTGATCTGCAGCTGGGCGGCGTGTTTTCTTCGGCGTCAACGGAACGCCTTCGACCATGTGTTTGGCGATATCTTCCGGCAGCTCAATCACAACCGCACCTGGCTTTTCAGCTTCAGCGGTTTTAAAGGCTTTGCGGATGACTTCAGGCACCGTGCCCGCGTTGTAGATTGTCTGCGCCCATTTGGTGATGGGGCGGAACATGGCGATCGCGTCCATGTTCTGATGGCTTTCTTTGTGCAGGCGATAGGTGCCGGCTTGGCCGATCAGCGCCACAAGTGGTGCCCGGTCCATGTTGGCATCTGCAACGCCGGTGACGAGGTTGGTTGCCCCTGGCCCAAGCGTGCCGAGGCAAACGCCGGCCTTGCCGGTCAGGCGGCCATAAAGGTCAGCCATGAAAGCTGCGGCCTGCTCATGGCGGCAAAGAACGAACTCGATTGAATCGCTTTTCTTCAGCGAAATCATGAAATCGGCGTTTTCTTCCCCCGGAACGCCGAAGATGTGCGTCACACCTTCTGCTTCAAGGCATTGTACAAATAGGTCTGATGCTTTGATTTCGCTCATTGGCTAGTCCCCCTGTTGCCATTACTCGCGGGCCGCCCATTCGGTTTTGGCCCAGTCAATAAATCAGATGCCATGCATCCACCCAATGCGGCATTACTTGAACCATAACCCGGTTCTGCCACATTGTCGCGTGACTTATGTCACGGAAAAGCTATCTGCTTCATGAACGTCTCTCGACTTCAATTTCAGGGCGTCTTCAATTCCACAGAGAGCGCGTGCACCGGCCCCGCTAATTCTTCGGCAAGTGCTGCGTAGACGGCGCGTTGGCGGGCTACGCGGTTTTGGCCTTCAAAACTGGCAGCAGTCATGATGACGTGAAAATGCGTCTCCCCGCCTTCCCGGAAGCCCATATGCCCGCGATGGCTCTCAGACTGGTCTTCAACGTCGAGATGCGCAGGGTCAAATGCGGCACGGAGTTTCTGTTCTATGGAGGCGGCGACTTTACCCAATGGATATTCCTTTTGTTCAACCAATGCGGTTTTCAACCAATTCGGGCGTAGCGTGCGGCTGCGTCCCGTTCGAATAAATATAGCAGCACGCGCAAGGCTTCGCCGCGCGGGCTCGAAAGGTTGGGATCATTCGCCAGGATCACGTCCACATCCCGCCGGGCAATGGCGACTAGATCAGCCTGGGTTTCCAGGTCTGCGATGCGGAAATCGGGCAGGCCGGACTGGCGCGTGCCCAACACTTCGCCAGCGCCCCGAAGGCGCAAGTCTTCCTCAGCGATTTTGAACCCGTCATTGGTATTTGAAATCGCGAGCAGTCGCGCTTTGGCTGATTCGGTAACACCATCCGCCCGCAACAGCACGCAAAACGAGGCTTTATCGCCCCGCCCAACGCGACCGCGCAGCTGATGTAATTGTGCCAGCCCGAACCGTTCCGCATGTTCGATCACGATGACGGTCGCTTCCGGCACATCGACGCCGACTTCGACGACAGTCGTTGCCACCAGAACCTTTGCCTCGCCAGAAGCAAAGCTGGCCATTGCAGCGTCGCGGTCCGCCGCTTTCATCTGTCCGTGGGCGAGGGCAATGCCGTCCCCCAATATCCGGCGGAGGTCGTCGGCACGGTCTTCGGCGGCGGCCAGGTCGCTGGTTTCGGATTCTTCGACCAGCGGGCATATCCAGTAGACGCGGTCGCCCTTGGTCATTGCGCGCTGTACGCCGCCAATCACTTCATCCATGCGGGAAAGTGGTGTTACGACAGTTTTGATATCCTGCCGGCCCGGCGGCTTATCCGGGATCGATACATGGTCCATATCGCCATAGGCCGTCAGCATGAGTGTGCGGGGGATCGGCGTTGCTGTCATCGAAAGTAGATGCGGCGCCAAGCCTTTCGCTGCCAGCGCCATGCGTTGGTCCACGCCAAAGCGATGCTGCTCATCCACGATAATCAGCGCTAGGTCCTTAAAGCCAACGTCGTTCTGGAAAAGCGCGTGGGTGCCGATTAGAACGTCCGTCGCACCCTCCGCCAGCGCCATCAGTTTCGCCTGCCGGGCTTTGCCTTTGTCCCGCCCCGTCAGCACATCGACGGTCACGCCGATCTTGGTACCAAGGGCCGTTAGTGTGCGTGCGTGCTGGCGGGCGAGCACATCCGTCGGTGCCATGAGTGCGGCCTGTCCACCAGCTTCGACCGCCGCTAGTGCCGCCAGAAACGCGACGACGGTTTTGCCGCTGCCGACATCCCCCTGCAGCAGCCGTTGCATGCGCTTGCCGGATTTCATATCGCCCAGAATTTCAGATAGCGCCTGGGTCTGCCCAATGGTCAGCTTGAAGGGAAGGGCGGCCAGTGCTGCATTTAGCCGTTCATCTGAAAGCGGCAATTCCCGGCCCGCACCCCGTGTCCGGCGGCTACGGATCAACGCCAGCGCAAGCTGGTTTGCCAAAAGCTCGTCATAGGCCAAACGTTCGCGGGGCTTGGCGTCCGGCTCCAGATCGGCCCGTCCGCGCGGCTTATGGCTGGCGGCCAGGGCTGTGCGCCAATCGGCCCAGCTACGTTCCGCTTTCAAAGGCGCATCCAGCCATTCCGGCAGGTCTTTTGCTTGCGCAATCGCCGCATCTATGGCTTTGCGGAGCGTCTTTGGTGCCAGCCCGGCTGTCATCGGATACACGGGTTCGTGCATTGGCAGCGCGTCATCGCCGCCAACCGTAGTGATGTAGTCCGGGTGGGCCATTTGCGCCCGGCCTTGAAATCGCTCGACCACACCGCTGATGATTCGTTTTTCGCCTAATGGCAGTTGCTTGGCGATCCAATCCGGGCGGGCATGGAAGAATACTAAATCAATTTCGCCGGTATCGTCGCCCGCCAGGACACGGAATGGGCGGCGGCCCGATCCGGGGCGATGCTCGAATGTCTGTACCTCAAGCGTCGCAATGCGCCCGGCCTCTGCTGCCGCGACCATCGGTCGGTAACTGCGGTCCACAAGGCCGGACGGCAGGTGCAGGCAAAGATCAATAATGTTTGGCCCTGCCACCTTTTCTATGAGCGCGCCAACGCGCGGACCGACGCCTGGAAGGCGGGTCACATGCTCAAACATCGAAAACAGAATTTCAGGCCGCACTCGCCATGCTCCAACTCAAGGGATATATGGTACTCAAAGATGGTGGAGCGGACTATGCCAGAGGCTGTAAAATTGAAAGACCCGCGTCGTAAGCGCTTGCGCTTTCGCGCGTGGCATCGCGGCACCAAGGAAAGCGACATTATCCTAGGCACCTTCGCGGACGCTAAGTTGGCGGGTTTCAGCGATGCAGACCTGCAGGACTTTGAAACGCTGTTAGATGTGGCAGACCCCATGATTTATGATTGGGTCACTGGTTTGCAGCCTGTGCCGGCGGAACACGATTCGCCCGTTGTCCAAGAATTGCTGAAGTTCAAGATCGTCGTTCGCTGATGCCTGATTCCGCGCCAATGATTCTGCCGCCCGCGGGCCGGGCCGCACTGTCTGGCGCGCCGGATGGAGCGGAAGCCTGGGCGCTGCGCCTGCTTGCTCGTACTGGCGGGGCAAAGCGCATCGTATTTGTTGCACGGGATGCTGAACGCCGTGCGCGTGTGCTTTCTGAACTAGCTGCTTTCCTGCCTGAAGCTCAAGCGATTTCCTTGCCCGCGTGGGACTGCCTGCCGTACGACAGAAGTTCCCCCAACCGTGAAATTGTTTCGGAACGGATGCGGGCGTTTCGCGCGCTCGCCGCCTTGGACGATTGCCCTGTCGATCAGCCTGTCGTGTTGGCAACAACGGTCAACGCCATTCTGCAACGTATTCCGCCTGTGGATGCCCTCGCTGCCGCTGTCGATATCAAGCCGGGCGGCCGGTTCGACGAAAAGGCGTTTCAAGCGTTCGTGTCCGTCAACGGGTATCAGCGTGCCGATACGGTTATGGAGCCAGGTGAGTTCGCGATTCGCGGCAGCTTGGTTGATATTTTCCCGGCGGGCGCAGAATTTCCCGCCCGCATTGATTTGTTTGGTGATGAGGTCGAAGCCATCAAATCGTTTGATCCGCTGACCCAGCGGAGCGAAGGCGTCATTGACCACCTATCGCTCGCTCCAGCCAGTGAAGCACCGCTTGATACCGCTGCAATCGAACGATTTAGGGGCCGATATCGGGAAGCTTTCGGTGCCGATGCGCTGCGGGATCCGCTATACGAAAGTGTTTCTGCAGGGCGTCGCCATCCGGGCATGGAGCATTGGCTGCCGCTCTTCCATGACAGCCTGGCCAGCCTGTTCGAACTGATTCCCAATGATGCCGTGGTCGTGCTGGATCAGGCGTTGGATGACGCTGCGCAATCCCGCATTGAAGCCATTGCGGATCATTTCCTCGGCCGCGCTGAAATTCTAACCAATAGTGCCGATGAACAGCCCTATCGCCCACTGCAACCGGACGCGCTTTATCTAACGCCGGATGAATGGACGGGGCGCCTTGCGGAATGGCGGACGCTGGCGCTTGATCCATTCCTTGGCGCTGATGGCGCGGTTTCAGCACGGGCCCGCGCGATCCTGGATTTCGCTGAAGCCCGCGCCCGGTCAGATGCAGACCTCTATTCTGCCGTCGCAGAACGCTTCGCCCTTGCCGCCAAATCTGGCCAGCGTGCAGTTCTCGCGGCATCGACCGATGGCGCGCTTGACCGTCTTCGTCGCCTTGTTGCGAATGATGGCGGGTACGAAGCCATCCAGGTCGTGGCCACAGTGGATGAAGCGCTGGCGCTGCCAAAGGGCGTTGCGGGTGCCATCGTCGCGGAGATGGAGCGGGGCTTTGAGACGGACAGTCTTGTCGTCGTCACCGAGCAAGACATTCTGGGCGAGCGCTTACAGCGCCGCCAACGCCGCCGTAAGCGGGCGGATACCTTCCTGACCGAAGCCAGTGAAATCGAGGAGAGCGATCTCGTCGTTCACATTGATCATGGCGTTGGGCGCTATGAAGGGTTGGAGACAGTCAAAGCCGGCGGCGTGCCGCATGATTGCTTGCGGGTGATTTATGGCGGCGGGGACCGGTTATTTGTGCCGGTTGAGAATATCGAAGTGCTGTCGCGCTACGGCTCTGATTCCGAAAATGCGCAGCTTGATAAACTTGGCGGCGCGCAATGGCAGGCAAAGCGCGCCAAGCTGAAGCAGCGCATCCGTGATATGGCGGAACAATTGATCGCCGTCGCCGCGGCCCGCCTTATCAAGCCAGCGGAAAAGCTGGAGGCACCGGAAGGTGTCTACGAAGAATTCGCTGCCCGCTTCCCGTTTGAGGAAACCGAAGACCAGTTGAACGCCATCAGCGATGTGATGGAGGACATGACCTCCGGTCGCCCAATGGACCGGCTGATTTGCGGCGACGTTGGTTTTGGCAAAACAGAGGTCGCCATGCGCGCGGCGCTGATTGCCAGCATGAGCGGTCGCCAGGTCGCCATTGTTGCGCCAACGACGTTGCTTGCCAGGCAGCATTACTCGACGTTCGCCAAACGCTTTGCCGGGTTGCCCGTCGAAGTGCGCCAACTTTCCCGACTTGTGACCGCCAAGGAAGCATCTGCGACGCGCAAAGGCTTGGTGGATGGCACGGTCGATATCGTGATCGGCACCCATGCATTGCTCGCCAAGTCCGTATCGATCCCGAACCTGGGCTTGCTGATCGTCGATGAAGAACAGCATTTCGGCGTCTCCCATAAGGAACGCCTAAAGCAGCTTAAAGCCGACGTGCATGTGCTCACACTGACCGCAACACCAATCCCACGCACCCTTCAAATGGCTTTGGCCGGTGTGCGCGAAATGAGCGTGATTGCAACGCCGCCGGTGGATCGCCTTGCCGTCCGCACGTTCGTGACGCCCTATGACGCCCTGCAAATTAAGGAAGCGATCCAGCGGGAGCGGTTCCGGGGTGGTCAGTCGTTCTATGTGGCACCCCGCGTCCGCGATCTGACGACGCTGGACGAACGGGTGAAAACGCTCGTGCCAGATGCCCGGTCCGTCATCGCCCACGGCCAGCTCGCCCCTTCGGAGTTAGAGGACATCATGTCCGCCTTCTACGAGGGCCGTTATGATGTGCTGATCTCCACCAATATCATCGAATCCGGCCTGGATATTCCAACCGCCAACACGATGATCATCCACCGTTCGGATATGTTTGGCCTGTCGCAACTATATCAATTGCGGGGGCGGATCGGGCGCGGCAAGGAACGCGGATATGCCTATCTAACGCTGCCAGAAGACCGCCTGATCACCAAAACAGCCCTTCGGCGCTTGGAAGTGATGCAGACATTGGATGCACTGGGGGCAGGCTTCACGCTAGCTAGCCATGACTTGGATATTCGCGGCGGTGGCAACCTTTTGGGCGATGAGCAATCCGGCCATATCCGCGAAGTCGGCGTCGAGCTGTATCAGCAAATGCTGGAAGAAGCCGTCGCTGCGGCCCGTGAAGGAGGGGCGGATGGTGCTGAAGCGGAAGAACGCTGGACGCCGCAGATCAACCTTGGCTCTGCCGTGCTGATCCCAGACGATTATGTGAAAGAACTCCCTGTCCGCCTCGGCCTCTATCGTCGCGTGGCCGCGTTGGAGACGGACCTGGACCTGGAAAGCTTCGCTGCCGAACTGGTCGACCGCTTTGGCCCATTGCCCCAGGAGGTGGAGAACCTGCTGGAGGTCATGTCCGTCAAGCAGCTCTGCCGCCGCGCTCATGTGGCGAAGCTGGACGTTGGGCCGAAGGGCGTTGTGGCAAGCTTCCACCAAGACACATTCCCCAACCCCGCCGGCCTCGTTCAATTCCTCACCCAACAAATGGGCACCGCCAAACTCCGCCCAGACAATAAGCTCGTGGTCCAACGCGGCTGGGACGACAGAGCCGTCCGCGCAAAGGGCGCTAAACGGCTCTTGCAGACGCTGGTGGAGATCGCGGAGGCTTAGCGGACCTGGCGACGCTCAGTCGTCAACATTGCGGCTTCAGTCATCGCGTCTTCAAGCAGCGTCTGCAGCAGTCAATTATAGGCGTCGTTTACGGTGGGCAACTTCCAGGGTAGCCGCTAGACGAGGTATTTGCGGAGTCGTGATGAGCCGATGTCGATCAGTGTGACGGCGACGACAACGATGAGGATGATAGCTGCCGAACGGTCATATTGGAATGAACGGAAGCTCTCGTAAAATACAAACCCGATGCCGCCTGCCCCTACAATACCTAGGACTGTCGCGGAACGCACATTGGTTTCGAACCGGTAGAGACTGAGGCTGGACCAAAGTGGCAATACCTGTGGGATCACGCCATAGATAATTTCCTGCAAGCGGGACGCCCCCGTTGCACGAACACCTTCGACAGGTCGGGGGTCAATCGCTTCGACGGCTTCGGAGAATAGCTTCGAGATAATGCCAAGATTATGGATGAAGATCGCCATGACGCCCGCGAATGGTCCGAGGCCTACAGCGGCCACGAAGAGAATTGCAAACACGATTTCATTGATGGCCCGGGTTGCATCCATTAAGCGGCGGACTGGCTGCACAATCCACCAAGGTGCCACGTTGGACGATGAAAGGATGGCGAGGGGAGCGCCGAAAATGATCGAGAGGAATGTTCCCCAGAGCGCAATATAGATCGTCTCCAGCATCTTATCGAGGAAGATGCGCCAATCTTCAAAGTTTGGCTCCATGAAATCTGCTGCAAACGTGGCCATGTTTTGAGCGTCTGTAAAAAGCGATATCCAGTTGAAGATTTCCGCTGGGTAATAGGCGATTGCGAGTACGACGGCGATAGCGACTGCAGCCAAGCCTTTCCAAAAATGCGCCCCCCAGCTGGACCGTAATTGCGCTTGGATGCTCGAAGATAAGTAGGCGTTAAATGGGGTCATGATGTAGGGCCTTGGGAAGGACAACCTGCGCGTTGCGGCGGAATGAAATCGTCGGCGGTCCTCGTTGGAGCCGCCGACGGGATCATCAAATTTGCATCGGGGTTCAGTAGCCAGCTTTGCCGACAATCTCAGCTACTTCTGCCAGGCGGGCGAGGTCAGCATCTGCTTTGGCGACGGCAGCGGCATCGCCTTTGCGCTCAGCTTTTAGCTTATTCTTAAACGCCTCAATCTGGCGAACGTCCAGCAATTGTGCGTTGGAGGATGCAAGGAAGGGGCCCCAGCCATCGGAGAGGTTCGCCAAAACACCACGCTCGTGCTTCACCTTAGTAATATCACCAAACCGGCCATATTGCATGAAGAAGTAGTAGAGCTTCTGCTTGGCGTCAGGGGCTAAGTCCGCGCGCCAGACCAGCGGGTCTGATGGGATCAGTGGGGAGCGCCAAATTTCTTTGATCTTGGCGGTGGCTTCTGGCCTATTTTTGGCGAGGCGAGCGTAAATGGATTCCGTGTTGTTAGTCGCAATATCAACCTTGGCATTGGCCACAGCCATCGCATTGCCTTCATGGTTGGAGGAGGTCACGCGCTTGAAGCATTCTTCTGGTGTTTTGTTATTGAGCGCCCACACATAATAGCCCGGGATCGCGAATCCAGATGTCGAATTTGGGTCGCCATTGCCGAAAGTCAGCATCTTATCGCACTTCAGCACGTCCTGTAGAGTACTGATCTTGCTATTGGCCTGGGTAATCAGAAGGGAGTGATAGCCATTAGAGCCATCATCTTTGATGGTTTGTGCGAACACTTCACCACCTGCCCGATCGACTGCGTGGATGGCGGATTTATTGCCAAACCAAGCGATGTCTACTTTCTTGAAGCGCATGCCTTCAATGACACCCGCATAGTCGGACGCAAAGAACGGTTTTACTATGACGCCAAGGCTTTTGGACATGTCGTCTAAGAAAGGCTGGAATGATTTTTCCAGCGCCGAGGCTGATTCAGTAGAGATTATGCCGAAGTTGATTTGGGGCGGCATTTCAGCCTTTGCAACGCCTACGCTGGCGGCGAGGGCCGCGGCTGTGATTGCGGTTTTTCTGATCATAAGATGAGTTCCTTTTCGGGCTTACGTGATCTGGGATTGCGAATGGTAGATGGTGGCTTTGAGTGCCATTGCTGTGGGCGATTGACCGGCGGCATGGCCTGCTTTTGAGCAGTGTTTGATGGCATCTGTGTGCTCGGTGCCTTAGCGCCATAAAGGCTGGCTAAATCTTTCGGCGTTACATCAGCCGCTGAACCGTCAAAGACGATTTGGCCATCTTTAAGGGCGATAATCCGTTGGCAATGCTTGAACGCATGGTCAATCTGATGCAGCGAAACGATGACCGTAACGCCTTCGGCACGGTTGATGTCCGCCAGAATTTCCATAACGCGGTCGGCTGACGCTGGATCCAGGGAGGCGATGGGTTCATCAGCCAGAATGATCTCTGCTTCTTGAGTAAGCGCGCGGGCGATGGCGCCCCGTTGTTGCTGGCCGCCGGACAGCTGAGACGCGCGCTGTCTTGCGAACTCAGCCATGCCAACCCGCTCAAGGCTGCGCAGCGCCCAAAGCTTATCCTGCTGTGAAAACCAGCCAAATGTGCCGCGCGCCCAGTTTGTGCGGCCAAGTCGGCCAATCAGCACATTCTGCAGCAGGGACAATCGACCAACCAGATTGAACTGCTGAAATACAACGCCGACCCGACAACGGAGGGCGCGTTGGGCCTTCAAGCGTCGTCCGTTGGCTTGGGTCGTCTCGCCGAGGACGGTAATCCCGCCTGCGCCGGAGTCCATCCGCTCCATGCCCGAAATCATACGGATCAAGGTCGATTTCCCGGAGCCAGATGCGCCAATCAGCGCGACCAATTCTCCGGCTTCTACCTTCAGGTTTATATCTCGTAGCACGGGAGCGCCGCGCTTGAATGACTTCGTCGCCCCCGTGATTTCCAGGACTGTAGCCATGACTTACCCCTTCGTGTTTCCAGCGAAAATGGCAAGTGTGTGTGTGACGGTAGCGTTGCAGATTAGAGACAGTTCTATGCAAGTCCAAATCTTAAGCTTGGACGCGCACGACTTTACGGGTCGAAATTCTAGCTGCAAGTATTAAACTGCCCCCATGCTAATAGAATTTCAGCCTGAATCGCTTGATCTTACGCCCCACCTGCAGCCGGGTGGTCTTGCCATTGTTGCGCAGTTGGGGGCGGAGCCGACGGCGCTTGTCGCGGCGTTCCTGGATGCTGCCAAGCGCGTGCCGGGGCTGCGCATGCTCACCAGCTTCCCGTTGGGGCCAGTGGATGCGCGGATGGCGGCGACGGAAACAAGCTTTCTGTCGATGGATGGCTTTGGGGCGAATGGGCAATTGTATAAGGCCGGGCGCCTTGGTGTGGCACCTGCGCGGTTTTCTGATTACGCGGCCCTGTTTCAAGACCATTTGAAGCCGGATGTAGCACTCTGCTCCGCGACACTGCCGGACGCGAACGGCAATGTCAGCCTTGGTGTTACGGTTGATCATATGCCGGAAGCGATCCGGCAGGCGCGGGTCGCGTTTGTTGAATTGAACCCAGATATGCCCTGGACGGAGGGTGATGCGGTCATGCCGCTGTCTGCCTTCACGGGAACATTGCCGGCACCCGCCCCACCGGCGGAATGGACATCCCGCGCGCCCGGGCCAGTGGACCATGCCGTTGCTGCCCATGTGGCGCGGCTCATCCCTGATAGGGCGACGGTGCAATATGGCGTCGGCTCCCTACCAGATGCAATTGCCGTGGCGCTCGCAGGTAAGAAGGACCTGGGGCTGCATTCGGGCAGTGTTGCGGATTCCTTTGTGGATTTGATTGAGGCTGGTGCGATCTCCAATCGGTACAAGGAAATTGACGCGGGCAAGAACGTCGCGACCGCACTTTATGGCTCCCGCAGGCTTTATGACCACGTGCACCGCAATCCAGACCTCATCATGCGCGGTGGGGACTACACCCACAACGCCGATATTCTTCGCCATTTCGAGACTTTCTTCGCCATCAATTCCGCACTGGAAGTGGACCTGACCGGCAGTGTCGGCGCAGAGGCTGCTAATGGGCGGTATATCGGTGCCATTGGCGGCCAGCTAGATTTCAACCGCGCGGGTCTCGTTTCCCGGAATGGTCGGGCGATCATTGCGCTCAGTTCTACGGCGGGGAAAGCGCGGCATACCAAGATTGTCTCGAAGCTTTCTGGGCCCGTAACATCGCCTCGCGCCGACGCGGATACCATCGTCACTGAACATGGCATTGCGGAATTGCGCGGGCGTTCATTGGAAGAGCGGGCGGAGGCATTGATCGCCATCGCTGATCCAGAGCACCAAGCCGCACTCCGCGCTGCCGTTGATCGCGACGGCCTCGCCTAATAGCATTCACGCCATATCCGTTTTCCGTCGAATAGGGGCCGCATTACATGCAGTTCAGCTTTTCCGAGGAGCAGGAAGAATTCCGCTCCATGCTCCGTCGTTTTCTGGAGGCGAAATCCCCGCCATCCGCCGTCCGTGCGCAAATGGTAACCGACCAGGGCTATGACCCTGATGTTTGGGCGTCCCTGGCGGGTGAGCTTGGCGTGACTGCCCTGCATATCCCAGAAGAATATGGTGGTGCTGGTTTTGGCGTCTCCGAGCTCGCAATCGCTGCTGAGGAGATGGGCCGGGCGCTTTTGTGTGCGCCGTTCTTCGCTTCAACTGTGATGGCAGCAACGGCGATCATCAACGCCGGGTCGGACGATCAGAAGCGCACACTATTGCCAGACCTCGCCTCCGGTGACGTTATCGCCACGCTGGCTGCTGCGGAGCCCGGTGGCGGATGGGCGCCAGACCAGATCAAGATGACAGCAACCAAGGCTGGCGACGGCTACACGCTGACGGGTGCTAAGAGCTACGTGCTTGATGGCATGAATGCTGGCCGCATTGTCATCGCCGCGAATGCACCGGGTGGTGGCATCGCCCTCTTCACGGCGGCGGCGGACGGCCAAGGTGTATCGCGCACGGCACTCAAATCCATGGACCCGACCCGCAAGCTCGCGCGGATTGATTTCGATGCAGCGCCGGTTGAGTTGCTGGGCGATGCGGCGGCGGGTGCGGAAGCCTACGCCAAGACCATGGATGTGATGCTGACCTGTCTCGCCAATGAAATGAACGGTGGTGCAGAGCGGCTTCGCGAAGACGCGCTGGAATATGTTTCCATGCGCATGCAGTTCGGGCGCTCTATCGCATCCTTCCAAACGACGAAGCACAAGGCGGCGGATATGCTGCTGGATGTGGAATTGTCGAAGGCTGCCGGATATTCCGCTGCCAGTGCGCTCGATGATGATGATCCTGATGCGCGCGCCGTGGCGTCACTCGCGAAAGCGGCTGCGTCTGAGGCGTATTTTCAAACTGCCGTCCATGCTGTGCAGATGCACGGCGGCATTGGCTTCACATTCGATAACGACACGCATTTGTGGTTCAAGCGCGCCAAGCAAAGCGAGGCCTTCTTGGGTGACGCGAACCTGCACCGCGAACGCATGATGCAGCATTGGGGGACAGAGGCATGAGCGAAATGACCGTAGAGCAAGTCCGCGCGGACGTTCAGGCTTATCTGAAAGCCAATTGGGACCCAAACCTCGGCCTCGTAGAATGGCGGCTGAAACTGATGGACTCCGGTTGGGGCATGCCGCACTGGCCGGAGAAATGGTACGGGCGCGGTTTGCCGCTTGGTATGACATCCATTGTTGATGAAGAATTTGCCAAGGTCGGCGCTGTCGGCGTCGCCAAGATGGGCATCCGTGTCCTCGCCGCTGCAACGATCCTGGAGCATGGTACGGACCACCACAAAGAAAAATTCCTGCGCGGTATTCTGACTGGCGAGGAAACCTGGTGCCAATTGTTCAGCGAACCCGGCAGCGGATCTGACCTGGCTGGGGCGGCCACGCGCGCCGATTTGAAAGACGGCAAGTGGATTATCAACGGCCAGAAGGTCTGGACCACCAGCGCGCATCATGCCCATTACGGCCTGCTGCTTGCCCGTACCGATTGGGATGCAGTGAAGCATAAAGGCCTTAGCTACTTCATTCTGGATATGCATCAGCCCGGCGTTGATGTGCATCAACTGAAGCAAATGAACGGCCACGCCTCCTTCAACCAGGTATTCCTGACAGAGGCCGTGATTGAGCCTGAATATCAGGTGGCGGAGCTTGGTGAAGGCTGGAAGGTCGCCACCACTACGCTGATGAATGAGCGGCGCGGTGCTGACAGTGCCCGCAAATACGATTCCGCCTCTGAACGCCTTGAGCGGATTTATGAGGAAGAACGCGCCGAGATCGCTACCGTCATGGCGCCTTACACGTGGTATCCGCAGCGTATGGGACGCGTGGATATGCTGATTGACCGGGCGAAGGCGCTTGGCAAGTTTGACGATCCGGCGACCCGCCAGGAAATCGCCAAAGTGCTTACATTGGCGAAATCGGCTGAATGGACAGCGCGGCGTGCGCGGGCTGCATCTGCTGCCGGGAAACCGCAGGGACCGGAAGGTTCTATCGGTAAGCTTGCAGCTTCTATCGTCGCCCGCGCTGCCAATCTGGCCCACACCACGATTGCAGGGCCCGATGCGATGTTGACTGGGGATGATGATGGAACAGAGGGTGTTGTCGCCGAAATCCTTGTTTCAACGCCGGCTATTTCCATTGCTGGCGGTACGGATGAAATTCAACGCAACATCATCTCCGAGCGCATCCTGAAGATGCCGAAGGAAATGCGCACGGATACAGACAGGCCATTCCGGGACGTACCGCGTAATCAGGTTTGATAGCTTTTAAATCCGCAGGCCTCCCCCCTCACCCTGATCCCTCTCCCCCCGTTGGGGGGCGAGGGGACCCTCACGAAGTCCGCGTTGTTTCCTTTTAGAACCCTCGCCCCCCACAGGGGGGAGAGGGCAGGGTGAGAGGGGAAGCTTGCGGCTAAAAATCCACTCTCGCTTCGGTTACCAATGCCAAGTCGTCACAAACACAGAAGGCTTTAGTCGCAGATGCTTGAACAAGCGGGCTTAAAGGCCCTTCGCCTGCTGGACCCAGAACGCGCCCACGGGCTCGCCCTGAAAGCACTCGCTATGGGGCTGGCAGGCAAGGATTCCGGGCCAGATTATCCCATACTGGCGACAGAGGCGTTGGGGCGCAAACTCCGCTCGCCGATTGGGATAGCACCCGGGTTTGATAAGCATTGTGAGGCTGTCGCGCAGACCTGGGCGCTTGGGCCTGGATTCACAGAAATTGGTGGCGTGGCGCCCAAGCCCCAGCCTGGAAATCCAAAGCCCCGCCTATTCCGGCTGACAGCGGACCAAGGTGTCATCAATCGCTTTGGGTTCAACAGCCAAGGCCATGCCGTCGTTGCTGAACGGCTCCGCCAGTATCGTCATAAGGGCGGTGACGGGGTGATTGGCGTCAATCTTGCGATCAACAAAGAAACATCTGATCCGGCAGAAGACTATGCGCTTGGCATTGCTGTTTTCGGCCATTTCGCGGATTTTCTAACGGTCAATGTATCCTCACCCAACACCAAGGGTCTGCGTGATCTGCAAGGGGAAGAAGCGTTAGCGAACCTGCTTGCCCGCGCCGTTGCCGCCCGGGATGCCATCGCTGCCGCGCCTGAAGTGACACGCCCACCTGCGCTCCTGGTCAAGGTCGCACCTGATCTGGATGAGGCCGGAATTGCTGCCATTACAGATGTCGCACTTTCCTTTAAGGACAAGGGCCTGGCGGGCTTGGTCATCTCCAACACGACCATCGCCCGTCCGCCCGGCCTGAAAAGCGCAGAAGCAGCAGAGGCAGGCGGCCTTTCCGGCCAGCCATTGTTTGAGCCTTCGACGGCAGTGCTGAAAGCGTTCGCCATCAGGATGCAGGGTCGGATGCTTCTGGTCGGTGCTGGTGGCGTAGCGAACGGTGCCCAGGCCTATGCCAAGATTAAAGCGGGGGCCACGCTGGTGCAGCTATATTCCGCACTCGTCTTTGGTGGCCCGTCGCTCATCCGCCAGATCACGGACGAACTGGCTGCCCTAGCAGTGAAAGATGGCCTTGCCTCAATCAGCGAAGCCATCGGTCAAGACTTGTAGCAGGCTGGTGCGGCGCATACTCTCTGCGCCAACCGAATCTGTTCCCATTTGAAGGAGTTGCCCGATGGCTGGAAAAATTGATGCGCGCCTGGCTGAACTAGGCGTCACGCTGCCGGATGCACCGGCACCCGCTGCTAACTACGTACCTTACGTCGTCTCCGGAAATATGGTGTTCATCTCCGGCCAGGTCTCCCGCGCGGGCGGTGAGGAATATGTTGGAAAAGTTGGCCAGGATATCAGCCAGCAAGAGGGCGAAAAGGCAGCTCGCACCTGTGCGCTGGCGCTTTTGGCACAGCTTAAATCCGCGTGTGATGGGGATCTGGACCGGGTCGTGCGCTGCGTGAAGCTTGGCGGGTTCGTGAACTGCAACCCGGACTTCACGGCGCAGCCTGCTGTCATCAACGGGGCCTCCAACCTGATGGTTGATGTGTTGGGTGATGCTGGTCGCCATGCCCGTTTCGCTGTCGGTGCACCTGCGTTGCCGATGAACGTGGCGGTCGAAATCGATGCGGTTTTCGAGATTAAGTAACAACGCCAATGGATGAATCTGGCCCCATAGTTGAAGTCCGCATCCAGGAGCGGATTGCGGACATTCCCAAGGCGGATTGGGACGCGTGCGCGGGGCAGGATAATCCTTTCACCTCATATGACTTTCTGAGCGCGCTTGAAGAAAGCGGCTCCGTTGATGTGGCAGAAGGCTGGCTGCCGCGCCATGTGGTTGCCCATGCGCCAGATGGCGTTTTGGCGGCTGTGGCACCGCTCTACCTCAAAGGCCATTCCCAGGGCGAATATGTGTTCGATCATGGCTGGGCACAGGCCTGGGAACGGGCCGGGGGCGACTATTACCCGAAGCTTGTGTGCGCTACGCCCTTCACCCCCGCGACCGGGCGGCGCTTGCTTGTCCGCCCAGAAGTCGACCAGGAGCAGTATGAGGCGGCTCTCATCTCCGCCATGCTGCAATTGGTAGACAATTCAGGGGTATCCTCCCTCCACATTAACTTCCTGACCAAGGGTGAGTGGGACCGGACGGCGGAATACGGGCTGATCCAACGCACGGGCCAGCAATATCACTGGGAAAACAAAGGCTATCAGGCTTTTGATGATTTCCTGGCCCAGCTTTCCAGCCGCAAGCGCAAGAACATCCGCAAAGAACGCGAGGCCGTCGCGGCCCAAGGCGTCAAGATGCATATCCTCACAGGTGATGATCTGAAGGAGGAGCACTGGGACGCGTTCTATGCGTTTTATCGCAGCACCACGGATAAGAAGTGGGGCATGGACTACCTGAAACGCCCATTCTTCTCCCTGCTGGGGGAGCGCATGGCCGACCAGGTGGCCCTGGTGATGGCGGAATATGACGACCAATGGGTCGCGGGCGCGCTCAATCTCATCGGTGCGGATACGCTCTATGGCCGCAACTGGGGCTGCCTCGCGCATTTCAAAAACCTGCATTTTGAGGCCTGCTACTACCAGGCGATAGATTTCGCGATTGCTCGCGGGTTGAAGCGGGTCGAGGCTGGTGCCCAGGGCCAGCACAAAATACAACGTGGTTATCTGCCGGTTGAGACCTATAGCGCCCACTTCATCGCAGACCCGAACTTCCGCGCCGCCGTGGCGGACTTCGTTCGCCGGGAACGCCGGGCTGTAGGCGAAGAAATCGAATTCCTGGCGGATTTCTCGCCCTTCCGGAAATCGGAGTAGATCCCAATGGCGTTGGCTGAGATCCTTGCAGACCAGCTGACGCCGCTCAGCATTGTCGGCCATCTCTCATTCGGCCTGACGGCAGCGTCGCTCGCCATGCGGGATATGCTGCTGCTGCGGGTGCTGGGGCTGGTGAGCGGCCTGTTCGGTGTCGTTTATAACTACTTGGTACCCGGCGGTCCGCTCTGGCTCGTCATCTTCTGGCTTGGCGTTTTCATGGCGATTCATGCCTTCCGTGTAATTGAGATCATCCGGGAGCGCCGGGGCATTCAGTTCACGGATGAAGAACGCGAATTGCATGCAACAGTGTTCCGCGGGTTTGACGCCGTGGAATTCATGCGACTGCTGAATGTAGGAGAACGCGCCACATTCGCGCCGGGCGATCTATTGCTAGATGCGCGCGTTCATGCCGACCGGCTCTATATTATTCTAGATGGTGCCGTTGAGATCACACGGGACGGGGTGTCTGTCGCGCGCCTGAAGCCGGGCGCAGCTGTGGGCGAAATTAGTTTTCTGCAGGATGCTTTGACGACGGCAAGCGCTGTTGCGGCGGAACCGACACGCTGCTTAGCATTCCCCACAAAGGCTCTCAGGGCGCTGCTGGCAAGGCATCCTTCCATGCGATTATCCATGACAGGCCTGCTCTCTGGCGACCTGGCGGCGAAGTTGGCTGGTGCGCGGTGAATGTAGGCTGCGCTATAAATCAGTGTGTTAGTTAAATTCTATTTCTGGTGAATTGGCTTAGTACACAAGATGGTTCGATGTATTAAGCCGCATTAGTACCAAAGTCATAGTTAGTTTCCCCAATACCCAGGCACTTACTTAATCCGATATCGTTCCTTTGGTTTTGAAGAGCAAGCACGTGCGCTTACCAATGCGTGTCCTTAGTTGGGAATACGCTTTGCGGAGGGCGGCTACAGCCGAAGTTGGCAGTGGTATTGGGCTTATCGCAAGCATGCGTCTTCGAACGGCTGAGGCCCAGTTCCGTCTGGGTTTTGACAGCCAGCCGTTAACAGTTAGCGCAAACTGCGCTGATGTAATTTGGGGAGCGTCCGATGGTTCTTGGCTTAGTTTTCTTCTTATCGATGGCAGCACTTATTCTTATCCGGCAGATACCAGTGATAGCTATGACGTCGTTGATGAACACGGTGCGCTTGTGTCGCAAACCGCAACGATCACTATCGATGGTGTTAATGATCAGAAGTGGCTCGGGAAATTTGAACAACGGGGTCTGGTTTTATAAGTGGATCCCAGCCCTTGTTATGCCGCCGCCTTGATTGGCGTCAGCGCATTGAAGTAGGCCTGATCTGGTGTTTGTCCG
>Ga0181601_10001525_pt1 | contig 19872 bp, 6 predicted proteins | sample 041ome_8_FD_133020 | JGI IMG/M metagenome (GOLD analysis project Ga0181601, IMG submission 133020) | Coastal salt marsh microbial communities from the Groves Creek Marsh, Skidaway Island, Georgia - 041407BS metaG (megahit assembly) | ecosystem: Environmental > Aquatic > Marine > Intertidal zone...
CGCGTGCGTTTCGATCTCCGCGGAGAACGCCGCGCGCGGGTCCACCGAGAGCACACCACAGACGTGCCTGAACCACGCGACGCCCACGGCGACGTGCGCGAGCTCCTCCGCGGAGATGCGCGCGATGATATCCGCCGAGCGGTTATCGCCGCGGCCGCGCAGTTTCGAAACCAGCCGGGGCCCGGCGTCCAGACCCCGCGCTTCCTGCATGCACGGCACCACGGCCAGCCGCGCGGGCAGCGAGTCCGCGGTGGACTGCGCGCCCTCCCACAGCACGTTGTGCGCGGGTATGTCCCCGTACGCCACGCCCATCTCCTGCAGCCGCTGCAGGCACCACCCCAGGTGCCGGCTCTCGTCGTCCGCCACCTTGGCGAAGTCCAGGAAGAACGCGTCGGGCAGGCCCGCGAACGCGCGCGCGCCTTTTTTTTTTAGTGAACCCTCCCCGCCTCCGGCGTTTCGCGGGAACCGGGACGCGTGCATGGGCGCGAACCTCGCCACCGTGTCCCAGGCGAGGTCTATGGCGTTCAGCTCGATGTGCGCGATGTTGTGCATCATCGCCGCGGAGAAGCCCAGCGCGCACGTCTTCGGAGAGGGGACGTCTTTCGGGTGCACGAGCTCCGGCTTGGCGGGGCGCGCCGGCGACGCCGGCGGCGACGCGATCCCCACCGCCAGAGGATCCGCGCGACGCGTCTCGCGTTCGAATTTCGCGTACGCGCGGTGGGAAAGCGCCGCCTTCATCGCGGGGTCGGGCGTGCGCAGGATCAGGTCCGCGCACGCCGCGAGCGTATCGGGCAGGGGGATCGCCTCCGTCGACGCCGGAGACGCCCACGCGCCCGGCGGAACGTTTCCCTCGTTTTCCGGGCCGAGATGTTTCGGGTCCGCGTCCGCGGGGACGGCGTCTCTCTTGCCCCACACCCACGCGCGGTTCGCGCCGGCGCCGACCGCGCCCGCGCGCCAGTCCTCCAGCCCGCGCCAAATCCCGTCGGGGGGCCTGTCCAGCGTGGACACGGGCGCGGGCTGGCCCTGCTTCACCGCCGCCGCCGAGGCTGACCAACGACGTGTCGCGTTTCGGACCGACACCAACACGCACGCCCCGCGTGGTCGGATGCCGTCCGCGACACGCGGAAGACGCGCGTGGTGCGGTCGCACCAGGGACGCGACACCCACGCGCCACGCCCGTCCGATCGAGGCGGTCGAGACCGACATCCTCAGCAAGCGCGCCCACCGCAGTGACGTCGTCGGCTCGTTGCGATTTTATTATCCTCTCCATTACGTATTTTTCCACGAGGCCATTTCGCATTTCGGATCTGGACCGGTCGGCTCCGACTCGTCGCTCATAGGTTGAGGCGCCCGCGAACGTGACCGCGTCGCCGCGATGAGCGACTCGGACGACGAGGAGACGGCGAAGTTGCGCGCGATGCGCAGCGTCGCCGCTCGAATGGACGCGCGCGGCGGCGGAGGCATGCAGGAGCTCTTGGACAGACAGCGGCGGGTCGCGCAGGCGTCTCGTTCGTCCGCGTTCTTCGACGACGAAGGCGACGCGGCGCAGCCCTCGAAACGCGCGCGCCAGGGGGCGTCGCCTCCGAAAGCCGCGGCTCCAGCCGTGGAGGACGAAGACGCGGCGTTGCGCGCGATGTTCCCCGGCGGTTTCGGCGGGAGCAAGCACGCGCCGAGACAAAGATCGAGTCCGCCTCGCGAACGCGCGGCGGAGGGCCCGTCGCGACCCGCGGCGGGCCCGTCGAGCCCCCCCGCCGCGTCTTCCCCCGACGCGCGTGGCCCGCCGAGCGCGTCCGTCGCCGACGGGGACGAGGACGACGCGCGCGGCGACGGGGATTCCGAGGACGAGCGCGACGAGCGCCTGCCCGTGTCCGACGAGGCGAAGATGGAGGGCCATCGCAAAGTCGTCAGCGCGCTCGCGCTGGAGCACACCGGCTCGCGCTTGCTCACCGGCTCGCACGACTACACCGTGCGCATGTACGACTTCAACGGCATGAAGCGCGACCTGAGGCCGTTCCGCGAGATCACGCCCAGCGACGGCTACCCCGTGCACGCGCTGTCGTGGTCGCCCAGCGGCGACCGGTTCCTCGTCGTCACCGGCGGCGCGCAGCCCAAGGTGTTTGACCGCGACGGCCGCGAGCTCGGCGAGTGCGACAAGGGGGACATGTACATCCGAGACATGAAGAACACCAAGGGGCACTGCTCGCCGTGCACGGGGGGCGTGTGGCACCCGCTGCGCCACGACACCGCGCTCACCGCCGGCGCGGACGGCACGATGCGCACCTGGGCGTTGGACCGCCTCGGCGACGCGCGCGGCGCGCAGGCGGCTGTGCTGAAGCCGCAGCTGTCCAAGCCCGGGCGCTTTCAGGTGACGTCGTGCGCGTACTCCGCGGATGGGGCGTTGATCGCGGGGGGCGTGACGGACGGGACCATCCAGCTCTTTCCCTCCGACAACAGCGACCGCCGCGCGACGGGGTCCGGGGTCGCGTCCGTGTCCGCGCGCGGCGCTTCCGCCGGCGCGCCGGCGTACCGGAGCGCCTCGGTGGGCCTGGTGCTGCCCCCGTCGCAGCAGTGCCACGTGGACAACGCGTGGTCGTTCGCCGGGCGCCCCCGGACGTTGATCCGAGACGCGCACCCCGCTGGCGAGTCCGTGACGAGCCTGGCGTTCTCCAGGGACGGGCACACGCTGCTCAGCCGGTGCGCGGACGGGACGCTGCGCGTCTGGGACGTGCGCCGGTTCAAAACGCCGGTGAAGACGTTCGAGGGGCTGGAGACCACGCACGAAGAGACGGCGGTGGGTTTCTCGCCCGGCGGCGAGTACTTCTTCACGGGCGCGGACGCGCCGCGCGCGCGCGCTGACCTGGGCGACGGCGCGCTCGCGGTGTTCGACACCAAGTCCCTGTCGCTCGTGCGACGGATCGGCACGCCGGGGAACTGCGTCGCCGCGCTGTGGCACGAGCGCCTGAACCAGCTGTTCCTGGGCTGCGGCGACGGCAAGTCCGGCACCACGCTCGGCCTGTACGACGCGAAGCGCTCGTCGCAACGCGGGCTTCTGGCGTGCGTCGGGCGCGCGCCGCGCGCCGCGTCGCGCGCCGACTTCGTGCGCGTGGACGAGAGCAAGACCGCGTACGCGCCGCACGCGCTGCCCATGTTCCGCGAGCCCATGCCCGGGCGCGCGGCGCCGGGAGACAGCGAGCGCGCGCGGCGCAAGGACGCCGTCAAGACGAAGATGCCGCGCAACACGGGCGCCGGCGCGCGCGGCGCCGCCGGCGCGCTTGGCGCGGGAACCGGGGGCACGTTGTTGACGCAGCACATCATGCGCAACAACGACATGCTCGGGGAGAAGAACTGGCGCCAGAACGACCCGCGGGAGGCCATATTGAGGCACGCCGCGGACGCGGAGGCGAACCCGTGGCGCACGAACAACGCGTACGCCGAGACGCAGCCGAAACCCATCTTCGCCGAGCCCGAGCGCGACGAGGAGGACGAGAGCGACTGATTTTGACTTTAAGGGATGCGCGCGAAAGAGGGCGTTCGCGAGTGGGAGAGCGATCGTAGTCTAACGAATTAGGCGGGATGGTTTTTAATTAGCGCACTGAACGGGAGCCGAGAGCGTCTGTGTTTCGCTCGCGTCAGTCACGGTTCGACGACCATCGCCCTGGCGACTCGCGGCGGGCGCAGCGCGGCGCCCAGCCGCAAACACGTCACCTCCACCTCCGGGAGCGCCGCCTCGCCCGAGCGCAGCGCGACCAACGTGTACGCGGTCTCCGTCTCCGCGCGCGGCGGCACCGTCACCAAGCACTCCCGCGACCCCGAAAACACGAACCCAGCGGCGTCCGTCACGCGCACGCGCAGCGGCTGCGCTTGGCTCGTGGCGTTGGCGCAGCGCGCGCGCATCTCGAACGGCACGCCGACGCGCGCGCGCGGGGGGGCGGACAGGGTCACCGTCACGGGCGCCGGACCCGTCTCTTCTCCCGCGGCGGAAGTCTGGGAAGCCGCGGCCGTCGCCGGGATCACGGTGCACGCGTCGCGCGAGAGCGAGAGCTCGTCCGACGACTCGGCCCTGCGCCACGAGACGCTCAGCTCGGGCGCGGGCGCGCCGCGCGCGGAATCGACGACGTGCAGGAACTCGTCGCCTTCGTCCAGCGCCACCGGGAAGAAACACGAAGAAACCGATTTCGTTCCCGCCGCGTCGGCGCCCGTGATTCGCAGCCTCGAGCCCGCCGCGCCGACCCTGAGGCGGGTCATGAGCCGCGTGGCTTCCGAGCCGCCGGCGCCCTCGAAGGAGAGCGCGTGCGCGCGGTACGCCGCCGTCGTCTCGCGCGTCGCCGCGAACGGCGCCCGCACCGCCACCTCCACCTCGGTTTCCAGTTCCGGTCTCGGCCGCGCGCCCCGCGGCGGCGGCGGCGCGGCCGCCGGCCCGTCCTCGCCGGCGGGCGCGTCCCGCGTGCCGCGCAGTTCCACCACCAGCGTCACGGGCGGCCCCAACGCCCGCCGCCGCACGTACACCACGCCGCGCCAGTCCCTTCCCGGCGCGACGCGCCCGACCGGCACGACATCGTTCGGGCCGAGCGGCGCGCCGCCGCCGTCGCGCGTCACCTCGACGGTTTCCGCCTCCGAAACCTCCGAAACCTCCGAGTCGCCGCGCGTTTTGAACGCCAGCTCCACGGCGTCCATGGCGTCGCCCGTGCTGACCACCGCCAGCGGGAGCGCGCAAGCCTCGCCCAGGAGCGCCGGCCCCGCGAGGCGCGCCTCCAGGGACACGCGAGGCGCGGCGCCGCGAAGGTCCAGCGCGTGGACGCCCACCCGGACGTCGGTCATGAAATCGGGAAGCCGATCGGTCTCGAAGACGCCGCGAAGGACGCCTCCGCTCGCTTCGCCCGCCTCGTTCGCGCGGTCCCGTCCGTCGCGCGTCGCGCCCTTCTCCGCGCCGGACCCGAACGCCGCGCGGAAGGAGATCCCGGTCTCGAGGGTCACCACCATCGCCGTCGCGCGCACGGGGTGGCCCCACTTGGGCGTGACGTCCGCGGCGACGCGGTGCCAGGCGCCGGGCCTCAGCGCCGCCGGGGCATCCTCGCCGGCGGCGCGGTCGTCCTTCGCGGCGCGCCGCCACGCGTACGCGGGCTCGGAGAACTCCACCGCGACCGACGCGACGGGCACTTCGAAAGGCAGAGCCCAGCGGATCGCCGCGGTGAACCGCACGGGCTCACCGGGGACAGCGCGGGCCGCCCGGAACCCGGCGACGCACCGGAACGCGCGATCGACGCCGTTGGCGCCCTCGGCGTCGCCGCCGCCAACCGCCACAACGTTTGCGTCCGGCGCGCCGCCCACCTCGCGCATGGCCGCCTGCGCGGCGTGCGCTGCGGCGTCCGCGTCGAACGCGCCGTGCCCCGAGGCGAGCACCGCGCCGTTCCCGGCGCCGAGCGCAGCGAGCTCGAGGCATGTCTCGAGGTGCGCTCGCCTCGCGTCGGCGCGGCGGTAGCACTCCTTGAGCGCCATCAGCGTCACGCCGAGCAGGTCGTCCCATTTCTCGCGGCGGTACACCGCCGCCGCGGCTCTGAAGAGGCGCTCCGCGGCGGCGACGTCGCCCGCGGTGAGCGTCCCCGCCGCCAGCTGCGACGTGAGAGACGCGAAGAGCCTCGCGTGTTTCGGGGTCGGACCGTCGGACGAAAACGCGAGCGCGCGTTTGTAGTGCTCGCGCGCCTCCGCCAGCAGACGCACGCGCGCCGCCGGCAGCGCCGCGAACGTCTCCTTGGCGTTGGACAGGAGGTCACGCAGAAACACGGCGTCGGGCACGAGCGCGCCCGTCGCGGCGTTCACGAACGTCCCCTCTCTCGGCCCCGGCCGCAATTCGACCGAGGGCGTCGACGTCGACGCCTCCGACGCGTCCATCGCCGCCTCGAGCGACCGCCGCCGCGCCTCCGCGGCGTTTGCGGCGGCGTGGAAGTAGAACCCGGGGAGGTACGTCCTCGGCGACCCCGGCGGCGGCGGCGCGAACGGCCGGCCGGCCGCGCCCCCGCTTTCGCCGCCGGCGCCCCACGCGACGCGCGACGCGAGCAGGCGCCCGAACGCCGCGTACTGCGACGCGAGCCACGCGTGGTGTTCGGGGAGGTACTCGCGCGGCAGCCACGTCGGCGGCTTCTTGAACGCCGCCGCGTGCGCTTGGAAGTGCGCCACCGCGTCGCGCGGCGCGTCCGGGTCGAGCATCAGCGACAGCGCGCACTTCTTGTACGCCGCGTTCGCGGCAGCCAGCAAAGCGGCGTGGCGCGCCTGTAACCGAAACGGTTCGAGGGGGTTCCCGGTTCCCGGTTCCCGGTTCCGGCGAGCTTCCGCGGCGCCGGAGGTTCCGGCGCCGTGCGCGGCGACCAGCGCCTGATGCGCGCGCCCGTACCAGCGCGCCGCGCCGGCCCAGTCCCCTTTGAACTCCGAGAACGCGCCGGCTTTGAACGCCGGGTTCGCCGCCGAGCCGAGCGCGTCGTCGTCCACGTGCGTCCGCGCGGCGCGGCGGTTGGCCTCCTTCGCGTAGTGCTCCGCGCAGAGCGCCTTGCACAGCGCGGCGAGCGCCTTGGCGGCGTCCGGCGTCGGCGGCAGCGACAGCGTCGCCAGCGCCCTCGGGTCGATCTTCGCGCGCCGCCGCACCGCGTCGCGCCGGTCGTCGGAGACCGACCCGCGCGCCTCCGCGGCGACGCCGCCCTCGTCCACCACCACCACCGCGAGCTTGCAGTCGGCCGCCTCCGCGGCGGCGCGAGCCGCGTCGAGCCGCGCGCTCAGCGAGATCCACCGGTTGGGATCGCCCTCCACGTCCTCGCGGTCGAGGAACACCAGCGCCAGAGCGGGCCGGAGGCGGCGGTGCTTCGCCAACCACCCGGCCTTCAAGCACCCGGGGTGCAGCGCGTCCGCGCCGGGCGCGGGCGCCGGCGCCGGCGCCGACGCGGTCGCGACCGGGGGAAGACCGACCGGGGGTCCCGCGGTCGGCGCGGGAGCGGGCACGAATCCGGGCACCGAGCCGGGGGCGTCCCCGGCGGAGGGCGCCGCGGGATTCGCGGCGGCGAGCGCGGCCGCGGCGGCGAGCGGGTCCGCGGGCGGGCGCGAGCGCTTCCGCGCGACCAGCACGCGCGACGCGTCCTCGAGCTCACCGCCGGAGAGGCACTCCATGGGCGGACGCGCTTCCGTGCGAAGCGCCTCGCGCACCGCGGGGTGCAGGTCAGGGCGACCGAGCAGCGCCACGAGGCCCAGCGGTGGGGTCAGGAGCTCGGGCGCCACCGGCACATCCTCCGCGCCCGCCGCGGAGGCCATCGCCGCGCCGGACGACCGCGTCGACGCGGGAGAGATGCGCGCGCGCCCGAGTCTGCTCCACCACCACTGGTACGTGAAGCTCATCATCATCAGTCACATTTTCACAACCGACTCTCTCTCACGCCTCCACCCGAGTACCGCAGTACCGCAATTCTACGCTACAGGTAGTCTACTGAATAGCCGTACGCGTCGCCGCGCCTTCGCGTTTCGTTCACGCGCGACGCCTGCCCGCTACGCGCGTTCGCCTACCTCGGCCCCGTCGCGGGGTTGTAACTCGTCCACCCCCCCACGTCCCGCGAGCTCCCCTCCGTGAACGACGAGTTGCGCCGCGGCGGCGCGCCGTTCGCGCCGCCGCTCGCGTTTTTCGTTTCCGTTTTTCGTTTCCCATCCGCGCTCATCGTCGCCGCCTCCGCCCGCGCGGAGACGCGCCAGTCCCCCGGCCCGCCACCCTCGCCCGCGCCGCCCTCGACGCCGAACCCGAGCGACCCGAGCGTCGCGGTCGCGATGGCTGCGTCGCGGTCGTCGCTCGCGCGCGCGCGCGCGCCCAGCGTCGCGGAGAGCGCCGACGGGCGCGCGCCGCCCGCGCCGCCCGCGCCGCCCGCGCGCGCGGGCGCCTCCGCCATGCGCGACACGTCCACGCTCTGCCTGCGCGCGTTCGACAGGCGCCCTCCCGAGTTGCTCCGGAACGGGACACCCATCGAGGGTCCGTGCAGGAACGTCTTGTTCGGTAGCGACGCCGCGACGACCCGAGACGCGCCAGAAAAATCACCCGCGTCGTCGCGTCGCGTCGCCGACGCGACTTGCGGAGAGTCAGCAAAACCTTTTTCTTTTTTGGCGCTCGCCTCGGCGCGCGCGTCGGATACGCCGCGCGCCGTCTCCGGGCACTCGTCCCCGAGCGCGTCGCGGCACAGGCTGCGTATGCACTTCACCTCGATCTCCAGCACGGGCGCGCTGCTCTCCGAGAGGTTGTGCCTCCGCCCACCCCCCGCGCCGATCTCCTTGAGCTTGGCCACAAGCGCCGCGCGCGTGCACCGGCCCACCGTCGGGCGCGTGGGCGCGGCGACAATCATCGAGTTGGACGGCAACAGCTCCCAGCGGTCCAGCCCTTTCCCCCCCGTGAGCGGCTCCGAAGACACCAGCAGCGCCTGCGTCGCCACGAACTTCTCCCCCTTCATCCCGTTGCGATTCCGGTACGTTCCGGTTCTCGTCGTCGCGTCACGCGCGGGCGTGAACGCGCCGCGGTGGTCGTGCACGTTCGGATCCGTCTCCATGGCGTCGAACGACCCGAGGTCGGCGTTGTTCAGGTCCCACGCGCTCTCGCCCGGCATCGGCCCGACGTGGTAGTACAGGCTCGGCGGCTCCTCGACGTCGCTGTTGCGGTACCGCGTCGCGATCGTGGTCTCGCCGTCCGTGAACGCGATGTTCAGCGAGTTGGCTTTGCCGCGGTTCGCCTGGATCACCGCGCAGAACGCGTCCAGCACGGCTTGTTGCAACGTCGCGGGGTCTTGCTGCGTGTGGCAATCCGGCAGCCGGTTCAGGATGAGCAAAAACAAAAGCTCGGAATCCGTGGTGCCGCTCATGTGGTCGAACAGGTCGTCCCTCAGCTGGTGCTGCAGCCCCCGGCGGACTTTGCTGAAATCCGTGATGTCGCCGTTGTGCATGAACATGTACCGCCCCTTGAAGAACGGGTGGCAGTTGTACTGGTGCACGCTCGCGCCCGGCCCGGCGGCGCGCACGTGCCCGAAGAGCAACGACGAGGAGATGGTTTTCGAGAGCGCGCGCAGGTTGCGGTCGTGGCTCGGCGCCGCCACCGTGGTGTACACCGTGGGGCGGTTGTACGCGTCCAGGCCGAGTTCGTCCACCAGCCCGCACCGCTCGCGCGCGTACCACCCGATGCCGCACCCGTGCACGTTCACGGGGTGGTTCCGCCGGTGGTTCACCTCGCACCCGGGGGTGTATCCGGCGCCCTGCGGACGAGACGAGACGAGACCGGGCGGGCGTCGAGAGCGCGGGAGAGGCGTCGACGGGGGGTGGGACGAGAGGTCAGCCGAGGGCGCGCGAGACGGCAGGCCGGAGGCCCCGTCGCGGGGAAGGAGGAGGGACGGGGCGGGCCGGCGCGAGAGGTCGACGGACGGGGACCCCCTGGGTCGCGCTTCCGGTCTTTTCCGGTCAAATTTCGGGCGACTTCCGCGGCAGCGGGCGATGGTGCGTGGCGAGCGCGTACCTCGGACATCGTGGCGAGGCCATGCGTGGCGCCGAAGATGAGCTTCGCTATGCACACCTCCTCGCCGTAGTAAAAGATCCAGCGGCACATGATCCTCGAACCGCGCGGGCGCCTTCCGACGAAGGCGCTCCGCGTGCCGAGCGCGCGTAACGTTATGCTCGCTTTTTCTCGATTTTGAAGATCCTTCCGCGGCCGAAGTTGCCCAAGATCCGCGGCCGCCCGTCGCCCGGGCCCGGTCAGCATTTGATCCTGCAGTCGTCTTCGGCGTCTTCGGCGCCGTCAACTTTTTTAACCGTATTGGCGCGGTCAGAAGCAGGCGCGTGGGGTCGGTGCAACCCCGGTCGCGATGGGCGATCGCGATGGGTCGGCCGCCGAGACGCCGAAAGGCGTGTCGTTCGCGAACAGGGTGTCGGCGTCGAGGAAGTGCGTAGGGACACGCGTCGAGCGCGCGCGCGCTTTCCGTCTCGCGTGCCGAGTGGCGTTCTCCGATCTCGTTTTTCTGACATGCGCCTGACGCATCACCCCATCCTCGCAGGTACCTGGAGACCCATCCGAACGCTCTGATGCTCTTCTCGCCGATGAACCCGTTACGTGTCAAGGCCAGGCAAATAGCCAGGAGCGGTGCGTGCGCGTCCGCCCACCGCGCGGGGCGTCCCTCTCTCCTCCTCAACGCGACGACGCGACCGCCGCGACGACCCGACATTCCACTTCATCGGCGCTCACCGTTTCCTCCCGCCCTCCACCTGAAACTCGCCCACGACTGCTTCCGCAGCCTGGTTCGACGTGCTGGTGTTCCTCGTGATCCTGGGCAACACCGCGTCGATGGCGAGCGAGGACATGTCGAACGACGCGCCCCGCGCGGAGGCGGCGGCGGCGTTCGAGAAGGCGAGCACGGCGTTGTTCGCGCTGGAGGCGGCGCTGAAGATCGTGGACCAAGGTTTGGGGTGGGCGGCGGACGCGTACTTCGCCTCGGGGTGGAACCAGTTCGACTTCGCGCTCGTCTGCGGTACCGTCAGCAGCCTTTTCACGGAGACGGGCTCGCAGTTCATGGCCATGCGCGCGGTGCGGTGTTTCCGGCCGCTGCGCGCGATGAAGAACTTCCGCGACGGGCAGTTGCTGACGCGCACGACGCTCACCGCCATCCCGCTGCTCCGCGACGCGCTCGTCTTCCTGTGCTGGTTCATGCTGGTGGCGTCCGTGTCGGGCACGATGGCGTTCGCGGGCAGACTCACCGGGCGGTGCGTCGTCGCGGGCGACACCGCGACGCCGAACGGGGCGTGTCCGCCGCCGGAGCTCGTCTCGGACGACGGCGCGACGTGCGACCCGCGCGGGCGCGGGTACGCGTGCGACGCCGCCGCGGGGGAGACGTGTTGCGTCTCCGCGCATACGCCCGTGGACGGTTTTTTGTCCTTCGACGACTTCTCGCGGTCGGCGATGGTCGTTCTGAATGTCGTCACCGTCGACGGCTGGAACGAGCTCGCCTGGGAGACGAGCGACGCCGCCGGGGTCGAGGCGGCGTTCCCGTACTTCGCCGTCATCGTGTTCTTCGGCGGCTTCTACGTCATGCAGCTGTTCCAGTCCGTGATGATCATCACGCTGAGCCACACCTCGGACGTGATGGACGCGCGGGACGCGCGGGACCGGCGGCGCGCGCGGCGGCGAAGAAGGAAGCGCGGCGCGGCGGACGACGACGACGACGAAACCGAGCCCGGCGCGAAGAAGGACGTCGTCGACGTCGACGGGGTGGGCGTGCTGATCGACGCGGTCGGGGCGTACGCCGGCGCGTTTTTTCGCGCGGCGAGGCGAACGGCGAGCGCCACGCGAGACGTGCGAAACAGCGAATCGGGGGGGTTAGGCTCCGTGAGCTCGGCGTCCGTGCGCGCGATGGAGAAGGAGAAGAAACTGCGGGCGACGGCGTGGGGCCGGTTCCGCCTGCGCGCGAAGCGAGTCGCCAACGCCGAGCGGTTCCAGCGGTTTGTGCTTTTGGTGATCTGCGCCAACACCGTGACGATGGCGCTGGACTCGTACGGCCAGAGCGAGGCGTACTACGCCGCGCTGAACACGTGCGAGACGGTGTTCACGAGCGTGTTCATCGCGGAGTTTGTCACGAAACACCTCGCGGTGGGCCCGCGGAAGTACTGGTCGAACCCCTGGAACGTCGTCGACGGCGCGGTGGTGGTGAGCGGCGTCGTGGAGCTCGCCGTCGGCGCGGGCGCGGACGGCATAGCCACGCTCCGCATGCTGCGCGTGCTGCGCATCTTCGCGGGGCTCAAGGGGCTGAGGAGGCACAGAGCCTTCCGCCAGGTTTTCGCCGCGGTGATCAACGGCGTGCGGCGCATCCTCTCCTTCTGCCTGGTGTTCTCGCTGTTCCTCACCGTGTTCGCGATTCTCGGCATGCAGCTGTTCGGAGGCGTGTACGGCGACGCGGCGCCCGACTCGCGCGCCACCTTCGACACCTTCGGGGACGCGATGCTCGCGCTGTTCATCATCTGCACCGGGGAGAACACGTTCTCCATCGGCTGGGACCTCACCCGCGCGAGCGGCACGAAGTGGGCGGTGGTGTACGTCGCGGCGTGGTCGCTCGTCTCGACCTCGCTCCTGGCGCTCGTGCTGGGCGTCCTGATCCAGGCCACGGTCGAGCCCGTGGTGCTTCCGGAGGCGGAGAGCGACAGCGACGACGACATCGACGAGGTTCGCGCGCGCGAGGCACCGGCGTCCGAGCGCGAGGCGACCCTGAAACCGCTCGCGCGGAGGCTCTCCATGAGCCCCTTCGCGAGCCCTCACGGGTCGCGGGACGCGACGCCGCGCGCGCGCGACGCGCCGGCGACGGCGAAAGATTTCGCCGTCGCCGACGCGCGCGCGCTCTCCTCCGCGCGCGGCGCTTCGAGCGCGGAGGTGACCGTTGACGCTGACGACGACGCCGTGGCGGATTCGAAGCGCGAATCCGAGCGGATCCGGAAAAACACGGAGGTGGAGGTGGCCGCCGTGCGCCTGTGGCTGGACGAGCACGGATTCGACGTGAAACAGCGCGACGTCCTCCGCGTGGGCTTCGTGGACGGCGAGGTGCGTCGGTCGGTGACGCAGGCTGGCGAGACCGCGGACGACGTGCGCGGCCGCTTCTCCGAGCGGGAGCTCCGGGCGGCGCGCGAGCGTCTGACGGACGCGCGTCGGACCGGTGTTATGGTGAACGAGCGCGCCGTACGCGCGGCGGATGACGACGACGACGACGACCACGCGCGTCGCCGCTCGATCGAGATCGGCGACGAGGCGCGGCGGACCGCGTGGGGTTTGGGCGGGACGGTGGTGCCCCTGGACGACGCCGGGCCGCGGGCGATCAAGTTCGGCATGGGCACGACCTCTACGGCGCAGACGCCCGCGGCGATGCTGAAGCGAAAAGCTGAGGCGCGCGAGGCGAAGATTCGCGAGGACTGGCGCGTCGCCGCGCTGGATCCGTCCGAGCTGCGCCGCGAGCGCTTCGAAGCGCGGTGCGCGGAGGTGGGCGTCGACCCGGAGAAGGATCGCGTCCGCGCGTTTTGCCTCAAGGCGATGGAACACCGGTACGCGCGGTTCTTCATCCTGACGCTCATCGTCGTCTCCGCGTGCTTGCTGGCGCCGCAGTGCGACAAGGACTGGCCGGCGGAGGGCTCCGGCGCGGAGACGGCGCTGGCGGCGGTGGATGCCTTCTTCACCGCCGCGTTCGCGGCCGAGATGGCGGCGAAGGTCACCGCCTACACCGCGACGAGCGGACCGAACGCGTACTTCAAGGATGGCTGGAACGCCCTCGACGGGTTCATCGTGGCGATTTCCTTGCTCGCGGCGGCGCTTCGCTCGGCGGGCGGCGGCTTGGGCGGGAACCTGAAGGTCTTCCGCGTCCTGCGCGTCCTGCGTCCCCTGCGCGTCATCAAGAACGTGCCGTCGCTCAAGCTGGTCATCGACGCGACGCTGGTGTCCCTGCCGTCCATCCTCACCGTCTGCGCGCTGGGCGCGGCGACGTTCCTGATTTTGGGAGTGCTGGGCATGGCGCTGTTCCGCGGCGCGTTCCGCGAGTGCACGGTTCCGAACGCGGGCGGCGACGCGGCGTCGTGCGCTGCGCTCGGCGGCGAGTTCGTCAACGCGCCGCTGCACTTCGACAACATCGGCCAAGCCGTGGTGGCGGTGTTCGTGATCAGCACGGGCGACAACTGGCAGGACATCATGTACCTGGGCATGGACGCGGCGGGCGAGGACCGCGAACCGGCGACGGATGCGCGCAAAAACTACGCGGCGTTTTTCGTGCTCGCGGTGGTGGTGGCGTTTTTCTTCTGGGCCAACCTATTCGTCTCCTCGCTGGTGGACAACTTCAGCACGGTGGCGAGCCAGATCGGGGGTGAAGACGGCGGCGCCCCGGCGGCGTTCGCGGGCGCGGGGTACGCGTACTCGGAGTCGCAGCGGCGGTGGCTCCTGGCGCTCAAGGCGGGGTGGCGCGCGGCGGCGGAGGAGTGGCGCGACGAGAACCCGCTGGCGATGCCCGCGTACCGGCGGTGGGCGTTCACGTTGCGGAACAATACGTTCTGGGAGCCGTTCGTGGTGCTCTTCATCACCGCCAACGCCGTGCAGCTGTGCTTTTACCGCGAAGCCGCGGGAAAGCAGGAGACGCGGGTCATGAGCATCCTGTCGGCGGTGTTTTGCGCGCTGTACGTGCTGGAGACGTTCGTGAACGTCGTCGCCATGCGGTGGCGCAGATACTGGCAGAGCGGGTGGCACAGGCTGGACTTCACCGTCACCGCGCTCGGCGTGTTGGAGCTCGTCGTGATCTACGCCGCCAGCGAGGACAACGCCGGGTTCGTCACCGTGTTCCGCACCGCTCGCTTCTTCCGGCTGTTCAAGCTCCTGAAGACCAGCCCCGGGCTGCGCTCGCTGGTGGACACGTTCCTCACCGCTCTGCCCGGGATGCTCAATATCTTCGGCCTGATGGCGCTCATGATGCACATCTACGCGTGCCTGGGGTGCACGCTGTACGGCGACGTGCCCGAGCCCTACCCCGGGGACGGGATCACGCGGTACGCCAACTTCCAAAACTGGACGGCCGCGGTTTCGCTGCTGTACGTGTCGCTCTCTGGGAACTGGGCGGAGATCTTCAAGGACGTTTACTGGGAGTGCGCCACCGGAGACTTGTCCGACCCGAGCGCGCGCACCGCGGAGGCGTGCGCGTCGTACCGGTTCAGCGCCATCTTCTACTTCTTCTCCTTCGTGGTGTTCGCGGTGTACCTGCTGGCGAACCTGTTCGTCGCCATCCTCATCGAGCGCTTCGACTACTGCTCCACGATGGAGGGCGTGTACGACAAGCAGGACCCGTTCGACGCGCTCGTGCGCCTCAACGTGCTGCGCAAGTTTGGAACCAAGGTGCGCAACCGCCTGCGGCTTGCCAGGACGATGCAGCGCGTGGAGACGAAAGCGGGGCGCAGGTCGGTGGACGGCGCGCCGATTCTCCCCCCCGGCGCGGGGGGTGCGGCCAGAGGCGTTTCGCACGGCGTCTTCGCGCGGCACAACTCGAGGATCACGAGTTTCCGGGGCGCGAACGACCGCCTGCGGCAAATCGCACAGGGGCCGCGGCTCAGGGCGTTTCGCACGCTCAAGAACAACCTCGATGTCGCGCTCCGCGGGCTCGGGGCGATGCCCTCGGAGCGCGCCCTGGACCTGGTTCAGCACGCGTACGACGCGGACGCCGCCGCGCGCGAGCGGGAGGAGGCCGAGAACAAGAAACAAACGTTGGCCGGAGTGTACGCTTCGGCGGGTGCGGAGGTGGTCGCCGCGGACGGCGACGACTCGGACGGCGACGAGGAGACGCCCGGGGGGATCCTTGGCGCCTTGGCGAGGTTGGCGTTTTCCCCGAGTCGCGCGAGCGACGCGAGCGGGCGCGGGAGCGGGTGACGTTTGGTATCGTGGACGGATACGTATCACCGGACCCTTCCGAGGTATCAATATCAATACTACAAGGTATGTACGATGTGTGTGGTGGGGGAACTCGCGCGTTTGTCTTCTCAGCGTCCGGGGATGAGCGGCTGACGCTCCTCCGACGCCCGAAGGGTCGACCGCCGCAACCGCGTCGCCGCGACACCCAGCGCCGCGAAGATGCCGATCACCGCCGTCGCCGCCGCCGCCTTCGTCGGGGTCGCACCGCCGAAGCGACGCACCTTCGCGTTCGCCCGGGCCTGCTTCAGGCCGACGGCGCTCGACTCGACCGACGACGATCGTCTCCGCGACTTTTCTTCGCGTTTTTCGGCGGAGCCCTCCTTCGCGCTCGCCGCGCCGCGCCGCGCCTTCGAAGGCGGCTCGGAGTCAGCCTTCACCTCCGTCCCCGATCCGTGCTTCGCACGACTCACCTTCGCCTTCGCGTGTTTCGTCTCCGCCTCCGTCGTCGCCTTCGCTTCCTTCTTCGCGCGCCCGAGCTCGGGCGCCTGCCCCAGCGCGGCGATGCGCGTCACGCCGCGCGCCATCAGCTCCGAAATCCGGCGGTCGTCCGCCAGGTACGCGTCGCCGAGCGCCGCCTCCTGCGCGTTCGGCGCCGCCGCCGCCGCCTGCGCCGTCTCCTTCTCGAGCGGCTCGATGGAATCGAGCGAGATGAGCTGCACCTCGTCCACGACGTCCTCCGGGTAGAACGTGGCGTGGTCGTCCTTTCCGTCGCCCTTGGGCAGGCACTGGCACCGCACCGCGTCGTCCATGGTGCCCTCCGTCAGGCGCTTCTCGTTGTAGTCCGTCAGAAAGCTCGCCGTGTCGCACTGCACCCCCCCCCGGCTCGCGTCCGTCGCGCGCATGAACCACCGGCCCTGCACTTTGTGCAGATCGTCGTGCTGCAGGAAGATCTCCTTCCAGAACGACCGGTACGCCTCCTGCGGCACGGCGTGCGACGGCTGGCCGATGCGCACCGTCCCGTCGCACTCGCAAAACGCCCCCTTCTGCGCGCAGTCGCGGTACCGGTCGCCGTCGTGCGACACCTCGAAAAACGCGCCGAAGGAGTCGTACTCTTGCCCCCAGGTCACACCCGAGATCTTGTACTGGTACGGCTTCACCAGCGGCGCGCACAGGCACATCTTCTCCTCCTCGGGGATGTCCGGGAACGGGTCGCGGTCGCCAAACTTTTCGCGCGTGCACGGCGTGGGCGCATCCGGGTCGCCCATGCGCATCATCCAGCGCACGACGTGCGGGTTCTCCTTGAAGTACGCGCCGTCGTCCTCGTAGTGGTGCTTCTCGCCGGCGTGGCCGTAGCGGATCGTACCCGGGCAGTCGCACAGCCCGCCCGAGTCCGAGCACCGGGTCCACTCCACCAGCCACGGCTTGACGCCGGGGAGCACGTCGATGGAAACCTCCTCCATCAGCTCCGCCTTCTTGGCGTCCTCCTCGAGGGCCACCGGGTCGCGCACCTCGGGCAGCTCAGGCGGGTCACCCGGCTCGTCCAACAGCAAGGGGTCGATGAGCACCAGGGGCGGCACCTCGATCGGCACCGGCGGGAACGTCGGCGGCGACGGGTTGGGCGGCGGCCACGGATGCGGCGGCGGCGGCAGAGCCGGCGCCGTCGGCGGCTGGTGCGTGATGGGCGCTTCCGGCGGCGGGGGGGGCGAGAACGGCGCGCTCGGCGCGGTCGGCGAGGGGGGAGACTGCCGGCACGCCGGCTTGGGGAATCGCGCGCACTGGCAGTTCATCTTCGGCGCCATCTCCGGGTGCCCGGCCCAAGGCGCCTCCTTCTCCCAGGGAAACGTCGACATGTCGCACTTGAACTCCCCCGGCGCGACGCTGACGTCCACGGAGACGTGCCGGAGGAGATCGGGGTTGGCTTTGAAGAACGCGCTATCGTTCTCGTAGTGGGAAGCCAGGCCGGTGTGCCCGTAGCGGAGCATCCCGTCGCAGTCGCACAGCTCGCCACCCTCCGAGCACCACTGGTAGTCGAGATCCTCCTCCTTGGGCTTCTCCAGCTGCTTGATCCGCGAGCACTCGCAGACGCCCTTCCCGACCGCGTCCGCGACCGCGCCCTCCGGGGGGTCCTCGGAAATGCGCCAGCTGTACGGCTCGCACGTGAATTGCATGCACCTCACCGGTGCGTACGTCTGCGTGCGGGATGGGGGCGAGGGGTGAGCGACGGGCGGGGGACGCGCGCGGTTTCTCGGAAGTGACGTGGGTGTTGTCGCTCGAGGCGCCTGAGGCGCCGCTTCAGCGATCGCGCGAGGCGGAGACGGGTGCGTGGTGCGTTCGGGGGCGGACGCACCCATTGGTAGCCATCTTCGTATTCGGGGTGCTTCTCTGTGTCCATCGGCCAACCCCAGCGCGCGATGCCGTGGCACGTGCACTCGCCGCCCTCCCCGGTGCAGTGTTCGTAAGGCAGTAATTTGTTCGGGTTCGGGTTCCACGCATCCGCTCGCGGCGCGAACGTCAGCACGAAAACGCACGCCAATCCCGCCGCGAAGGCGAGCGGTGACCGAGACATCGCTACAAACGAGCGCGCGAATCGGCACTTCGCCCGAACGTAACCCGCGTCCCGCGCTCCGAAGCGCTCGACGCTATGCCGATGATGGGCCCGCGTTTTTTTCTTCGGGGTCTTCGAAGTTCTTGTTCGGGTGTTACACATGTTCTTGCTCTCGTTTTTTTCCCCGCCGTTTCTTCCGACTGCTTGCGCACAACTGATGACAACTGTTTTTTTTTGACTCGCCGCATGTCATCTCATGTGGCAATTCCCATAATTTTGAAACTTTGTGTTCCGACGTTTGAAGACAGTTTTATGATCTGACAGAAGGTTGACCAATTCTACATGACGTGTATGACACGCATGTCATGCCCACACGAGCGCACGCAGGGCGGCGTGGGGTTTCGGGGGATGATGCAGAGCGATGATTCCGTGGACAAGGCGCTGATGCAGCGCATCCTGGAGGTCGCGGCGAGGCATGAGGCCCAGGTGCGATCCTCCGCGCGAACCCGTGACGCGCACGCGATCCCGTTCGTCTCTCCGATCGTAGACACTCGCGGTCGTCAGTCGCGCGCGTCGTCCCGCGGTGACGCGTCGCCACGACCCGCGCCTGACCGCGACCCCATCTCCCGCGTCCCCCCCCGTCGAGAACAGGAGCGCGCCGAGAGCGATAGCTGGCCCGGGTCGGACGAGCACGACGGCTCGTACGGGGCAGGCCTCGTCCACGTGTCCGAGCCGCTGGCGATGCGCCTCGCCGCGCACAACATCGAGGTGGTGGGCGAGAGCCTGTTGCACAACCGGACGTTCACGGTGTTCCCCGCGATCCTGGGACCGGCGTGCGGGCCTAGACGGGACGTCGTGGTCAGGGCGTACAACAAAATGAACACGCCGAGGCTGGCGGACGTGCCCAACTCCAAGAACGCGCGGAGAGCCGCGCAGAGGCGCGGGTCCGCGGAGGCAATCGCCGAGTACGCGCGGGAGATGAACATCCTCGCCGGTGACGAGATCCGGCACCCGCATCTGCTGCGTGTTCTGGCCTTCTCCAAGCTCCCGCGCGACTGGGTGTGCGTGGAATCGTACGAGACGACGCTCTTCGACTACATCGCGCGTCGAGGGCGCGAGCTCGAGGGAGAATGGCGCGCCGCCGCGAGGCTGTTCCGCGCCCTGGCCGACATCGCGCAGGGCGTCGCGTTTCTGCACAAACGCAACTTCGTGCACAAGGACATCAACAGCAAGCACGTGTTGATACGGGGGAACTTCGAAAACGTGGTGCTTTCCGGGTACTCGCTGTCCAAGCACCACGACCAGAGTGGACTGCTGAGCAGCGCCAAGCGGGGAGAGATCCACTGGATGGACCCGCGGTGTTTCGAGCACCCGTACGCCTTTCACAACGACGTCTACTCGCTGGGCGTCGTGCTCGCCGAGATCCTCACCGGGCGCGCGCCGTTCAACCTCAACCCGCAGGGCTTGGTCGTGAAGCTCCTGCTCGCGGGCGCGCCGACGCACGTCATCGGCGAGCCGACCACGCTGCGCTGGCCGCGGCTCGCGCGCGTGCACCACGAGGCGACGAAAGCGGGGCCGCGGGACGTGCAAGACGCGGAGCGGTTCGGGAAAGAGGTGCGGTCGGCGACGGCGAAGGACGACGCGAGCGCGCCGTACGAAGTGCGCGCGGAGGAGAGCGCCGCGCACAACGCGCCGCACGCCAAGAGGTGCGTCGTGCAGTGATACTATGTATGAATACGAAAGTAACTATTATGAAGAGCGATGTGACTCTGTGTGTTGTCTTTTTTTCACGCCCGGAGACGCGACGACCAGAACCGCCCCGCCGAGAAACTCGCCGCCGCCGTCGCCGCGACGAGGAGCGCGAGGCGCGCGCCCGTCGCGTTCGCGTACGCGCTTTTTTCGCTCATTCGGTTCGCCG
>Ga0181601_10001529_pt1 | contig 19853 bp, 28 predicted proteins | sample 041ome_8_FD_133020 | JGI IMG/M metagenome (GOLD analysis project Ga0181601, IMG submission 133020) | Coastal salt marsh microbial communities from the Groves Creek Marsh, Skidaway Island, Georgia - 041407BS metaG (megahit assembly) | ecosystem: Environmental > Aquatic > Marine > Intertidal zone...
AACGATGGGTAAAACATCGACACCACGTAAGCTTGCTGATACCGAAGCGCGCGCCGTTGGTCGGATGATCCGCACCAGCCCGCAAAAACTGAATTTGGTTGCTCAATTGATCCGCGGCAAGAAAGCCGAGCGTGCGTTGGCCGACTTATCGTTCTCGCGTCGCCGGGTGGCTTTACAAGTGAAGAAGGTGCTGGAAAGCGCGATTGCCAATGCCGAGAATAATCATGATTTGGATGTTGATAGTCTGGTCGTGAGCGAAGCCTATGTAGGAAAAAATTTGGTTATGAAGCGCTTTCGTGCCCGCGCCAAAGGTCGTGCGTCGCGGATCTTGAAGCCGTTCAGCCAATTGACGATCGTCGTTCGCGAAGTCGAGGAGAAAGCGTAATGGGGCAGAAGGTTAATCCGATTGGAATGCGCCTCGGCGTAAACCGCACTTGGGAATCGCGCTGGTATGCGCGCAAGGGCGACTATGCAGGTCTGTTGCATGAAGATCTGAAAATTCGCGATATGCTGATGAAGCGTTTGCGCCAGGCCGGTATTTCGCGTGTGGTGATCGAACGTCCGCACCGCAAATGCCACGTGACCATTCATTCGGCGCGTCCAGGTGTGATTATCGGCAAAAAAGGTGCCGACATCGAAAAGCTGCGTCGCGAAATTGGTAAATATACTGAGAGCGAAGTTCTGTTGAACATTGTTGAAGTACGTAAGCCTGAGATTGATGCACAATTGGTCGCGGAGAGCGTGGCGCAACAACTTGAACGCCGCGTCGGTTTCCGTCGCGCGATGAAGCGGGCGGTACAGTCGGCGATGCGTTTGGGTGCCGGTGGTATTCGGATTAATTGTGCCGGTCGTTTGGGCGGTGCCGAGATTGCGCGGACTGAATGGTATCGCGAAGGCCGCGTACCGCTTCATACATTGCGCGCCGATATTGATTATGGCGTTGCCGAGGCCATGACTGCTTATGGTATTTGTGGCGTTAAGATTTGGATTTTCAAAGGTGAGATTATGGAGCACGACCCAAGTGCTCGTGATCAGCGTGAAAGTGCGGCGGGTGCTTCCTCATCCAACCGTGCGCCGCGCCCAGCCGCAGGGAATTAAGAGATGTTACAGCCGAAACGTACAAAATTTCGTAAAGCCCATAAGGGGCGGATTAAGGGCAATGCCAAAGGCGGCACGTCCCTCAATTTCGGTTCTTTTGGTTTGAAAGCGACCACGCCAGAGCGTGTGACAGCGCGTCAAATTGAGGCCGCGCGTCGGGTGATTACACGTCACATGAAACGGGCGGGTCGCGTCTGGATCCGCATTTTTCCTGATGTACCGGTATCGAAAAAGCCGACTGAGGTTCGGATGGGTAAGGGTAAGGGTTCGCCGGAATATTGGGCATGCCGGGTGAAGCCGGGACGCATCATGTTTGAAGTAGACGGCGTTCCCGCAGAAGTTGCAACCCAGGCGCTGAGCTTGGCGGCTGCAAAACTGCCCGTACAGACCCGTATTGTATCGCGACCCGGCGAGCAGGCGTAAGGAGCGAGACGATGGATTTGAATGAGATCAAGGCCATGACCCCGGATCAGCGCTCGGATGAGCTGATCAAGCTGAAAAAAGAGCAATTGAACCTGCGCTTCCAAAAAGCTTCGGGACAATTAGAAAATACGTCACGTGTTCGCACGGTACGCCGGCTGATCGCCCAAATTAAGACAGTTCAGCGCGCTAGTGCTGGGCAGGCCTAAGGAAAAGGAAACGCATTATGCCGAAGCGGATATTGCAAGGAACAGTCGTCAGCGACAAGGGTGACAAAACGGTCGTGGTAAATGTCGAGCGTCGTTTTACGGACCCGGTGATGAAGAAAACAGTACGGAGCCGCAAGCGCTATCACGCGCATGATGCGGATAATAAGTACAAAATTGGTGACACGGTTTTGATTGAAGAGTGCCGGCCACTCTCCAAGCTTAAAACTTGGGTTGTGATCGAGCAGTAGGTAGCAGGTTTTTCGGAACCGTAGATAAAAGGAATTGGGTCATGATACAGATGCAAACCAATCTGGATGTAGCCGATAATTCGGGTGCGCGACGGGTGCAGTGCATCAAAGTCCTGGGCGGCTCAAAGCGCAAAACCGCAGGTATCGGTGATATCATTGTGGTGAGTGTGAAAGAGGCCATCCCGCGGGGACGCGTGAAAAAGGGTGACGTGATGAAAGCCGTCATCGTGCGCACCGCTAAAGAAGTGCGTCGGCCGGATGGCTCAGCCATTCGGTTTGATCGGAACGCTGCGGTGTTGATCAATAATTCCGGAGAGCCAATCGGTACCCGGATTTTTGGTCCGGTGACACGCGAATTACGTGGGAAAAATCACATGAAAATCATTTCCCTCGCGCCGGAGGTGTTGTAATGGCTACCAAGCTGAAAATTAAAAAAGGGGACCGCGTGGTCGTTCTTGCCGGTCGTGACAAGGGCAAAACAGGCCAAGTTTTGCGCGTATTCCCGTCGGAAAACCGAGCACTCGTGCAAGGCGTGAATGTGATTAAACGCCACCAGCGGCAAACGGCGCAAACCGAAGGTGGTATCATCTCTCGCGAGAGTAAAATCCACATTTCGAATATTGCCCTTGCCGATCCAAAAGATGGCAAGCCAACGCGGGTGGCAATGCGAGTAAATGATGATGGCAGCAAGTCGCGGGTTGCCAAGCGGTCGGGGGAAGTGATCAATGGCTGATACGCAAAATTATGTACCACGCCTGAAGAGCGCTTATGACTCTGCTATTCGCGCGGAGCTCATTGAGAAGTTCGGGCTGAAAAACCCAATGACAGTGCCAGCCTTAGATAAGGTTGTGATCAATATTGGTGCCGGCGAAACAACCCAGGACACCAAAAAGATCAACTCAGCGCTTGAGGCTGTTGAGCTGATTACGGGTCAAAAGCCGGTGATTACGCGCGCCCGTGTGTCGAATGCGAGCTTTAAGATTCGCGAGGGAATGCCGCTCGGTGTGAAAGTGACCCTGCGTCGCGCCCGCATGTATGAGTTTGTTGACCGTTTGGTGAATATTGCTCTCCCGCGCGTCCGAGATTTCCGCGGTCTTAGCCCGAAGAGCTTTGATGGCAATGGTAACTATGCGCTGGGGATTAAAGAACACATTGTTTTCCCAGAAATCAATTACGACAAAGTCGATACAATTTGGGGCATGGATGTTGTGGTGTGTACCACAACGAATGACGATGCTCAGGCGCGGGAATTGCTGCGCGCATTAAATTTCCCGTTTACGGATTAAGAGGAAGATTATGGCTAAAAAGAGCATGATTGAGCGTGATAAGAAACGTGTCCGCATGGCCAAGCGTTATGCGAACAAACGGGCCGCACTTCTTGCCGCAGCGAATGATGAAGCACTCTCGAATGAAGAGCGGTTCAAGGCCCGTTTGAAACTCGCTGAACTTCCCCGTAATGGTGCGCCGATCCGGCAACGTAATCGGTGTGGTGTTTCTGGTCGTCCCCGCGGTTATTACCGCAAATTAAATCTGTCGCGGATCGCGCTGCGTGAGTTGGCCTCGAAAGGGCTTGTTCCGGGCATGGTCAAGTCGAGCTGGTAGGAGATAAGAGAATGAATGATCCGCTAGGCGATATGCTGACCCGTATTCGTAATGCGCAAATGCGCGGCAAAGCTACGGTTGTAAGTCCGAGTTCAAAACTGCGTATTTGGGTGCTCGATGTGCTCCAAGAAGAGGGCTATATTCGTGGCTATAGCGAGAGCGAAGAGGGCAATGGCACTAAAAACATTGAAATCGAGCTCAAATATTACGAGGGTTCACCCGTTATTCGCGAGATTCAGCGTGTGTCCAAGCCGGGCCGTCGTGTGTACTCATCGGTGAAAACCATGCCTGTTGTCCGCAATGGTCTGGGTATTTCGATTGTTTCAACCCCAAAAGGCGTGATGTCGGATACGGCGGCGCGTCAGCAAAATGTCGGCGGAGAAATCCTCTGCCGAGTATTCTGATCTGGAGGTCTAGGAGTATATTATGTCTCGAATTGGCAAAAAACCTATTCCTGTCCCCAATGGGGTGGAAGTCTCCCTATCAGGGCAGTCGGTGACCGTTAAGGGACCGAAAGGCGCGTTAAGTGCCGTTTTGTCTGATCAGGTCACCATTGCTCAAGGGGATGATGGTATCTTAGTGCAACCGATCAACAAGACGCAGACGGCCCGCAGTTTCTGGGGCCTCAGCCGCACCATGGTGTCGAATTTGGTCACGGGTGTCAGTGATGGTTTCTCAAAGAAATTGGAATTGCAGGGCGTCGGTTATCGTGCGCAAATGCAAGGCAATGCGCTGAAACTGTCTTTGGGTTTCAGCCATGACGTCACCTATGACGTGCCGGAGGGAATTAAGATCGAGACCCCCTCGCAAACGGAAATTATTGTGACGGGCTCGGACAAGCAAGTCGTTGGTCAAGTTGCTGCGGAAATTCGGTCATACCGGAAACCAGAGCCTTATAAAGGCAAAGGCGTTCGGTATTCGGGCGAATATGTCTACCGCAAAGAAGGTAAGAAGAAGTAACGGAGCGAGATGATGGGGCAAAAAATTACGAGCACGGAACGGCGCAAATATCGTGTACGGCGTCAGCTGCGCAAAGTCGCCAACGGTCGTCCGCGGTTGTCGATCTTCCGTTCGTCGAAACATATTTATGCGCAAGTGATTGATGATGGTGTGGGCCGCACATTGGCTGCCGCGTCATCAATGGACAAGGATTTTGCCGGCAAAAAAGGGAGCGATTGTGAAGCCGCTGCTTTGGTTGGTAAGTACGTCGCTGAACGTGCAGGCAAAGCCGGGGTTACCGATGTTGTATTTGATCGGGGCAGTTATCTCTATCACGGTCGCGTTAAAGCGTTGGCTGAAGCCGCGCGCGAAGCCGGTTTGAATTTCTAAAGGAGAAAAGCGTGGCTAGAAACGAAAACAGAGAAGAACGCGAAAGCGAGTTCGTCGATCGTCTGGTTCATATCAACCGCGTTGCAAAGGTTGTTAAGGGTGGTCGTCGGTTTGGTTTTGCGGCTTTGGTTGTCGTTGGCGACCAAAAAGGGCGCGTTGGGTTTGGCCATGGCAAAGCCCGCGAGGTTCCTGAAGCAATTCGCAAAGCCACAGAAAGTGCCAAGCGTAAGCTGGTTCGTGTGCCGCTGCGCGAAGGGCGTACGTTGCACCACGATATTGCCGGGCGCCATGGCGCGGGCCGCGTTGAATTGCGTTCAGCCCCTCCCGGAACCGGCATTATTGCGGGTGGTCCGATGCGTGCAGTGTTTGAAGTTTTGGGTATGCAAGATGTGGTCGCCAAGTCGATCGGGACATCAAACCCTTATAATATGATCCACGCAACATTTGATGCCCTTTTGAAACAGGCAAGCCCGCGCTCTGTCGCGGCTCGTCGGGGCAAAAAAGTGAGTGATGTTATCGCGCGCCGCACCGAAGAGGTGGTGGCAGATGAAGAGGCGGTTCCAGCTCAATAGGCTGGCGCAGTAAGGGAATTTGATCATGGCGTCAAAAAATAAAACGATCACCGTTGAGCAAATCGGCAGCCCGATCGGCCGTCCTGAACGTCAGCGCGCAACATTACGCGGGCTCGGCCTGTCGCGTCCTGGGCGTCGGCGTGTGCTTGAAGACACTCCGGCTGTTCGCGGCATGGTCAATAAAATTAGCCACCTCGTGCGCATCGTCGACGAAAGCTAGTCGGCTCGGTACTTAGTAGGGAAAAAGACAATGAAATTGAATGAGCTACGCGATAATCTGGGTGCCCGTAAATCTCGCATGCGCGTTGGGCGCGGTTCGTCCTCGGGTAAAGGTAAAACTGGTGGGCGAGGTGTGAAGGGTCAAACATCGCGTTCCGGTGTTGCGATTAAAGGATTTGAGGGCGGCCAAATGCCGATCCATATGCGTTTGCCAAAACGCGGCTTTAATCCTCCGAACCAAAAGAAATTTAACGCCCTTAATTTAGGCGATCTGCAGCAAGCCATTGAGGCAGGCAAGATTGCGAAGGGTTCCCTTGTGACAGCTGAGAGTTTGGTTGCGGCGGGTGTTTTACGTCGCGCGCTTGATGGCGTTCGGATTTTGGCGCGCGGTGAGTTGACCGATAAGCTCGACTTTAACGTGGCCGGCATGAGCAAAGCGGCGTTGGCTGCCGTCGAAAAACTGGGTGGTTCTGTCACGGTTCAAAACGCTTCCGAACACGCTTCCGAAACTGAGTAAGTACAGAAAGTACTGACGATATGGCATCCGCAGCAGAACAGCTTGCCGCTAATTTGAGCTTCTCGGCTTTTCGATCGGCTGATGAGCTTAAAAAGCGCATCTGGTTTACCCTGTTCGCGTTGGTTGTATATCGCCTCGGCACATATATTCCATTGCCAGGTATTGATGCGGGTGCGCTCGCATCGGTGTTTCAGCAAAATCAATCTGGCATTATTGGCATGTTTAATATGTTTGCCGGTGGCGCTGTCGGTCGGATGGCAATTTTTGCCCTCAACATCATGCCCTATATTACGGCGTCCATTGTCATTCAATTGATGACCTCGGTCGTGCCGCATTTGGAGCAGCTGAAAAAAGAGGGCGAGCAAGGTCGAAAACAAATCAACCAATATACGCGCTATGGCACTGTGCTTCTGGCGACCTTGCAAGGCTATGGCATTGCCGTTGGTCTTGAAGGCGCACAAGGAGTTGTGACTGATCCCGGATTATTCTTCCGCATTAGCGCCGTCATCACCTTGGTGGGCGGAACCGTATTCTTGATGTGGTTGGGCGAGCAAATCACGGCGCGGGGCGTTGGGAATGGCATTTCGCTGATTATTTTTGCGGGGATTGTGGCTGAACTGCCAAGCGCCCTCGCGGGTACCCTTGAATTGGGACGCCAAGGCGCCCTGTCGACCTTTGTTATTTTAGGCCTGATGATCATGGTTGTGGTGGTTATTGCCTTCATCGTGTTTATGGAGCGAGCGCAGCGTCGGTTGCTGGTTCAATACCCGAAGCGTCAGATGGGCAATAAGATGATGGGGGGCGAAAGCTCGCATTTGCCGCTCAAGTTGAACACGGCAGGCGTCATTCCCCCGATTTTTGCGTCTTCACTTTTGCTGTTGCCGATGACCATCGCTAATTTTAGCGGGGGTGAAGCAGATAGCGTGATGACGACGATCACAGCCTTATTGGGGCGCGGGCAACCCGCTTATATGGCCCTATATGCTGCTGGTATTATCTTTTTCTGCTTTTTCTATACATCGATTGTATTCAACCCAACCGAGACCGCGGACAATCTGAAGCGGTATGGCGGGTTTATTCCAGGCATTCGCCCTGGCCAACGGACCGCAGAATATATTGATACGATTTTAACGCGCTTGACGACGGTTGGCGCGATCTATCTGACGCTCGTTTGTTTGCTGCCAGAAATGCTGATTAACGCCTATAATGTGCCCTTTTACTTTGGCGGCACGTCGGTTTTAATTGTGGTGAATGTGACCATGGACACGGTATCGCAAATTCAAAGCCATTTGTTCGCGCATCAGTATGAGGGCTTGATCAAAAAATCACGCCTGAAGGGAGGGCGTTCATGAGATTGATTTTTCTAGGACCTCCTGGGGCAGGGAAGGGCACGCAGGCTCAGCGGATTGAAACGGAGCTGGGGATTAAGCAATTGTCGACTGGCGATATGTTGCGTGCTGCGGTTGCCGCCGAAACGCCGATCGGCTTGCAAGCCAAGGATATTATGGCGCGCGGTGATTTGGTGCCAGATGAGGTTGTGGTAGGGATTATCTCTGATCGCATCGATGATGCGGACTGCGCATCCGGTTTCATTTTAGACGGATTTCCCCGTAATGTCGCCCAAGCGGAGGCCCTCGACGCGATGCTGGCGCGCAAGGGCCTTGCTCTCGACGCAGTGGTTGAATTAACCGTCGATCCCAAAATTCTTATTCAGCGCATCCTAACCCGTGCGGCTCAAAGTGCTGAGGGGCCACGGGAAGATGATACGGAAGAGGCGTTAACCCATCGCCTGACCGTTTATGATCAACAGACAGCGCCCGTTTCGGCGCATTACAAAAAACAAGGCTTATTGCGGGCCGTTGATGGCATGTTGGATATTGATGCGGTGACGCAAGAAATTAAACAAAGTTTGGGCATTTAAAAGGGGTAAGGAACGGTTTATTCGGTTGACTGGACAGGGAATTTTCATATAATCCGCGACTTATGGCTGGGTTATCTGTTTGCTTCCGAAAACTGTCATCCAGCAGGTTTAACGATCTGTTTTTAAATCAAATTCCCTAAAGCGGCCGGTAAGGCTGGAGCAAGGAGAAGCAAGTGGCTCGTATCGCTGGTGTAAACATTCCGACGGCAAAGCGCGTAGTGATCGCTCTGACCTATATCCACGGCATTGGCCCGAAAAAGGCCCATGAAATCTGTGAAAAAATCGGCATCCCGCTTGAGCGTCGTGTGAATGAGCTGAGCGAAGCCGATGTGATTAAAATTCGCGAGACCATTGATGCGGATTATATGGTGGAAGGTGATCTTCGTCGCGAAAACTCAATGAACATCAAACGTTTGCTGGATTTGGGCTGTTATCGCGGCTTACGGCACCGCCGGAATTTGCCGGTGCGTGGCCAAAGAACACATACCAATGCACGTACGCGTAAAGGCCCTGCTAAGGCCATTGCCGGTAAGAAGAAATAGGTCGAGGAGTGGTACGATATGGCAACTGATAAAACACGCATACGTCGTCGCGAACGGAAAAATATCGTTTCCGGCGTCGCCCATGTCAATTCGACCTTCAATAATACGATGGTCACCATTTCTGACGTGCAAGGCAATACGATCTCATGGTCGTCAGCTGGAACAATGGGGTTTAAAGGGTCGCGTAAATCGACCCCCTATGCCGCGCAAATGGCTGCAGAAGATGCCGGTAAAAAAGCGATGGAACACGGCATGAAATCGTTAGAGGTCGAAGTGCAAGGGCCTGGTTCGGGTCGGGAAAGCGCCCTGCGTGCGCTGCAGGCCGCGGGCTTCACGATTACGACTATTCGCGACGTCACACCCATTCCGCATAATGGGTGCCGTCCTCCAAAACGCCGCCGCGTTTAATTTATCGACTTATTTCGCAAGGAAAAAAATCGTGTTTCAAAAAAATTGGCAAGAACTGATTAAACCCAACAAGCTCGAAATCACGCAAGGGACGGATGAGAGCCGTCATGCACGCGTGATTGCCGAGCCGCTCGAGCGCGGCTTTGGCTTGACTTTGGGCAATGCGCTGCGTCGCATTTTGCTGTCATCTGTTCAAGGTGCCGCTGTTACGTCTGTGAAAATCGATGGTGTGTTGCATGAGTTTTCATCCGTACCAGGTGTGCGCGAAGACGTCACCGATATCGTGTTGAACATTAAGCGCATGGCGCTGACGATGCATGCAGAGGGTACCAAACGCCTTATTTTGAGCAAAAAAGGCCCGGGTGTTGTTACAGCAGGTGACATTGAACCAACAGCAGATATCGAAATTCACAATCCTGATCTGGTTTTATGCACGCTCGATGAAGGCGGCGAAGTTCGCATGGAGTTCACCGTTACCACGGGTAAGGGTTATGTGCCTGCTGAGCAAAATCGCGACGAAGAAGCCCCCATTGGCGTTATTCCGATCGATGCCTTATATAGCCCCGTCCGCCGCGTAACCTATAATGTTGAAAATACGCGTGAAGGCCAGGTTCTGGATTACGATAAGCTGACTCTCGATATCGAAACCAATGGAACCGTTACGCCAGAAGACGCCTTAGCCTTTTCTGCACGAATTTTACAAGACCAACTGCAAACTTTCGTTAACTTCGAAGAGCCTGAAGTGGTTCAAGAAGAAGTATCACCCATCGAGGAAACAGGGTTCTCGGCGGCTCTGTTGAAAAAAGTGGATGAGTTGGAACTGTCGGTTCGTTCAGCCAATTGCTTGAAAAACGACAATATTGTTTACATTGGTGATCTGATCCAAAAATCCGAAAATGAAATGCTTCGGACGCCTAATTTTGGTCGTAAATCATTGAATGAAATCAAAGAAGTTCTGTCCGAAATGGGCTTACATTTGGGCATGGACGTGCCGAATTGGCCACCTGAAAACATCGAAGACTTGGCCAAGCGCCTTGAGGAAAATTACTAAGCGCCGTTTGGCGATTATAGGAGAGTATGATGCGTCACGCCAAAGCTGGTCGCAAATTGAACCGAACAAGCTCGCATCGCAAGGCCATGCTGAGCAATATGGCTGTTGCGTTGATTAAGCATGAGCAAATTGTCACGACTTTGCCCAAGGCAAAGGAACTGCGCCCCTATGTTGAAAAGCTGATTACGCTTGGAAAACGCGGCGACCTTCATGCGCGTCGTCAAGCCAGCGCGAAATTGCCGGAAGAGCAATATGTCGGAAAATTGTTTGAGACGCTCGGCCCCCGCTACGCCGAACGCAATGGTGGATATACGCGTGTTTTAAAAGCCGGCTACCGTCATGGCGATAACGCACCCATGGCTGTGATTGAATTTGTTGATCGCGACCCAGCGGCGCGCGGCCAGGATTCTGGTCCTGTGATCGTCGATGATGAGGACGTTTCGGAAACGGCTTAATCCCATGAATTTTTCGGGGCATTTGAAGAGGCACGCCGTTGGAGCGTGCCTTTTTATTTTAGGCGCATCCTTTTGTGTTCCCGCTTTCCTCTCAAGCACCTCGACCGCGCAAGCCGAAACCCAAATTCCCTCGACGCGATTGGAGCTCCAATATTCGATGGCGCCCGTGGTCGCGCGTGTTGTGCCCAGCGTCGTCAATGTCTATGCAACGCGTATCGTGGCATCGCGTCGTCGGAGCTTGTTTGACGACCCGTTTTTTAACCAGTTTTTTGGCGATGGGTTTGGCCGCCGCGGCGAGCCGCAAAAGCGAACCCAAGAATCTTTGGGATCGGGTGTCGTGGTGGATACGAGCGGGCTGATCGTAACCAATCACCATGTCATCGAAGATGCCGAAGATCTCACAGTGATTTTGTCCGACCGACGCGAGTTTAAGGCCCGATTGGTTCTTGATGATGCGCGCACAGACCTTGCTGTCTTGCAACTGGATGAGGCGCCGAGTGATTTGCAGGCCATCGCCTTGCAAGATAGCGATCAAATTGCCGTGGGGGATTTGGTGTTGGCTGTTGGAAATCCGTTTGGTGTGGGCCAGACGGTAACCAGCGGAATTGTGTCGGCGCTGGCTCGCACACAAGTCGGGATTTCAGATTATCAATCCTTTATTCAAACCGACGCCGCCATTAACCCGGGCAATTCAGGGGGCGCCCTGGTGGATATGAATGGCCAGCTTATCGGTGTGAATACCGCTATTTTCTCACGTTCTGGCGGCTCGGTGGGGATTGGCTTCGCGATCCCGGCTAATATGGTCGCGCAAGTGATCCGCGCCGCGCAAAAGGGCGAAAAAGTTGTTCGCCCTTGGCTGGGTGCTGAGCTGCAGAATATATCGGCCGAACTGGCGACGGCCATGGGGTTGGATCGGCCGATGGGCGCCGTTGTGACATATGTTCATCCAGCGAGTAGTCTCGCGCGTCAAGGTCTTCAATCAGGCGACGTCATTACTGCGGTTGATGGGGTGGGTGTTGCTAATGTCGAAGAGCTGCGCTATCGCGTGGCGACCCGTGACATTGGGACGAAACTGGAGTTTACCTATTTGCGCGCTGGTCGCCGAAAACAGACCAAGCTCACAATGATCGCGCCACCGGATCGGCCCCCGCGCGATGCCTGGCAAGTCGTTGGTCAATCGGTTTTGCAAGGTGCCCGTGTCGCAAATATAAACCCTCAATTGCTCGAAGAATTTCGTTTACCAGTTGATCGGTCGGGGGTGATCGTGGTGGATGTGGTTCGACCGAGCTTGGCGGCACGTTTTGGTTTCCGTGTCGGTGATATTGTGCGCAGTGTTGATGGGACAGCGATCACCTCGGTTGCGGACATGAAAGACCAAGAGACAAGCTTTTCGCGCATTGGTGCGACTGTCGAAATTCAGCGCGGTGAACGCGTGTTAACGGGAACGGTGCGCTAAGATGGTGCGCTATCAAGAGGTCGTGCGCGATGAGGAAGGGATGCGGTTAGACCGCTGGTTCCGTCGCCATTTTCCGCTCATGTCGCAAGGCCTGCTCGAAAAATTATGCCGTAAAGGGCTGGTGCGCGTTGACGGCGGTCGAACCAAGGCAGCCTCGCGGCTGGCGGTTGGCCAAACTATTCGGATCCCGCCAGAGGTCGTTTCGGCGGAGCGCCCTAAAAAAAGCGTCGATTATCGCCTGGCCGATGAACTTAAAGAGAAGATCATTTATCAAGATCGAGATTTGCTGGTGATTAACAAACCCAGTGGTTTGGCCGTGCAAGGTGGAACGAAAACGGAGCGGCATATTGATGCCGCCTTGCCCGCTTTAACATTTGATGCGGAGGAGGCTCCGCGTTTGGTGCATCGGCTTGATCGTGACACGTCGGGCTTGCTCCTCTTGGCCCGAACCCGAGCGGCGGCACAAAGTCTGACCCGACAATTTGCCAGACGCGAGATGCGAAAAGTGTATTGGGCCCTCGTGCAGGGCAATCCCCGTCCATCGCGCGGCCGGGTCGATGTGCCGCTTGCAAAACGTGTGGGCCGGGGTGGGGGAGAGCGGGTTCACGCGGCGCGCAGCTTCGATGAGGATGCGTTGCGGGCCCGTACCGACTATGCCGAGTTGGCGCGCGCCGGGCAAAAATTCAGCTGGGTAGCCCTCTTGCCGCATACGGGGCGAACCCATCAATTGCGTGTGCATATGATGGCTATTGGCCACCCCATTGCGGGCGATCCCAAATATCGTCGGATGGACGATACACAAGAATTTGGCGGAATTATTGAAAAGAAACTGCATTTGCATGCGAGATCGGTTAGCGTGATGCATCCGTCGCGGCAGCAGATTCTTCATTTCGAGGCGCCGCTCACGGGCCATATGGCGCAAAGCTGGTCTGATCTGGGATTTGATCAAGCGGATGGCATTGATCCATTTGAGGAGGCGTAACGTGTATTTGGTTGTTTTTGATTGCGATGGCACATTGGTCGATAGCCAACACGCGATTATTGCCGCCACTGAGTATGCTTTAACGCGTGCGAATTTGCCGATCCCCGAACGTAAAAAAATACTCAATGCCGTTGGCTTACCCCTCGACGCGGCTTTGCAACGCCATGCGCCCGATGCCGATGCCGACCTCTTGGCGAAAATTGTAGAGGATTATCGTGAAGAGAGCGTGCGCTTGGCTCAGCAAGATACGCGGGGGCAAATCATGTTTCCGGGGATGCGCGATTTGATTGTCGGCCTTGGACAAGAAAAACAAGTGCGTCTTGGCATGGTCACCATGAAGTCGCGTCGCGGCGTTGAGCGCGTTGTTGATGCCTATGACATTCGTCCGTTTTTTCACGCCTTAAAAAGTGCAGATGACGGGCCCGGTAAACCTGCACCTGACTTATTGCTCGAGGCTATGCGTGGGCTCGATATACCCGCATCGAGAACAATGATGATCGGGGATACGAGTTTCGATATGTTGATGGCACGAGCCGCGGGAACCTATGCCATTGGTGTAAGTTGGGGCTATCAAACCGTCGAGGAGCTTGAAGAATCCGGGGCCCATGAAATTGTCGCTTCGCCCGAGGAATTGGCGCAGTCCATTCATATGTTCATTTCTTAAGCGGTCGCATGAAACGCTTTTACGAACAGGTTAATGTTGTTGGTATCGGGGGGCGCTATCACGTGACCTTGGATGATAAACCTGTCAAAACGCCGGCGCGGCGAGATATTCATGTGTCCGAAGCCTTGGCCTCCTTACTTGCCGAAGAATGGGCCCGACAGGGCGAGACCATTCAAGCGACCGCGATGACGACGATGCGTCTTGTCGCCACGGCTATTGATCGGATTACCGACAATCCAGCTGCGGCGCTGGCGGAGTTTCGCTCCTATGCTGGGTCCGATCTTTTGTGTTATCGCTCGCCCGAGCCTCGCGAGCTGGTTCACCGACAACAGGCGCTGTGGGATCCGATATTGGACTGGGCGCGCCAGCGCTATGATGTGTCTTTTGAGCTGAGCAATGGCATTATGCCGGTGCCACAGCCTGAGGAGACGCTCAATCGTCTTGAAAGAGCCGCCGGCCATGATGAATTGCGACTATCTGGGCTGATCTATGGGTGCCATATGATGGGCTCGGCTGTTCTTGCGCTGGCGCTTGCCGAGGGTGAAATCGCGCAGGATCAAGCCCATTCGCTCAGCTGTTTGGATCATCTCTATCAATTAGAGACTTGGGGCGAAGATGCCGAAGAAAGGCGACGCCTTGATCAAATATTACTGGAATTAGAGAGTTTAAACAGATACTTTCGTTCCCTAGTACCAGCATGATAATTGATTTTGCAAGACCGGGGAGGGTGATTCATGCGCGATATTATTGCTCAGCTTGAAGAGCGGCGGCGCGTCGCACGTCTTGGCGGAGGCCAAAAGCGCATTGATGCCCAACATGCGCGTGGAAAATTAACGGCCCGCGAGCGCATTGATTTGCTGCTTGATCCCGATTCCTTCGAAGAGATTGATATGTTTGTCGAGCATGATTGTCATGAATTCGGCATGGAAAACCAAAAAGTGCCCGGAGACGGGGTTGTGACGGGATGGGGCACGGTCAATGGTCGGCCGATCTATCTTTTTGCGAAGGATTTTACAGTTTTCGGTGGGTCGCTCTCGCGGGCGCATGCTCAAAAAATTATGAAAGTGCAGGATATGGCCCTGCGCAATGGCACGCCTATCATTGGGCTGCTCGATGCCGGTGGCGCGCGAATCCAGGAGGGTGTGGATGCTCTGGGGGGCTATGCGGAAGTTTTCCAGCGAAACACGCTGGCCTCGGGCGTCATCCCCCAAATTTCTGTAATTATGGGCCCTTGCGCAGGGGGTGACGTATATTCGCCTGCGATTACCGATTTTATTTTCATGGTGCGCGATACGTCCTACATGTTTGTGACGGGGCCGGACGTTGTGAAAACGGTAACCAATGAAATCGTCACCGCAGAGGAACTGGGCGGCGCAAAAGTCCACACCACGAAATCCTCCGTCGCCGACGGTGCGTTCAACAATGATATTGAGGCGCTGGCGCAGCTGCGGCGCTTGATTGATTTTCTTCCCCTGTCCAACCGCTCGGGCGTGCCGCAACGTGAGACGCATGACCCGATCGACCGAAAAGAATTATCTCTCGACACCTTAATTCCTGATAACCCCAATATGCCCTATGACATGAAGGAATTGATCCTCAAGATTGTCGACGAGGGCGACTTTTTTGAAATTCAGCCGAGCTTCGCCAAAAATATTGTCACTGGTTTTGCCCGCATAGATGGGCGCACAGTGGGGGTGGTGGGCAATCAGCCCATGACCTTGGCGGGTGTGCTCGATAGTGATGCAAGCCGCAAGGCTGCACGGTTTGTTCGGTTCTGCGATTGCTTTGAGATTCCCATTATTACCCTTGTTGATGTGCCCGGGTTTTTGCCGGGGACGTCGCAAGAATATGGTGGCCTCATCAAGCATGGCGCGAAGCTTTTATTTGCCTATGCCGAAGCGACGGTGCCCAAAGTAACCTTGATTACGCGTAAAGCCTATGGGGGCGCTTATGATGTGATGGCGTCAAAACATTTACGCGGGGATGTTAATTATGCGTGGCCTACCGCCGAAATTGCGGTGATGGGGGCGAAGGGAGCTGTTGAAATTATTTTCCGTCAATCCATCGACAATGCAGATGAAATTGCGAAACAAACCAAAGCCTATGAAGATCGTTTCCTCAATCCATTCGTGGCCGCCGAGCGCGGCTATATTGATGAGGTGATCCAGCCGCATAATACGCGTCGGCGCATTGCCCGCGCACTCGATCTCTTGCGCGGGAAGCAGCTCGAAAACCCTTGGAAAAAACACGACAATATCCCCTTGTGAGGCAGCGTTATGATTAAAAAAATTCTAATTGCCAATCGCGGTGAAATTGCGTGTCGGGTCATTAAAACAGCGCGCAAAATGGGCATTGCAACTGTTGCGGTTTATTCAGATGCGGATGCAGGTGCGCTGCATGTGCAAATGGCCGATGAGGCAGTGGGTATCGGCGCTTCAGCTGCGAGCGAGAGCTATCTCGTCATTGATCGTATTTTAGACGCCATTCGCCAAACGGGCGCGGATGCCGTCCATCCTGGCTATGGTTTTTTGAGTGAAAATAAAGCCTTTGCAGAAGCTCTAGCAAAAGAGAACATCACCTTTATTGGCCCGCCGCCCAATGCGATTGAGGCGATGGGCGATAAAATCACATCTAAGAAATTGGCAAGCGAAGCCGGCGTCAACACGGTTCCTGGGCATATGGGCCTCATTGCCGATGCCGACGAAGCGGTGCGGATTTCTGAAGAAATTGGCTATCCTGTGATGATCAAAGCCTCGGCGGGCGGCGGTGGGAAGGGCATGCGCATTGCCTGGAACGAAGCGGAGGCGCGCGAAGGGTTTCAATCCTCAAAGAATGAAGCCGCTTCGAGTTTTGGGGATGATCGAATTTTCATCGAGAAATTTGTGACCCAGCCACGCCATATTGAGATCCAGGTCTTGGGTGATCAGCATGGTCAGGTTATTTATTTGGGCGAACGGGAATGCTCGATCCAGCGGCGCAACCAAAAAGTTATTGAAGAAGCGCCGAGCCCATTTCTAGACGAAGCGACCCGTGTCAAAATGGGTGAGCAAGCTGTCGCGCTGTCGCAAGCGGTTGGATATTTCTCGGCCGGCACAGTCGAGTTCATTGTTGATGGTGATCGAAATTTCTATTTCCTCGAAATGAATACGCGTCTACAGGTCGAGCATCCCGTGACGGAGCTGATCACGGGCATCGATTTGGTCGAACAAATGATCCGCGTCGCGGCTGGTGAGAAATTATCCATCACGCAAGCCGATGTGCGCCTCGATGGATGGGCCATGGAGAGCCGTATTTATGCGGAAGATCCGTATCGCGGTTTCCTGCCCTCGACGGGGCGGCTTACCCGGTATCGCCCACCGGTTGAAGAATCGCGCGATGGCTTTACCGTCCGCAATGACACTGGGGTTTATGAAGGCGGCGAAATTTCGATTTTTTATGACCCCATGATTGCCAAGCTCGTCACGCATGCTGCCGACCGCGATCAAGCGATTGCCGCCATGGCAAAGGCGCTGGATGGCTTCCGGATTGATGGTATCCGGCACAATATTGATTTTCTGGCGGCTATTATGGCGCATGAGCGGTTTCAATCGGGCGCGTTGACGACCGCGTTTATTGCCGAGGAATATCCAGACGGTTTCATCGGCGCTCCGGTCTCTGCTGAGCGGCAAAAACATTTGGCGGTGGTCGCATATGCTTTGTCAATGCTTGAAGAAATGCGCGCGCAGGAGCATTCGAACACCATGTCGAGCTATCAGCCAGACTATGATTTGACCCGCTGTGTGCAGATCGGTGATGACGTCTTGACCGTGTCTTATGATGGCGACACCTTTATGATTGAGGGGCAGTCGATCGACGCCGATATTGATTGGCTACCGGGAGATCTATTTGTCCATGCACAGATTGATGGAAGCGCGCATGTGTTTTGCGTCGATCGTTTAGCCGAGGGTTTTGCCTTAACGGGGGCGGGCGCCCGCGTTGAGATTGCGGTGCGCAGTCAACGGGCTCAGGCGCTGATGCAATATATGCCTGAAAAAATAGAGGGCACGAGCGAGAAAGAGTTATTATGCCCCATGCCGGGCATGCTTGTGTCGCTGGCGGTCTCTGAAGGGCAGGACGTCAAGGCCGGTGAGGCTTTAGTTGTTGTTGAAGCCATGAAAATGGAAAACATCTTGCGCGCCGAGCGCGATGGCACCATCAAAAAGATCCATTTTGCGGCGGGCGACAGTCTTGCGGTTGACGATGTGATTTTAGAGTTCGACTAAGCCTCTACCGCTTATTCTGGGGAAGCATTTTTCTGAGCGTCACTTGGGGCGGGAAAGTGTGTGTTGAAGCACTCGAGCAGGGTCCGATCCAAATCGGTGAGGGTCACCAGATGGCCCAGATCGACGATGCTGGTCACACCTTGGTCGCGAATACCACACGGGACGATCCCCGCGAAATGCTCCAACTCCGGCTCAACATTGATGCTTAAGCCGTGAAAGGTGATCCACTTTCTAACGCGCACGCCAATTGCCGCAATTTTGTCTTGGCGGTTCGGCCCAAGCTCAGGGCGGTTGACCCACACGCCGACACGCCCGTCAACGGTTTGCGCATGAATATTAAATTGGGCCAATGTATCGATAATCCAATGCTCTACCGCCTGCACGAATTTGCGAATATCTTTGCCGCGGCGCGTGAGGTCCAGCATAATATAGACAACCCGCTGTCCCGGGCCATGATAGGTATATTCTCCGCCGCGCCCTGCCGAATAAACGGGGAAGCGATCGGGTGTCAGCAGGTCTTGTTGTTGGGCGCTGGTTCCTGCTGTGTAAAGCGGCGGATGCTCCAAAAACCAAAGGCATTCTGAGGCATTGCCCGCCGCAATATGGGCGACACGCTCCTCCATAAAATGAATGGCCTCGTCATAAGGCACAAGTGTTTCAGAGAATTTGAGCTCGATTTCTGGCATATCCTTCAGTAGCACAAAACTTTTGCCTAAATGTACAAATAATATATGTAGTATAAATTATTATACATTATTGAATTGCATTATTAAGCATTCTCAGGCATAGAGAGAGAAGATATGGAGGCGCTTATGTTGCCAATCATCCTTGATGTTTCATGTATGCGCATTGCCGTCATCGGGCAGGGGCCGCAAGCGATCCGTCGGCTTCGCTTGGTTGATGCAGCTCAAGCGCACAATGTTCAGGTTTATTCTGCTGATGCGGATAATGAATTCCGAGAGAAGGCGGGGGATCGTCTGATCGACCGCCTGCCGACCGAAGATGAACTGGCCTCGTTTAATGTTGCTTATGTTGCTGGCGTTGCCGAGGAAGAGGAAGAGCGTCTGACTTCGTGGGCGCGGGCGCATAAAACGCTGATCAATGTCGAGGATGTGCGGCCGCGATGCGACTTTCATGTGCCGGCAACCGTTCGCCGTGGCGATTTGTTGCTGACTGTGTCGACAGGTGGAAAGTCTCCGGGCCTGGCCCGACGTCTTCAAAAAGATTTAGAGCATAAATATCCAGAGCTTTGGGCCGAGCGTTTGAATGAGCTTGCGGCGGCACGCGAGGCCTGGCGATCCCAGGGGTTAAGTTTTTCCGATCTGATTTCGCGAACAGATCAATATATCCGCGAGAAAGAATGGTTCGACGAATGAGCATTGCCACACCCTCAATCCTGTCCGAGACCGAGATGGTTGCGGGGTTTGAGGATCTTGAGCCTCGAGAAATTATTGAACGCGCTTTCGATGTGTTTCAGGAACGCTTATGCGTTGTATCTTCATTTGGCGCCGAGTCGGTTGTGCTTCTCCATCTATTGGCTGAGGTCAAGCCCGACGTGCCCGTGATTTTTTTGAATACGGGAAAGTTATTTGGTGAGACATTGCGCTACCGAGATCGTCTGCAACAGGTCTTGGGCCTCACCGATATTCGCAGTATCGCGCCAAGTGCCCATGATCTTAACCAATCAGATCAAGACGGGGATTTATGGTCGCGCGATACGGATAGCTGCTGTCATCTCCGTAAGGTTTTGCCACAGGCGCGTGCGATTGCGCCATTTGAGGCATTGATCACCGGTCGCAAGCGGTTTCAAACGCGCGAGCGTGAAGGCCTGAAGGCGCTCGAAATGCATGCAGATTGTGAGTTTCGCGTGAACCCGCTGGCCAAATGGTCGCTGGACG
>Ga0181601_10001535_pt1 | contig 19830 bp, 21 predicted proteins | sample 041ome_8_FD_133020 | JGI IMG/M metagenome (GOLD analysis project Ga0181601, IMG submission 133020) | Coastal salt marsh microbial communities from the Groves Creek Marsh, Skidaway Island, Georgia - 041407BS metaG (megahit assembly) | ecosystem: Environmental > Aquatic > Marine > Intertidal zone...
CCGCTTGGTCGAGCCAATGTTGGCCGGTTCTCTGACGGCGAGGCCACCATTGAGATTCTTGAGCATGTTCGTGGCCGCGATGTCTTTGTATTGCAGTCCACATCGGCGCCTGCCAACGATCATTTAATGGAAGTGATGCTTATGGTGGATGCGCTTCGCAGGGCCTCTGCAAGCCGAATCACCGCGGCCATTCCTTATTTTGGCTACGCGCGACAAGATCGACGTGTACGGTCGGCCCGCGTGCCTATTAGCGCCAAGGTTGTGGCTAACATGCTGCAGTCGGTGGGTGTGAACCGCGTGCTCACCATGGACTTGCACTCCGACCAGATCCAGGGCTTTTTTGATATTCCGGTCGACAATATTTATGCGGCCCCCATTATTCTGGGTGACATTTGGAAGCACGACTACCGCGATGTCATGGTGGTCTCGCCCGATGTCGGTGGCGTGGTGCGTGCCAGAGCCTTTGCCAAAGAGCTCGATACCGACCTTGCCATTATTGATAAACGCCGACCTAAGGCCAATGTCTCCGAGGTGATGAACATTATTGGTGACGTTGCAGGCCGAACCTGCATCATCATGGACGACATGGTGGACACGGCTGGAACACTTACGAAGGCGGCCGCCGCGCTTAAGGCGCATGGTGCTTCACGCGTTGTTGCCTACTGCACCCATCCTGTTTTGTCGGGTGGAGCAGCGCAAAGGGTTGAGCAGTCCGACCTCGACGAGTTGGTGGTTACAGACACCATTCCGCTTGACGCTGAGACGGCCGCCTGCGAGCGTATCCGGGTTATTTCCTGTTCGGGCCTCATGGCCGAGACCATCATTCGAATCGCCAAGTCCGATTCCGTAAGTTCACTTTTTCTGGAATAACCCGCCCGTCTGATAGAATGGAGGGCTTTTCCGTTGGCGCTGGTCGCGGCCCAACGAGCCCTTCTAAACTATTTATCGGAGTCATATTTCATGAAAATCTCCACCTCCCATGTGGTGGCAAGCCGTCGTGAAACGCAAGGTACGGGTGCGAGCCGCCGCCTTCGTCGCAGCGGCAAAGTGCCAGGTATTGTCTACGGCGGTACAAACCAGCCTGTCTCCATTGAAATGGATCACAACCCCATTCTGCTTGCCCTGAAGGTTGAGGCTTTTCACTCCTCCATTCTTAGCCTTGAGCTCGATGGCAAGTCCGAGCAGGTCCTGCTCCGTGACTTTCAAATGCACCCCTTTAAAGCTCAGGTTCTGCACGTCGATTTCCAAAGGGTGGACGCCAACTCCAAGCTGCATACCCGTGTTCCTCTGCACTTCATTGGCCAAGAAAGCTCGCCTGCGGTCAAGCTTGAGGGTGCCATTGTGAGTCATGTTCTCAACGATCTCGAGGTCTCTTGCCTGCCGAAAGACCTTCCCGAATTCCTTGAGGTTGACCTTTCAAACCTTACCGTGGCCCATCCCGTTCACGTCAGTGACATCAAACTGCCCTCGGGCGTTACCTTGGTTGCTCACGGGCAAGACAACCCTGTCGTTGCTACAGCCACCAAGGCGGGTGGTGCTGCCTCAAGCGATGATGCCGCCGCCCAAGACGGCGCTGAGAAGCCCGCCTAAGAGCAGTGCAACGGTGTAAGCTGCTTTGACACCGTCGATTCAACTCTTTGTGGGGCTCGGTAATCCCGGGCCCCGCTACCAAGACCATCGTCACAATGTTGGCTTTTGGCTCACCGAACGCCTTCAAAATTTGCCTTCTGCGCTTACTGGTTTCTCACCCTCCGGTTGGCAGGAGGAGTCACGCTTTTCTTGTCGGTTGCAGCGGCTAGCACCTTCGGTTTTTTGTTGCCAGCCAACCACCTACATGAACGAGTCGGGCCAAGCGGTTCGCGCCTTAGTCCAGTTCTACAAAATTCCCACTCATGCCATTTTGGTCGTGCACGACGAGCTTGATATTCCCCCTGGCGATATTCGCCTTAAGAAAGGTGGTGGTCATGGGGGACACAACGGCATTCGAAGCATCGCCCAACATCTCGGCACCGCTGACTTTTGGAGGCTGCGACTTGGTATTGGTCACCCGCGCAGCCTCGGGCTTCAGCAAGAGGTCGCCGACTTCGTTCTGCATCGCCCATCGGCCGCCGAACAGGCGCTTATTCAAGCCGCCATTGACCGAAGCCTTCAGGCCATACCCGACATTCTGAACGGCCGTTTTGATAAAGCTCAGCTTGCGCTGCACTCACCAACATAAACCCATCAAAGGCAACTTTCTATGGCACTTCAATGCGGAATCGTAGGCCTTCCTAATGTAGGCAAGAGCACCCTATTCAACGCGCTAACCAAGGCAGGCATTGCGGCCGAGAACTACCCCTTTTGCACCATCGAGCCCAACACCGGCATTGTTGAACTGCCCGACCCCAGGCTTGATCAGCTTGCGAGTATCGTCTCGCCCGAGCGCATCATGCCCGCCACCGTGGAGTTTGTTGACATTGCCGGGCTGGTTGCAGGAGCAAGCAAGGGCGAGGGGCTTGGCAACCAGTTCCTGGCCAACATTCGCGAGACCGATGCCATTGTGAATGTAGTGCGTTGCTTCGAAGACGAGAACGTGGTGCATGTGAATGGGCGCGTGGACCCGCTCGCGGACATTGAAACCATTGCCACCGAACTGGCACTGGCCGATCTTGCCGGCGTGGAGAAACAGCTGGCCAAGGCCATTAAGCCCGCACGCGCTGGCGATAAAGAGGCGGCTCGCGTGGTTTCCGTGCTTGAGAAATGCCAGGCTGAACTTAACCTTGCTAAGCCGATTCGGGGGCTTGATCTGAGCCCCGAAGAATGGGCGCTGCTGCGTCAGTTTTTCTTTATTACCGCAAAGCCCGCCATGTACGTGGCCAATGTTGCGGAAAACGGATTTGAGAACAATCCCCACCTCGACAAACTAAAGGCCTTTGCTCAGACCCAGGGGGCCCCAGTTGTTGCGATTTGCGCAGCCGTGGAAGCGGAGATTGCCGATATGCCCGACGAGGACAAGCAGGTCTTCTTAAATGACATGGGAATGGAAGAGCCTGGCCTTAACCGAGTGATACGTGCTGCCTTCGGTCTTCTCGGCTTACAAACCTATTTCACCGCCGGTGTAAAAGAAGTGCGCGCCTGGACAGTACGAATTGGGGCTACAGCGCCTCAGGCGGCCGGTGTCATTCACACCGACTTTGAGCGCGGTTTTATTCGTGCCGAAGTCATTGGCTTTAATGACTACATTGCCTGCAAAGGCGAGCATGGCGCCAAAGAGGCCGGCAAGATGCGGTTAGAAGGCAAAGACTATGTGGTGAAAGACGGCGATGTCATGCACTTCCGCTTCAACGTTTAACCGCCCCTCTGAACCGGAATGAGAATCTCATTGCGCCTGCGCCAGGGCAGAGTAAAAGGATCGTTGTAGCGCGCCACCTGAGCAGGGCCCGCTTCAACCAAGCTCCTCGAGGCCATCCAGGCCCTTAGCTCGGCAGTCTTCTCGGCAATGGCTGTTTCAGTGGTCCAGCCACTAAAGCGCACCGAAGCGACTTCGTGCGCTGGTACTTCGCGAATTCTCACCTCGGGGTTGTTCGGCTTTGGAAGGCTTGAAAGATCTTCATCGCTTGGCATCACAAAGTGCAGACGCCAGCCTTCTTCCTTTGGCTCCACCGTGACGGGCGCGGTCATTGCAATCTTGCGACTGTCGCCCGAACTGGCCAAGTTGTCTCCAAAAATATAACCCGCCACACGACGAAAGCCGTTTCGACTCGCCGAATCAAAGTCACCTGAAAGTTCTGTTTCTGCAACGACAAAGCCTTTGTAGAGCCTGTGCTCGAACGATCCCTCGGAGGAAAGAATCTGGTACTTTGGTTCTTCAATAGCCATAGCGGAGCCTAGGAGCAGGGCAAAAAGCCCCAATGAAGTGAGGGCAAGACGAGCCCGTGACACAGGGCCGAATCGTAAGATTGTGATGGAACTCATGGAGGCAACTATGACGTATTCTTCAACAGCTCGCTTGGCTCGTCGCCAGCTTGTCAAGGGCTGCTCATCCCTTGTGCTCTGCGTTGGGCTTGTCTCGCCCTCCATTCTCACCAGCAGAAAGGCCTTTGCGCAACAACGACCAACGACTCCTGGCTGTGGGAAGCAGACCCCACCTCAAATGGAAGGTCCCTTCTTCACACCCTTGTCACCGGAACGTACAAGCCTTATTGAGCCGGGCATGAAAGCCGAACGTATGCGACTTATCGGCGAAGTCGTTGATACCTCCTGCCGACCACTACCGGGTGCGCTGCTTGACTTCTGGCAGTGCGACGACCAAGGCCGTTACGACAACGAGGGCTACCGACTTCGCGGGCACCAGTACACCAATGCCAAGGGCCAGTTCCTGCTTGAGACTCTGGTGCCGGGCGAGTATCCAGGACGCACGCCACATCTGCACGTGAGGGTGCAGGGGCCAAAGGGTCGTCCATTAACGACCCAGTTGTACCTACCCAAGCACCCCCGTAACCAACGCGACTTTCTTTTTGACCCCAGGCTCATCGTGAAGGCACAGGGGCCGAACATGCGCTTTCAGTTTGTTTTAACTGACGCTTAAGGCCGCTTTAGAAGGTCTTGCTTAGGCTTGAAAGCCATTCGGCTGCCAATTCGACGCTTACCCTGCCGCGCTGTTCTTTGTGGCGCAGGTGCCTCACGACAAGTTGCGCTTTGGAATTTGGAAAGCGCTCTGCAACGCTGGCCAAAAGGTTGGGTACGGCAACAGCCGAGAGCTTGGCCTCAGCAAAAAGAATGGGCTCATCGTTCTCGGTCACCACAAAATCAATTTCTCGACCTTCTTTATCGCGTACGTATTGCAACTGAACAGCTTTGCCTTGGGCATCTTGCAAATGATGCACACGCTGCAAAAGCATGGCAGCGCAGGCATTTTCAAATCGGGCTCCCCCTTCGCCAAGTCGTTCGTCCACCAGGGCAAGGTCATAAAAATAGACCTTCGGTTCTTTTAATAAAGCTCGCGCGATGTTTCGGTGAAAAGGTCTCACCGTAAAAACAATGTAAAGCGCTTCGAGAATCTCGAGGTACTTTGCCAGTGTGGCAGGGGCAAGCTGCAAGTCGCGAGCGATTGATGCCAAAGAAACAGGAGATCCCACGCGGGAACGAAGCACATCAACGAACAAGCGCATGGCTCGCACCTCTTGAATGCGCGAGAACTCCAAAATGTCCTCGCGTACAAGACCCTCAAGGTAGAGACGCCGCCAGCGCTGGGCATCATCAACCGACTTGGCGAGTAAGGGCTCAGGAAAGCCCCCGCGCTCGAGAAGACGCTGAAGCCCCGCTTCGGGCTCGCCATCTTCTACAGAGAGCCACTCCTCAAGACTTACGGGGTGCAGGCGCCAAGAAAAATAACGGCCCGCAAGCGATTCTCCAGTCTGGCGGAAGGCATCCAGACGGGCACTACCTGTCACCATGTAGGTCTGGGTCGGTGGCCGACCGTCAAAGACGCCCTTGAGCCAAAGCTTCCAGCCCTTCATTTTGTGGAGCTCATCAAACACCACAAGCCCCGCCGATGCTGGCCACGTTTGATTCAGAATCATGGCGCGGTCCTGAGAAACATCCCAGTTCAGAACCTGAGCGCCTGGAAAGCGTTGGCCCTGTTCTGCGATTTGCATGGCCAAGGTGGTCTTTCCTGCCTGACGAGGACCGGAGAGAAAGACCATTTTCTGGCCCAAATCTTTGGCGATTAAGTCGGTGAGGAGTCGCCGCATCCGACTATTTTAATTAATAATGAAAAATAGTCTAGACTAAAATTTAATAAACTACCAAATAGTTGAATTTAGTACTTCACCGAGCAGCCGTAGGGCGTTGACTCCGAAACAGAGACTGGCTTGCCTGCTAAGGCCTCGGTCATGGCTTGTTTCATGTAATTGGTTGCATTCGGAATATCGCCTGCACTCGCCGATCGAATACTGTCAATGGCGCCGTGATACACCACCACACCCTTTGGATTAATAAGAACCATTTGGGGCGTGGTCTTTGCGCCGTAGGCCTTACCCACCTTGCCGTCGGCATCAAGCGCGGCATGGACCACCTGGGCCTTCATTTCGATGTTCCATGCCGACATGACCTCGGGCGCCTTGTAGTCAGAATGGTTGGGATTGGTGGAGTTAATTTGAATCCAGACAATCTTGGCATCCATGGCCTGCTTTTGCGTGAACTGCATATTGCCCGAGGCATAGTGCTTTTTAACAAACGGACAGTAGGGGTTCACCCACTCCAGCGCTACCCAACGGCCCGCATAGTCTTGCAGGGAAAAGGACTTGCCCTTGAGATCCGTGAGTGAGAAGGCGGGCGCAACCCCACCCGCAGGTGCTGCCGCCCTAAGGCCTGCAAGAGGCAACGCAGAGCCAGCAAGGCAAAGGGCTGCCAGCCCCAAAAAGTGCCGCCGAATTCGTAGTACGCTCATGTCAATTTCCTCGTGTAAAGATTTCGCGGTCGCCAGGCCACCATTCAGTGAACCGGCGCCTCTTTTCTGTTAATTCTCACTTAAAAATTCCATGAAAAACCGTCTGCTTCAGTTGCTTGTCTCACTCTTCGGGTTGGGAGCAGCCCCCGCTCTCGTGCCGGGGCCGCTTGCCGCCGATCTCCCCAAAGAACCTGTGCAAGAGCTTGTCAAAATCGACCGTGCCCTGGGCTCAGGCGCCGAGGCGGTTGCGGGCAAGAATGTTTTTGTGCACTACACGGGCTGGCTTTACACAAGCCAGGCGGGTGATGGCAAAGGCAAAAAGTTCGACAGCTCGGTGGATCGCGGCCGGCCCTTTAACTTCCCCTTGGGTGCAGGCAGGGTTATTGCGGGCTGGGACCAGGGTGTTGCGGGAATGAAGGTGGGTGGCAAGCGCACCTTGGTAATTCCCCACCAATTGGGCTATGGCGCGCGAGGCGCGGGGGGTGTTATTCCACCGAATGCGACGCTCATTTTTGATGTCGAACTGCTTGAAGTGAGGTAGGGTCTCGCACCCTCGGGATGAGGGCGCGGGACCAAGCTCAGTTTCTTTTAAGCGGTTTCAGAGATTAAGGAACGAAGCTTTTTAAACGCCTGGCCTTCAATCTGACGCACGCGTTCGGCCGAAATGCCATACCTGTCTGCAAGTTCATGCAGGGTGGGTGTCTTTTCATCAGCATCGGCAAGCCAACGGGCCATGACAATGGCACGACTTCGATCATCGAGCGACTGCAAGGCCTTCTGAAGCCCTTCGGCCTGTACACGCTGGTGCTGGGCCTCAGCCACTATGGATGCAGGGTCGGCGTTTTCGGCCGCCAGACTGGCAATGGGGCCTGACCACTCGCCTTCATCGTTCGGCAGCTCAAGCGGGGTATCGCCCCCGGCCAGCCTGCGGTCCATTTCACGAACCTCATCCGCGGTAACCGAGAGCTCCTTTGCAATAAGCTGCGCCTGCTCGTTGGACACCGACTGCTCGGCACCCAAGGCGCGCTTAAGCGACTTCAGGTTGAAAAAAAGCTTGCGCTGGGCCTTGGTGGTAGCCACCTTCACAAGCTGCCAGTTGCGCAGAATGTAGTCGTGAATTTCTGCCTTAATCCAGTGCAGGGCAAACGAGACCAGGCGCACCCCGCGCGTGGGGTCAAAGCGCTTCACAGCCTTCATAAGGCCCAAGTTGCCCTCTTGAATAAGGTCGGCCTGCGGCAGGCCATACCCCAAGTACTGACGCGAAACCGCCACCACAAGGCGAAGGTGCGAAAGCACCAGCTCGCGTGCAGCATCAAGGTCATCAAGCGTGCGGTACTTCAAGGCAAGCGACTGCTCGCGCTCAAGCGAGAGCAAAGGAAACTGCTGCACAGCCCGAAGGTAGCCGTCTAAATTAGCGGCTGGCGAGAGCTGGGGCAGCGTCAACGCATTCGATGCTGAAACGGTCATGGACAAGGTCCTCCTTTAACGTCATTTTAGCACTCCGACGCCGAGAGTGCTAAGCCCTTCAAACCCCTCAAACCTCAATCGCCACGTGCAATCCAAGGAAATTAACCTACCATCCTAGGTTGACCCAAACCTAACCGGACCGACCTCCGCAACAGAAAGGCACTCGGGATGAAATTTCGATTCCCCATCGTCATCATTGACGAAGACTTCCGCTCCGAGAACACCTCGGGCTTGGGCATTCGCGCCTTAGCCGACGCCCTTGAAAAAGAGGGCATGGAGGTTTTGGGGGTCACCAGCTACGGAGACCTCTCTCAGTTCGCTCAGCAACAGTCCAGGGCCTCTGCCTTTATTCTGTCGATTGATGACGAAGAGTTTGGAAGCGGCAGCAAGGAAGAGACAGCCCACGCCCTAAGAAACCTGCGAGCCTTCGTAAGCGAGATTCGCTTTCGCAATGCCGAAATTCCCATCTACATTTACGGCGAAACGCGCACCTCACGCCACATTCCCAACGATGTGCTGCGTGAGCTTCACGGGTTTATTCATATGTTTGAAGACACCCCCGAGTTCGTGGCTCGCCACATCATTCGCGAAGCGAAGTCGTACCTCGACTCCCTTGCACCCCCCTTCTTCCGGGCCCTTCTGCACTATGCCCAAGACGGTTCTTACTCTTGGCACTGCCCTGGGCACTCCGGTGGCGTTGCCTTCTTAAAATCTCCCGTGGGCCAAATGTTTCACCAGTTTTTTGGCGAGAACATGCTGCGCGCCGATGTCTGTAATGCAGTCGATGAGCTTGGTCAATTGCTCGATCACACGGGGCCTGTGGCCGATTCCGAGCGCAATGCTGCGCGTATTTTTAATGCCGACCACTGCTTTTTTGTCACCAATGGCACCAGCACCAGCAACAAGGTGGTCTGGCATGCGGCGGTGGCGCCTGGCGACATTGTTGTGGTTGACCGCAACTGCCACAAGAGTGTCTTGCATGCCATCACCATGACGGGAGCTGTTCCTGTTTTTCTGATGCCCACCCGCAATCACCTGGGCATCATTGGGCCCATTCCTTTAAGCGAATTTAAGCCCGAGACCATTCTTGAAAAAATAAAGGCCAACCCCTTCGCGCGCGAAAACTGGGAGCGTGCCGAGCGGGAGGGCACGGCCAAGCCCCGCATTCTTACCATTACTCAAAGCACCTACGACGGCGTGCTTTATAACGTTGAAATGATTAAGTCGGTGCTCGGTGACTGGATTGACACCCTGCACTTCGACGAGGCCTGGGTGCCCCATGCCGCCTTTCACGATTTCTACAAAGACATGCACGCCATTGGCCGCGATCGACCGCGCTCCAAAGGACCTATGGTCTTCTCCACTCAGTCCACGCATAAGCTTCTTGCAGGCCTTTCACAAGCCTCCCAGATCCTGGTGCAAGAGTCCGAGACGCGAACCCTTGATCGCGATCTATTCAATGAAGCCTATCTCATGCACACCAGCACGAGCCCACAGTACGCCATTATTGCCTCGCTTGATGTTGCGGCGGCCATGATGGAGCCCCCGGGCGGCACTGCGCTGGTTGAAGAGAGCATTGTGGAGGCCCTGGACTTTCGTCGTGCCATGCGAAAGGTGGAAGAGGAGTTCGGCCCCAAAGACTGGTGGTTTAAGGTCTGGGGACCTGAAGACGTGCAGGCCGACTCCGACGGCATGGCCCAGCGCGACCAGTGGATTCTGAAACCAAACGACGACTGGCATGGCTTTGAAGGCCTTGTTGAAGGCTTCAACATGCTTGACCCCATTAAGTCCACCATTGTGACGCCGGGACTCAACATAAAAGGGGAGTTTGATGCCCAAGGTATTCCGGCCTCGGTGGTCACCAAGTACCTGGCCGAGCATGGCGTTATTGTTGAGAAAACGGGGTTGTACTCCTTTTTCATTATGTTCACCATTGGTATTACCAAGGGCCGTTGGAACACCCTACTGACAGCACTTCAACAGTTCAAGGACGACTACGACAAGAACCAGCCGATGTGGCGGGTGATTCCCGAGTTCTGCGCCAAGCACCCTCAGTACGAACGTGTTGGGCTGCAAGATCTTTGTCAGAAGCTTCACGATGCTTACAAGCAAAACGATATTGCGCGACTCACCACCGAAATGTACATATCGAACATCGAGCCCGCGCTTAAACCAGCGAAGGCGTTCTCGGCAGTGGCCCATCGCCAGACGGAACGCGTGCCCATCGACGCGCTCGAGGGGCGCATTACGACAAGCCTTCTCACTCCCTATCCGCCGGGCATTCCTCTTCTTATTCCAGGCGAGCGTTTCAATAAAACCATCGTTCGTTACCTGCAGTTTGCACGCGACTTCAATGCCCGCTTTCCTGGCTTTGACGCCGACATTCACGGACTGGTTCAGCAGGAACACAATGGGGTAATGAGCTACTTTGTCGACTGCGTTGCCGAGTCGGCCGTGACCTCGCTTTCGATTAACAAAACTGCTCTCGCGGCGATGGCTGACGAATGATCTCGCTGGCCTGGACACGCTTCTTTCTGGTTGCAGCAGGGCTGCTGGGGGCAGTGGGTGTGGCCGCAGGGGCCTACGCCTCCCATGGGCTTACAAGCCTAGTGGATGAGGTAAAACTTATCGACTACTTTGAGCTCGCTGCGTTTTACCAACTCGTGCATGCCGTTGCCCTGCTCGGGCTTGCTTTAGCTGCAAGTTACAGGCCTCTTCATCTCGGGGCTGTCGTGGCAGGCCTTTTATTTACAACGGGAGTACTACTTTTTTCTGGGAGCCTTTACCTTCGGGTGCTCACTGGTGTTGCCGATTGGGGTAGCTTCACACCCTTGGGTGGCTCAGCCTTTATTCTTGGCTGGCTTGTCATTGCGGTCACCGGCGTTAGGGCAGTTCAGGCGCTTCAATCAGAGCCTGGGCAAAAGCCTGGGCATCAAAAGGCTGAAGATCCTCAAGGCCTTCGCCCACCCCAATAAAGGCCACAGGGATTGGTTGTTGTTCTGCCAAGGCTAAAAGCACACCACCCTTCGCAGTGCCATCAAGCTTCGTCACCACCAACCCCGTTAGACCCAAAGCCTCATGAAAGGCTTTCACCTGCGCCAGCGCATTCTGACCTGTTCCACCATCGACAACCAGCCAAGTTTCGTGAGGGGCCTGCGCCATAGCCTTGGCCATGACTCGCTTCACTTTTTTGAGCTCTTCCATTAAGTGAAGCTGCGTGGGAAGCCTGCCCGCCGTGTCCACAATCACGCAGTCCACCTGACGGGCAAGCCCCGCCGATACAGCATCAAAAGCAATCGCAGCCGGGTCTGCCTGACCAGTTGGCGCAATGACATCAACGTTGTTGCGAGTTCCCCAGGTCAGCAGCTGCTCGCGGGCAGCGGCCCGAAAGGTATCCCCTGCTGCCAGCAAGACCTTGTTGCCCCTTTGCGTCACGAAATGCGTGAGCTTTCCGATGGTGGTGGTCTTACCGGCTCCATTAACCCCCACGAGCATCACTACGCGCGGCAAAAAACTTGCGGCCTGCGAATCACTGGGCTGAAGGCGCTGAAGGCGAGAGGCAAGAATATCGGCAAGCCGCCTACGAACCGCCTGCGGATCGTCCCCAACAGGAAGGGGTTCTTTGCGCAGCGAGTCACGAAGATCTTTGACAATAGCCTGACTTGCTCGAGCACCAACATCGGCCATAATCAAAGCGGACTCGACCTCCTCAAACCAGTCATCGTCAAGCTGAGCACTGCCGAAAAGTTGGCTGATTTGCGCCCGTGTTTTTGAAAGGCCAGCACCTAATTTCGAAAGACCGATGCGGTCTAGGAAACCTCTCATAACCAACAGCACTCCTATTCATAAACCTTCAGATGGCCTGCTAACGAATACCCGAAGAAGAACCATGCAGAAAACTCTAACAACTCTTGTCGCGATCACAGCGCGTCCGTCCTCGGCCTCCATTGTAGGGGCCGACCCTTGGCGAAGCCTTAAGAGGTTGCTGCTTGCCTTTGTTGGGCTGCTCGCCCTAGGGCTACAGCCCCTTGGCGCAGAGGGTCTTCCAACCCTCGACAAGACTCTCGCCAACGGCATGCGCATTGTTGTTTTTGAAGACAGTCGTTCGCCCACGGCACTTCACATGGTTTGGATTCGGGCGGGCTCTATGGATGAAACAGACGGTAAATCCGGTATCGCCCATGTGCTTGAGCACATGATGTTTAAGGGTACGAAGACACTCGGCCCTGGCGAGTTCAGCAAAAAGGTCTCGGCCCTTGGGGGCCGAGAGAACGCGTTTACCTCAAGGGAGTACACCGGTTACTTTCAACAGGTTCATCGCGATGCACTCTTTGAGGTCATGGCGCTTGAGGCCGACCGTATGCAAAACCTTGTCATTAACGACGACGAATTTGCGAAAGAGCTCAAGGTGGTAATGGAGGAGCGCCGGCTTCGAACCGATGACAGTCCCCAGGGGCGAAGCTTTGAAGCCCTAATGGCCACTGCCTTCATGGCCCACCCCATACGTAGACCTATTATTGGATGGATGAGCGACCTTGAGCAGCTTACTGCGAACGACGCGCGGGACTGGTACGCGCAGTGGTACAGGCCGCAATACGCGACCCTGGTGGTGGTGGGCAATGTCAATGCCCAGGCCGTCTTTGATAAGGCTCAGGCTCTTTACGCGAGCTGGGGCTCATTGACGACTGCCTCCAATGGCACGCAAGCAGTAACCCCTCGGGAGTTTGTGGAGCCTAATCAGCTTGGGCCACGCTCAGCCGAAGTAACGGCCCCCGCGGAGAACCCTTTCTTTATTGATGCATGGAAGGCCCCCGTGCTTGGCTCAGGCGATGGTCCGTTGAGTCCCGACAACCCCAAGGCAAGGGATGTGGTGGCGCTATCGGTCTTGGCAAGCCTTCTCGATGACCCCAATACTGGCATTCTTGTTCAGTCGCTTGTACGTCAGCGGCAGCTCGCCCTTGGCCTTGGCGTAAGCAGCGACACCGTCTCAAGGGGGCCAGGCTTATTTACAATTACTGGCTCACCTCGGCCGGGCCGCAGCATTCAAGAGCTTCAGACGGCGATCGACGAGGTTATCAAGGCCTTTTTGGAAAAGGGCGTAAGCGAAGCCCAGCTCGAGAGGGTGAGGCGACAGGCTAAAGCGAGTCAGGTCTACCAGCAAGACTCACTCTTTTCGCGCGCCATGGTGACGGGCCGCCTGGCAATGACAGGTCGCCCCCTTTCTGACCGAATGGCCTGGCTTGTCATGCTCGATGAGATCAAGGCCGAGGATCTCAACCGCGTGGCGGCTCAGGTTCTACGCGATGAGAATCGCACCACCATTACGCTTAAGCCCACCGACCCAAAGGCGGCAGCTCGTCGGGGGCTAGGAAGCTCCATCCTTCGTCATTAGGTCAAGGTCAGCCAGTTATGAACACACGGTCTTTCGCAATTTCTTTGACCCTCGGTCTATATCTTTTTCTTTCAAGCTTGAGCGGACTTCAAGCCAATGAAGTAAGCGCCCCCAAGCCGACCATCGAGCCGACAGCAAACGTCCAGTCCAAGCCCAGCCTGAGTCAGTTTGTCTCTGCAAAGAACAGTCGAGTTCTGTTTCAGCAGGCGCCCGACATTCCCATGATTGACCTTGCCATTGAGATTGATGCAGGCAGTCGTTGGGACCCCGAGGGCCTTGAGGGCTTGGCAGACCTAACTGCACAGATGGCCATGGCAGGGGTTCGCTCCGAGGCCAATCGCCCCGCCCTCAGTGAGGCAGAAATTGGAGAGGCCTGGGCAGATCTTGCTGTGGAGCAATCCATAAGCACCTCGCGAGACCGCGTTAGCCTGCGGTTTCGGTTTCTCTCCGACCCCAAGGTACGCGATGCGGCCGTTGCTCTTATTGCTCGGGTTCTTGCGGAGCCCGGCATGGTCGAGTCTGTTTTTGAACGTGAACGATCAACTGGTATTGCAAGTCTGAAAGAGTCCTTGGCTCGACCACAAACCCTTGCCACACGAGCCCTATGGCAGGCCATGTACCAAGGCCATCCCTATGGAGCCCTGTTTACAGAGGCCTCCCTTCAAGCGCTTTCGCGCGATCATCTTCTTGCCTTTCATGGCTTTTATTGGAAGCCCGAGCGAATGAGCATCGCCATTGTGGGCAATCTTGGCCTCTCCGAAGCGAAGCAAGTTGTTGAGCGTACGCAGGCTTTGCTGAAGCCAAATACGTCCGAGAGGGACCAGACGCTTGCAACCCTCACCAATTTCCGGTCAAGCCTTGGGCCAGCGCCCAAGGCGGGGCAGTCAGCCAGTACGATTACCATCGACCATCCCGCAAGCCAGGCGCATATTTGGATAGGGCTTCCATTGCTTGCTCGGCACGAGCTTGACGACTACTTCCCACTTCTCGTCGCAAATCATGTCCTTGGGGGCGGTGGCTTCGTCTCTCGTCTTACCAAAGAGATTCGAGAAAAGCGTGGCATGGCTTACAGCGTCTTTTCCGCCATTCAGCCTTTGGCGCAGACAGGGCCCTTTTTTCTTGGCCTGCAGACGCAAGGTGCACAGGCTCCTGAAGCCGTGAAGGTTGTGAATGAGACCCTGGCGGACTTCATTGCCCAAGGTCCCTCCGAGGAGGAGTTGGTTGCCGCGAAGAAGAATCTTATTGGAGGCTTTGCCTTGCGGCTTGATAGCAATCGCAAGCTTCTTGATAACCTTGCCGGCGTTAATTTCTACAGGCTTCCTGTCAATTACCTCGATACCTGGACAGATCGTATCGATCTCGTGACCCAAGAGGACATTCAAAACGTGCTTAGGCAACGTTTCGAGGGCCGCGGCATGGTGACGGTCATTGTGGCGGGCCAGCCCGGCCCTTAAGCCAACTAAGGCACCCAAGGCATGGGACAGGTTCGCATTATTGGGGGCCAGTGGCGGCGTCGAACACTTCAGGTGCCCGATCGCCCTGGCCTGAGGCCCACCCCCGATCGAGCTCGAGAGACCGTCTTCAACTGGCTTGAGTCGTGGCTTCCCTATCAATGGTCCGACACACGAGTTCTGGACGCCTTTGCCGGTTCGGGGGCTCTTGGGATTGAATCCGCGTCGCGAGGAGCCCAACAGGTCATTCTCGTCGATTCCGACCGTATTGCCACGCAGTGTATTCAGACTGCTATTGACGACCTCAGAGCAGGTCCGCTTGTCCGGGTCATAAATGCTAGCCTCTATGCCCTTGCCAGAGGCGGGCCCGATGGGCCACTTGGGGGTTTGTTCGACCTCGTCTTTGTTGACCCCCCCTTTAAAGAAGAAGCACAGGACCAAGCCCTTGCAGTGATTCGTCCTCTTTTGGCGCCTGAGGCCATGGTGGTGCTTGAGTCACCGCGAGCGTGGCCCACCTGCGTGGGCCAAGAGGAGTCTGCTCTATGGCAATGCCATCGCCAGACAAGCGCAGGCCAGTCCCATCAGAGCCTGCTTAGCCGGTCTTTGTCCTAAGGAGTTCGGGTCGACCCTGCTGATCAAGCTTTCGAATGAGCCACTCTTCCACCGAGGGAAAGACAAACTTGCTGACATCGCCACCAAGCATGGCGATCTCTCGAACAATAGAGCCGGAGATGAATTGGTACTGATCGGAGGGGGTCAGAAACATGGTCTCTACATCAGGTAGAAGATAACGGTTCATCCCGGCAAGCTGAAACTCGTATTCAAAATCGGAGACTGCCCTAAGGCCGCGAATAATGACCTTGGCATCGTGGTCGCGTACAAAATCTTTGAGCAAGCCTTGAAACCCATAGACCGTGACATTGGGGTAATGACCGAGGATTTCCTTGGCAATCTGGACGCGCTCCGACAAGGAGAAAAAAGGACGTTTAGAGCGACTATCTGCCACACCAACTACGAGGTGATCGAATAATCGAGAGGCCCGGCGCACAAGGTCTTCGTGCCCTCGAGTCAAGGGGTCAAACGTGCCTGGGTAGACGGCAGTTGTCATGCCTCCGCTCCTTTCTTGTCCTCAAAAGGTGGGTCAGTCTAACCCGGGATAACCCGAAGGTCCAGCAGGCAAGAGTCCCAGGGCAAACTAAGCCCCAAGCAGGTAATGGTCGGCCAGTAAGAAGGCGAAGAGCAGCGCGAGGTAATTAATTGAATATCTGAAGGTTTTTTTGGCTAAGGCCTCTGAATACTGCTTGTAGAGGCTGTAAGACAACAGGCTAAACCAGCCTCCCAAGGCAAGGGCCGAAACCAGGTAGATCCAACTGGCCATGCCCATGGCCACTGGCAAGACAGTGGTGGCCACCAGCAACAAGGTGTAGAGCAAAATCTGCAGTCGGGTGAACTCCGAGCCATGGGTAACCGGCAACATGGGCAGGCCTGAGCGCTTGTAATCGTCCACCCGGTAAAGGGCAAGCGCCCAGAAGTGCGGTGGGGTCCAGACAAAAATAATCAGGAACAACACCCAGGCCTCAGGAGGGGCCTGATTGGCCACCGCCGCCCAGCCTAGAACGGGGGGCATGGCCCCGGACGCACCGCCAATGACGATGTTTTGGGGCGTGAGCGGTTTGAGAAGCATGGTGTAAACAATGGCGTAGCCTACGAAGGTGGCCAAAGTAAGCCATGCGGTGAGCGCATTCACCCAGGTAAACAAAATGAATAGGCCAAGGCCACCGAGCAGGCCAGAGAACACGAAGACCTGCGTCACTGTGAGCGTGCCCGAGGGCAGCGGGCGCCATGAGGTGCGCGCCATCTTGGCGTCGATATGGCTTTCAACCAGGCAGTTCACGGCGGCGGCGGCCCCGGCGACCAGACCAATGCCTAGGGTCGCAAGAAGTACAAGGCTGAGACTGGGTAGCTCGGGCTGGGCCAAAAGCATCCCAATGACCGCGCAAAATAGAATCAGCGCATTGACCCGTGGCTTGGTGAGCACGTAATACTGCTTAAGTAAGGAGCTTGGCTGGGAAGGCGCAGAGAGGGTGGTCATGGCTTTCTTGTTGATTCTTCAATTAATTTTGATTCTTAGCCTATGCGTGAAGCCTTTAAAAGCCGAATCAAATCCTTCTTCATTTTCGCAGGATCTGGATCCTGAGGAAAACGCATCATTAAATTTCCTAAGGGATCGACAAGCCAGAAGCTTGTCTCCGCGCTTAAGGGATTGAGACTCTCAAGCTCCGAAACAGTCTTTGAGCTTACACCCTGCAGACTGACCTGCCCGGAGAGCTGCGCTGGAAGTTGCACCTGCTGCGACCAGGCTGTCTGCACCGCCTCTGGGCTTACCCCAAGCACCCAAGTGCCCTGATAGTCTGTTAGCACGGTCTGATCGGGCGAGGTGTTGTCAGTTACCAGCCAGAGTCTCTCAACACGGTCTCGGTCACGACCCGTTGTTAGACGCACCTGACGCATTATCCATAGGGCCTTTTGGCAGTCTTCCCCACAGTTTGAAGGACCAACACGAATAATGAGCCACCTCCCCCGAAAGTCTTCAAGTCGATCGAGCGTTGCGCGGGGCTCAGACCCCTCGGTTACGCGAAGCACATCAAGAAAGCCAGACTCGGTCTCGGGCTTGATCAAGGGGGTTATGGGCAGCGCAGCTAAGTTTCGCTGGGGCTGAACCAGAGCGCCGTAGTTGGTTCGCTCGTCGGGTCGAACGCCGTAGTAAAACATGTAAGAGAGCACAACCGGCGCAATGCAGACAGCAACGATTAGCCAAAGCGTAAATCGAGATCTCATGTTGTCCTTTCTTTATGAACCATGATCTAGGCGTCGGCTGCTATGGTTTTTCGCCCAAGCTTCCAGGCAAAGAATAACGCGACCAGGGTTAGCAATACCCACTGAAAGGCATACCCATAGTGCTTGGCCACGTCGTCTTGGGCGAGCCGGGGAGGTTGTTGAACCAGGCCGTCGTCGAGTGGGCTTGTTGCCCAGAAAATCACAGGCCAGACCCTAAGGGTGTCATTAGGTAGGAGGCGACCTAACCGCTCCTCGGCTGCCTTCGCATCGAAGTTCTGCCAAAGAGCCCCTTGACGTAGTACCTCATCATTTTCAGAGAGCTCCACGCGGCGCATTAGGCTCTGATGGGCAACGACCTCAAAGCCCTGATCCAGGGTCGCCTGATTAGGCGGATGGACAGCCGCCTGAATAAAAGGCTCTGCAGACGGGCCTTGGCTGCCTGGCATCTTTGACGCCCAACCTCGGTTCACCCAGGCAACCGAACCGTCCTCAAGGCGCAAAGCGGTAAGCACGTGAACCCCCGCGCGCCCGTTAAGGGCCCGGTTATCAAGAAAAATTTGAGAGCCAGCAATCCACTCACCCCCCTTAATACGGTAGGTCTTCTGATCCAAGGAGTCCGCAGTTTTTTCCAGCGACCATAAAAGGCCCGGCCCTCCTAACCGGGTTGAGGTCCTAGACCCCGAACCAAGGGAGTTGGTTTGGGTTGCGCGCTCGATCTGTTGCTCCTTGTACTGCGCTCGACTCCACTGCCAATGAGCTAGAACAAGCCCAAGAAGGGCTAAGCCAAAACAAACCAGAACCGCAGGGTTTAGCCGATAATGAGTCATATGAAAATCTTTGTTGCTATTGCCTTCGTGCTAATAATTGCCAGCCTCGGTTCGGCACTTTTTTACCTTATGCGTGACAAGGGCCAAAGTAACAACACCGTCAAGGCCCTTGCCATTCGGGTTGGCCTTTCGGTTGCGCTGTTTATTTCACTGCTCATTGCCCATTGGCTAGGCTGGATTGAGACAACAGGTCTGCGCTACTAAACCAGCGCTTCTAAATCCTGTCTGGGTTCAGGCGGAAATAAGTTCATTCCATTCGTTCCCAGTTCCGCCTGAATAAAAGTAAAGAAGTTGGGCAGTAACCAACTACAGCCAATAGACAACCACGTAAAGGCCGAGCCAGACCACATCAACAAAGTGCCAGTACCAGGCCGCGCCTTCAAAGGCAAAGTGCTTATCGGCACTAAAGTGACCCTTCACAACACGAAACCAGACCACCAAGAGCATAAGCGTTCCAACCAGCACATGAAAGCCATGAAAGCCTGTAAGCATGTAGAAGGTGGAGCCAAATATACCCGATGAAAGCTTAAGGTTTAGGTCGCGATACGCGTGAATGTACTCATAGGCCTGGAAGCCCAAGAAGACACTGCCAAGCACAATTGTCAGACCGAGCCAAAGGACAACTTTTTCGCGATGATTCTCACGCAAGGCATGGTGGGCGATGGTTATGGTGACCCCCGAGGTGAGCAGCAGGGCAGTATTAATTGTTGGAATCCAGAACGGCCCCATCGTTTGGAACGACTCCACCAGGCCGGCAGGGCCAAGATTAGGCCAGTGCGCAGAAAAATCGGGCCACAAAAACGCCTTGTGATCAAGGTCCCCAAGCCAAGGCATTGCAATAACTCGGGCGTAAAACAAAGCGCCAAAGAAGCCAGCGAAAAACATGACCTCACTGAAGATAAACCATCCCATACTCCAACGGAAGCTGGAGTCAACTCGATCGTTGTAGCGGCCCTGCTCCGACTCGTGAATGACCTCAGCGAACCAGCCGAAGAACATGTAAGCAAGAATGGCTAGACCGAGCGCCAAGACATAGGGCCCATACACTTTGTCATTAACCGTGCCTGACATGCCGATCATAAAAAAGAACATACTTATGGCGCCCACCATAGGCCACCGACTTGGCGATGGGACGTAGTAATAAGGCGCGTGACCGTGCGTTGCAGCTGACATGTGCTCTCTCCCTTCAGAAGCCTTTTCTAAAAACTAACTTGTAATAAAACGGACGAGCCCGATCAGGCTCAGAACAAAGATAAATGCGGCAATGACCCCAACAACAATGACATGCAGGGGGTTTAATTGAGCCATATCCGACTCATGATTGGCAGAACGTCTGACGCCGAAAAAAGACCAAAGCACCGCCCCCAAGGTCTGCTTGAAGCTTCCTTTTCTTGCGGTCGCTTGTTTGATATCGGACAAGCCCGA
>Ga0181601_10001539_pt1 | contig 19804 bp, 12 predicted proteins | sample 041ome_8_FD_133020 | JGI IMG/M metagenome (GOLD analysis project Ga0181601, IMG submission 133020) | Coastal salt marsh microbial communities from the Groves Creek Marsh, Skidaway Island, Georgia - 041407BS metaG (megahit assembly) | ecosystem: Environmental > Aquatic > Marine > Intertidal zone...
GAAACGCCACGGGCGTCGCCGCCTGGGACGCCATCATCGCCGGCATCGCGAGCGCGAGCGCCTCGAACGTCGCGGAGGAGGGAGGCGCGAGCGGGGAACCGGCGAGGCGTGCGGTCGCGAGTTGTGGAGGCGCGGTGGACCCTCGTCGCGTCCACGTTTTTTTCCGATGCAGGTTCCGAGGAAAGAATTCGAAATCGGGCAAGGTCCAAGGTGGATGACGTTTTCGCGATCGATTTTTTAGTCTTTCCCTTCGCCGCGCGGCGGGCGCACGCGCGTTTACACGTTCGTCTCGTCCCGCTTCCCTTCTCACGCCATCTTCGCCTTCTTGGCGTACCTCCTCTTGTTCAAGTACGTCTGGATGGTGGCTTTGAAGTTCCCCGCGCCCATGACGATGAACAGCGCGCCCGCGCACGGCGCCTGCCAGTTCCGGAAAAACTCGGCGATGTCTCGCGGCGCTTTTCCGGTTTTCGGCGCGCCGTTTCTCCACCCGCCGTCGGCGACGCCGGCGAGCTCCAGAAACGCCACGGCCAGCGCGTCGTGCCGCGCGTCGATCCAGCCGTGCTCCCTGGCGACGGACACGAGCACGGATGCGCCGAAGTACACCTGCATGACCTGCAGCCCGAACAGAAGCGGGTACAGCACCTTGAGCTGCCCGGCGTTCCCCCCCATCTCGCCCCCCGCCACGTCCATGGGCGACGCCTTGCCCATGGCGACGCGCGTGTACATGCGGAAGCGCTGGTACCGGTTCTGCGCGAGCATCACCACGCCCTGCAGCGCGGTGAACACCAGGAAGCGGGACATGTAGTTCAAACACGCGTCGCTCTGCACGTCCATCGTGAGCACCACGAGGCACATGCCCATCGAGTAGTAGTGGTGGTTGATCCACCACTTTCGGATGTTCGACCCGTTGGCGCGGAGCACGTTTTCGCGCAGCGCCAGCGCGGCGTAAAAGTACAGCATCCAGACCCAGTAGCACTGCACTAAGACGGGGAAGACGGTCACGAGCGTGAGGCCGGTGTGGGTCATGCCCGCCTCGATGCGCGCTTTCCGCTGTGTGTTGAGGTACAGCAACGCGAGCGGCCACGCAACGTACGTCAGCGTGGATCGGTCGCGGAAGGCGTAGTACTCCTCCTTCACCTTGAGCCGGTTTTCTTGGCGCTGCGACGCGAGTTCCACGGCGCCGCCCAGGAACAGCTTCATGAACGTGCCGTTCTTGGGGGGCTTCAGGTAGCCGTCCAGCGCGCCCGCGGGGCCCGTGCCCCGCATCACCAGCGTCGCCTGGTACAGCGCGCGCTCGGCAGCGGCGCGCCGCGCGTCGCCGCCCGGGATGGCGCGCGCGGACGCGCGCAGGCGGGTCATGGAGTCGCGGATGGCGGTCAAATCGTCGCAGCTCGTGCGCAGGTTCATGTCCAGCTGCGCGATGCGACCGCTCAGCGTGTGGATGCGCTTCTCCAGGTCCTGCGCCTCGGAGACGACCGCGTCGGCGTCCGCGGCGTCTGCGACGTCTGCGGGAAGAAGAGGAGGCGCGCGGGTGAGCGGTGGGCGCGCGTTCGCGGAAAGCGGGGACGCGGCGCTCGGCGCGCGCCGAGCGCGAAACGCGGAGGGCCGACCGGGGGATGCGCCGGGGCGGGGGACGGGGACGCGCGCGGCGGTGAGGGACGCGTCGCGGGGACGCACCTGTCATCGTGCCAGACGCGCGCGCGTGGGGTGGTCGAACGTGCGCACGTAAGCGGGCGCGCGGCCTTAGTGACCCGCGCGAGGGTTAGGGATCGACGTTTGGTTGTCTCCTCTCACACGCGCTTTCTGTGTCGCCAGATTTTTTCGAGCCGACGGATTTGCGATTTGCGGCGTATGAAAAAAAAAACAAGCGTTTTTTCTCGGATTTCCCGAAAACGGCGCCCCGATACGCCGAAGCCAGATCTCTGGTGTCACAACAGCCGCGAGCATGAGGCGCGAGGATGCTCTCGAAATCATCGGGGTGGCCGAAGACGCGTGTGACAAGACGATCACCAGGGCGTTTCGATCCTTGGCGCAGAAGCACCACCCCGGTGCGTTCCCGCTTCGCCCGCCGTGATCTCTTTCTGCGACCACGAACGATTGAGATCTGACCGACCCGTACGCCTTCTCCATAAACCGCTTCCGATCGCTTCGCAGACAAGAACATCGGGAACGAGCAGGAGGCGACTGAGACGTTCAAGCGCATCAACGAAGCGTACCAGCGCTTGACCGCCGAGCCCGAGGACGTGATCGACCTCGAGCACGAGGAGTACGAGGAGTACGACCTCGGGTCCGACTTCTTCTTCGGGTTTGAGTTTTTTCCAGGTTTTCCAGGCAGCAATTCCGCCGCGGCGGCGGAGTACTTCCGCCGGTTCTGGGACGATCTGCGCACGTACAGCGACGACGAGTTCGAGCGGACCTACCACGACTTCACGCACCGTACCGGTCGCGGCCGCCGCGAGGGCCACGGCGGTCGCAAAGGTAAAAAAGATCCCAAGAAGGCTGGGCCCGCGGATCGGGGAAGGCGCGCCGCGAACGCCGAAACTCGCGACGCCGAAAAAACGCGCGAGCGCCCGCGGGCGACGGATGACGGATCCGCGAGCGCGCGCCTCGCGCGCAAGTGGATCCTCGAGCACGTCCCTCCTCGCCCCGCGATGGTGCGCAGGGAAACGCGAGAGGTCACGCTGCGTCTGACCAAGAACGACGCGTTTCCCTCGTTCCCGATCGTCTGCCAACCCCCGATTGGTTTCGTTCGCAAGTTCGAGGTGGAGGTCAAGAAGGAGCGCGACGGGCCGTTTCCGCGGGAGACGGCGGAGAAGGACGCGAACGTCGACGCGAAAAAAAACGCGGCGTCTCGTTCGCGCGCGTCGGAATCCTCGCGGCGCGAGGTTTTCGACGCGTCGACCGGGAGAGCCTCCGCCACCGTCACGGTCGGCGGGCTCGAGCCCGGCGTGCGCTACCGCTTCCGGACGCGCCTCGGGTGCGGGTCGGAGGACGACGTGACCTGGGGCGAGCCGGGGGTCGAGTCCGCGTACGCGACCAAGAGCGCGCCGGAGAAGAGCGGCGCGGAAAAAAACGCCGCGAACGACGCCGCGCCCGGTCGCGCTTCGGGCGCTTCCAAGCAGCCTTCCAAAAAAGGCGTTACTGCGTCTCCGCACGCATCGCCCTCGTCCGCCTCCGACTGCGCGTTCGCGAAGAAAAAAAGCGCCGCGCCCGTGTCTTCCCGCGAGACGGCGCTCGCCGCGGTGGCGGCGGCGGAGGAGGCGGAGCGCGCGGCGGAGGCGGCCAAGGCGGCGAAGAAGCGCGCCGGGCGGCTCGCCGCGATGACCCCGGGCGAGCGCGCCGCCGAGGCGGCGCGGGAAGAGGCGGAGGCCGCCGCCGCACACGCCGAGGCGGCGAAGCAGCGCGCGAGGGCGGATGTCAGGAAAGAGAAGAAGCGCCTGGCGGCGGCGCGCGCGGCGGAGCGCGAGCGCGAGGAGAGGGCGCGCGCGGCGGAGCGCGATCGCGAATTGGCGGAAATTTACCGCGCGCAGTTCGCGGCGGACACGGCGGAGCGCGACGCGCACGCCTCGTACTCCGAGTCTGCGCGCGAGCAGGCGCGAGCCGCGCGGGCGGCGGCGTTCTCCGCCGCTGCCGCGGCGGAGGACGCGCGCGCCGCCGCGGCGCTCAAGGCTGCCAGGAGCGCCGACTCAGTCTCGGAAAAGGCGGCGCTGGGGGAGGAGGACTGCGCCGCCGCCGCGAGGATCTCCGCCGCGCTCGCCGCCGCCGACGAGGCGGCGAAGGAGTCGCGCTTCGCGAAGTGGGACGCCTTGTGGGACGCCTCGACCGGGGTTTCCTCCTCAGAGGCTTTTGTCGCGAGATCCCCGGAGAGTTACTCTCCGGAGACGGAACGCCCGCCCGTCGAGGCGTTCGAAACGCCGGTCCAGGCGCCGGAGCTCTCGGCGCCGTTCCGGTCGAGCGCGACGCCCGACGACGACGAAGGCGCCGGAAAGGACCTCGCGTTTCGCACGAAACCCTGCCGCTTTTTCCTCAGCGGGAAAGGGTGCAAGCTCGGCGACGCGTGCCGGTTCGCGCACGACGCCGCGGCGGCGTCGGAAAGGGCGCAGCGTCTAGTGTCGGTCCCGGCGGCCGATCACTCGGCGCCGGCTCTTCGCGCCGCCGCGAGCGAAGCCGGCTCTTCTTTGTCTTCCGCGCAGAGAAGGGCGCGGGCCTACAAGACGAAGCCCTGCCGGTACTGGACGCTTAAAGGGACGTGCACGCGCGGCGACGCGTGTGGGTTCATTCACGAGCCCACGCCGAGCAGGACGAAGGCGTACAAGACGAAGCTCTGCCGGTACTGGACGCAGAAAGGGACGTGCGCGCGCGGCGACGCGTGCGGGTTCATTCACGGAGACGCGCCCGAGTACGCGGGAGGCGTCGAGCCGGCGACGCAGACGGCGCATTTCGCGTCGCACTCCGCGACCTACTGCGGCGTGTGCCGCTTACCATTCGGCACGGAGGACGAGCTCGTCGAGCACCTCTGGAGCGACGCGCACCGTGACAGGATTAACGTCGCGTCGGAGTGGCACGATGACGCGTGAGATACCGCGGTAGTCCGCGTACGTACGTTTTACGCTTCGATTGACGTTTCGATTGACGCGAGAGAAGACGCTTCGATCTGATTTTTCACTTCCCGAGCCCCAGCGACGCGATCCACGACCTCGTCTCGACGACGACTTCGCCGGACGGTCGCGCCTGGCGGTCGTCATCGTCGGCACTCACCGCATCCTGCGCGGCGTCCAGCACGGCGCCGAGAACGTCCTTCTCGTCGTCCGCGAACGGGTCGAAGCCGTCGTACGCGAACGAAAAAGCATCCGTCTCGTCCGGCGTCGCGAGAAAGGAATCCCTCTCGCCTTCGCCGTCGCCGCCGCCGACGCGCGCGTCGACGACGACCCTGCACGCCAACGCGGCGGCGGCGACTTTGCGCGCGGCGGCGTCCCGCGTCCCGCCCACCATGCGCGTGGTCGCGGTCGACCCGGGGTCGTCTCCCGAACGTCTCCCAAGCTCGAACGGGTTGGCGAACGTCCTCCGCGCGGAGGACTCGAACCGAGAGTCAACCTCGCGAAACTCCTCCTCTCGCGCGGGTTCCGCCCCCGAGACTTCCTCGCCGCCGACGCGCCCGCTCACGCGCAGGTCCGCGGCGAAGCCCTCGGGCACGCCCAGCGCGACGTCCCCGCCGTGTGTGCGCACATGCAGAGAGCCAGCGGCCTCCGCGCGGAGCTCCAAGGCACACGCGCCGCCGGATGTGTCGACGAGGCACCGCGCGTCGCCGTCGCCGGCGAACCCCCGGGCTTGGAACGCGCCGCCGCGCGTCTTCGCCTTCCACCGCGTTCCGACCCGCGCCTCTCCCAGCTCGAGCGCTCCGCCCGCGGTGTCGACGTCGAGGACCGCGATGTACGCCGCGCCGACGACGACGCCCCCCCCCAGTGTGCGCACGCGCACGCGCCTGCCCACGAGTTTGTGGATATGCACGGCGCCGCCGGCGGTGTCGACGGCGGCGTCGGCGGTGAGGTTTTTCGCGACGAGCTCGCCCCCGTTTGTGTCGACGCGCGCCGCCGCGCCTTTGACGGAGCCGAGCGTGACCGCTCCGCCGTCGCTCGAGACAAACACGGTGGCCTCGACGACGCTCGCCACGTTCACGTCCCCGCCCCCGCTGACCACCTCGACGCCGCAGAAACGGGGGGGGATCAGGCACGCGACGCGCGCGCGGCCGCCGGCTCCCCCCCGCGCGACGACCGCCACGTCCCCGCTCTCGGTTCGTATCGCCGTCATCGTCGGCGGGCTGGCGTCTTTGTCGCCCTCTGGATTCGTCCAGGACGCCCGCACGGTCACGGTCTCGTACGCGTCGCCGACGCGCACGTCCACGTCCGTGGGGCACGCCGCGTCCGTCCACGCGCGTGGCGCGGAGACGCGCACGGTCGCGCCCACCGGGACGTCGAAGGGCGTCGGCGCCAGGAGCTCGCGCGCGCGCGCCAGCGACGCGGACGCGAGCGGACGCGCGGCGGGGACGTTACGGGGACCCGCGACGCGCCCGCCGAACGCTACCAGGTCGGTCAGGCGCGTCGCGGTGCCTCGCGCGCGGCGACACGCCATCCACATCCTCGCGGCGTCCTCGGATGTGGTCGTGCTGATTCGCAGCCTGGTGCCGAAAACGTCGTTTCTCAAAGCGGTCGTCGATCTCGAGGCCGACGAAAAAAGCCGCGTCAGCAGCCGCCGCTTCGGTCTCGTTCATTGTCTTTTGCACGAGTCACGATGCAAGTAGAGAGTTCCTTCGCCGGCAAGGCCCCCGCGCGGGGGGTCGAGGTTTCCACCGCGCCCTTCGGTAGCGACGTCCCCCTGGGCGAGCCATCGTGGTACCAGAACCTGAACACGCCCTACTACAACGCGAGCCACCTGGCGTGGCGCGCGAAACTCCGCGACTTTTTCGAGAAGGAGGTCGAGCCGAGTGCGTCTCCCGCGCGGTTCACGACCCGTCGTTTTTCTCGCGTTTTACTCTCTCGGGGCGCTTTGTGGATATTCCCGAATTCCGAGGGTTAACAACCGACGCGGCGGAGGCGCGCGGGACCGTCGCGCGCGCCCCCCGAGCGCATCTCCCGGAGCATCGCTCCGCGAGGCACCCCGCGTCGCGGCCGTGCCTCCGGCGCCGTCTCGCGACCGCGCGATTTCCCGTGGACCCCCGGCGGTCTCGAGAAGCACCGACCGAATCTGACCCGTCGTCCCACGCTCGCGAAAACCTCTCCGCGCGAACGAACCGCAGTCGTGGACGACTGGGACCGGAAGGCTTCGCAGAACGATCACGCGGCGTGCGGCGAGTACATCAAGACCATGTACAAGAAGTCCGCGGCGTACGGCATTCTGCCGGCGTGCGTCGGCAAGCCCTGGCCCCGCCAGTACACCAGCGCGCCCGAGCCCGCGGGCTACGACTACTTCCACGAGCTCATCAACGTGGACGAGGGGTCGCGGTGCGGCGGCGGCATCGCGTGGGCGATGATGGGCGGGCTCGGGATCGGCATGCCCCCCGTGCTCAACTTCGGCATTCCCGGAAACCTTGCGTTGCAGGAGCGCGTCGTGCGCGAGTGCCTCGCGGGCGAGAAGATCATCTGCCTCTGCATCACCGAGCCCGGCGCGGGCAGCGACGTCTCCAACCTGGCGTGCACGGCGCGCGACGCCGGCGACCACTTCGTCGTGGATGGGAACAAAAAGTGGATCACCAACGGCATCTACGCCGATTACTTCACCGTCGCCGTGCGCACCGGCCCGCCCGGTTCCGCGCACAAGGGCCTGTCCATGCTGCTTCTGGAGAAGTCCATGCCCGGGATCACCGTGACGAAGATGGACTGCATGGGCGTCTGGCCCTCCGGCACGACGTACATCGAGTTCGACGGCGTGAAGGTGCCCAAAGCGAACGTCGTCGGGAAACTCGGCGAGGGGTTCAAGCAGGTGATGTACAACTTCAACCACGAGCGCTGGCTTCTCGCCGGGCAAGCCGCGCGCATGGCGCGCACGTGCGTGGAGGAGAGCCTGGCGTTCGCGCGCTCGCGGCGCACGTTCGGCAAGTTCCTCATCGAGCACCAGGCGATCCAGCACAAGATTGGCGAGATGGCGCGCCAGTGCGAGGGCCTGCAGGCGTGGCTGGAAAACGTCACTTTCCAGATGAACACCATGTCCAAGGAGGAGCAGAACCGTAAACTCGGCGGGCACATCGCGCTGCTCAAGCTCTCCTCCTCGCGCGTCGCGGAGTTCTGCGCCTCCTCCGCCATGCAGGTGCTGGGCGGCGCGGGTTACACGCGCACGGGGAAGGGCGCCAAGGTGGAGCGCATCTACCGCGAGGTCAAGGCGTACGCCATCCCGGGCGGCTCGGAGGAGATCATGCTCAACCTCGCCGCCGGGCAGTTTGGGTTCGTGCAGAGGCGCGCGCCCGATCCGCGCGACAAGAAAATCAAGCAGCTCGTGGACGAGCTCAAAAGGATCAAGAGCAAGATGTGAAGCGATCATTCGCGAACCATTCATGCGAACAGGAGCGGACATCCACGGCCGTCACGTGTCGCTGACGTCGCGGCCGCGCGCGGAGGCGCCCGCGCGAGGAGTACGTACTACGCGGGAATAAAAAAAATCGTTCGTCGATCGTAAAGTATCTCCTCTCATCGGTGAAATGTCGATTGGTTTTGGTTTCAAATTCCCTCGTTCATAGTGGGGTCGGTTTCACCGCGAGGCGGTTTTCCTTTCTCGCGACACTCGTAACACCACATTCTTCAGGCGCGCGGAGACGATGGCAGGCGCCGTCGCGGTCGCGGTGGAAGGGGAGGCGCTCCTGGGCGACGGCGAAGGCCGCGCGGAGACGACGCATCGCGACCGCGTGCGCGTGGGCGCGCGCGTCGCCGCGGCGCTCGCCGCGCTCGCGCTCGTCGCGCTCGCGGTCGGTGTCGATGTCTCGGGTGCTTCGGGCTCCGCGCGCGCGGCGGGGCGGTGGCCCGCGCTCGGCGCGGCCACCGGCGCGGGCGGCGACACGGCGGGCGCCGCGGCGTCCATCCCGCACGTCTCGCGCTCGGAGGGCGGCCCGTTGCCGGACGTGGACCCCCTGGTGACGTTCAACACCCCCCGGTGCATGAAGACGCGCGCGGCGCTGGCGCGCACCACCAACCACGACGGGGACGTGGTGGTGATCCCCGAGCTCAAAGCCGTGTACGTGGACATCGTCAAGGCGGCTTCGGAGTCCATCCGCTCCGCGTTGGAGGAGCGGTTCCACGCGTCCTGGACGCAGGACTTCGGCCAGTTCGCGCACCCCGTGCTGGGTCGGCCGCAGAGGAGCACCACGTCCTACCTCACGCCCGACGTGCTCGCCAACTACACCTTCTTCACGTTCGTGCGCGACCCGCGCACGCGCTTCCGCTCCGCCTACGCGCAGGCGATGTGCCGCGAGCGGTGCGTGCTGTGCGCGGTTCGCGGCGGGGACGAGATGTACACGCCCACGATACCGGAGATCACCGCGTTTCTGCAGGGAAGACTGATGCACTTCTACCGCGACGTCGCGCTCGGAACGACGCGCGCCGACGAGATCTCGACGACGGACGCCTGGGTGGACGAGCACTTCGAGTCGCAGATGTTGCGGTTGTCGGGCGCGACGCGAAACGGCGAACCCACGCCGGTGCACTTCATCGGTCGAGTCGAGACGTTCGATCACGACTGGGCGCGGTTGATGGATCATTTGAAAGTGGGAAGTGACGACCCGAGACGCGCGCCGATCGAAACGAAGGAGCACGCGTGCGACATCCCGACGCGCGGCGCCGTCGTCGCCAAGCAGCGCGCGCGCGCCGAGACGACGGAGGAGAAGGTTTCCGTGGCGTCGCTGTACCACGACGACTTCGAGTGCCTGGGGTACCACAAGCCCAAGGTGTAGGTACTCTATAGAAAGTGACAGTGATGAAGGACGTCATCAGGAGTGATGCGAGTGATGTGTGTGGCCTCTCATCATCGTAGCAGCGGTAGCGCCGTGCGTACGTAGGAGCGATAATAGGTAAAAAGCGTAGTAACACGACTTCGCGTCGAGCGAGATACGCCCTGTTGGTTCAAGCGGAAAGAAGAACTTTTTGCGCGGCTGCGTTATCAGGCTCGCGGGCGCACGCCGGGCATTGGTACGGGTGCTCGTGGGCAGACTGCAAGCACGAGGGCTTGCCGCCGCTGCCGGCCGAGTTCTGCGGAGTTGCCCACGGGCTTTGCAGCGAAAGCCCTCCCGGACTGGGAGGACGCCAGCGCAGCGTTGGCGCACGCGATGTACGACGCGGTGGAAAACGCGTGTGACGAATGATCCAATGAAAGATCCCTGCTGGGGATTTTTCGATAGTGAAAAAGCGCGTCACACAGTTTTTGAGTATTACGGTCGCGGCCTTTCGGTTCGCCAAAGACGGCGGTGCGTGGCGCCGCGGCGCGCACAACGGGGAGGCACGAGGCGGCTCGACGCGAGTGACGCGCGCTCCGAAGGCACCGGGCCGCCGTGATGACGTGGAGGGACGGCGTGGACCGCGGGGGATGGCTGGCGAGACTGTGCGTCGCTTCCCGTCGCGTTCTCACGCATGACGCGTTCTCTCGCGAGGCGCACTCTTCGAATAATGCCGATTTCTCACGCGTGTCACGCGTCTGACCTCGCCCTCCCGCCCCCACTGTCCGCTTCCCGAACGCAGCGCCGGCGCGATGTTATCGAGTAAGCCCCCGCCGTACGACTCCGCGCTCGTGGTCGAGGCGCGCGAGTCCGCGGGGAAGATCGAGGGTGGCTTCTGGACCAAATCCTCCAGCGCGGCGGACTACGAGTCGCGCGCGCGGAAAAAGCTCGAGACCATCTCCGGCCAGATCCAGCGAAGCGGCACGCCCGGGGAGACCCAGCGCGCGCACTACGAGGCCGCGATGACCGCGCAGGTGGCGTTGCTTCAGGCGAGCGCCCCCCCGCCACCCCCCCCTCCGCAGGACAACGCGCAGCTCGCGGCGACGCTGGATCTGTTCGACCGGAAGCTGCAGAGCTCGGGGGCGGGCGCGTCGGCGGCTTCGCAGCCGTCGTCGCCGCGGCCCGCCGCGAACCCCGCGTTGAACCGCATCGTGCAGGCGATCGTGAAGCGATACGTCGACCGCGCGGAGTTCAAGGCGTTCTTGCAGACGCTCTCGATGGACCAGCGGCGCGCGTACCTGGTGAAGATCGCGCAGTGCGGCAAGCGCGCGCTCGCGCACTACTACGAGCAGCAGCGGGCGAGCGCGTCGAAGAGCAAGGGCCTCGGCGAGGTGGCGCTGGTGGAGCACATCACCGGCGTGGTCATGAAGCTGATGGCCAAGGCGAGCGGCGACGCCGCCGCCGCCGCCAGCCTCGGCCTGCACCACCAGCAGCAGCTCAGGCAGAGGGAGGAGGAGACGGCGCGCGCCGCGGCGGCGCGCGAGAAGCTCGAGCGCGAGAGGGCGGAGCACGAACGAGCGCGGCGCGACGGCGCGGGAGTTTCGGTACCCTCGGCGCCCTTTGCCGGCGGCGTGATGGAGATGGCGGCGTATTGGACGCGCCTCGGGGAGATGCGCGGCGCGTACCTGCCCCGCGCGAAGCAAACCATGGAGCTTCTCAAGAAGAAGGCCAGGAGCGGCGCCGACGACTCGACGCAGAAGAAAAACGCCGAGCGGTTTCTGCAGTGGATGTCCGCGCACCTCGTGCCCATGCTCTCGCAAACCGCGGAGGCGCCGTGCGCGTCCGCGAAGTTCTGCATGGCGGAGCTCGAGCAGCTGGACTCGCAGATGAAGAAGCTCATCGCCGTGACCTCGGGGCGCGCCGCCGCCGCGCAGGGGAGCGCCGCGGGGGGGGGGGCGGCGACCCCCGGCGCCGTGGCCGAGCCGAGCGTCCCCCCCGAGGGCGCCGACCCCGGAGACGGGCCGAAGAGACGAAAGCGCGACGAGACCGCGATCGCGCTCGAGAGAGAGGCGCGCGAAAACGAGGCGCGCGCGGACGCGCGGCGAAAAGCCGCGGAAGCGCTCTCCGCGCGCCCTTCGGCGTTCGCGCGCGTCATGCTTCGCGACGCGACGTCCGCGAGTCAAACGGCGCCGCCGACACCCTTCGCGCTCGAGCGTTTTCCTCCGCCGAAGACGCCCGGGACCGGGAAGCCCGGCGACGGGAAGCCCGGCGACGGTTCCGGCGACGACGTCGCCCCGCCCGCGCTCTTCGTGGACCCCGCGCGAAAAAACGCGGTGGTGGCGATGAGTTTCGTGAACGGCGGGCGCGAGCTGCGCCGGCGCGCGCTCGAGACCAAGTTCGGCGCGGGCGACGCGACGTCCGAGACGGTTTGGAAATCGTGGGACGATTTGGTGAAGTGACACCGCGCGCGGGAGTGATGATGACGTTCGACGACTAATCGATATACGTATATCGACGACTAATGATCCTTTCGAACGTACGCGGTGTACCCGCGTCGCTCCGGACGTCAAGACGACGCCTCGTCCTCGCCCGCGTGGAGCCACATGCGGTCCTCGAAGTCCCTCGGCTTGATCTTCGCCACCTCGTCCACCTTGCGACCGTCGCGGAAAAACGAAAACGTCGGCGTGAACCGCACGTGCGCCGCGGTGTCCGGCAGGGTGTCGACGTCCGCGAGTACGAAGTGCGCGTCCGGGTACGCGCGGCTGGCGTCGCCGAACGCGGGGAGCATGCCGGCGCAGTGCGTGCACCACGACGCGCCAAACTTCACAACCACCAGCTTGCCTTTCGTTGAGGTGTGCGCGGCCATCATCGACTCGAACGCGTCCTCGCCGCGCACGGCGCCGAAGTTGCCGCCTCGCGCGGGCAGGTCCGCGGACGGGGGAAGGTCTGGCATGTGCATCGCGCGCATCGCCGCGGGGGAGACCTGGCCCGGTGCCGCGCCCTGCGACGCCCGCCGGGGGTCGTCGTACGCGGGCACGTTTGGCGGGGGGTCCGAGACCATCGAACGCAGCACAGCCTGGGCGGCAGCCTCGTGACGCGCGTGTTCCTCCGCGGTCGTCGGCGCGTCTCGCGCGCTCGTGGATGCGTCCGCGGCGCCGCCGCGCCGGCCGAAAAGCCCCATGGCCAGTCCGGGGGCGCCGGCGGGTGTGACGAGGTCTCGGCTGGTCCGACTGGAGAAAACCACACCGTCGGTGCCGAGGAAAACCTGATACGTACTATGATTGACAGTCCCGTGCTTTTCCGAGGCACTCCCCCCCGCACGATGTCCGCGCAGGTGGACTTCGACGCGTGCCTGTTCGAGGCAGTCGCCGCGGCGAGCGAGGCCGGCGAGGAGATCAAGGCGGCTTGGCACGTAGAGCGCGACGTGGAGTACAAGGGCGATGTCGACTTGGTCACCGCGACGGATAAGAAGTGCGAGGATTTAATCTTCGAGCGGCTCAGGGCGGCGTTCCCCGCGCACGCGTTCGTGGGCGAGGAGAGCGTCGCCGCAGCGGACGGCGCGCTGCCGCCCATCACGGACGACCCGACGTGGTTCGTGGACCCGCTGGACGGCACGACCAACTTCGTGCACGGCTACCCGTTCTCCTGCGTCAGCATAGGCCTGACCGTCGCGAAGGTGCCCGTGCTCGGGGTCGTTCTGAACCCCATCACCGGCGAGACCTTCGCGGCGGTGCAGGGCCGGGGCGCGACGCTCAACGGCGAGCCCATCGCGGTGAGCGCAGTCGCGGACCTGTCTAAGGCGCTCGTGGCGACGGAAATAGGCGTCGGGAGGGACGCCGCGACCGTGGACGCCATCATGGCCCGCGTGCGGAGTTGCGTCGAGACGTGCCGCTCCCTGCGCGCCTCCGGGTCGTGTGCGATGAACATGTGCGGCGTCGCCGCCGGGCGCCTGGACGGCTTCTACGAGATCGGGTTCGGGGGCCCGTGGGACTGCGTCGGCGCGACGGTCATCTGCCGCGAGGCGGGTGGGCTCGTGATGGACCCCAGCGGCGGCGCGTTCGCCATCACCGCGCGGCGCGTGCTGTGCGGGAATCCCAACGTCGCCACGAAACTCGCGGAGGTGCTGGCGAAGATACCAGACGGCCCGGCGGAACCGAAAGCGCCGTGAGGGGGTTGAGTGTACGCGTTTTGGTTTTTTGTTCGGAGTGTCGTCGTCGCGCTCGATGTGATGTACACCGCACACAGCACTCGGGCGCTTTCGATGTGCGTGTATTGTCAGTGAGGCTACGCTCTCGCGTGTCTTCGTCGCGTCTCCCCGCGCGCGTTTTATTTTTCACGCGCTTTTCCCGAGGCGCCGCTTCACGGCGCCGGCGCCGTTCTCGAGCGCGGCGGTGAGCAGACCTGAGCACGTGTACACGCCTCCGATGAGCGCGCACACGCCCAGGCACCAGTCCAGGAACGGCTTCTTCGTCTCCCGAACCACCACACGCATCGGCGAGATGTCGAACGAGAACTTGATGGAAGCGCCGTCGACGCGCGAGTCGTCCGACGCGTCAAACGGCGGTTCCAACGCGAACCGGTTCGAGTTGAACGTGTACTCGTACAGGCGCACGGCGCGATCGGGACCGCCCTCCAGCGGCTCGAACGTGCGCCCGACGACGTGCAGGTGGTGCTCGTGCACGGTGAACGGCGCGTCCGAAACGAACGTGTCGTCCACGCTTTCCGACGCTTTCGTGTCTTTCGCGTCGCGCGTTCGCGCGAAGCGCCCGCCCATGTCCGCCGGGACGCGAGACCACGTTTCGCGAAGCGCGCGCGGCACGAACGTCGGGCGGCGGCCCGGGACGTGTCGCCCGAAAGAGAGGTGCTTGATGGTGTGGGTCATGTTCACCAGCTCGGCGTTGATGGCGTGAAGAGCGGAGTGCGGCGTGACGTAGATGGCGCCGGGAACGCGGTTCACGCGAACGGAACCGTCGATGACGCACCCCGAGGTTCGAATCGCGCCGCCCAAAGCGCGCCGAGCGCCGGCGGCGGCGGCGGCGCGGCGCTCCGCCGCCGCCGCGCGCGCGCGGCCCTCGTCGTCGTCGTAGGCGCTCTCGTGCCTGGCGTCCGCCTCCGCCAGGGTCTCGTCCAGGGCCTCGCGCACGTACGCGGCGATGTCCTCCGCGCGCCGCGCGCCGTGGTACGCCTCGAACTGGAGCTGGCGCGGCTGCGTTTGCGACGCGTCCGGGTCGACTTCGTCGCGCCCGGCGCGCGCGCCGCCGCGGTAGAGCCTGAGGCTGGGGAACGCCTGCACGCGCTGCGCCGCGCAGAGGCGCGCGTTGGCGGCGAGCGTGCAGTCCACGGTGGCGAGCGCGGCGGCGAGCCTGGCGGTGCCGCTGGACTTCAGGTCCTGCCGCACGAGGTCCGCGGCGTGCTCGAAGACGGGCTTCAACGAAGCGCAGTGCGAGCACCACGGCGCGTGGAAGTTGACGAGCAAAACCCTGTGCGCGGCGACCATGCGGTCAAACGTCGCGGCGGTGATTTCGTACGCGACCCGCGCGTCGCCGTACGCGTCCAGGTCGGCGTCGCTTTTTCGTTCGTCTTCGTCGCTTAAAGGCACCGTCGCAGAGCTCGCGCCCGCGGTGTGCGTGGCGTGCTCGACGCCCAGGTAGTGGCTGGCGCCCATGGCGTGCTTGTACAGCTGCTCGCCGGTGACGTTGAAGCGGCGCGCGCCGAGCGCGTCCACCACGTCCACCGTGGCCCACTCGCACGACAGCTCGGGGAGCTCGAGCTTGAAGTTGACTTGGAAACGCCGGTCCGGCTCGTGGTCCACCACGATGTCCGTGCGCGTGCCCACCGTGCGGAGCGCGCGCGTCTGCGCCACGAGCAGCGCCGCGAACGTCGCGGCGGCGACCACGCTCACGACGCCGCCCACCACGGAGCCCTCGGCGAGCTCGGACGGGAGCCTCGCGTAGAAGTCCGCGCGTCTCAGCGCGCCCACCACCCCGTCGGGGCGCGCGCCGGCAACGAAGCCGGCGCTGGACGTGCGTCGCGCGACCATGGTCGACGGCGGGCCACCTTCGTGAGGCGCGCCCGGGACCTGCGCGCGGCGTCGAGTGCGCCGCGGAGACGCGGACGCGAGTGGGACACGCGCCTCGTGTCGTCGCACGCGCGCCTCGTGTCTTTGAGAAGGCGCGGAAGGACGAAAGGCCACCCTCGAGGCGTCGAACGCGTTTGTTTTCGCAAAAAATACGCACTCCCCGAGCGTTTCGTTTTCGCGAAAATCCACCGCGCTCACCGCCCGTAATCCGTCTCCGTGTCCAGCCTCGGGCGGAGACACCTCTCCCAGACGTGCGCGGCGTCCTCCCTGGACGCGGGAAGCACCCTCCGCGCCTTGCGCGCGTGAGCAGCTCCGCCCTGAGTCTCGTTCTCGACGTGGAACGTGAACAGGAAGGTGTTGCTCAGCTCCGCGGAGCGCGACTCGGGCTTGGTCACAAGGCACTCAACCTCGACGTCGACGCACTGCCCGGTGTCGCAGTGCGTGGCGTCCACGTGCAACACGCGCGCCTTGAACCGCAACAGGTCGCCCACGTCCACCGGCCGCAGGAAATCCATGTCGCGCACAGACTTGAAGCGCGGACGCGCGCCTCCGAAGACGTACGACGTTGCGAACGCCAGCTCGAACGCGCGGCGTAACAGAAACCCGCCGAACACGCGTCCGCTCAGGTTGCGCTGCTGCGGTTGCGCGACGAACATGTTCTCTGTCCGCGTCGCGTCGCTGAGGATCGCGTCCGGCGCCGCGAGCGCGGGGAGCTCCATCGCCGCGCGCGCCTCGCGCGCCGCCGCGTCCACGAAGGCAGCCTTCGCGGCCGCCAGAGCCTCGTTCGTCGCGCCTCGGTCCGCGTTTTTTAAATCGCCGGCGCGCGTCGTCTCCTTCAGCGCGGCTTTCTTTCGCGCCACGCGCTCGCCCGTCGACGCGAACAGCGCGCGGCTCGCGTCGCACTCGGGCACCAAGGGGTTTACCGCGGCGCTCTTGTTGGTCACCGCGTCGCGCGCGACGAAGGTGAAGTCCGCGGACAGCGAGGGACCCGAGCCTTTTTCGTTACCGAAAACGCCGAAAGGGCGCGTCGTTTTTTTTTTCGTTTCGCGTCGGAGAGCGTCTTCCGCGTCTTCGCACTCCGGCGCGTCGGGGTGCTCGGCAGGCCACGCCTCCATCCGGATGACCATGGAGCTCCGCCCCACCCACGCCACCGCGCCCGAGAGGATGACGTCCTCCTCGAGCTTCAGCGCGCGCATCAGCCGGACGCGATCCACGGAGGCGGTGACCAGCAACTGCGGCCGCGTGTTCCGGTCGGCGTCGTCGCAGTGGGAAAAGGCAATGTTCCCAGCGAGGGAGTCGAGGTCTTCCAGGACGCGGCCCACGCGCACGGCGTTCCACGGGTTGCGGTACGCCTCGATCAGGTTCTCGTCCGCGGAAAAGGAGTACCGGATGGTCGTCCGCGTCGGAGGCTTGGGCACGAGCGCCTCCTGCGCGCGCGTCGCCGCCGCCTCGGAGACGCCCGCGGCTTTCGCCTGCGCGAGCCTGTCCTGCCACAGCTTCGACGTGATGGCGGTGCGTTCGCGCGCGACGGCGTACCCGCGCGTGGAACACACGGGACAGGCGAGGCGTTCGCGCGCCGCGCGCGTGACAGAGCGCAGTGACGCGCGCATCGTGTCGCTCGGGCCGAACGTCCAGCCGCGCTTCGGGGTCTGGGACGCGACCCTAGGGTGCCCACTCATCAGAGCGCGACTTCGAGCCGCGAGGTCAAAATATATTACGCGAGCCGCGTCCGAGAATAGACGAGGTCGACGAATTCGTTCGTCGCCTCCGCCAGATCTGCCGCCGCGCCCGCGCTCCGAGCGGCGGGCGTTTTCGCGGTTCGGGGCACGACGGCGTCTGATCGATGGCGTCGCCCGGCGGAACGTCCCCCGCGTTATCGCGCATCACCGTCGTGGTGAAGAACCCCGCGAACCACGGGAGCGCGGATTACACCACCACCGTGCCCGCGTCGTTCACGGTGGGCGACCTCAAGCGTAAGATCGCGTCCGAGCTGGAGGGCAACCCGCCGCCCAGCACGCAGAGGCTCATCTACTCGGGCGCGCTCCTGAGGGATGACGAGCAGAGTTTGCTCGCCACGCTGGGCTCCGCGGACGTCAGCGCGCCGGCGGTGTTCCACCTCGTGACGTCGCACTCCAACGCATCCACGCCATCCACCTCGGAGGCGAAGAGACGAGACCCGGCGACCAAGAGACCCGGGCCGAGCCGCGCGGACGCGAGTCCGAATCCGCTCTCGCCGAACCCCGTCGATTCACCTCCGCCGAGCGCGTCGAGTTCGAGGAGCGCGCCCCGTTTCGTGCGAGACGGGACACCCGGGACGATGCCCGGCGCGAGGGAGGGGGGGGACACCCCAAACACCCCGGGCTTCTTCTCCGCCACCCCGGACGCGCGCGACCCGCTCGCGCGGGCGGCGTACTCCGCCGCGTACGCGGCGGCGTTCGCGACGCTGTCCCCGGGGACGCCCGTCCCGACGCCCCCGGGGATGCCGGGAGGCCAAGTCGGCGTGTTCGGGTTCTCGGAGCGCGCGAACGCGGTCCTGCCGTGGTTCGGCGGGGGCCAAGCGCCGGCGCCGGCGCCGGCGCAGTCGGCGCCCGGCGCGCGGGGTGCCCCGCGGCTCACCGGCGCCGACGCCGGCCTCCCTCCCGGCTGGCGCGAGCTCGTCTGCGACGGCGCGGTGTACTACTGGGACACGCGGACGGGCGCCACGACGTACACGCGTCCCGACGACGCGTGGGCTCCTGACGACAGAGGGGGAGCCGGCGACGTGAGAGCGAACGGCGAAAGAGGCTTGGCGGCGCGCGACGGCGCCCGGAACGAAGCGCTCGTCGAACACGTCGCCGGCGTCGGCCCGGAAGCCGCCGCGCAGGTGCGCGCGGCGATTCGCGCGATCCGGGACGGTGACCCGGCGCGCGCGGCGGCGGCCGCCGCCGCCGCCGCCGCGGGCGGGCGCCCCGTGCGCGTGGTACAGTTTCACGTGGACCTGAAGCTGCTGATGAAGCTCGCCACGCTGGTGTGCTTCGTCGGGCAGGGCGCGTCGCGCGAGAGGCTCGCCGCGTACGCGCTGGCGGCGGCGTTCGCGTACGCCGCGCAGGTGGGCGCGTTCAACGGCATCGCGCGTCGCGCGCTCGGGGAGAACGCGCGAATACGCGCTGGCGCCGGCGAAGGAAACCCGCGCGATGGCGTCGGAGAAGGAAACCCGCGCGACCCGCGCGGAGGCGTCGCGGCGGCGCGCGCCGCCGCGGGTCTGCCGCCTCTGGCGCCGGCGGGGCCGAGGACCGCGGCGCTCCTGCCCGGGATGCGCGAGGGCATGCCGCGGACGTGGCTGGGCGAGGTGAAGGTGGCGCTCGGGGGGCTCCTCGCGTCGCTGCTGCCGAGCTGGGAGCCGCCGGAGCTGCACAGGCACCCGCGCGAGCGACCGCCGGAGCGACCGCCGGAGCGACCGCACGCGGACTAGCCTTTTGGCGAAGCGAGCGTCGCGCGAGCGTCGCGTCGCTTTTGATTTTTTTTTTTTAGAGACGAACCAAAAACCGTACAGTACTTGTACGGCGCGAGACTACTCGAACACTCGCGCGAACACAATACCGACGTACACTACCGCCTCCGGCTACCTCGCGTCCCTTCCCGCTTGGCTGGCGTCGTTCTCCGAGACGCGCGCGTGCCTGGTGAGGCCCGCCCCTCCGAACCCCCCGCTCTGCACGCGCGGCGACAGCGTGAGCTGGCTGTCGTTGCGCGTCATGAAGTGCGGGTGCGCGGCGTCGCTGAGCTTGGCCAGCTTGGGCGCGTTCGCCGCCGCGGTGCGCCTCCGCTCGTCCGCGTACTTCTCGTGCGCGTACCAGAGGATGCCCAGGCTGTTCAGGCTCAGGCCGGCGACGTTCACGGCCCCAACCTCCACCGCGAACGCGAACAGCCCGCCGACGCCCTGCACGACGCTCTTCGTGCGGCCGACCACGGAGGTGGTGAGCGCGTCGTTGACGCGCGTGCACAGGTACGTCGCGTAGTTTAAGACAAACGCCGACGCGCAGCTGGTGACGAACGCCGCGATGAACCGCGGGTCGGCAAGGTCGGGGAAGGTTAGCACACCCGACACCTCGCCCGTCAGCACGGTGACCGCCAAACTCAGCGGCGTGCTCCACAGCGAGTTGTACAGCAAAAGCGTGAACGAGTCGAGTTGTAAGTCGTCGCCGATTTTGCCAACCAGCACGACGTAGCACGCGGTGCACGCCGCCGACGCCAGCGCCAGCGCGTAGCCGAGCGGGTCGAAGTACAGGTCGCCGTAGCCAGCCACGAGCCCGCCCGCGGTGGTGACCCACACCGCC
>Ga0181601_10001540_pt1 | contig 19785 bp, 16 predicted proteins | sample 041ome_8_FD_133020 | JGI IMG/M metagenome (GOLD analysis project Ga0181601, IMG submission 133020) | Coastal salt marsh microbial communities from the Groves Creek Marsh, Skidaway Island, Georgia - 041407BS metaG (megahit assembly) | ecosystem: Environmental > Aquatic > Marine > Intertidal zone...
ACCAGCGGTAGCGCCACCGCCATCAGCCCAAACAGCAGCCGCTCAGGGCAACTGAACAGCGGATCCGACGTCGACTACTTCAGTTTCTCCGTGTCCGGCACCGGCACGCTGCGGGTCTACACCACCAGCACGCTTGATACCAGAGGGGCGCTCTATGGTGGTGGCGGACAGTTACTGGCCAGTGATGATGATGGCGGGGACGGCCTCAATTTCCTCATCACCCGCACGGTCTCCAGCGGCACCTATTATGTTGCTGTCCGGCCCTACTCAGCCAGCCACACGGGCAATTATACCCTGCATGTTGAATTCTCCGGCGGCAGCAGTGGGGGGGTGGCAGCTCCGGCGGTGGTTCCGGCGGTGGTTCCGGCGGCGGCAGCACTTCGGGCGGAGGGCGCCTGATCAACCTTTCCGTGCGCTCCACGGCCGCCAGAGACTCCAACCAGCTCATCCTCGGTTTCGCCACGGCCGGTTCAGGTCAGAAGCCGCTCCTGCTGCGTGGCATCGGCCCCACCTTGGGCAGCTACGGCGTGGGAGGTGTGGTGGCCGATCCCCTCATGCGCGTCTATTCATCCGGCAACGAGATCGACCGTAATGACGACTGGTCAACCGCGCCCGGCGCCGGTTCGTTTGGGACTCTCTTCAACCGACTCGGCGCGTTTGCCTTGCCCGGAGGTAGTCGCGACTCCGCGCTGCTGCGCAACTTCTCCCCGGGCCCCGTCTCCGTCGCGTTGCAGGGCCCGGCCGCCGGCGGCATCGCCTTGGTCGAGGTCTACGACGCCGACAACGATCCGACGTCCGCCGCCAGCAGGCTCGTGAACCTGTCGGCCCGCACCCAGGTCGGAACCGGCGACGGTGTATTGACGGCCGGCTTTGTGGTCAGCGGTGGCAACGTGCGGGTTCTGGTGCGGGCCGTCGGCGCCACCCTCGCGAATTACGGTGTCTCCGGCACCCTGGCAGACACTACCTTGAAAGTCATCCGCAACGGCACCGTGATCGCGGAAAACGACGATCATGCGACCAGTAGCGACCGCACCGCCATCGACGCGGCGGCTGCGGCCGTGGGGGCGTTCGCTCTCACCAGCAACCTAGATTCAGCCCTGCTGGTTGAGCTCAGCCCCGGGGCCTATTCAACGCAGGTTTCCGGCTACGGAAATACCACCGGCATCGGACTGGTGGAAATCTACGAAGTCCCCTGACCGCCGGCTCGCTATAAAGTTGCCGAGCCCGGAGCGCCTCGCTGTCGTGGCGCTGCGATGACCGTCCGCCAAGCTCTCATCACTGCCGCGAACCCCCGGCAGCGCACCCTGCCGCTGCAGACACTCGTGGACCGCGACGGGACACCCAAGACCGCGTTGCGGATCGTCCTCGAGGAGGCGGCCAGCGCCGGCATCGAGGAGTTCTGTGTCGTGATCTGCCCGGGGGATGAAGCCCTCTACACCGAGGCCTGCGGCAACCTCGCCCAGCGCGTGCGCTTCGCCGTCCAATCCCCCGCCCGCGGCTACGGTGACGCCGTGCGCTGCGCGCGGGATCACCTGCAGAACGCTCCCTTTCTCCACCTGGTCGGCGATCACCTGCACGTCAGCGATTCGACCGTAAGCTGCGCCCGTCAGCTGATCGCGACGGCCGAGGCGGAGGACGCCATGGTTTCCGCGGTGCAGCCGACCCGCGAAAGCCAGCTCACTTCGTTCGGAACGGTCGCGGGCAAGCTCGTCGGGGGGGATCAGCCCCTCTACGAGATCGAGACCGTGCTGGAAAAACCCACGCCGACGATCGCTGAACAGGAGTTGATCGTGCCGGGGCTGCGCGCCGGTTTCTACCTCTGCTTCTTCGGTCACCATGTGTTGGATACGGAAGTCTTCGACGTGCTGGACGAACAACTGGCCGAGGCCCCCGACGAACGCCTCAGCCTTTCCCCCGCGCTCAACGTCCTGGCCGGCCGCCGCCGCTACCTCGCCCACAAGGTCGCCGGCCGCCGCTACGACATCGGCGCGACCTATGGCCTCCTGAACGCCCAGCTCGCACTGGCGCTGGCGGGGCGCGACCGTGACCCGATCCTGACCCAGTTGGTGGAATTGTTGGCTTCGACCAGCCGTTGAGTCGCCGGCCATGAGCGTGCGTGTCACCGACATCATCGGCAGCGGCGAACCGGCCGTCCGCGATCTGGCCATCGACCGTTGGTGCGAGGGCAAAACCTGCGCCGAGTTGCTGGCCGCCTGCGCCGAGCTGGAGGACTACCGTCGGCGCGAACCCAACCTCTACCATCGCGTACGGGCCCTGTTTTTTCTCAGCGCCATCCATCGTTATCATCTACCGGCCCGTCCTGAGCTGACCCGTTCGGGCCGCCTGCCGTATCAGGCGTTCAAACATCTGCTGGAACGGCGCTTCGAGGAGGCGATCGCCCGGTTGCTGCGGCAGCAGGCCGCCACGCAAGCCAGCGAGACCCTGGCGAGCGCCTTGGCCGCCGCCTACCACGCCCTGGCGTTTCAGACCCTGGCCGACCAGGTGCGTCGCACGGTGCGCTCCACCCGGGGCAATGCCTGGATGTTCCGCCTGGGGCACCCCCTGGACCAACCCCTGCGCGTGCGGCGCGAATTGCTCACCCGGTCCGGCCCGTCCGAACCCTATCTGCTGCTGCTCGAACAAACAGCGGTGAGGATGGATCTGACCCACTGCGCCTGGAGTGACATTTTCTTCCTCGGCATGGATTTCCCGGAGGGAGCCCGTGTGCTGAATGTGTCCGTCGACCTCGGCGTGCACGGACGCGATCCCACCACCCGGCCGCCGGTCGAGGCGTGGTTCCGGGTGATCGACGAGCCGGTGCTGCGGCTCACCAGTGTCGACCTCAAGGCCTCCGCCTGCCTCAGCGACCTCGACGAGGTGTTTGATTTCGGCCGCGACTATCTCGGGCTGCTGAAGGCTGCCGTGATCGCCGCCGGCCTGGTGCCGCCGGGCATCGAACGGTCCGGGTCCTCGCTGACCGATCTGCTGGCGGAAATCTTCGGGCCCGGCCGTGGCTTCGAGCTCGTCAGCAACGTGAACGGCATCCCCAAGGGGTCCCGGCTGGCGGTCTCCACCAACCTGCTCGGCGCCCTGATCGCGGTGTGCATGCGCGCCACCCGTCAGGTGGCCTCACTGACCGGTCCCCTGACGGAAGCCGAACGCCGGATGGCGGCGGCGCGGGGCATTCTCGGCGAATGGATCGGCGGGTCCGGGGGGGGCTGGCAGGACTCCGGCGGACTTTGGCCCGGCATCAAGCTGATCGAGGGAGCGACCGCCACGGAGACCGATTCCGAGTTCGGCATCAGCCGTGGGTGCCTCCTGCCACGTCACACCCTGCTGGGAGAGGATCGGATTCCGAAGTCCGCTCGGCAGAAACTGCAGGATTCGCTGGTGCTCGTGCACGGCGGCATGGCGCAGAATGTCGGCCCTATCCTGGAAATGGTGACGGAGAAATACCTGCTGCGCGGCGAGACCGAGTGGGCGGCCCGGCACGAAACCACCGCCACGCTCGACCAGATTCTCGCCCTGCTCGCCGCCGGTGACATTCGCGGACTGGGAGCGGCGCTGACCGCGAATTTCACCGGCCCGCTGCAACGCATCATTCCCTGGGTGAGCAACCGCTACACCGAGCGGCTGATTGCGGAAACCCGTGCCGCGTTCGGAGATGACTTCTGGGGGTTCTGGATGCTGGGCGGCATGTCCGGCGGCGGCATGGGTTTCATTTTTGCGCCGGAGCGGCGGGCCGAGGGACAGGCCAAGCTGCTGGCGATCATGCTCGCCGCCAAACGCGACCTCGAGGCCGCCCTGCCGTTCGCCATGGACCCCGTGGTCTACGACTTCACCCTGAACGAAAACGGCTCCACCGCCACGTTGTTCACCGGCGAGGACGCGTTGCTGCCCCTCGGCTTCTACCAGCACACCACCCCTGCCCTGCTGCGCCGTGCCAGCAAGGATCTCAGTCACCGCGAGCGGATCGACCTCGAGCAAATGACGCGCGCCAGCCAGACGCGCGCCGATTTCGCCGCCGCCGTGCCCAAGCTGCTCAACCGCCGGTCGCCAACTGACGACGCCCCGACGGACGCCGCCGCCAACCTCGATGAATTGCTGGCGGCCCACGGCTTTGACCGCAGCCAGCACGAGCAAATCCGCACCGACCTGCGCGACGGACGCATCGGTCTCGCCCACAATCGCCTGCCCTCCTCCTCCACCATCGAGGATGTGGCTCCGGGCGATCTGTTCGACGCCGCGCAGGCCATCACGGCCGCCCATCGTGAGGCCGGCGCCGCGGCGATCGCCAACGGCGAACTGGCCGTCATCACCTACGCCGCCGGCGTGGGCAGCCGTTGGACGCAGGGCGCTGGCGTGGTCAAGGGACTGCATCCGTTCGCCAAGTTCGCCGGCGCCCACCGCAATTTCATCGACGTGCACCTCGCGAAGTCACGTCGCTCCGGCCGCGTCCACGGCACCACGATCCCGCACATCTTCACCACGAGTTACCTCACCCACGCCCCCATCGAGACCTACCTCCGTCAATCCGCGGGCGAAGCCTGGGAACGCGACGTCTGGGTGTCGCCGGGCCGGTCTATCGGCCTGCGCCTGGTGCCCACCGTACGCGACCTGCAGTTCGCCTGGGAGGAAACGGCCCAGCAGAGACTCGATGAGCACAAGGAAAAGATGCGCGAAAGTGTGCGCGCCGCGCTGGTCAACTGGGCCCGCACCACCGGCGAAGCGGCCGACTATACCGACAACCTGCCCAACCAATGCCTGCATCCCGTGGGCCATTGGTTCGAGATCCCCAATCTGCTCAAGAACGGCACCCTCGCCCGCCTGCTCGCCCAATACCCCAACCTTCGCACGCTTCTCGTGCACAACATCGACACGCTCGGAGCAACGGCCGACCCGGGCTTGCTCGGCTGGTTCAACGCCTCCGGCGCCGTGATGGCCGGCGAGGTCATTGCCAAACGCATCGAGGACCACGGTGGCGGGCTCGCCCGCATCAACGGCCATCTGCGCCTCATTGAGGGTCTTGCACTGCCGCGCGAGGAGGACGAGTTCCGCCTTTCCTACTACAACGCCGCCACGTTCTGGATCGACCTGGACAAGCTGCTCGGCGTGTTCGGTCTCGACCGCGCGGACCTGGCCAACGAGGCAAAGGTCGCCGCCGCCGTGCGCACCCTCGCCGGACGCCTGCCCACCTACGTCACCATCAAGGACGTCAAGAAACGCTGGGGCCATGGCCAGGAGGACGTGTATCCGGTCACTCAATTCGAAAAGCTCTGGGGCGACATGACCGGCCTCGCCGACGTTCCCAGCGTGTTCACCCTGGTGGATCGCCAACGCGGCCAGCAATTGAAGGACCAGGCCCAGCTCGACGGCTGGCAGCGGGACGGCAGCGCCGACCACATCGCCAGCCTGTGCGACTGGGATTGAGCATCCTTTCCCGTCATGACAGATCCGAACCGCCGCCCCTCGCGCCGCCTGTTCTGGGTCGCCTTGATCGTTTTCGATCTGGCCGTGTTCGCGGCCGGCTACGCGGTCTACCGCGCCTTTAGCCTCCCGGATGGGATTGAACTGAACCGGGTCGCCTGGGAAGCCACCTACCGGGAACGCCAGCTACCCGTGCCCCCCGGCGGTCCCCGGGAGGGATATTGGGGCGAAAAGCTGGAACCGTATCGCCTCCAGACCCAGTTCGGACCGCTGGTGTGCGACGCGGTGGCCCCCGGGCGCTACGCCTACGACGCCATGGGACGACAGGTGATCGAAGCCGCCGCGGACGCTCCGGCCAGCCACCTGTTGATCATGGGCGGCAGCGTCGCCGGCGGCGCCTACGCTTCCGACCTGGCGCATACCTATTTCTCCCGGCTGGGAGAGCTGCTGGGCCAGGCCGGTCATCCCGTCAGCATCACGGTGTGGGGTGCCGGCGGTTGGACCACGGCCAATGAAGTGCCGGCGATGGAGTGGCTGGTTGAGCGCGAGGCCTTCGATGTCGTGCTCTTCCTCGACGGCTTGAACGATCTGACCGAGGCGCGGGACCTGCCCCTGGCCCGACGACTGGAGACCTACCTCGAAAACCTGCAACAGGCGCGCGATTTCCTGCACGCACACGGCGTGCCCCTGGTGATCGCACCGCAACCCTACCTGCCGGACAAACCGGTCAAGACCCGCCTCGAACGCCGCATCCTCCGCCTGCATGAATTCGACGAGCATCACCGCTTCGCCTTCGAGGGCCTGCGCGTGGGCCTGGCCGAACTGGCCGCCGTCGACGGCGTGCACCTCATCGACTGCACCCAGGTCTTGAATGCCGAGACCGTCACGACCTTCGCCGACCTGTGGCATTTCTCCGACCGTGGTCACGAACTGCTCGCGCGCCATCTGGCCGCAGCGCTGGCTCCGTTGCTTGCGGACGACTAGAAATCGCCGCCCTGGGGACGCAGGATGATGTCCTCGACCACGGTGCGGCGCGACAGCCTGTAGACGTCGACAAAGGCCCGGGCCACGTCGGCGGTCGGCATCATCCGGTCCCAGTCCGCCCCGCTGCCTTCCCACGACGGTGACACCGTCGCACCGGGATAGACCGTGCACACCCGCACTCCCTTTGACTTGAGCTCCTCACGCATGACTTTGGACAAGCCGGTCACCCCAAACTTCGCCGCACAGTATCCGGCCCCGCCCGGATAGGGATCCAGCCCGGCGATGGAGCTCATGTTGAACACGTCGCCCGTTCCCCGGGCGACCATGCCCGGAACGATCGCCCGCGACACCAGGAAGAGACTGCGCAGGTTGACCGCGAGCAAGTGGTCAAAATCCGCGACGGTCATTTGCAGAAACTCGGTCGGGACGAATTTCCCGGCGTTGTTCACCAGGACATCGACGCCCTTGAATGTCTTGACCACATCCTGGGCCATGGCGTTCACCGCCTGCTCATCCGTGACGTCGCAAGGGAACACTTCCGCCTTCGCGCCGCGCCGAACACAACTGCGCGCGACGCCCTGCAGGTTTTTCTCGCTCCGTGCCACGAGCGCCAAACGCACGCCGCGAATCTCCTGCGCAAACGTCTTGGCAATTTCCGCCCCAATTCCCTGGGACGCTCCGGTGATCAGTACGACAGGCTTCGGCATGATGCTACGTAACCACAGATGAACACGGATGGACACTGATTTTGCCAACCGTGGAAGTCACCCACCATGCGAATCATCATCCGCGTCTAGCCGTGGTCATCCGTAGTTAAAACCAGGCTGCCTCTCAGCATACCAAGTCGCGGAATTCCATGAAGTCCGCGGTCATGCCGCCGGGCACGCCTTTGCATATCACACTCACCGCGTCGTGCGAATGCAGTGACTCAAGGTGGGAGCACGCGACCTGGAAATCGACGATCCGCCGGTCCGTCGCCAGCTCGGCGTAGAGCAGCCGCGCCGCGTCTTCCACAAACTTGATGTGCGCTCCGTTGAGCTCGGCAAACGCCTGCTCGTCCTCCCGTTTCACCATCACCTGGGTTTCGGTCTTGAGCGCGTGGGCGCAGTGCCGCTGCAGGTCCTCGATCGCGAGCCGGGCGCCGGGCGCCAGCTCCACCCTGACCCGCGCCTTCGAACGCTGGTTGTGCGGAATCGCGTAGGCCCCGCGCTCCTCCCGGGCGTGCTCGGCCAGCTCCGCGCTGCAGGGACACGCCGAGGAGTAGACAAAGTCGAATTCATAAAACGCGCGAAAACGACCCGCCGCATCCATCACCCCTTCCAGGGACACCTGGTAATATTGCCAGCCCTCCAGCCCGCTCCGCAGTGACGGCTGCAGCATGGGGTAGGAAAACGTGAGCTTCAGCCGGGCATCCAGCGACTCCACCTTGCGCCGGTACTTGGTCAGGATGCGTTTCACCAGCGCCGGGGTCACGACATCATCCGCGTGCTCGTAGAACGAGCGCACGATCCGGCTCATGTTGATGCCCTTGAGCGTGGCCTGCAGCGAAACCGTGCCCGTCACGCTGGTCTCCAGCGTGTGCACGTCGCCCGTCCGGGAACGGAATTTCAGGGGCAACCGAAAATTGGATACACCTACCTGCTGGATGGGCACGGCGGCGCCCTGGATCGCGTCCTCGGCCGCCATCATGTCGGGCAAGCGGTCGCGGTAGGCCGGAGTGACCTTGAATTGAGCGTCGTAGGCCCGGGTCAGGCGAGGCGGCTGGCCACCGGATCGGTGCAGCCACATGGCGGATTTCTTGGTTTGGGACATGTCGTTTTTGCGTTTCGCGGGCCAGGCGGTTGGGACGATAACCGGAGCCGCGTCGGACGGGGTTAGCTGGCCGGGGTGGTCAGGGGGGTCAGCCGCCGGCAGCGGCCGGACCGTGGTAGTCAACAAAGTTGCGAGGTGTTTCGAAGAGCCGCACGCGGTGCAACCGCCCGGGCCCCGGGGGCAAGGCATCGGCCAGGCGCTGCCAGAAGGCCACGGCCAGATTTTCAGCGGTGGGGATGACCCCGCGCAGCCAGGCCACCTCCTCGTTGAGGTTGCGATGATCGCAGTCAGCGACGATGCGGCGCTCGATCACATCCTTCAGCGCCTTGAGGTCGATGACGTAACCGGTGTCCGGGTCGGGCTCCCCGGCAACGGTCACCTCCAGAACATAATTGTGCCCGTGCCAGCGCGGGTTGTTGCACGGCCCGTAGGTGCGCCGGTTCCACGCCGCGCTCTTCGCCGGGTTGTGCAGGCGGTGTGCCGCGTTGAAATGCACCTGCCGCGTCACATGGACGGGACCGGGGGCAGGGGCGGCGGAGCGGGAACGGCGGGTGGGCATAAAAGGGGCACCAACGTGCCAAACCCGCCCGGATCGTCAACGGGGCCGTGCAGATTGGTTTCACGGCCGCGGCGGCGACATAACCCTTGCGCGCGCCGTCCGGCGGGCGTTGAACCAACCGCCATGGCAATTCGGTTTCGCATCCTCGGCAGCGGCAGTTCCGGCAACGCCGCCTTGCTGGAGACCGAATCGAGCCGAGTGCTGATCGACGCGGGTTTTTCCGGCCGGAAGCTCAAGCAGATGCTGCACGAGGCCGGCACGACGTGGGAGGACATTCACGCCGTGTTTTTGACCCATGAACACAGTGACCACAGTGCCGGGATCGACGCCCTCAAGGCGCACCCGCATGTAACGCTCTTTGCCAACGCGGCCACCGCGCGAGCGGTGCAGGCCCGGCTCAAGCACCGGCCCACGTGGCAGGTTTTCCAGACCGGTTCGCGCTTTCAGTTTCGGGATCTTGAGATCGACGCCTTCTCAGTCCCCCATGACGCGCAGGAACCGGTCGGTTTCACCTTCGCCACCGGCCGCGAGGACGACCTGTTTTCGCCCCGCCGCGCCCTCGCCTGGTTGACGGATCTGGGCCACATTCCCGGACACGTGCGGCAACGCCTGCAGCAGGTCGACGTGGTCGTGATCGAGTCCAACCACTGCCCCCGCCTGCTCGAGGCCGACCTCCGGCGCCCGTGGTCGACCAAACAGCGCATCTCCGGCCGTCACGGCCACTTGTCCAATGACGGCTGCCGCGAAATCCTCGAGGAAATCGCCTCACCGCGCTGGCGCCACATCTGCCTCACCCACCTCTCGCGCGACTGCAACAGCATCGCCGCCGTCGAGACGGCCATGGCGGATCTGCGGCGCCGCCTGCGCGACTGCGCGTTTTCCATCGTCGAGCCCGGCGGCGGCACCGGCTTCCTGGAACTGAGCTGAGCCGCGCCCCCCGGCTGCTGCCTGAACGTTACCCGAGGCCTCAGGGTTGTCCGTTGCACCCCCGCGCCACGGTCTTCACAACAGCCTGCCATGAGTTCCCCCACTCGCCCGTTCCGCCACACAAAGATCATCTTCACCCTCGGACCCGCCACCGAGCCGGAGGAAATATTGGAGAAACTTATTTGCGAGGGCGCCGATGTGGCCCGGCTGAACATGGCCCACGCCAACCATGAGTGGACTCGCACCATCATCCGCCGCATCCGCCAGGTTTCGGCCAAGGTCGGCCGGGAGATCGCCATCCTGATGGACATCAAGGGCCCGGAGATTCGCACGGGTGATGTCGAGGCACCCATCGAACTCAAGGCCGGCGAGATTTTTGATTTCACCGTCAAACCCGGCGGCGCCGGTGACAGCGCCGAGGAGGTCCGCTCCGTGGACGTGAACTACCAGGATCTCGTCAACGACATCGCGGTCGGCGACATCGTGCTGGTCGACAACGGGCTGATGCGCTTCGAGGTGTTGGCAAAGAACGCCCACCATATCCGCTGCAAGGTGCTGATCGACGGCCAGCTCACCTCGCGCCGCCACATCAACCTGCCCGGCGTGAAGGTCAACCTGCCCGCCTTCACCGAAAAGGACCGCCGTGACACCCTGGTCGGGATCGAGGAGGGCATCGACTTCGTCGCCCTGTCCTTCGTGCGCGAGGGCAAGGACGTCGAGACCCTGCGCGAGTTCCTCCAGCAGCAGAATTCCCGCGCCAAGATCATCGCCAAGATCGAGGACCAGAGCGCCATCACCAATCTCGAGGAGATCATCGACGCCTGCGACGGGCTGATGGTCGCCCGCGGCGACCTGGGCATCGAGTGTCCCTTCGAGGAGCTGCCCGTCATTCAACGCCGCGCCGTGCGGGCCTGCTTCGATCGCGGCCGGCCGGTCATCATCGCCACCCACATGCTGGAATCGATGATCAGCTCACCCCTGCCGACCCGGGCCGAGATCACCGACGTGGCCAACGCCGTCTACGAGGAGGCCGACTGCGTGATGCTCTCCGGCGAGACGACCATCGGCAAATACCCTCTCGAATGCGTGCAGATCCTGGACAAGATCGCCCGCCGCATCGAGGAGGAGGGCGATGTCGTTTTCACCGAGCCGGCCTTGCTGACCGGCACCAAGATCAAGGTCCTGCAGTCCGCCGTCGTCCTGGCCAACGAGATCAAGGACAGCGCGATCCTCACCTTCACCCGCCGGGGTGCCACCGCCGGGGGCCTGGCGGCCCTGCGGCCCGCGAATGCCAAAATCTTCGCCATGACCAACAAGGTCGAAACCCTCCGCCAGCTCCGCCTGTTGCGCGGCGTCGACCCCCTGCTCATCACCTTCAATTCCGACCCCAACGACACCATCGACGACGCCATCGCGCTGCTCAAACGCACCGGCCGCGTGAAACCCGACGACAAGTTGATTGTCGCAACCGACATCCTCACCAACGACCGCTACGTCGACAGCGTGCAACTGCGTCACGTACGCTAGCAGTAACGTTTACGAATACGTATTTACCGACCATTGACCCCAAAACGAACCAGTGAAATGTATAGGTAATGTTACCTAGTCGACAGGCGCTCGCCATCATCGTCGGCGGCTTGGCCTGTGGAATCACCCTGGCCTCTGCGTCCGGCACGTATCCGCCCGCTGCTGGAACTGTTCGAGCACCTCCGCCTTGCCGAGAATATAGTTGGTGATGAAGAGCGCGCCGGTCACCAGCACGGACAACCCCACCATCGCCATCAGGGCTTTGAAACGCAGCTGCCGCCACCAGGGGATCGGCTTGGCAAACGGAGATGTGCTGGGAGTCGGGAACGCCACTCGGCTGGAACGCTCAACCCAATTCTGATCCAAGGCAACCCGTTGCCTGCCAATCGGCCGCGGTATCAACATCCCGGAGTTTCGGGAGCTCCCTCAGGGTAAGTCCCAACCTCTGGGCGACCGCGCGGGTCTGCGCCGCCACGGCCGGTGTGCTCCAGGCGATGTCCGCAAACCACGCCGGGCAATCCGCCCGGAGCCCGAACAGGTAGTAGCCGCCGTCTGTCGCCGGCCCCATAACCGCATCGCATGTCCGCAACGCCGCCGCGGCCGCGCACAGCTCGCTGGCGCCGAGCCCCGGACAATCGCCGCCGATCAAACACACCGCGCCTGCCCCGCGGCCAAACGCCCCCGCGACGGCCGTCGCCAGGCGGTTCCCCAGGTCCGTGTCCGGCTGCGGGTGCCAGGTCCGACCCGACGCCTCGCCGAGCCACGCCCGCATCGTCGCCTCCGCCCCCGCCGGCGTGAAGTGCACCTCCACCGGCCAGCCCGCCGGGATCGCCGCGAGCTGCCGCTCGGCCAACCCGCGATAAATCCTCAACGCCCGCGCCTCGCCCACCTCGGCCGCCAGCCGCGTCTTCACCGCCCCGGCCACGGGTGCCTTCAGGAAGATCAACACCGTCGGGTTCATGCGGGCGAAACCTCCCTTTGCCGACGTCGCAAACTCCATCCCAGCCCAAACAGAAACGGCAGCCAAATGATTGTCCGCAGCCACGGCGAAAACGCCCAGACCCCCGTCTGCGCCTGGGTGTGCCAGACCCAGAAGTAGGCGAATCCACTGACACTCACCGCCAGCGTGCCCGGGTGACGCGTGGCGACCGCCAGCGGCACCAGCCAGGTGAAATACCACGGGTGCACCGACGGCGCCGCCAGCAGCAGCGCGCAGAGAAACGCCTCGGCAAAACCCGTCAGCGAACGCGCCCGCCAAAAGATCACTGCGGCCACCGGGGCAAAGCCCGCCAGCACGATACCGTTGCGATAGGCACTGCCTGGCCAGACCAGCTCCAGCAGCCACGGCCCCAACTCCGCCGTGCGCGCCCAACGCACAAAGTCCGCCGGCATCAGCGGTCCCACCCGCCCGAAATCCCAATTAAACCACAGCAGTGCCAACCCCACCGGCAGCACCCCCGCCACCAGCAGCCAGCCGGCCTCCGTCCACCGCCCCGCCCGCGCCCTGGCCCCGGCACACCAGACCACCAGCGGCGCCGTCACCCACTTGAACCCGGCCGCCACCCCCAGCCACCACCCCGCCTTCAAACCGTCCGGCTCCTCTGACGTATCACCATGATGGTGACGCTTCCCCGGCTGCCACGCCAGCCAGCCGAGCGTGAAGGGCAGCAGGAGCAGCGGCTCGTAATGAGCGCCTCCCGCGGCGGCGTAGATCACCAATGGATTCCACGCATAGGCCAGCGTCGCCCCGTACCCGAATCGCTTCGCCAACCGGTGCGCCACCACCAGGTCGGCGGCCACGAAGACCACCTTCAACGCCAGTACCGAAGTCGACATGACGGTGATCATACGAAACGCGATCTGCGCCAGCGGCGGGTAGATCGAGGAGAACTCCCGATGGGTGATGAGTGCCCAAGTCTCGTCCCGCCACGGCGCGAGGTAGGGATCATCCGGCGCATGCAGGTAGGGTGAAAAGCCGGCCGACTGCATCCGCCCTTCCCAGAGAAATCGCCACACGTCGTCCCCCGGCGCCATCGGCAGCAACGCCACCCGGGCCGCAATCGCCACGCCCCAGAACCAGCCCGCGTTCATCCGTTCCGGTCGGCCCGCCAAAAGCCACCCCATCGCCATCATCACCGCCGCCGCCAGAAACCAGGGGACCGTCCCCGCCATCGCAAAGTCCCCCCACGGCGCCATCCACGCCGCCCCCGCCACCAGCACCATCCCGCCCCACTTGTAACCTATTGGGTTACCATTCCACCGGGCCCAGCCGAGGCGGGCGAGGGTGGTGAGGATGATCGTGCCGGCGGTGACGCTGCCGCGGATCGTGCCGCTGATCTTCGACCGCCCCCCGCCGCGCCGCCGGTAGCCGACCGGCAGTTCCACGATCCGGGCCCCCGCCTCCACGGCGCGCACCTGCATTTCGATCGTCCAGCCAAAGCCCCGGTCCCGCATGGCGATGCGCTCCAGCAACGACCGGCGGATCAACCGCAGGGGGCCGAGATCACCGTAGCGCTGGCCCCAGCCCCAGCGGATCAGGGTCGTCGCCAACCCGTTGCCCCATTGCTGCACGGGCGTCATGGCCGCACGCGCCTCGGGTCGCGCCCGGCGGTTGCCGAGCACGAAGTCCGCCCCGTCCCCGGCCGCCGTGATCAGGCGCCCCACATCGCTCAGATCGTCACTGCCATCGGCGTCGCAAAACAGCACCCACTCGACGGCGTCATCCAGTTCCTGATACCCCCGCCAGCAGGCCCGACCGTAGCCCGCCGACGGTTCGACCCACACCTCCGCCCCGGCTTCGCGGGCAACCGCCGCGGTGCGGTCGCGACTGCCGTTGTCGACCACGCGGATCCGGGTCAACCCCTGCTCCCGCAGCGCCGCCACCACCCCCGCAATCGTGGCCTCCTCGTCGAGGGCGGGGATGATGACTTGGATCGCGTCGTGCATGGCTCAGAGACCGGAGCCTCCAACGCAGACGGTTCTTCCCGCGAAGCTCAACCCCGCGCGTCGGTCGGCGATAAAGATCAGACCGCCGCCGGCAGGCTCAGCTCAAAGACCGCACCACCGCCCGGCGCATCACCGACCGTGGCGTCGCCGCCATGCGCCCGCATGATCGCGTGCACCATGCTCAGGCCCAGCCCCAGCCCGACCTGCGACCGACTTTGGTCGCAACGATACAGCCGGTCCCAGACTTTCGCCTGCTCCGCCGCGGGCACACCGGGGCCGTTGTCCTCGACACTCAGCACCATGGCGGCCTCCCTTCGCGCCACCCGCACCACCACCCGACCCCCGGCCGGGGTGTATTTGACGGCGTTGTCGATCAGATTGGCCGCCGCCTGACGCAGCCGCGTGGCGTCGCCGACGACGGCCATCGCGTCGCCGCTCTCCACCGCCAGGTCGATCTCGGCGGCCTCCGCCACCTCGGTGTAAAGATCGGCCGCCTGCCGCGCGATCTCCCGCAGATCGCAAGGCGATTTCTCCAACTTGAGCATGCCGGCCTCGGCTTCGGAAATTTCCATCAATGCCCGCAACAGGGCCAGCACGTGGTCGGTGCGCTCGATCACCTCGCCCAGCGCCTCGGGAGCGCGGTCCGGGTCGACGCCGGGCTGCAGCGCCGCCTCGGCCGACAATCGCAGTCCCGCCAGAGGGGTGCGCAGGTCGTGCGCGACATTGTCCAGCGCCTCGCGCATCGCGCGCAACAGGCCGGCGTTGCGGTCGAGCACACTGTTGAAGTGGCGCACCAGTTCCGCCACTTCGTCGTCGCTGCGCGGCAGCGGCACCCGCACGTCGAGCCGACCGGTGGCGATGATGTTGCGGGCCGTCTCCACCACTTCACGGATCGGGCGCGTCGCGCGGCGGGCCGTAAGGTAGCCGGCGCCCACGCCCACGAACACGACCGCCCCCGCCACCCAGAAAAACGTCCGCCGCAGCGGCTCCAGCAGCACGTCGCGGCTGTCGGTGCTGCGGCCGATCTGCAGCAGCACATTGCTGGACAACCGCTGCGACACGATGGCCAGGTCACGCTGCGCATCACGCGGGATGCGCACCTGCGAGATGCGCTCCTCGCGCCAGCCGCCCCAGCCGTCCGGTACGACCACGCGACGTTCGTCGGCCTCGATCCAGTCGGGCGGGATCTTGCCCCACACCCGGCTGCCGCCGGGACCGACGAGGCGCAGGAACAGCGAGCGCACGTTGGGCTGCTGGCTGTCCTCGGCGATGCGCTGCTGCAGGCCGCGCAGGCCGGTGTTCACGTAGACGCCGGCGTACTGCTGCAGGCGTTGCTGCAGATCCTCGTAGTCACGGTCCTCGATCTGGCGGCCGAGCAGCCAGTACAGCAGGGCAAAGATTGCCACAAAGCCGACCGTGAACCAGCCGGCGAACCACAGGCTGAAGCGCAGCGCGAGCGACCGCCGGACCTGGTCAATCCCGGCCATGGAGCACGTAGCCGACGCCGCGCACGGTCTCGATGCGCGACTTGTCGGGGTCGACCTTGCTGCGCAGGCGCGACACGAGCACGTCGACCACGTTGGTCTGCGGGTCGAAGCTGTAGTCCCACACGTGCTCGAGGATCATGGTCTTGGTGACCGGCCGCCGCGGGTGGCGCATGAGGAAGGCCAGCAAGGCGAACTCGCGCGGCATCAGATCCACCCGCTCGCCCGCGACCGTCACTTCCCGCGACACGAGATCGAGGGCGATGTCGCCCACGCTCAGCCGCGTCGTCTCGGGCGTGCGCGTCGCCCGCCGCAGCAGGGCCTGCACGCGGGCCGACAGTTCAGCAAAAGCAAAGGGCTTGGTCAGGTAATCGTCGCCGCCGGCCTGGAGCCCCTTGACCCGATCCTCCACCGTCGAGCGCGCGCTCAGAAACAGCACCGGCAGATCCGGATGCGAGAGCCGCAGCCGCTTGACCAGTGACAGGCCGTCGAGGCCGGGCAGCATGATGTCGACCACCGCCGCATCGTAGGCCGTCGTTTCGGCGAGCGTCAGACCGGTGTCGCCGTCGGCGGCATGGTCCACCGCGTAGCCTTCCTGCTTGAGGCCGTTGACCACAAAGGAGGCGATTTTCGAATCATCTTCGACGATGAGGAGACGCACGGCGCTCATGTTGCAGACACTTTTGCGGTTGAGTCAGTCCGAAAGAAAACCGCCCCAGACACCGGTCGCGTTATGGCGAATGAACGGCATCCGGGGCGGCTGCACTACCTACACACAAAGAACTGAACCAAATTCAGGGGATGAGCTGCTCAGCTCGCGGCGGACTCGTCGACGATCAGGTAACGAATGCCGCCCCGGGCGCTCCACACCCGGACGAGGGTGCGCTTGGAAGGGGTCGACTCCTCGGTCAGCTGGATCGCATCCTCGGCGCTGCGCACCGGGCGGCGGTTGAGGCCGACGATCACATCGCCGGGTTGCAGGCCGGCGCGGGCGGCGGCGCTGTCTGGATCAACCGTAGTAACGAGGGCGCCTTCGAGGCCGGTCGGCAAATCGAACTGGCGGCGGGACCGGTTGTTAAGATCGGTCACCCCCACGCCGTTGAGCGAGCCGGTGTCGTCCGTCTTGCCTTCGAGGCGGTCGGCGGCAGCCAGCTGAGCCTCGCCGGGACGGCTGCCAACCGTGATATCAATCGTCTTGCGGTCACCGTCGCGCAGAATTTCGGCCTCGACGGAATCCCCCGGACGGATGTCGGCCACGGCGAGTTTCAGGTGGCGGGCGCTGTGGACGGGCCGACCGTTGAGCTCGGTCACGATGTCGCCGGCCTCAAGCCCGGCCTTGTCGGCCGCGCTGTCCTCGGTGACTTCGGAGATGAGGGCGCCGGCGTTGACGTCGTCGAGGTCAAACCCGGCGGCGAGCTCGGGCGTCAGGTCCTGCACGCTCACGCCGAGGAAGCCCCGGACAACGCGGCCGTGCTCGGCGAGCTGCTGCATGACGTTGCGGGCCAGGTTGGCCGGGATGGCGAAGCCGATGCCCTGGAAGCCGCCGCTGCGGCTGAGAATGGCGGTGTTGATGCCAACGAGGCGGCCGTCGGCGTCGACAAGCGCGCCACCCGAGTTGCCCGGGTTGATGGCGGCGTCGGTCTGGATAAAGTCTTCGTAGTCGAGCCCGAGGGTGGCGCGGCCGAGTGCGCTGACCATGCCACTCGTGACCGTCTGGCCGAGACCGAAGGGATTGCCGATGGCCAGCACGGTGTCGCCCACCTCGATCTGGTCGCTGTCGGCAAACGTGACCGCCGGCAGTTCCTTGGCGTCGATCTTGATGACGGCGAGGTCGGACTCGGGATCGGTGCCGACGACTTCGGCATCGAGCTCGCGGCGGTCGTTGAGCACGACCCGGATCTGGTCGGCATTCTCGACCACGTGGTTGTTGGTCAGGATGTAGCCGTCCTGGCTTACGATCACACCGGAGCCGGTGCCCACGGAGTCGGGCAGGCGGCGACGCGGCAGATCCTGATCCGGGATGTTGAAGAACTGGCGCCAGCGCGGGTCCTGCAGGAAGGGAGGCAGGCCGGCGGTCGTCGCAATCTCACGGCGGGCGGTCACATTGACCTGCACGACGGCGGGCGCGACGGACTTGACGACGGGCGCGAAGCTCACGCGCAAGCCGCCGTCGGCTTCGCGGTTGATCGGGGTCGGGTCGATTCGCACGGACACCTTGGCGTCCGGATCAGCGGCGGTGGCAAAGGCGGCGGCGGTCCACCCGAGGGCCGCGGCGGCAAAGATGGCGCCGGCGAGGCGGAGGCCGCGGGAACGTTGGGAGAAGCGAGGGTGAGTATACATAATGGGAAAAGCGGGTTGCAGTGGGCCCACTATCGCACAGCTCCCTTGCTGCTTTCTTTCGTGAACCTTACACCTTTGAAAGGTTGACCGGCCCGCCCGCCGCTTGACGGCCCGCCTGGCTTGGCAACGTTCGTTCATCCATGTCCGCCGACGCTCCCATCCCCGTCACCGTCCTCACCGGCTTCCTCGGTGCCGGCGAAACCACCCTGCTCAACCGCATCCTGACCGAGCAGCACGGCCGTAAACTCGCCGTGATCGAAAACGAGTTCGGTGAGGTCGGCATCGACAACCAGCTCGTGATCTCCAGCGACGAGGAGCTGTTCGAGATGAACAACGGCTGCATCTGCTGCAGCGTGCGCGGCGACCTCATCCGCGTGCTCGGCCGGTTGATGAAGCGCAAGGACCGGCTTGACGGCATCCTCATCGAAACCACCGGCCTGGCCGATCCTGGCCCCGTCGCGCAGACGTTCTTCACCGACGACGAGATGCGCGCCAACTTCCGCATCGACGGCATCGTGACCGTCGTCGACACCCGTCACGTCGCGCAGCACTTCGACGACGCCCCGGAGGTGAAGAAGCAGATCGCGTTCGCCGACGTGCTCGTGCTCAACAAGACCGACCTCGTCGAGCCCGCCGCTCTCGCCACGCTGGAAGCGCGTATCCGCGGCATGAATGCGACGGCCCGCCTTGAGCACGCCGTGCAGTGCGACATCCCGCTCGACCGCGTGCTGAACATCGGCGGGTTCCAACTGGACCGCGCGGCCGAGATCGACCCGCACTTCCTCGAACCCTCCTACCCCTTTGAATGGGCCGGTGCCTACCCGCTGCCGGCCGGCCGGCACGAACTCGTCATCGGACATGTCGATGACGACGAGCATGACCACGCCGGTTGCGACCATGACCATGCGCATCATCACCATCATCACGCCGAGAACGAACTCGATGTCGTGGTCATGCCGATCGGCTCAACCGACCCGGCGGTCATCGACACCGCGGTGAAGACCGCCGTCGTGTCCTTCTCCGACTGGGAAAACCGCGTCGCCGAGGGCGACACCCTCACCCCCGGCACCACCCTCCAGCGCCTGCTGCTCAACGAGGGCAACGGTCGCTACGCGCTCGAAATCCCGGTCGACGGCACCTACCTGGTATTCGAGGGCTGCGGGGACCATCCGCTGCACATCCCGGTGAACGGCGCCAACGTGAAGCCTGTCTGGCAGCATGACTACCCGCACACCCACTCGCACGACGAGGAGGTCGCCTCCGTTGGCATCCGCGACGCCGCCCAGCTTGACCCGCAGAAGCTCAATGACTGGATCAGCCGCCTGCTCCAGACCAAGGGCAACGACCTCTACCGCTCCAAGGGTGTCCTGCACGTCGCCGGCACCGACAAGCGTCTCGTCTTCCAGGGTGTGCACATGCTCTTCGATGCGAAGTTCGACCGCCCGTGGCGCGAGGACGAGACGCGGGAAAGCCACCTTGTCTTTATCGGCAAGAATCTGGACCGGCAGGCCCTCACGGAAGGCTTCAAGGCCTGCCTCGCCTCCTGATCCCGATGAACTGCGCTGAAGTCATGTCCAGGCTCGAGGCCCTCGGCACCGAGCAGACCCGCCGGACGTTTCGCCGTCACGGCGCCGTCGAGCCGTTCTTCGGCGTCAAGGTCGGCGACCTGAAACCGTTGGCCAAGCAACTCAAGGGGCGGCAGAACCTCGCACTTGAACTCTACGCCACCGGCAACGGCGATGCCCAATACCTGGCGGGGCTCATCGTCGATGGCGCAGC
>Ga0181601_10001543_pt1 | contig 19775 bp, 15 predicted proteins | sample 041ome_8_FD_133020 | JGI IMG/M metagenome (GOLD analysis project Ga0181601, IMG submission 133020) | Coastal salt marsh microbial communities from the Groves Creek Marsh, Skidaway Island, Georgia - 041407BS metaG (megahit assembly) | ecosystem: Environmental > Aquatic > Marine > Intertidal zone...
CGCACCGGGGTGCGCATATCCTCCCGGGCATAAAACCCGGGTGCCAATACTTTGACCAACATGAAAGCGCCCAAACCCAGCGTATACGCGCGCAAGCTGGCAGCAGCCATGGCGCGGTCGGTCTCGCCAAACGCACCGTACTGAAATAGCGCGGCCAGCATGGGCTCGGCCAACAGCGCCAGCGCCACTGTGGCAGGGATGGCAACAAGCAGCACATTACGAATCGCCCAACTGAGTGTTCCTGCAAAGGCAGGATCATCCGCGCGCGCGCGCTGCCCCGACAATGTCGGCAGTATGACTGTGGCAATCGCAATGGCGAACACGCCGAGCGGTAGCTCGGTCAACCTGTCGGAGTAGTACAGCCACGAAACGCTGCCACTCGGGAGCAAAGAGGCCAACACTGTATCCAACAGCAAGTTAATCTGACTCACCGAGACACCAAACAGGGCCGGTACCATCAACACCAAAATACGATGGACGCCCTCATGCCGAGGCTCCCAACGCGGTCGCGGCAGCAATCCCACACCCGCCAAGGCGGGCAGTTGAAACAGCAGCTGCGCGAAACCGGCTATCAGCACCCCAAGCGCCAGCGCCACCACCGGCTCGTCGAAGCTGGGGGCTAACCACAGCGCTGCCGCGATCAAGCTTAAATTCAGCAAGATCGGCGTTAGCGCAGGCACCGCGAAACGCTGGTAGCTATTCAAAATGGCGCCGGCGAAGCCGGTCAGGGAAATCAGTAATAAATAGGGGAAGGTGAGTTTGATCAGGTCGCCGGTCAGCGCCAACTTGGCCGGGTCGCGGAGAAAACCGGGCGCAAATACCGTCGCTACCAGTGGCGAAGCCATCACCGTGATGATGGTCAAACCTAGCAACGTGCCGCCCAGCACGCCCGCCACACGATCCACCAGAGCGCGCACTGCCGCATGACCGCCCTTTTCCCTGGTGTCCGCGAGAACCGGGACAAACGCCTGCGCGAAGGCGCCCTCGGCGAACAGGCGCCGCAAAAAGTTGGGGATTTTAAACGCCACGAAGAAGGCGTCGGCATTGCCGTTGGCGCCAATCAGATTCGCGAGCACTACATCTCTCAACAAGCCCAGCACGCGCGACAACATGGTAGCGGACCCCACCACCGCACTGGAGCGCACTAACTTGGGATCGTCTACGGCAACATCAGACATCTAGGGTGACCGTGGCTCGCGCTCAGACATCATGACCGGCTACTTGCCATGTGGCGCGCAGACGCTCGCCATGGCGTGCCAACCACTGCAATGCAATGAGCGTGTGGCCGTTGTTAATTTCGTTACGGTCCATCATCGACAGCGCCTGCTCACGGGCGATGGTGTGAACCAGAATATCCTCGTGCTCCGTATCGAGGCCCTGAATCGTGCCGGGCTGCGCATGCGTCGCTTCGCCGATAAAAAGACGGATTTGCTCCGAGCAAGCACCCGCGCTAGGAAAGAAAGTGGCGATAGGCTCAAGGCGCCCCAGCTCACACCCCGCCTCCTCTTGAGCCTCGCGGTGAGCAACCGTGCTATCGGCCTCACCCGGCTCCACGATGCCGGCAATTAACTCAAGCATCCAGGGGCTGTCGGATCCGCGGATCGCCCCCACTCGAAACTGCTCAATCATTACCAGCTGATCGGTGACAGGATCCCATGGCAATACACCGATGGCGTCGCCGCGTTGAAAAAGCTCTCGGCGCATTGGCGCAGACCATCCGCCCTCGAACAGGCGATGGCGCAACGTCAACGTCTCGAGTGAAAAGTAACCTTTATAGCTGGGCTCTCGAGCTTCAATGTCAACATCCGCCGCGCCAAAGCGGGTTTGAAATGACGTCAAAACCGACGCTCCGTGAACCAGTTCACTGGCCCCGAATGCTTCTCGACTTGATCGGCCACATCGAGAATGAGCGCAAACAGTGCCATGCGAACGACCACACCATTATCGCTCTGGCGGAATATCGCTAAATTTGGATTGTCGTTGAGGTCAACATCCAGCTCGCGAGCCCCTTCGCGTGAGTCGCGAGGCAGCGGGTGCATGATGACCGTGTTCGGTTCACAGTTCGCGGTGTAAACGCTTTGATTCAACCGGAAGCGGCCTCGATAAAGATCCGCCTCCTCTCGACTGGCGAATCTTTCTTCCTGAATGCGCGTGCTATAGACGATATCAACATCGGCAATGCCCGCTTCGAGCCCCTCGGTCTCCAAGACCTGGTGCCCGGCGCCGCGGAGTTCGTCCACAACCTCAGCGGGCATTCTCAGCGCCTCAGGCGATACCAGACTAATTTGCAGTCCGGTGAACAGCGACAGTAATTTAGACAGCGAATGGACCGTCCTGCCGTATCGGAGGTCGCCCACCATCGCAATGCGCAAACCGTCTAATCCCCGAGAGCGACCAGCAAGTTCCAAACGAATGGTGTAGAGGTCCAAAAGCGCCTGGCTCGGGTGCTCGTTGGCGCCATCGCCGCCATTGATGACAGGCACGCGGCTGGCCGCGGCAAACTCGGCCACGGAACCGTCTTCTGGGTGCCGCATCACGATAATGTCTGAATAGCCACTCAACACCCGGGCGGTATCGTACAGGGACTCGCCTTTTGCGATCGCGGAATGCTCGAAGCCGGTGGTTTCACGCACCTCGCCACCAAGCAGGTTAAAGGCGCTGCCAAAGCTGATTCGGGTCCGAGTGGACGGCTCAAAAAACATGGAACCGAGAATCGCGCCGTCGAGCACGCGCGTCATCTGTTCTCGATGTGCGAAGGGCCGCATCGCATCGGCAACCGAGAACAACTGCTCCACCGCAGTCCGATCGAACTGACTGATGCTCAGGACATGGCTACCGGCGAATCGCACGATATGCACTCCATTGTTGATCTATCGGCCATTGCGCCCCGGGGTCGGCCGGCAAAAGGCCCAGCGGATGCCAACGCGAAGGACTGCCCTGCCCCGCATTGATGACACACCATACAGCGCTCCCCGAGAGCCCGTTGCGATACGGGACCGTCCACCGCATAGCCTTAGTTGACGGCTATTGTAGCGCCGATTATCCCTGGATCGACAGCGCCCGCACCCAGGACTCGAGTTCCTGCAAGGCTTGTTCGGTCTTTGGCGTCAGATCCTGTCGCGCACGCTCTTCGGTCAGGGCCGCCTCGAAATCCGTGAGGGTGAATTCGCCCTCAGTGCGCTGCTGCCGGCAGTGCTCCAGCCACTGTGCGGTCTCGTCGGTACTCAAGGTGTCGGGGAAGTTGCGCGCGCGGTAACGAAATAACAACTCAGGCAAACGCTGATCAGCGAAGGGAAATTGCTGAGTAGCGAGGTCGCCGGGCGCCGCCGCAACCACCTGATCACAGAGTGCGCGATCACTGTTGTCAATAAATCCGTCGTACAGCATTTGATCAGGGTCACTGCGCTCTGGAAAATCTCGGCCCTGCCAGATCAATTGCAAACCCTCAACAAACCCAGCCGGGTCGGCAGACCTGGCTTTACGCAGCGCGGCCAAATGCCGCCGGTGAAGATCACCATCAAGCCGCAAACGCTCGGCGACTTCACCCGCGACCCAGTGCGCCGGTAACAATACCGGCGCGCGATTGAGCCGAACGGTCTTGAGTGGCGGGCGCGCTAAGCCCTCGGACAGCGTATCGCGGGGGGAGAACAGTAACTGCCGAACGTTTTCCGGATGTTGATCGAGGAAATCAGGAGGAAAAGCCAAGTCCACGCAAATGACTTCACTGTTGTTTTGAGGATGCCAGGCCACTGGGACGATCAGGGCCAGATTATGCCGCTCGGCACCGAACATCCCGGACACGTGGACCAACGGCGTCATCTGCTCAAGATCTAAAAGCGCACCCACGGCACGCTTCAGGCGTTGCTGATACAAGGTCGAAAACAACGAGGCGTCCCGCGCATTCAGCATTCTGGCCAGCTCTATCGTTGCCACTACATCGGCCATGGCGTCGTGGGCCGCGCCATGCTCAATGCCATTGGCCGCCGTGAGGTCTTCGAGCCGAAAGCTGGTCTGGCCGTCGTCACGAACGGGCCACTCAATCCCATCGGGCCTCAGTGCTTGGTAAGCGCGGGCAACATCTAGCAAGTCCCAACGACTGTTGCCATTTTGCCATTCCCGGGCATAGGCATCGCGGAAGTTGCGCCACAGGGTGAAGCGGGTGACTTCGTCATCAAAACGAATCGAGTTATAACCCACACCGCAAGTCCGGGGCTGAGCGAGTTCGGCGTGAATCCGCGCTATAAACTGCGCTTCGGGTACACCCTTTGCCAGTGCCTCCTGAGGCGTGATGCCCGTCACCCGCACTGCCGCCGGGTGGGGCAACCGGTCTGGCGTGGGCTGCGCGTAAAGCGTTAACGGCTCGCCGACAATCTCAAGCTGGGCATTGGTCCGCACACCCGCAAACTGCCAGGGCCGATCCTGACTGGGGTCAGCTCCGGAGGTTTCGTAATCGTGCCAGTAAAACGACTCAGATGAGCTCAATCGCCTGCTCTTCGATCTGCGCTTTCCAGATCTGTGGGCCCGTCACGTGGACAGATTCCCCTAAGCTGTCGACGGCGACACTGACGGGCATGTCCTTTACGGTAAAGGCGTAGATCGCCTCCATGCCCAGATCTTCAAAGGCGACCACCTCGGCTTTGGTGACCGCTTGCGAGACAAGATAAGCCGCGCCACCCACTGCCATCAGGTAGACCGCACCGTGCTTTTTGATGGCTTCAACCGCGACTGGGCCGCGCTCAGCCTTGCCGATCATGCCTGCCAGACCCGTTTGCGCCAGGATGTAATCTGTAAATTTGTCCATACGGGTTGCAGTGGTAGGGCCGGCGGGACCCACCGCCTCGTCACGCACCGGATCGACCGGACCGACGTAGTAGATAAACTTGCCTCGCAAATCCACGGGCAACGGCTCGCCTTGCTCCAGCATCTGGGTCATACGCTTGTGTGCAGCGTCACGGCCGGTCAACATTGTGCCTGAAAGTAGTAACGTCTCACCCGGTTTCCAGCTTTGGGTCTCTTCGCGCGTCACAGTGTCAAGGTTGACCCGACGTACCGATTCGCCGGGCTCCCAACTGATATCAGGCCACTGATCGATATCTGGCGGTGACTGCAGGGCAGGCCCGCGACCGGTCAGCGTAAAGTGGGCATGGCGCGTCGCCGCACAGTTGGGAATCATGGCTACAGGCAGTGATGCGGCGTGGGTCGGATAGTCCTTGATTTTGACGTCGAGCACTGTGGTCAACCCGCCTAAGCCTTGGGCGCCGATCCCGGTCCGATTGGCCGCATCCATGATCTCAAGACGCAACTCCTCAATGCGGCTCTGAGGGCCTCTTTGGCGGAGCTCATGAATATCCACGGGCGCCATCAGCGACTCTTTCGCCAAGACCATGGCCTTTTCCGCGGTGCCGCCGATACCGATTCCGAGAATCCCTGGCGGACACCAGCCTGCACCCATGGTGGGCAGGGTTTTGGCCACCCAATCGACGATGCTGTCGGAGGGGTTCAGCATCACCAGCTTTGATTTATTCTCTGAACCGCCACCTTTGGCCGCGACGTGCACGTCGACGGTGTTACCAGGTACCAGCCGGGTGTGAATCACAGCGGGAGTATTGTCCTTGGTGTTCTGTCGGCGCCCTGCCGGATCTTCCAGAATGGACGCCCGCAAGGTGTTATCCGGATGGGTGTAGGCCCGCCGCACCCCCTCATTAATCATGTCATCCAACGAGCAATCCGCTTCCCACTGCACGTCCATGCCAATTTCAATAAACACGGTGACGATGCCCGTATCCTGACAAATCGGACGGTGCCCCATGGCACACATTCGCGAATTGATGAGAATCTGCGCCATCGCATCTTTGGCGGCGGGGTTTTGTTCCATCTCCCACGCTTTGTGCACCGCCTGCACAAAATCGAGCGGATGGTAGTAGGAGATGAACTGCAGCGCATCGGCGACGCTGTCGATCACGTCCTGCTGCTTAATGACTGTCATAAGCGTCGCAACCTCTGCTGAATAGCGTCACTGCATGCCCGGCGCTTGCATCGCCGCAACATCAGCTTCGAGCTCTGCAATATTGGCATTCACCTGTCTGCGGAATGCATTAATCGATTCGATCCATTCGGCGTTGCTCTCAACCTGCTTGCGTAGCGCGGCACGCTCAAGATTTGACTTGTTCAGGCCATCGGCCAAACGCTCTACGTCGGTTTGCGCGCGCTGAGCGCTGGCCGCCAGTCGCTCCAAATCGCCGGCCACCTGTGTCAAGGCTGCCAATTCAGACTGCATCGCTGTTAATTGCTTGGCCTGAGCCGTGGTTTTCGTGTTCAGCCCCGTAATTTGCTTTTCCTGAGTCACCACGGTCTTTTCCAGTTTGGTGATCTTGGCGTTGCTGGTCTTGCGAGCATCCCAGAGTTTGCGCACCTCGGTATCCAGCAGACGCAGCTGCGCCCCCATAGCGGCGGCGGATTTATTCACCGTTTCGTCAGTATCCGACAGCAGCGCTTCCAAATCGGCCACCCTGCCCTGAGTCCCTTTCTGTTGTGACTGCGCTTCATCCAGCATCATTTGCAGCTGCCATGCCCAACCACAGGCGACACCGGCCGCAGCCAACGCCACCGTGAGCGTCAACCGGGCCGCGACACCCATTGTTCCTTGCGCGCGCGCCGTGCGTGGCGGTATCGCGCCACGGGGCGCGGAGCTCACCGCCTCGTCCCGGCTGGCTGCAAATGAGGGGATGTCGTTTAGGTCGTCACGCGACATTTTGGTCACTCAGGCATCAAGTGGTCGAAGTATATCGCGGCTCATGCCCCGCGCATCAGCAGGTCGGATTATTCCCGCTCAGCAATGTGTCCGAGTCAGGTCATCAACCCTGACAAAACTGTCAATGCGCTCTCGAGGCACTCGGGATGGCTGGGAATGCACTCTGCGAATCGCTGCGTTCAGCGCACCTCTATGAGGCTTAACGGTCCGCAAGCGCTTCACGTAGCTCGCCGCCATCACTCTCAATATTATCCGGCACCACCAGATCCAGCACCGCTGCTGCCACCGGGTATACATCCAGCTGATGCGCCTCGGGAATGACCTGTCCTTGCCTGAATGCGGGGCCCACCGCGACCAAAAAGGCGGCCATATCCTCAACCGAAGCGGGGTAGCCATGCATGCCACGCAGATCGGCGTCCTTTCCGCCCCCGCGGCGAAAAACCCGGGGTGGCGCCGTCTCGATGGTGAGGTCACCGACCGCCGGATGGTTATCAAAGTGACGATCAGACAGCACAACTGCTGGGACGCGCCAGTATCGGCCGGCACTCCTCTCCTTCAGATTCGCCTCCAGCGCTTCGATATCCGCAGCCGGGTCTCGCTGATAATAAGTGACACGGGTACTCCCATTGACCCGTTTAAATCCTCGCGGTTTAGGCAGCGTGTTAGTGTCAATGAAGGCATCGGGATCGACTTCTGCCATGCCATGATCTGACACCAGCAACAAATTGATCTCCGCATCTCCGCGCACATTGAGTGCCTCGATGGCCTGCCAGAGTGTGGCGATGTGGTCGTCGATATCGGCAATGGCCGCCAGCGTCTCAGGCGCATCGGGACCAAACGTGTGCCCTGCCGAATCAACTGCCGAGAAATACAGGGTCACCAGATCGGGGCGCTGTCCGGCGGGGAGTGACAACCACTCCACGGCCTGTGCCACCCGTTGGGTGTGCGGGACCCTGCCGTCATAAGCGCGATAATCCGTCGGCAAGGTGTTGTCGAAAGGCGCGTCAGACTCGGGCCAGAAAAATGTCGATGCCCGACCACCCTGCTGCTCTACCAAGGTCCAGAGCGGCACCCCTGCCAGCCAGTCAGGGTCCTTGCGGCCGCTGCCCATGGTGTAGCAATCGGGGCGGTCACTGCGACAAAAGTAATTGTCCACCACCCCATGGCCGGTCGGATGTAACCCCGTCGCGATGGAAAGGTGGCCCGGGAACGTTTTGGAAGGATAGACCGTACGCAACTTAGTCACGCGCGTACCCTGCTGAGCGATGGTCTTCATCTTTTGAGCTTGAGGCCGATCGAGAAAATCCCACCGAAAACCGTCGATCGAGACCAATACCAGCGTGTTGGCTGCGCTACTACCCGCCCAAAGTGCCGCTGCCAGGAAAACCCAGCTACTAATTACCCGCATAACCCACCGCCACCAACTTGCCCATAGCCCAGACTGCCTCGACACGACACACCGCCGCGCTACTCCCAACCTAATATCACGTGCTGATTCTGCAGCTGAGTCATCGATCATAGCTGATCAAAGTGGACACTAAGGTGACAAAACCGCGGACACGCCATTCCTACTCACGACCGCCCAAGTGGTGAATAGGCACGTAGGGTCAATCAACAGAGAAATGGTGCAACTGGGTGAGTGCCCGACGCGGTGGGCACGCAGGAATCACCACACCGGTTTGTCGCGCGCAAAAAAAGCGGCCCGTGGGCCGCTCTTTTTAAACATGCGGTGTTTACAAGAAGAGCAGGATGCCTAGGATCGCCAACATGAGGGCCAGCGAGCAATGAACCACGCCCATCACTGACTTCATGGGGCCCATGCCGCCAAACAGCGCGTTGATCTCCAACGCAACGATAACACCCAAAGCCGTAAAGAGGCCGACATCAGAGACCGATCCGCCCACCTGTGTCGAAATCGCCGCAATGTGCTTGGAACCCAGCATGCCCAGTAGCATCGGGCCTGAGAACAACGTGTTGGTGCGGCTTGCCAAACCTGCTTTTGCCGCCGCGGCGGGGCCATCGCCCTCTTTCATGCCCAGCACGATCTGCTGATTCGGCCAAATCACCAGCCAAACGTTCAGGAACATGAAAGTACCCGCCAGCGCGCCGACCCAAATGGCGGGCATCGCCATACCAAACGCGCCGATCTTATGAAAGAGGTAAGCACCCGTCAGGAAGGTCAACATTGCTCCCCAGCGGAACCACCAGAGTGCGCGCGGCGCCAGCTTGGCCATTGCGTCAGATTTGGCGCTGGCTTCGGCTTCTTTGAAATATTCGGTCTGAACAAAATTGAAGTAGTACAGCATGCCGATCCAGACGATGCCGGCCAGCACATGGAAATAACGAAAGAAAAATTCAATATAAGACATGCGTACGTCTCCCGGTTTTTGTAATGACGGCGCAAAGGCCCTGCCCAGCCGCGATTATATCGCAAGGCCAGAATCTGCGGTTAAAAAAAACCCGGCCATTGGCCGGGTTTTCTCACTCGTCGCAGGGACGATTACATCATACCGCCCATGCCGCCCATGTCGGGCATTGCCGGCGCAGCTTCTTCGTCTTTAGGTGCTTCTGCGATCATGACCTCTGTAGTGATCATCAGGCCCGCAACCGAACCAGCCGCCTGTAGCGCTGTTCGGGTGACCTTGGCAGGATCGAGAATACCCATCTCGATCATGTCGCCGTACTCACCGGTCGCCGCGTTGTAGCCGAAGTTACCCTCGCCCTGACGCACTTTATCGAGTACGACCGACGCTTCATCACCCGCGTTGCCGACGATCTGGCGCAGAGGACCTTCCATGGCGCGCAGCGCGGCAGCGATACCGATGTTCTGGTCTTCGTTGTCGCCCTCGAGACCCGTGATCTGACTAATGGCACGCACCAGCGCGACACCACCGCCTGCCACCACACCCTCTTCAACCGCTGCTCGGGTTGCGTGCAGGGCGTCTTCTACGCGGGCCTTCTTCTCTTTCATCTCGATCTCAGTGGCGGCACCCACCTTGATTACCGCTACACCGCCCGCCAGCTTGGCTACGCGCTCCTGAAGCTTCTCGCGGTCATAGTCTGACGACGTGTTTTCGATCTGAACGCGGATCTCGCTGACGCGGCCCTTGATGGCTTCAGCGTCGCCCGAACCGTCGACGATCGTGGTGTTGTCCTTGTCCATGGTGATGCGCTTAGCATTACCGAGGTGCTCAAGCGTGGTGCTCTCTAGGTCAAGACCCACTTCCTCGGAGATGACCGTACCGCCTGTGAGGATCGCGATGTCCTGCAGCATGGCCTTACGACGGTCACCGAAGCCAGGCGCCTTACAGGCCGCGACCTTGACGATACCGCGCATGTTGTTCACCACCAGCGTTGCCAGTGCTTCGCCTTCTACATCCTCAGCAACGATCACCAGCGGACGCGACGCCTTGGCGACCTGCTCGAGCACAGGCAACATCTCACGGATGTTGGAGATCTTCTTGTCTACTAGCAGTACGAAGGGATCTTCGACTTCAGCAGACATGTTGTCTTGATTGTTGATGAAGTAAGGCGAGAGGTAGCCGCGGTCGAACTGCATACCCTCAACCACATCGAGTTCGTTCTCGAGACCAGAGCCTTCCTCGACCGTGATGACACCTTCTTTGCCGACTTTGTCCATGGCTTCGGCGATGATTTCGCCGACTGAGGTGTCACTGTTTGCCGAGATTGTGCCCACCTGAGCAATTGCCTTGCTGTCCTCGCACGGCGTGCTCATGCCCGATACAGCCTCTACAGCTGCTATTACAGCTTTGTCGATGCCGCGCTTCAGGTCCATCGGGTTCATGCCAGCGGCAACGGCCTTCAAGCCCTCGTTGACAATCGATTGCGCCAACACGGTGGCCGTGGTGGTGCCATCACCAGCTGCGTCAGAGGCCTGTGAAGCGACTTCCTTCACCATCTGCGCGCCCATATTTTGGAACCGGTCCTTCAGTTCAATTTCTTTTGCTACGGAGACACCGTCCTTGGTCACAGTGGGTGCACCGAAGGACTTCTCCAAGATCACATTGCGGCCCTTGGGGCCCAGCGTAGCCTTCACTGCATCGGCGAGGATGTTGACACCCTCAAGCATGCCGGCGCGGGCTTTATCGCCAAAAAAAACGTCTTTAGCTGCCATTTTTAATATTCCTTTCTCTCAAGTCAGTGCGGTGTGCTTATTCAACAACCGCAAAAATTTCGCTCTCACTCATCAGGATCAGCTCTTCGCCGTCCACTTCGATGGTGTTGCTACCGGCGTACTGGCCAAACACAACCGTGTCACCAACCTTCACAGACAAGGCACGTTGCTCGCCGTTATCGAGCACCTTGCCGTCTCCAACGGCAACCACTTCGCCCTGATTGGGCTTTTCCTTGGCTGAACCGGGCAGCACGATACCTCCGGCTGAGGTCTCCTCTTCTTCCTTTCGACGAACGACCACTCGGTCGTACAGCGGACGAATATTCATGGGTTTTACTCTCCAAAATGATCGATTTCGCTAATTCGCCCCTATGGGCTTACCCCCTAGATGGGGGCGCGGACGCGCATTTCAAGGCATTTTTTAGCACTCTGCAAGGGAGAGTGCTAAAAAAAAGGGGCTCAGGAGTTAAAAAGTAGCGAAAAGCGCAGAAAACGGACCAGGCGCACCTTTCATCACCCCATTGATAGTGGACGCTATGCTCGGAGGATCTGGTCACGCATCACGGTCGCGATGCTCAATGTGGGGTCGATCGGGGTCTAAATGCTGAAATTCACCCTCGAGGGTGACGCCCCTTGGGCCAGAAGTTGAAGAAGCCGAGTCGCGCCGTGCAGCCTGCTCGAACTGGGCGCTCGCGGAGACCACCGGTTTGATCGGCAACAGGCCGAACATAAGGGTCCGCAGAGGCTTAATCAGCACCATCACAGCCAGTGCATCCGAGATCAAACCGGGGATCACCAAAAGAAACCCTGCAACCACTAGCACCATATCTTGGGCCACCAGGCTCTGCTGGAGACGGCCTTCTCGTTGGGCCGCCTGCAAATGCGACAGCGCCTGCGCGCCGGCAAATCGAATAGTCGCGACGCCGCCTACACCCGCACCTAACACCCAGGCCAGGGCCGTGAGGGCACTCGTTTGGGCGCCTAATTCAATCAAGCTCCAAAGCTCCAGAAACGGATAGAGAAAGAATATCCATCTCATCAATCAGTCCTCTGCGCGCTGAGCAGGTAGCTCAGCGTCACGGCTCCATGGCGCCACCCAGATCAACACAACCATACCGGGGACGGCCAACAGGGTACATAAGAGAAAGAAGGCTACCCAGCCCGTGTCCTCCACAATAAAACCCGTCAAGGAACTGGCTAACGATCTGGGTAGCGCGGCCAGCGCCGTGAACAACGCAAACTGGGTGGCGGCAAAAGCCCTGCTCGACTCACGAGCAATAAAAGCGGTGAAGGCGGCCGTACCGAGCCCCACACCGAGATACTCGAAGCCGATCACTACCGCGAGCAACCATAATGAATAACCGGTTGCCGCGAGCCAGGCGAAGCCCAAAATGCTCGCCATTTGCACCACGCCGAATATCCACAGCGCCCGGTTAATACCAAGGCGCAGCATTAAAAGCCCTCCCAGCAAGCCGCCTGCCATGGCTGGCCACAACGCCGCATGCTTGGCGATCACGCCGATTTCCGTCATGGAAAAACCCAGGTCTAGGTAAAACGGTGTTGCCAACGCGGTCGCCATATTGTCACCGAGCTTGTAGGTCACCATAAACAGCATGGCCAGCAGTCCTGTGCCCCACCCGACTCGCTGAAAGTACTCGCTGAAGGGCGTGATCACCCTCTCCCGTAAATTATTTGCGGGCGGACTCAGATCCTCAGGCTCTGACACCGACAGGGAGAGCACCAGCCCCACGGACATAAACGCCGCGGTAATCCAGAACACCCATACCCAGGGCAGGTGATCGGCCAATATCAACGACAGTGAGCCCGGCACAAGACTCGCGATACGATAGGCCTGCACATGAATTGCATTACCGAGCCCCAACTCTTCATCAGATAAGATCTCCCGGCGAAAAGCATCGATGGCGACATCCTGGGTCGCACTCAGAAACGCAATCAGTGAGGCAAAGACCGCCACTAAAGCGGTCTGATTGAGCGGATCAATGTAGCCTAGGGACCCAATGCTCACGATCAGCCCCGCTTGGGTCACCAGCATCCATCCCCGGCGCCGACCGAGGGGTAACCGCAAGCGATCTATCAAGGGGGCCCACAAAAACTTCCAAGAGTACGGCAGCGTGACAAGCGCAATCAGGCCAATATCAACCAGCGATACGTCTGAGGACCGTAACCAGGCGGGTATCAGCTGGATTAATAAGTAGAGCGGCATACCAGAGGCCAAGCCGGTCAACACACAGATCAGCATGCGGCGGTTGAGCAAGACTTCGGTCAATTTGTTGCTGGCTGCTGCCTGCACAGTCGGCACCCCCGCAAACCACCATGTGTGCGCCCTTGAGTTTACATCACCGACTGAACTACCCCCGTTAGGCCTTACAAAGCAGCGCCCGCTAGACTCTCGTCAGCTACAATAGAATATGGCGAGTGGCTGGGGCTTCTTTTGTGACTCTCAACGTCATTGTGTATCAATACGGAAAGGTAGCCAGCACTTCGCTTGTGGCTACCTTGAACAAATACCGGCACGTAACCGCTTACCAATGTCATTTTTTTGGCGAGGCCGCCTTTCGTTCCACCGTGACGCGATTGTGCGACCCCAGCACCAATGACTACTTTTTCAATCATTCGCTGGGGCAATTGGCCAACAATCTCAAAGCCTATCGGCTTTATCACGCGCAATCAGCCTCTGCGAATGCCCGATCTGCGGTACTCACCGTGGCTAGAGAACCTTTCGACTGGTTCCGCTCATCGCTGATTCAGGAAATGGACGGACACATCTCGGGCCTCGCACTCTCGGTCTCGGATCGCCAAGGCGCAACTGGAAGTCGAGAGCGCATTGTGCACGAGGGGCTCGCATTGTTAATCGAGCGGATCCACAGTGCACTGGATTCAGTTGACGGCGACATCGATGCGCTCACGCTGCCCAAACGTAGAGAACTTGATCAGATACTGCCTTTTGTTAACGCGCAGGACTTCGAGGCCTTTCTGTTTCTTTTGTCGCGCTTTCTGACGCCGCATTGGTGGTTCCGGACCCAGTTCCAAAAGGAATTTGATATCAAGATCGCAGAGATGGAGGACCTCGGGGAGGGACTGCGCGTGTCACAGGCTGCGCGAGGTGCAGTGTATTTAGCGCGCTATGAGGAACTGGAAACCGCATTTGCCAAGTTTTTAGCCGTCGAGGGTTTGTCGCCCAAACGACTGGTCAGAAAAAACAGAGGTTACAAAAAGAAACTATCCAATCTTATTCACGAAAGCTTAGCGACAGAGCGTGCCGTTGAATTGAAGGCCCGCTCGCGCTCAGAGATGACACAATTGCTCGGCTATCGCTGATGACCCAATCTGACTTACCCCCATGCCCGATCAAAAATTAGCGGCCGTTTTGGCCTAGGGCAGTTGGGCTGCGGGTACATAAGAGAGGTCCGTAACTGCAAACGATGACGATAAAGCGGCTGTCAGGGCGCTTTAGGACGGATCATTCGCATCACTACCCGAAGCAATCCACCTAAAAGTGCTCGTACCAACCCGGGAAGTCTCGGCGACTGCCTGCACTTCTGATAGGAATACATCAAAAATTGATACAGCGCCAAGCGATAGGGCGCGCTCGGCTTCACGTACACCGCATTTCTCGATGATACGCCGCCATTTAGCGGCACCTCTGACCCTGCCAGCACCGACATGTGAAGGGGGCGTCGCGAAACAACCGGCGTGAGGTCAGGCAACAGCGCTCGGTACTCCGCCATCATGTCATCTGTTGAACGCTGAGGGCGAGTCTTCACGTTTTCTCTTACCGACGCCAAGAGACCGCGGTTATCGTTCAACCGTGAAAGGAGCGTCAGGAGGTCGTCGCCCGACGGCGATACCAGCCAGCCATCTGACCCATCCTCTATTCGGTCAGAGAATGCCCCCAGCCGAGTGGCAATGGGCGGGATGCCCGCTGCATAGAGCTCACTGAGGGTGTAACTAAACGTCTCTGGCACCGTTGAGAGCAACAGCCCAATGTCGGGTTTGATGCGCTGTAACGTGCTCGGCAAGTCGGGCAGCAAATATCGCTTGATGATGGTTAACCCGGGATATTGAGGCAGCTCGTCGCTCTTGTCGCCGGCGCCGAGTAAGGTGATTCGATAGTTGCTCGAGAGCTCGGGCAGTAACCGCTTTAAGGTCTCTAAACCTTTGTGCTCAGATAGGGTGCCCAATACAACCAGATGGAGCTTTTGATCAGGAGACGCCTGCCATTGATGCGCTGAAAATGCAGACAGGGTCGCCGCTGGCAGACCGTGTGGGATCACAATGATAGGGAAGTCGGCCAGAGGGGGGGCAAGCTGCTGCCATCGGCTTTTGACGGATTGCGTGGGTGCGACCAGCTGAACCCGGCGCTCCTTGATCTTATCCAGAAACCGATCACGTAACGTCAGTAACCAATCACCTTGTTCTGCGCCAAAAAACTCGTGCGCTGGATTTTGCTTAAGGCAGCTTTGCAGTCTAGACGCATCGCAGTGTGTGCAAGGCGTCTTCCAAGTGGCATAGAGCGGGGGGCACCAAGGGTAATAATCATGTAACACTTGAACGATGGGCACGTCGACGTCATAAAGATCAAGCGAGTGTCCGATGAGCGTGGACACCATCACGCACGATAAATCAAAGGCGCTCTGAATCTCTTGCAGAATCTGGCGGTACTCATAGCTACCCAAGCTTGTTGACTGAAAAGGCGTGGTGAGACTCCATTGTTTGATCGGCACCGGATCCTGACCGACATGCAAAGCCAGCGCCTGCGCCGGCGCCTCTCTAATACCCACAGACTTGAGTATCAAATGCACCGACGCGTCGTCGGCAGCGTGGAAGTCACCGATCCAGCGCTCCAGTCCTCCGCCCCAGCTATGACTGATATGAAGCACAGCGCCGGGTCCGCGCTCAAGAATCTTTGGCGGTTGCGTGTTGCGATCGTTGAGCTGACTGAGGGGGTGTCGCAACGCGGTGTAAGGGTGTCTCTCCCGCAAGGCGACGGTAATCGGCTCGGCGAACCCCTCCAAAGCGCGGTCGGTGTATAGGCAGGCAGAATCGTCTACGAAAGCTTCATCAGAGAGTAAAATCGACAGGCCCCGCCGCCGCAGAGCGGCAGAAAGCGCCGCATCGTTTGCGGCCTCGAGGGGCTTCAGTGCTTGCACATTTAACCAAGCACATGACCCCGCGAGCATTGGGAGCTCTACAGGCTTACCAACGGCGTAACGGTTGAGCCACGTGTTCAGTGATTTGGCAGACAGCTGGAATTTTTCCTCAGGCTGCATAAGAGGCCTCGCGGCCTCGTTGAGAACAGTCAGTGGCAACACAGCTGCGGTTTGGGTGTGAAGCAGCGCCCTCAGCCGCAATAAATCAGAAGTGCAATCAGCCTCAGCGGCCACTACTAAAGCGGTCTCACACTGATCTGATAGTGCCCCCAGAATGCTGCACCAATAGCGATCGGGCTGCGTCCTCTCAACAGAGATCCTGAGCTGCTGGCCGAAGTAACCCGTCGCAATGAGGTCTTGAAGCCCCTCGGGAAAAGGGTCACCGTCGGCCAGGCCCACACAAACCAGCACTGCCTCGGCCATGCCTAGCCAGCCCCTCGCGACAGCAGTCTTAGCAAATAAGCCAACCCCAATAGCGCCCAACGTTTTACAAATTGATGATGCTGCTGGCCGCGCTGGCGCATCCACGATGCAAACGATATCAGCGCTTCACGCGTGGGCGTATCATCCGACAGCGTTGCGGTGTCGGTGGTGATTGCATCACCCACGTTGGTCTCGTACCAACCCCGATAGCCACCGCGTGGCGCGCTGCTGAAAGGATCTGGAAACGCTTTACGCAAATCAGCGCGAGTCCGATAGAGCCGGCGTTCGGCCGGTTCTATCGCAACGCCATTCTCATAGTCACCATAGCCATATGGCAGCGCAGCCGCGGCAGATTGGCCCTCTACTTCGCACGCCTCGGTGTACCACTTACGCAGCTCGCTCAAAGTTGGGGAATCCGCGCCGTACTTATTGAGCATCAGTGCCTGATCGCCGCTGTCGAAACCACTAAAGTGATAAAACCCTAGCGGCTCGCCATTGACCTCAACGCCCTCCTGTAGAGATCCCGTTACTCGGCGGGTAGTGATATTCCAGGTCGCGACATTGAAAGCGGGCGAGCGCAGTACTCGGTAATCGTCAAAGAAACAGGGGATCAGGTTCGCCCATTTCTGGTCGGTGAACAAACCGCGGCCAATGTCATCGAGGCAAAAATCGGTTAACCGGTCAGCCCACCACGCGGCAAAGCGCCGCCCCTCGGGCGTATCAGCGATGCCCACAAAGCCCATGTTAAAGACCCCATGTTTAAGACTCGCCATCTCGTTATCCATGATCGCCTCATATTCGATCTCTGGCTCTGTCTGATGGGGTGTCAGTAAAATGGAAACCTCTGAGAGCGCCTGCTCCAGCTCATCGAAGCGGCCAAAAACCACCATATCTGGGTCAAAATAGAACACCCGTGACATGTCGTCTCGCGCAAGCAGCTGGCTCGCCGCCCTGCCTTTCACCGCCGTACACAGCTCTACAACAGTATGTGTGAACGCCCAGGCCCTGGGATCCTCAAGCCCCAGATTGCTCAACGTCATCACCTCATCAAAGGGCTCATTCTGCAAGTCAAAATCAGCGGCCGGCTCGTCGACCAGCATCAATACAAAATGAGTACCGGGCGCGACTCGCTGCACTGACCGCGCCAGTACCCTGGCCTTTGGCAGGTAATTAGCAGCAATACTGGTAAAGACCGCGGTGGACCCCGTCACAGGCGACCCAACCTGCGTAACAGCCAGTTACGCACTCGCACTGGCCAGAATCGATTGAGTTGGCCCAGTTCGTTAGAGATCGCTTGATACTCGGCCGCCATGCTTTCTAGCTGAGTCTGGTACTGACTCTCTGCCGCAGCCGTCTCTTCGCGCTGTGACGACAGCAAGGCTTGATAACGCTCGCCTTCCTCTTTGGCGGACTCGCGAGTGGTGTGCAGCAGACCCTGTAGTGCCACAACCTGCTCGTGTCGCTCCCGATCCAACGCGTGCAGGGAGTCTTTAGTCAAGCGCTCGCGGCGCTGGTATTCCTTAATCACTGTATGGACGTCACTCCGCACCAAATCGACTGCATGACGCGCACCCTCAATGGGATCTGCTTGGATAAACGCTGCAATATCTTTTTCATAATGAGGATATCGCTCCCTTATGACAGTTAGTGCATTGTTCTGATACGCCTCTGCGTCACCACCAAAGCTGGCGCCCCCTGCGTGATAAACAAACAACCCTGCCGCCAGATAGTGCTGCCAACCTGCGGCCGTTGCACGAAGACACCAATCGTTTTCTTCGCCATAACCCCGGCCAAAAGCCTCATGATCAAAAAAACCGACCTGGTACAGCGCGGCACGCCGTAAAAACATACAAAAGCCAACCCCCGTAGGGATTTCGATCGCGAGGCCAGCATTGGTCGCCTCAAAAAAAGCATCCAGCTCGCCAAAACAAAGGCCCTCGGGGAGGTCGTTGTCCTCACAGAAGTGGGGGTATGAGCAGATGGTGGCGTTGTTGGAGAATGGCGTGATGGAGCCGGCCCCGGGGTGCTGTTGAGCGAGCTGGTGAAGACGGCTCAACCAACGTGGCGGGACCTCGGTATCGCTGTTAAGGATGACGACGTCATGCGCTTGTGCCTTTTCGAAGCCCTCATTGACAGAGCGGACAAAGCCAAGGTTTTCTGCATGTTCTATGAGTATAGCTCGCCCTTCTGCAGCTACCTCGCGGCAATAATTACTCAATGCGGGCTCTGGGCTGGCGTCGTTGATCAGGTAAAGATCGCCCATGGCTGGGTCGTTCGCGCGCAGGACTGAATCAAGGCACCTCTGCGTGAGGCCCAGATTCTTGTATACCGGAATTATGATGTCTATGGCATCAGCGTTCATGTTTCGCCCCGGCCCGACCGCGCTCCCTGCTGTTATTGAGGTTTTGACAGGCGATCAAAATAACAGCTATCGCCACAACGTGGGTACTGCCCAACGAATTGTCGGCAGTATCACCAGAAGAGCCGGGTGGCCCCGGATTACGACTGGGCCGGCCAAACACAAACCAAATTGCGGGACAGCTTCAGCTTTCATTGATTGCACGGTGGGCGCTGTATATCAGGGTGCCAGCCCATCAGACGCTCCAAATTAATTTGCTCATCTCTTCAGCAGTTCAGATGGGAGGTCGGGGATCTCCTAACGACCTAGCAGGTCTATCTGCACCTGTTTGTGTTGAGCATCGACAGACTGCAAGAAAAGATCAATCTGCTCTTGGTAAATGACTACGTCGGCCGGCGGATCGAGTAGCGGCGAGGATCGCACCACGTTGGCAAACTCCATCGCGCGTTTTTCTTTTAAAGCGACGATAATCCTTTCCTCCACTGCATCGAAGGGTAGTCGCGACTCGGGCGTTCTCTCCAAAAGCTGAATGACGTGGACACCAAATCGAGAAACCACTGGCTGGGTAATATCGCCTGGCTCGCCTAGTGCAAATGCCGCAGCCTCAAATTCTGGGACCGTTTGCCCTTTTCTCACGTCCTTTAGCAGACCGTCACCGCCTGAGGGGTCTTCGCTGTGCGCTATCACAATCTCCATAAACTGCTCTACGGTGGCGTCAGCAGGTACTAGCTCCGTCGCCATTTGAAGCGCTTCAAGCAAAGAACGCGATTCGGTTTTCAGTAGCAACGCTCTGACCGTGACGGTCTCGCGCTGCACAAACTCTGGGCCGTGTGCAAGGTAGTATGCTCTGGCTTCTGCTGCCCAATCAACTTGGTCTAAGTTGCGCTCAACCTCTGAAGCGATAAGACGCCTCGCTTTCTCTAATGCCACTTGGTA
>Ga0181601_10001547_pt1 | contig 19754 bp, 20 predicted proteins | sample 041ome_8_FD_133020 | JGI IMG/M metagenome (GOLD analysis project Ga0181601, IMG submission 133020) | Coastal salt marsh microbial communities from the Groves Creek Marsh, Skidaway Island, Georgia - 041407BS metaG (megahit assembly) | ecosystem: Environmental > Aquatic > Marine > Intertidal zone...
CGTATATTTTCAAGCGCCCGCGGGCGCGCTGGACCGGACGACCTTTACCGGCATGATTATCGGCGACGACAAGCTGGCGGCGCTGGTCGATGCGTCGATGTTCGTGCTGCCATCCTATAGCGAAAATTTCGGGATCGCGGTTGCCGAAGCCATGGCCTGCGGCCTGCCCGGGATTATCTCGGATGCCGTCAATATCTGGCCGGAGGTCGAATCCGCCGAGGCGGGTCTGGTCGGACCCTGTGATATCGACATAACGGCCCGGAATATAATGCAAATTCTCGACAACCCCGCTCGCGCGTCTGAAATGGGGGCGAACGGTATTCGACTGGTTCGCGACAGATATTCGTGGGACGGCATCGCGCCCACGCTCGAAAAGGCCTATGAAGATGTCCTTGCCGGACGCCATAGTGAGTTGAAACCGTCCCATGACTGAGTCCATGACCGATAAAATCCCCGTCTCCATCATCACCATCTCTTTGAACGAAGAGGCCAATATCGCGCTGTGCCTTGAATCGCTGAAACGGTTTGACGAGGTGTGGCTGGTCGATTCCAACAGCACCGACCGGACCCGGGAGATTGCCGAGGAAATGGGGGCCAAGGTCGTCACGTTCGACTGGAACCGGAAATACCCGAAGAAAAAACAATGGGCGTTCGAGAACCTGCCTTTCGCGAATAAGTGGGTGATGCTGGTCGATGCCGATGAGCAGGTCCCCGACGACCTTGCGCAGGAAATCGCCGATACGCTCAAGCGTGATGGCGATAAGCATGCCGGGTATTTTCTCGGGTTCAATTATTTCTTTGCCGGGCGGATGCTTCGCCATGGCCAGCGCATATACAAGCTGGCGCTGATGCAGCATGCAAAGACCCGCTGGCAGGAATATGACGACCTGGAAGTCACGGTCCTCGGCGATAACGAAATGCACTATCAGCCGCCGGTGGACGGCACCACGGCGGTGCTCGATTACCGGATGGTCCACGAAGACAAAGAATCGCTCTATCACTTCTTCGACCGCCACAATAAATATTCCGACTGGGAATCGATCGTTCAGTACAACGGCAGTTATTTCCGGAACGAAGATGCCCAGCCGTTTCTCCGACGATACCTGAAGCCGCTATTCGCGCGGCTGCCATTCAAGCCGTTCATTGCGTTTTTCTTCTGCTATGTCGTGAAAATGGGTTTTCTCGACGGGCGCGCCGGCTTTGATTTCGCCGTGTCGCGCGGGGTTCATTTCTGGCAGATACAGATGAAGCACCGGGAACTGGTCCGCGACCGCGGGCCGGCGAAGAAATAGGACCGCCGACATGTGCGGCATAGCGGGATTCGTCGGTTCCTGGTCTCCGGCGCTGGCAGCAGCGATGACGGCGGCAATCGCCCATCGCGGGCCGGATGGCGATGGGCTCTGGTCGGATGAGGGTGTGGCGCTGGGCCATCGGCGCCTGTCGATCATTGATCTGTCGGATGCGGCGGCCCAGCCGATGCGCAGTGCGGATGACCGGTATGTCCTGACCTATAACGGCGAAATTTATAATTTCCGCGACCTGCGGCTCGAACTTGAACAGGCCGGTGCGGTGTTCCGCACCGGGTCGGATACCGAGGTCCTACTCGCCCTTTTCGCTCGTGACGGGCTGGAGTGCGTCAAACGCCTGAATGGTATATTCGCTTTCGCCGTCTGGGACCGGCGCGACCGTGTGCTGTCGATCGCCCGCGACCACCTGGGTGTGAAACCGCTCTATTACGCTGTTCTGCCGCAGGGTTTCATATTCGCGTCCGAGCTTAAATCGCTGACGCTCTGCCCCGATCTGCCGCGCGAGATCGATGCCGCGACCGTTGGCGATCACCTTGGATTTCTGTGGACGGCCGGTGAAAACACCATGCTCCGCGCCGTCAAGAAACTCCGGCCCGGCTGCGCGCTCACGGTCACGGCGGATGGTGCTGTCACGCCGTCACGTTACTACCAGACACCGCAATTCGACGATGCGGCTCCGGCGAATCCGAATGACGCCATCGCGCTGCGCGACATGATTGATCGCGTTGTCGCCGATCAGATGGTCGCCGATGTCGAGGTCGGCGCGTTGCTGTCGGGCGGCGTCGATTCCAGCGCCATTGTTGCCGCCATGTGCCGCGCGACCGACCCGTCGAAAATCACCACCTTCTGTGCCGCCGTTACCAAGCCCGATTCAGGCACCGATAATTTTGGCGACGACCAGACCCATGCGCGTACCGTCGCGAAGCACCTCGGTGTGAAGCTGATAGAGGTGACGACCGATGCCGAGCTGATCGCCGCTTTGCCCGATATGATCTGGCAGCTCGACGAACCCACGGCGGATTTTGCCGCGGTACAGACATTGCTGCTGGCCCGTGCCGCACGCGAAAATGGCATCAAGGTATTGCTGTCGGGTGTCGGTGGCGATGACCTGTTCACAGGCTACGGGCGGCATACGGCAGGTCTTATCTGGGCGAAGGCAAACCGGGTGCCGGGTCTGCGCAGTCTCGGCTCGGCGATGCTCGGAATGTTCCCGCCATCCAGCATCCTGGGCCGCCGTCTGAAGCGCATCGGCTCACTGCTGTCGATGCCCGAGGATGAAATGCTCGCCGACGGGATGAGCTATTCGGCCGTCGGTACGGACCGCCGGCGGACGCTTCTGGCCGCGGGGCTGCGTGATGCAATGCCGGCTGACGGTATAGCCGAGGGTTTGCGGACATCGCTTGATCGCACGCGGGGTCATCATCCCGTCGAGCGTTTCCTCGATCTCGAACTCAACGGTTTCATGCCCGACCATAATCTGAACTACACCGACAAGATGGCCATGCAGGCGGGCGTGGAAGTGCGGGTGCCGCTGATTGATCACCGGCTGGTCGCCCATGCAATGCAATTGCCGCTTTCGGCGAAGATCAGCTTGCGCGAAACCAAACGCATCTTGCGGGCCTCCCAGCGCGACCGTCTGCCTGCTGAAATACTGACCCGCCCCAAGCAGGGATTCGGTGTACCGGTGCGCAGCTGGCTGCAGGGACCGGCCAGGGACATGATGGAAGATCTCACATCGACCGCGGCAGTCTCGTCGCGCGGCCTTTTTGATGCCGATGCCGTCACCGCGCTTAAAGACGATTTTTTTGCCCAGCGCGTCGATGCGGCTTTCACCCTGTTCCCGATGATGGCGATGGAGCTATGGTGCCGGTCACTGGATACTGCGGAGACCGCCGGATCATGAGGGCGAGCGTATGAGTTTCAGGCTGACATCCGATCCGTCGGAACGCATCCGGAAGATCGAGAAAATTCTGTTGATGTTGCGCTTCGTATGGCGTTTCCCCCGGGTCAAAGGCGCATGGCCGAAATATGAATATATCAAGCCGTGGCTCGCCGATCTCGCACCTGTGACCGTCGTGGATATCGGCGTTAATCACGGCCAGTTCCTGCATCTAGCGAGCCGCCTGTGGCCCGGTTCGGACATCCTCGGTATCGAGCCCAATGCGGCGCTCGCGGAAAAGGCCAACCGGTACTATGCCGGTAATCCGCGGGTACGGATCGAGTCCTGCGCCGTTGGTGCGGAAAACGGCACGATCGATCTGTTTGTGACGGCGAATGACCAGAACAGCTCTATTCACCAGCCGACCGAGGCGTTTCACGATGACCGTACGGCCGATGGCGTCGTGCGGACAGAGCCTGTACCGCTCCGCCGGCTCGACGGGCTTCTGGACGGAATAGAGGGCCCGATGCTGGTCAAAATCGATGTTCAGGGCGCGGAACTTGAAGTCCTGCAGGGGGCCGGGGAACGGCTCGACGACGTGTCGGCGATCATCATCGAATCGCCGTTCGAGGTATCCTACGATGGGGCCGCCGGGTTCGATGAAATTTACCGGTTCCTCACGGCGCGGGGTTTCGCCTATGAAGGCGCGTTGGGTCAGCTCAACTCGAAACATACCGGCCGCGTCCGGCAGGAAGATTCGATCTATGTGCGGCGATAGTTGGACCTGCCTGACATGGCGGCATAGATTGCGGGAAATTTTGAAAGATGTGGTTGCGTAAATGAAACAGGTCGTCCAGAGCGCGCGTTCAGGCAAGCTGGCGTTGAAAGAAGTCCCCGATGCGAAGGTCCGATCGGGCCACCTGCTGGTGCGCACGCGCGCTTCGCTGATCTCGGCGGGCACGGAACGCATGGTCGTGAACTTTGCCAAGAAGAGCCTGGCGGCCAAGGCCAAGGCGCGGCCCGACCTGGTGCGCAAGGTGCTCGACAAGGCAAAGCGCGACGGCATCGGCGCCACCATGCGCGCCGTCATGGCGCGGCTGGACGAGCCTTTGCCGCTCGGCTATTCGGCGGTCGGTGAGGTGGTCGAGGTCGGTGCCGGTCTCGAAGGAAAATTCAGGGTTGGCCAGCGGGTCGCGATTGCGGGTGCCGGGCTCGCCAATCATTCGGAAATGAACGCGGTGCCGGAAAATCTCTGTGCGCCGGTCCCCGATGACGTGAACGACGAAGAAGCCTGTTTCGGCACGCTGGGCGCGATTGCCATGAACGGTGTGCGACTTGTGGAACCCCAACTTGGCGACGTCGTCGCCGTTATCGGTGCCGGGCTGGTCGGCCAGCTGGCAGCACAGTTTCTCGACCTGGCGGGCTGCCGCGTCGTCGTGCTCGACTACAATGCCGAACGTCTCAAGCTTGCGACCTATGCCGGTGCGGAACTGGTCTGCGACCTGTCACAGGGCGATCCCACGGCGGCGATCATGGACCTGTCCGGCGGGCGCGGCTGCGATGGCGTCGTGATCGCGGCGGCGACGGATTCGAGTGAGCCGTTCGATACGGCAGCGAATATCGCCCGCGACAAGGCGAAAATCAGCCTGGTCGGGATCACCGGGACCGAGTTCGATTACCGGTTGTTCATGAAAAAGGAACTCTCTGTCGTGGTCTCGCGGTCGTATGGGCCCGGGCGTTACGATCCCGATTACGAGAACCGCCACGTCAAATACCCGGTTGGTTTCGTGCGCTGGACCGAGACGCGCAACCTCGAAGAAACCGTCCGACTGATGTCGCGCCGCCGAGATCATCGTTTGCAGGTTGAACAGATGATCACGCATAAAATTCCGTTTGCGGATGCGGAAAAAGCCTATGACATGGTGTCGAACAATACCGAGCCGCATCTCGGCGTGATTCTCGAATACGACAAGGCACCGAAAGAAAAGTCACCGACACTGCGCACACCGGTATCCGTGTCGACGGGGAAACCCGCGTCCGGCAAATGCGTTCTTGGCGTGATCGGCGCGGGAAATTTTGCGCGCACGGTTCTGCTGCCGCGACTGAAGAAGATCGATTCGGTCGACCTTCACACGCTGGTCACCCAGCGCGGGATTTCCGCCGTCCATTCTGCCGACAGTTTCGGGTTTTCCCATGCCGATACCGACGATTCGGCCATTTTCGATAACCCGGAGATCAACGCCGTCCTGATCACGACCCCGCATTCGACCCATGCATCGCTGACGGCTCGCGCATTGGCGGCGGGCAAGAACGTGATGGTCGAAAAACCGCTGGCGCTTGATCGTGAAGAACTGAATACCGTTATCCGCGCTCGATTGCAGTCGGATGCCTTCCTGCAGGTCGGTTTCAACCGGCGTTTTGCGCCGTTGGCGATACAGGCGCGTGACCGGTTGGCGGCGGCGGGTGGCAGCAAATATGTGCTCCTGCGCGTCAATGCAGGCCAGCTGCCGGATGACAGCTGGCAGAATGCGGCGGAAGAAGGCAACGGGCGCATCCTCGGGGAGGTTTGCCATTTTATTGATCTGGCCCGTTTCCTGGTCGGTGACGACATCAAGACCGTTCAGGCTGCCGCGGCGCAGGTGTCTCAGGGGGCGTGCGATGATCTTACCGTGTCGCTGAATTTTGCCGATGGCAGCCTGGCGACAATTGCCTATACCGCCCTCGGCGATACCGCGTATTCAAAGGAGCTTGTAGAAGCGTTTGCTGGTGGAACGGTCATCAATATCAACGATTTCCGGGGACTAACGGTCACCGCCGGCGGCAAGGAATCCAAGATCGGCCGCTCAATGGAGCAGGATAAGGGCCACATGGCGGAGCTCGAGGTTTTCGCCGCCGCTGTCGCCGCCGGTGAGTCTGCGCCCGCCGACGAGGCCGAACTTGTTCAGTCCAGCTTTGCGACCATCGCCGTGCTTGAGTCCCTGCAACAGGGCGGACCGGTCAATCTGTGATGATTGCCCCGGCGAAGGACGCCTGCTGATATGTCCATAGGTCGCCTCTGGCGCACGGTCTGTCACCTGACAGCGGAGCAATGGGTTTTCCGGTTTGTCTGCCGGGGGCAACGCCTGGTGATGCGGCATCATCCCGAATTCAGCCGCCGGCGTATCGACCGCGCCGCCCGTCGCCTGCCGCTGCCCGATCCGTCATCGGATTCCGCGGTCGCAATTGCTGACATTGTCCTGCAGCTGCAGATGGCGGTGCATGGGGACAGTTACGAAGGCGCCCCCGAAGGTAAATTCACCCTGCTGAACCGGGATTACGATTTCGGCGGTGTGGAGCAGGTTTCCTGGCGCGGTGAATTTCATGAAGGCAATAATCCCCTGCGGCGGATGAACCTTGCCTATATGGGCTATGCGGTCCCGTTACTGGCGCGTGGCCGGGCGGCGGACCTTGCCGCAATCTGTGCGCTGGTGAAATCTCTCGACCAGCAGAATGCTTGGTCTGCGCCCGGCGTTTTCAGAGATGTCTGGAATGCCTATACGGCAAGTCACCGGCTGATCAACCTGTTATCGGCGCTGGCGCTCTATCGCCGGGCCGGCGGTCAGCGCGACGCGGCATCCGAGGCAGTATTGCTGGAGCATGCCCGGTTCTGCGCCGCTTTCATTCGCGCCAACCTCGAACGAGACCTCCAGTTCAATCACCTGATGAAGAATTACGTGGCGCTGTCCGCCTATGCCGGGATGTGCGCGGTACCGCCCGCCGCGCTTGGCCTGCTACAGGCCGCCGTGCCGAAATCGATCCGCCAGAATGTGTTGCCCGATGGCGGACAGGCCGAGCGCTGTCCGATGTATCACGTGCTGTCGATGCTGGATGTGCGCGTGCTGGCGGCAAGCGGGCTGTTCCCGGAAACCTGGCAGCCGGCACTGGATGAAACCATGGCGCGGATGGAGGCGGCTCTCCCGGTTATGACCCTGGCGGATGGCGAAGTCGCGCTGATGAATGATTCCTGGATCGGTGAGGCGCCGCGCGCAGACAGCGTGGTCGATACCGGCGATACGCCGCCGGTCACGCGGATTGTCGACACGGGATATGTCCGTCTCGGGCAGGATGGGGATTCGATTGTCTTCGATTGCGGTCCCTGCGGACCCGACGATAACCCCGGTCATGCGCATGCGGATTTCCTGTCTGTCGAGGCGACGGCGGGTGGCAAGCGTTTCCTGGTCGATACCGGTGTGCCGACCTATACAGCCGGCACTGATCGCAATGCGTCCCGGTCTGCTGCAGCCCATAACGGCCCCCGCCTGATTGATGCCGAACCGATTGAATTCTGGAAATCATTCCGCGTCGGTCGTCGTGGGTATGCCGGGGAGCTTGACCTGACGCCCCCGGACGGCGCGCTGATAACGGCGGGCTGGCAGAGCGGCTATGCTCATCTTGGTACGGATGTCCGCCGCGCCGTGTGTCTGTGGCCGGGCAGGGGACTGCTGATTGCCGACCTGTGGCGCGGGGCGGCAATGACTGCCGAGACCAGGCTTCTGATCCCGTCCGAGTGGGCGGTCGCTGCCGGGTCGACTTTCAGCCAGGATGGCACGGACCTGTCGGCACAGGCATTGGCGGGAACTCTTTCCGCCCCCGAGGATGCCGCACATTGGTACAGGTTCGGGGTCGAGCGGAAAGCCCACCGTCTTGTCCTCCAACCTGATCTGGCGAAGGGCGAAGCCCGGGCCGCGGTGTATTTTTCCTGGTCACCTGATGCTGTCATTCCCGACGCCGATGCGCTCGCAGGGCTGTTCGACGGACTCGCCACGGCGATTCCAACGGCGGGTTAATTAGGCTACAACCCGTCCTACAGGAGTATAGAGTATGAAAATTGTTGTTTTCGGGCTGGGCTATGTCGGTGCAACGGCGACCGCTTGCCTATTGCGGGACGGCCATACCGTCATCGGCATCGATGTCAGCACTGACAAGGCGGCCATGATCGAAAGTGGTGTTTCACCGGTTTCAGAACCTGGCCTCGATGAACTTCTCGCTGCCGGGCGCGATGCGGGCGGCGTTAGAGGATTCCGCGCCGCCGCAAAATGCGCTATCCAGTCCGCAGGGAGACTGATCTATGGATCTCGACGCCTATTTCGATACCGAACTTGATGAACACGACACGGTTGTCGCGACGACGCGCGCGCTGAAGGCGGATTTCATCCGTCTCGCGGGTATTTGCGAGGCGGCGGTGAATGCCGGGAACAAGCTCGTGTTTTTCGGCAATGGCGGCAGCGCCGGCGATGCGCAGCATCTCGCGACCGAACTTGTCTGCCGTTACAAGGTGAACCGGCGAGCGCTTCCGGCAATCGCGTTTACGACGGACACTTCGCTGCTGACGGCGGCGGCGAACGATTTCGGTTACGACACGGTCTTCGCCCGCCAGGTCGAGGCCTTGTGCAAACCGGGTGATGTCGCAATCGGCATAACCACCTCGGGGCAGAGCCCGAATGTAACGCTGGCGCTGGAAACCGCGCGCGATATGGGGGTTGTCCCTGCCGCACTGAGTGGAAAAGACGGCGGAAAACTGGTCGGTCTGGCCGATCCTCTGCTGATCGTGCCTTCTGAAACGACGGCGCGGATTCAGGAAATGCACATTATGCTCGGTCAGATGCTGTGCGATATCCTCGAGCGGAAATGCGCCTGATGACGGCGCCGGATCACGCTGCCCTCGCGGCGCGCATTGCCGATCTGCAGACGGCAAAAGTGGTCTGTGTCGGCGATGTCATGCTGGACCGCTTCGTCTATGGCGATGTCAGCCGGGTATCCCCCGAAGCGCCGATCCCGGTGTGCCGCGTGACGAATGAAACCGCAATGCTGGGCGGCGCCGGCAACGTCGTCCGCAATCTGGTGTCTGTCGGGGCGGCCGTCACATTTGTCAGCGTGACCGGTGATGACGATATCGCGCGTGATGTCGATTTGCTGTTGCGCGATCTCGCGGGTGTAACCCCGAACCTGATACGTGAAAAAGACCGGCCGACGACCAGCAAAATCCGCTACGTCGCTGGCGGGCAGCAATTGCTTCGTGCCGACCGCGAAGTCACAACGCCGATTGCCGACGACGTCGCAGACGCCGTTTTCCGGGCCGCGGAGAGTGCCCTCGAAGATGCCGGTGTGCTGATCGTTTCCGATTATGGCAAGGGTACGATAACCGACAGCCTCGTGGCCCGCCTGATCGAGGCGGCAAGCGCCGCCGGCAAGCCGGTGATTGTCGATCCGAAGTCCCGGGATTTTACGCGTTATGCCGGGGCAAGCCTGATCACGCCCAACCTGAAAGAACTCGGCGAAGCGGCAGACGGCGAACTGTCATCCGAGGACGGCATCGTTGATGCTGCCCGCGGCCTGCTGTCACATGCCGGCATCGGGTCAATGCTGGTGACCCGCGGTGCGCAGGGGATGTCGTTGGTGACCGCGGCCGGCGGGGATCATTTCCCGTCGCGCGCGCGTGAAGTGTTCGATGTTTCGGGCGCGGGCGATACGGTCCTCGCCCTGTTGGCGGCGGGTATCGCGGCGGGTGTACCGACGCTTGAAGCGGCGCAGCTTGCCAACGTGGCGGCAGGCGTTGTTGTCGGCAAGACCGGCACGGCGGTGGTGTATGCCGATGATCTGCTCGAAGAACTGAATGATATGGCCGGCCATAGCGGGCCCCAGCCGCCTCTGCGCCTTGATGCGGCGCTCGACCGGATAAGAACGTGGAAAGCCCGGGGCGATAAGGTCGGTTTCACCAATGGTTGCTTCGATCTGCTGCATCCGGGACATGTTTCGCTTCTCGCATCGGCCAGGGCGACCTGTGACCGGCTGGTGGTCGGGTTGAATTCCGATATGTCTGTGAAGCGGCTGAAGGGCGAAAACCGTCCCATGCAGAACGAGGCGGCACGCGCCGCCGTATTGTCGTCGCTGGAGACGGTGGACCTGGTTGTGATCTTCGACGAGGATACGCCGGAAGCGCTGCTCCACGAAGTTCGCCCGGATGTTCTGGTGAAGGGCGCGGATTATACGATCGAGACCGTTGTCGGCGCTGACCTGGTGCAATCCTATGGCGGCAGGGTTGTCCTGGCGGAGATTGTGGACGGGTTCAGCACCACGGCAACGATCGCCAGGATGAACGCTTCCTGAAGGGGAGACCGCCCCATCGTTCTTGAGCACATTTTTTACGGACTGGCCTGGGCGTCATTCGGCCTGCTGCATTCGGTGCTGGCCGCCGATTGCGTGAAGGCGCGCCTTCCCTTGGGTCGTTATTACCGGCTTTCCTATAACGGGTTTGCGCTGCTGCATATCGGCGTTGTCTGGTGGCTTGGCAGGCAATGGCTGGTTGGCGCGCCCCCACTTGGCATTCCTCCGGTCGCAAGTCTGATCGGCGACGGCGTGACCGTTCTGGGGATCGTGGTTATCGCGATTGCCCTGCTGGGGTATGACCGCGGTCGTTTCCTGGGTACTACCCAGATACGATCGCCCGAGGATGACGCGGATGAGGAACTGAAGACGGCCGGCTTGCTCCGCTATGTCCGCCACCCACTTTATAGTGGCGTTTTCCTGGTTCTGTGGGGGCATGCGCAGACGGAATTTTCACTGGCGACTGCCGTGTGGGGCAGTATCTATCTTCTGATCGGGGCGATGTATGAAGAGCGTCGGCTGGCCGATCGATACGGGGAAGCCTATGCAGCGTATCGTGAACGCGTACCCGCTTTTATCCCGTGGCGCGGCCGGGCTCGCCCCGATTAAATTTCCAGACTAGATTTCCAGACTAGATTTCCAGACAGCGGGCGACGCGATAGGTCGAACGTTCCATGCAGACACCATGTTTTTCGGCGGCCTGCTGAAAATAGTTGTCCGCGACCTCCCGTGTTCGCTGCAAATCACGGGCAATCAGCGCGCGCATGCACTGGTAATAGGGGGCAGTCCGCTTGCGGTAACCGGCTTTCCGGCAGTTCAGCGATGCAAGCTTCCGTTTTTGCAGCACCGAATGCGTTCCGCGCATTTCCGCAATGCTATTAGCACTGACGGTAAGGGGTATTTTCGTCGCCTTTGGAACCGTACAGCCAGCCGCCATCAGTCCCAGTAATATGATTGCGCCAACCCGCATCATAACTGTCGCCCTGTTTGTTTCGTTTCGTTTCTTTAATCGTGTTGTTTTTCAACACTTTATAGCGGGACTATGTCAGAAAAATTTCCCGCATACAATTGTAACAACGATGTTTTATCGCGGTCGTTCAGTCGTGATGGCTCAATCGACTGCTGGCGGCAAGGGCGAAGCGGATAAGCTGGCGGCGCTTGCGGTTGGTATTGAGCTTGCGCGTCATGCTTTCGCGCCGAACGGCGGCTGCGTATGGGTCGGCGACGATCAGGCCACAATCATCCGGCATCATGTCCACCGGAAAGCCGGCCGGGACGGCAAAATAGAAACGTTCGGAGAAGGCCAGATATTCTTGCCATTTACGGTCACCGCGATAATCGGCGACCGTGCTTTTGACCTCGACGATTACAAACTCCCCATTGCGGTCGATCGCCATTACATCGACACGCCGGCCATTTGCCAGTTTGAACTCGGTCAAAGTGCCGAATCCCAGGTCCTGAAACAGTTTACACACGCCGCGGGTCAGCAGGCGGGTGGTTTCAGGCACGTCGTATGATTGATCGAATAAATTCATTGAGAACAGAACGTAAACAAAAAAGATGCCCGTTTCCATCACTTAACGCTTTAAAACCACGGCGTTTACGCCCATTTTCAGGGGCAGAGTAAATGAGGGGCGTACGGTATGGATAAGCAGACAGAGAAACCATCGGCCAGTCGCCGAAAAGCGCTGTCGCGTCTTGGACTGGGTGTTGCAGTGGCCTATGTCGCGCCGACAATCCTTCACCTTGATCGCTCCGCGCAGGCGGTTCAACCGTCCTGCAACGGCGCTGCCAGCAAGGGGAACCCCTGGTGCAATACTGGCGGCAAAGGCGGCAAAGGCGGCAAAGGTAAATAATAACCGCCCCGGCCTGCAAATGACTGGCCTCTCCGTCCTGTGCTAAAATGCCTGTGATGGAACGAGCCTGACGATTACCCATGGATGATAATTCAGAACGGTTTGACCGGGCGACGGTGCTTGCCGGTGCGGGCAATGTGACGGCCGCTGCTGCGTTGTATCGCGACATACTGGCCAGCCAGCCTAAACACCTGGCAGCTGCGAAAGCGCTGGCGGATATCGTTGAGGCCGGACAGGTATCCGGCGATGCCGCGGCCGCGCGGAAGGCCGTCATCGATATCGAAACAGAGAGCACGTATAGCGTCGGCAAAACGGCGCAGATACATGGCCGCTTCGATGTCGCGATACGGTGCTATACCAAGATCCTCGACATGGACCCCGATTACGATGATGCAATCTGGGGTCTTGCGGAAGCGCATTACGGCAATCGCGACCTGAAGGAAGCGCTAAAATGGTATCGGGCCTATAGCGGAAAATACCCCGACGATCACGAATCCCGTCACATGGTGGCCGCTCTGGGAGATGGTCCGAAGCCATTACGCGCAAGCGATGATTACGTGCGCGAAACGTTTGACCATTTTGCCGAAGATTTCGACAAGCAACTCCTGGAAGACCTTGAATACCGCGCGCCGAAGCTGCTTCACGCACTGTTCCGCCAGGTGTCCCCGGGGTCGGTCACGAACCTTGAAGTCCTGGATGCGGGTTGCGGTACCGGGCTGTCCGGCATTGATTTCAAGGCGTATGCAGCGTCGCTTGTCGGGGTCGACCTATCCCCTGAAATGCTGAAGCTGGCCAAGGCCCGCAACCTTTATGATGACCTCCATGAAGGGGAGCTTGCTTCATATATGCGGGCCAATCCCGGACGTTTCGATCTGATCGTTGCCGCCGACGTCTTTTGCTATATCGGTGACTTGGCGGAATCGCTCGAGGCCGCATTCGAGACGGTGAAAACCGGGGGGCTGATGGTCTTTTCGGTCGAAGCCCAGTCCAAGAGGGGCTATTCGCTGACCGGTTCAGGGCGATATGCGCATAAACCCGCTTACGTCAGGAAAGCAGCTCAAAATGCTGGATTCAAAGAGATAATCGGCCGCACCGATACCCTCCGGATGGAGTATGGCGAGCCGGTGAAGGGTTATCTGACGGCTTTAACAAAGATTTAGAACAATTTCGCTAGATTGCAGGCGTTCCATAGGTGTGCCGGATTTCGGTGCACTGACCCAGAATGCCGGATCTAGACTATGAAAACTTGCCTCGTTGTGGACGATTCCAAAGTCGTCAGAATGGTTGCCCGCAAGATCCTCGAAGAACTCGGATTTGCAGTGTCGGAGGCTGAAGACGGTCAGGTCGCGCTCGACATGAGTATGCAATCCATGCCCGACGTTGTTTTGCTCGACTGGAATATGCCCGTCATGAGCGGTATCGAATATCTGCGGGCATTGCGCGTCACTGATGAGGGCAAAAAACCGATCGTGGTGTTCTGCACGACCGAGAACGATATGTCCCATATCCAGGAAGGTATCGCTGCCGGCGCCAACGAATACATCATGCAGCCGTTCGACAGCGATATCATCCAGTCGAAATTCGTCCAGACGGGCGTGCTCGAGAGCTAAACCCGCTCCTTTTATAGATCGCTTTGCCCGCCGATATGTCGGCGCGCCTGCATCAGTTTCCTTCGGCGCTCTCCGGAGCGGCAGCCGGATTCCACTGGCCGCGCCGCATGCGCGATACGGTGTAGGAACTGAACAGACCTGCCTTGTTAAACGGTTCGCCTGCGGCGAAGGCATCTGCATCTGCGCGGGAAGGGACGTTTATGACCAGCAGGCTGCCGGTACGGGCATCCGATTCATCGGCCAGGGTTGCGCCGCCCAGGATCAGGATATCCTCGTTCGCCGCCAGATAGGCGAAATGGGTCTCGCGATTTTCGGCGCGAATGCGGTCAGCATCGGGTCCATCAACCCCGTGAATCATGTAAAGCATCGGTTGTATCCCTGTCTTTGATCAAATCTTTAGCGCTGTTCTTTCACATGTCCTCGGACAAGTGAAAGCCCCGCAACGATGAACGCTGCGGGGCTCCGGTAGAATAGACCTTTAGGCGACGAATGTCAGGCGCCGGCAGCGCGCATGATTTTCAGAATTTCCGTCGCGGGCACGCCCTGTTTTTCCCACTGCTGAATAACCTGGGATTCCAGTTTGCTCAGCATACCACCGGCCTTGCGGACTTCGGCATCGGGGAGGCGGATAAGGTTATGTGCTTTCGAACCAGCGAGGAAAGCCATGCCTTTTTCATGCTCCGAATCGTAAATCTTGCCGCCGGTCATCCCCATCTGGGCGCCAGTGGTTTTGTTGATGATATCCTTGTGCGCAGGCGAAAGGCCGTTCCAGGTCTTCTTGTTCATCACAATGAACATCGGTGAAGAACCGAACGGAATGCCCGAGGCGAAGTAGCGCGTCACTTCCTTGATCTTGAAGGAGTGCAGAACCGTCGGCGATACCAGGACACCGTCGACCGTGCCACGTGCCAGTGCATTGTAAAGCTTTGTGATCGGCATCGGGACCGGTACCGCGCCAAGGGCTTCAATCGATTTTGCCGACATCTGCGACGGTGTGCGCAGTTTCAGGCCCTTCAGATCCGCAATGGATTTGATCGGCTTGTTTTTGGTCATAATGATCGGAACGTCAATCGTCCAGATGCCGAGCACGTGTACCTTGTCGTATTCCTTGCGAACGGCTTCCGACTGCGCATAAGCGGCCTGAAGACGTTTGGTGCCGTCCACGGCGTTGCTCATCACGTTGGCAAGCTCCACCAGCGTCGTCGCGCGGAACTGCTTGGATGTATAGCCCTGCAGACCGAAGGAAACGTCGGCCACGCCGTCAATGGCGCGCTTGAACTGCTTTGCCGGGCCTTTGCCCAGTTTACCGGCGACATAGAGTTTTGCCGTCAGGCCTTTGTTCATAACATTTACCGTGTTGACCCACGGGTCGAACAGGTGAGCATTGATCGGATGCTTCGGTCCCGGAAAGGACGCGATTTTAATGTCTGCAGCCGAGGCGGCGAGCGGCACCATAACGGCGATTGCTGCTGCGGTTGCGATGGACGATGTAAGTCGTTTCATTTGAAGTTCCTCCCATCGGCCTTTCCGGCCGATTTTTGCGGTTTAGCAACCGGACCGACTGGCCCGGATCTTGACATCAGTGTGAGTGCCGAATGTTTACGCGTCAACAAATTTGCGGGTATGTGAACCCCCTTCTGATCTGCACTAATCGAACGATTGGATCATCGTATCCGGCAGGAACAGGGCGATTTCGGGGAATGCCAGCAGGATAACCAGGCAGACCGCCATGGCTATCCAGAATGGTATTATCCCCGCAAATATCTCCCTTAGCGGGACATCCTCCGCGATTCCTTTAACGACAAAGACGTTCACGCCGACTGGCGGGCTGATAAGCCCCATTTCGATCACGATCACGATGACAACACCGAACCAGATCGGATCGTAGCCAAGCTCCACGATCAGCGGATGAATGATAGGCAACGTCAGCACCAGCATCGCGAAACCTTCAAGGAACGTGCCGAGGACGATATAGGCGAGCATGATAATCAGCATGATCGCGGTACGCGGCAGGTTCGCATCGAGCAGCAAACTCGCCAGGTCCGACGGGATGTCTGTCAGCGCCATAAACGGATTGAAAATATGCGCACCGATCAGGATGAAGAAGGCGAGACAGGTCGTCCGGATCGTCTGCAGCAGCACGCGTGACGTTGATTTCTGGTTCACCCGCCGCCGGAACAGGGCAAGCAGGAAGGCGAGCATCGCGCCCACCGCGGCGGCCTCGGTCGGGGTGAAAACCCCGCCATAGATGCCGCCGATTGTGATCAGCACGATAAGCAGCATCGGTCCGGCCTGGACCAGTGACTGGCCGCGCTGGGCCATGGTGGATTTTTCGCCGGGCGGGCCCAGTTTCGGGTTGATCTTGGTGACGATCGCAATCGAGATCATGAACAGGACCGTCAGCAAAAGCCCCGGCAGGACACCGGCCAGGAACAGCCGGCCGATCGATTCTTCGACAAGGATGGCGTAGATAATAAACCCGGTACTGGGCGGGATCAGGATGCCCAGCGTGCCGCCGGCGGCAATCGCGCCGGTCGCCAGCCGGTCCGAATATTTGTAGCGTTTCATCTCCGGCAGGGCGACGCGGCCCATGGTAACGGCCGAGGCGACGGACGATCCCGAAAGGGCGGCAAACCCTGCACACGCGGCGATCGTTGCCGATGCAAGCCCGCCACGCCAGTGACCGAACCAGGAATAGGCGGCGCCGTACAGATCGCGGCTCATGCCGGAAATCGACGCAAAGTTACCCATCAGGATAAAGAGCGGAATGACGATAAACTCGTAGTTCGAGGTAATCACCCAGGCTTCGTCGGCCAGGGTGGATAGCGCGGCATCCCAGCTGTTCAGATAGGCAATCCCGAAAAAGCCGACGAGCATCATGACGATGGCGACGGGCATCCGCATGCCAAGAAGGACGAAAAGGACGAGAAGCCCAATGATACCGGTCCAGGTAGGATCCATTATTTCAACTCGCTACTTGGGCTCAGGGGGAGGGTGCATCAGGCTCGCCGCGCCACGCGCGCCAGGCCATCAACAGGAATGTCAGGGTAAAGACGCCAGTGCCGACGATCATGATCCCGATAAACGGGGCATGGGGGATCTCGATCAGCTCGGTCGCTTCGCCGATTTCGATTGCATCTGCGAGCAGGATGATACTGCGCCAGGTCAGGATGCCCAGCAGCCCGGCTGAAAGCAGGCGGACCACCACATCGGTCCAGCGTGTCACATTGGGCTTTTTTAGGCTCGATATCAGGTCGACCGCGATATGCCCGCCGGTCCAACCGCAATAGGCAAAGCCCAGGAAAACCACGGGAACAAGGCTGACAGAGGCGAGATCGGTGCCACCGAGCGGCGGGGCGTTCATGACCCGGCGCATGAAGACTGCATAGCAGACCAGGCACATCAGCCACATAAGCGAGAGCCCGGCGAGAATCGCCATGGCTTTTACCGAGCGGTCGAGTATTTTCTCGCCGCCTTCGAATTCGACGACGTCGTGTTCCGTTTCCAAACGTTCCCCCTGTTCAACCATTCCGCTCTGTCGGCGAATTTGGTAACCGGTAAACAATATCTCGATTGATACTATTGGTGGTCTGGCAGGTCTAGTATTTCTTTATCGTTGCACAATGGTGCAGGATCAGGGTGCAGAAACTCATGGAGAAAACAAAATGCCGCCATTAAACCCCGGAGCGAACCATGGGGCGCGTTTTATCCATCACGACGGCATGACCGTCTATGCAGATCGCCTGCTGCCGGACCCGGCGCGCGGAAAACTGCCGGTCGTCATGATCCATGGCGGTGGCCATAGCGGCGCCTGTTACCTGCTGACGGCCGATAACCGGCCTGGCTGGGCTTACCGGTTTGCCGATGCTGGTTACCCGGTCTGGCTGCCCGACTGGCCGGGCTGCGGGCGGAGCGGCGATGTCCCTTTTGCCGACCTGACGGGGGAACGCGTCTGTGCCGCGCTGGGGGCCGTCATCGCCGAAGCTGCGGCAGCCTCCCCTAACGGCAGGGTCGTTCTCATGACCCATTCGATGTCCGGCGCGCTGGGCTGGAAACTGGTCGAACAGAACCGGTCGCTGATCGAGCGGGTGGTTGCCGTCGCACCCGGCCCGCCCGGCAATATCCAGCCGGAAGCAAACGTCATCGAGGAGACCGATGATGAAGTCGTGGTCGAATCCTTCGGGATGACGCGGCGTCTGTCGCGCGACCGGGTCTATGCGGGCGGTATCGAGTTTGTGCGCCACAAGCTGATCGGCAAATCGACCCGGTTTCCCGAGGACGCACTGGAGATGTATGCCGGCCAGGTCGCCGGCGTCCCGCCACGCCTGCTTATGGAGCGCCAGAATATCGGCGGGAGTCAGTTGAAAATCGAAAACCTGTCGGCTTTCGACGGGCTGAAAGTACTGGTATTTACCGGTGAACTGGACACCGATCATCCGAAAGATATCGATAGCGCCGTTGTCGACTGGCTGATTGATGCCGGTGCGCAGGCCGAATTCTGGTGGCTGCCCGACCGCGGCACCACCGGCAATGGGCATATGCTGATGATGGAAGACAACTCCGACGACCTGGCCGATATGATCATCGGTTGGGTGGGGTGAGGTGTAACGAGCGGTTTCATCCGGCCCGCTGAAATATTACGGAGTGTCTGGATAGGAAAATGGTGCACCCGAGAGGATTCGAACCTCTGACCTCTGCCTTCGGAGGAAAGTAGTCTAATAGAAAGTCTATTAATACCAAAATGTTAAGTACTATAAAATCAATATGTGTATGTTATGTGCATTCCAAAATGTGATTCTAACATGCTGTAATTGCTTGTTTATTAGAAAATTGAATGTTCATTTAACTGCCCACACAGACCCCCTTTATATTCGTTAAATGATACCCTGATGCAATCCCACCAGTTCGTCCAAGGGATGCACTCCTGACCCCTCTATGGTCGTTTAGCAGGGTGTGTAGAGCGGTATATGCGTCAGGCAGAGAAGCATTTGGGTAATGTGTGTAAAGGTAGGTTTCCGTAAAAATAGCGGGGTGTATTTTTCAGAGGGAAGTTTCATCCATACCCCTTCCAGTTTCGGTAGGGGGTCTTCGATATATCCTACTGGATACTATGGGGGTTTGTAGTCTGCGATTTGATTGTGAGTTTTGGTTGGGGGTCAATCCTCCTCGAACGCAAAGTAGTCAGCATACCCTCCCATTTCCCACCTGGTTCCCTGCGGTAATCCCAGTTTCTTGTCTATCCCTGCGAGGTCAGCAAAGGTTCCCGCATCCCCAAGTTTCGCAATCTCCTCATTCACGAGTTTTGCGGTTGCGTCATATCCATCAGTCATATCGGTCTTTCCTATTTTCGGGGTTTGGTGGTGTCTCGTTGGATTACACCCACCCGAGACATTTGATTGAGACAAAATAAGTGTCTCAATAGCATTCATACTTGATATATGAGACATATTCAAGTAAGGTCTAAACCTAAATGAGACACTTTGGGAGTTAGACCGATGAAATATGGATACGCACGGGTCAGTTCGGCAGGGCAGGATTTGACGATACAGGTTGAAGCACTCACCAACGCAGGATGCGAGACAATACGACAGGAGAAGGTTTCGGGCACATCGGTTCAAGGACGAGATGAACTGAATACCCTGTTGGAGTTCCTGCGAGATGGTGACGAACTGGTGGTGACCCGTGTTGATAGGTTGGCGAGGTCCATCCGTGACCTACAAAACATCGTCTATGACCTTGATAAACGAGGTGTGACCCTCTCTGCGACAGAGCAACCCATAGACACCCGAACAAGTGCGGGAAAATGTTTTCTGGATATGTTGGGGGTGTTTGGGGAGTTTGAGACGAACCTTCGCAAAGAACGGCAGATGGAAGGCATCGCAAAGGCGAAGGAAAGGGGTGTCTATAAGGGTCGCAAACCCTCTGTGGATGTGGAGAGGGTCAAGGAACTGCGTGATAG
>Ga0181601_10001558_pt1 | contig 19636 bp, 18 predicted proteins | sample 041ome_8_FD_133020 | JGI IMG/M metagenome (GOLD analysis project Ga0181601, IMG submission 133020) | Coastal salt marsh microbial communities from the Groves Creek Marsh, Skidaway Island, Georgia - 041407BS metaG (megahit assembly) | ecosystem: Environmental > Aquatic > Marine > Intertidal zone...
CGGTGCGCGTCCCGCGCCGTGCATCTTGGCCTGGTTCTGTCACGCCTGAGGATTAAGGCGATAGACAGATAGGTTTAAAAGCGCCGCGATGGTGACCCATAATAAATAGGGTGCAAATGCTGCACCGATCATCCAATCAAGCGATCCAAACACAACGATGCACAATGCCACCGCGCCCCAAAGGGCAGTGATGACATACAAGCCAAGTTTAATCTTTTGCAGGCCAAAAAATACGGGCGTCCACAAAGCGTTAAGGGCGATTTGCAATGACCAGAGGGCCAAGGCAGTTCCGGCATCAGGACGTGCCGCGAGCTTTGCGCCAGCGAAGGACATCAATAGGTAGAGTGTTATCCAAGAAATCGGAAACACCCAATTGGGCGGTGTCCAACGCGGTTTTCGCAAGTTTGCATACCACTCACCGGGCGGGAATAGGCCGCCGGTTGAACCCGCCACAAAACACGCTGCCAAAAATATACCAAAGTCAAACCACATTATCTCTGTTCCTACTTCGGTGTAGTGTATCAAGCACCAATGTTTTTTTGATCATGTTGATGGAGCTGTTCCATAATCGAAATAAATCTATCACTCCAGCCTACGGTCTGATCTTTTTCAATTGCTGCCGCGCGGATCAGAAATTCTGTTTGCGGTAAGGGGTCGGCATATATTGTCGCGGGCGTGGGCAACATCATGCTTGCCACTGCTTTCGTTGCGGAAATGCCTAGTAATCTGATTTTCGTGGCTTTGGTCGTGCGCGCACGGACTGTGACGTTGTCATAATTATTGTCACGTAAACTATCCCCAATCGCCGCATAAATGTGTCGGGCGGCAAACATTGCAGGGCGCACCTGAATAGGTAAACAGGCAATGCCCGCTTCGGCGCGGTGATATAGGCGATCTGCATTTGCTAACAATCGGCGCGTAATGCGTTGTAATTCGGGCCGCGTCTGGCGCATAGTCATCACATCGTCGCGCGTAAGGCCTTCGGTCGCAAGCCAATCATGCGGTATGTACAGCCGACCTTCGCCGGCATCCTCGCCGATGTCGCGGGCAATATTTGTCAATTGCATCGCCACACCCAGATCACAAGCACGGGCCAAAACATCGCTATCACGGGCCCGCATTATGACACACATCATTGCGCCAACCGCCGCCGCGACACGTGCGGCATAAGCAACAAGATCGTCGTATGTATCATATTCCTTTGCCATGGCATCCCAAACGAGCCCCTCGATCAAGGCTTCGGGCAATGCACGCGGCATGTCGAATTCTTCGACCATGCGGGCAAAAGCCCGGTCCATCGGCCGGTTTCTAGGCCGCCCCGCATAGACGTCGTCTAGTCGTGCAACCAAATCTCGAACAGATGCAGATTTGTCTGATTTCAGATCGACTTCGTCGTCGGCCAATCGGCAAAACGCATAGAGCGCCAAACAGGGTTCGCGCACCGCCTGCGGCAACAGTAATGATGCGGCATGAAAGGATAACGATCCGTGGCGGATCGCGTCTTTGCAATAGTCCATATCTGTTTGTGCGGTGGACATTAAGACGCCCCTGTTTTTGCAACCGCTGGCACGAGATGGGATAACACCTCTGACGAGGTAACAACACTTGGGATCCCTGCCCCTGGATGTGTACCTGCCCCAACAAGATAAAGATTGTCGAAATCTTCGCTGATATTATGCGGCCGAAACCAAGCAGATTGAAAAATACGGGGTTCTATCGAAAATCCCGCGCCGTGTGGGCTAAGATATCTGTTTTGAAAGTCTTTTGGCGTCAACACATGCTGTGCCACAATCTTGTCAGAGAACCCAGGGATGGTTTGTTCCAAGACGTCGCGCATTTTATCCAGATAGATTGGTGTTTCTTTAGCCCAATCGACAGGTGTGTTTGTTTTCAGGTTTGGCACCGGTGACAGCACATAAAAACAATCATCCCCCTGCGGCGCAACAGAAGGATCATTTACCGAGGGTCGATGAATATATAACGACATGTCATCCGCCAACGATACTTTATCGAATATATCCTTCAACAATCCGCGATATCGTGGCCCATTAATAATGGTGTGGTGTCCAACATCAGACCACATATCGCGTGTTCCGCGCGTTCCAAAGTACCAGACAAACAACCCCATGGACCAACGCGATTGCTTAAGCCGCGCGCTATTCCAGCGTTTTGTTTTTGCTTTTCGCAATAGCGTGTCATAGGTCCATCCTGGATCGGCATTTGATACGACAAGATCGGCATCAATGTGGCGATTGCCAGCAAGTTTGACACCCGTCACGCGACGGTCCGTGAACGTTATTTCGTCTACGGTTGTCCCTAATGAAATGTTGCCACCTTGCCGTTCGATAAACCGGCCCATTGCATCGGCAAGCTCTTGCACGCCGCCTTGGACGTAGTGAACGCCAAAAGCTTTTTCCAAGTGACTGACCAGAATATACATGGATGTCACATGGCGTGGGTCACCGCCAATGAAGAGGGGGTGGAACGATAAAGCCATGCGAAACCTTGGGTCTTTTACGCGCGATGCCGCATGAGCATAGACAGATCGATCCGCCCGCAAACGCACAAAGCCCGGCAGTTCTTTGATCAGATCCCAAAGACGATGCATCGGCTTGCGGCCCAACCCTTCAAAGCCGAAAAGATAGCGTTTTTCGCAATCTTTCAAGAACTTGTTATAGCCTGCAAGGTCGTTTGGAAACAGGCGTTTGACCTCGGCTAACATGTCTTGTTCGGTGTTGCGGATCTGAAAATGGGATCCATCGGGCCATCTGATTTCATAATACGGATCAACAGGCGTCAGGGTAACATCGTCATGAAATGATCCCCCACAATCGGCCCAAAGTTGTTCGAATACCTTTGGTACGGTCAGGATCGTTGGCCCAAGGTCGAACCGAAAGCCATTTTTAGAAATGGATGACCCACGGCCGCCCAGTCGATCAAGCCGATCAAGAACTTGAACATGATATCCTTTTGCGCCCAATCGCATTGCCGCAGACAAACCGCCCAAACCGGCCCCAATGACAATCGCCTTTGGTCGGTATGGGGGATCCGTCGGGACCCTGAGAGAGCGTTCAGGAAGTGTCATGATATTATTACAGTACATCTGTCTATTTTATTTTACAATAGAACTGTTTTATGGTTGACTAAAAACATGCCAAGCATCCTTTCAAACAAGCGGAGGCATATTATTCAGATCGTCACTCTCAGCCTGTATCGTTTTGATACGCCGCGGCACAAAGCATGGGCTTTTGTGATGATGGGGCTTGCGCGACTCTCGTTGCGCCGAATACCGCATTTGAATTTCTGGAAACTTCTTGGCTCGGGCACAGGTCAAGGGTTTACGCCGGTCCCTAACTGGGGTGTTTATGCAATTCTTTGTGTTTGGGACAGTGCAGAACATGGCCGTCTTGCCATGGACAATAATAGCATATTTTCACGGTATCGCGCGCGCGCCGCGCACACTGCTACGCTGTTTCTTGAAACAGTGTCTAGCCGTGGACAATGGTCTGGGAAAAGTCCGTTTTCCGCGGAAAGCCGCAGCGATCAGGGACCAGTTGCAGTTTTAACGCGGGCCACAGTCCGTTGGCAAAAAATTCGAAAGTTTTGGCAGCAGGCCCCGGCAATCAGCGTACGGATTGGTCAAAATACAGATGTTCTGTTCAAAATCGGCCTTGGTGAAGTGCCATTGCGTCAACAGCTTACTTTTTCAATTTGGCCCAACCTAAAAGAAATGACTGCCTTTGCACATGCAAACGGACCGCACAAATCGGCAATAGACCAAGTTCGCCGTGGGAATTGGTTCAAAGAGGACCTGTATGCCAGGTTCAACATAACAGCGATTGATGGGCATTGGCCCGCTTTCGACAAAGAGATTATTCAGGAACGATCAAATGACTAAAGCCTTTCCTTTTTCCGCAATCGTTGGCCAAGATACGATGAAACTTGCGTTGATCCTGACCGCGATTGATCCAAAAATCGGCGGTGTTTTAGTGTTTGGCGATCGCGGCACGGGGAAATCAACAGCGGTCCGTGCTTTGGCGGATCTTTTGCCCCCCATCAGTGCGATTATTGGATGTCCTGTGAATTCGCCTGATATCAAGTCTGTTCCTGCTTGGGTCGAAACCGCCAAGGGTCGCAAACATACAATCCCTACCCCTGTGGTGGATTTACCTTTAGGGATAAGTGCAGATCGCGTGACCGGTGCATTGAATATCGAACGCGCGTTGGTGGATGGCGTAAAGACCTTTCAACCTGGGCTGTTGGCACGGGCCAATCGTGGGTATCTTTATATTGATGAAGTCAACCTGCTAGAAGATCACATCGTTGATCTGTTGCTAGATGTCGCGCAATCCGGTGAAAATGTTGTCGAACGCGAAGGCCTCTCTATTCGCCATCCGTCGCGGTTTATCCTGATCGGGTCCGGTAACCCAGAAGAAGGTGAATTAAGACCACAACTATTGGACCGTTTTGGTTTATCCGTCGAAGTACGCACCCCTCAGACCATTCTAGATCGTATTGATGTGATTAAAAGACGTGATGCGTTCGACCGCGATCCGGATGGGTTTTTTGGCCAATGGGACGCAGAAAATACCAGGATATGTGCTGATATTCTTGCTGCGCGTAAACGGATGGACAGCATAAAAACATCGGATGCCATATTAGAAATTTGCGCTGAAATATGTGTTGCCTTGGGCAGTGACGGTTTACGCGGTGAATTGACCTTGCTAAAAACGGCCCGCGCGCTGGCGGCCTATGATGGTGATGCTGCTGTCACGATCCAGCATGTTAAGCGCATTGCACCGATGGCGCTTAGCCACAGATTACGTAGGGATCCTTTGGATGATGCTGGATCTGTCGTGCGCGTAGAACGCACATTAGACGCGGTCATGGGCTAAATATGACCGAGATGTCCGATATCGCACATTTGGTGTTTCGTTTGTGTTTTCGGGACCCCAAGGCCTTTGGCGGTGTTTGGATCAAGACATCCGCCGGTCCACATATGGAAACCTTGCGCGATGGATTACGGACGGCGGGCCATAACCTTCAACGTTTGCATCCAAACATTTCGATCCCTGAATTGGTCGGTGGTATTGATCCGATTACAAGTTTGGCCAAAGGACGGCTGTGTTATCAGCTAGGAATGTTGGAACGGCCCGAAATCATCACATGTGTCATGAGCGAACGGATGCCCAAAGACGTCGGCGCGCTTATTGCCGGCGCGATGGATGATCGTGTATTGGCCCCCTTGATCCTTTTTGATGAAAGCACGCGACAGGAACAAGGCCCACCGGATGTTTTGACTAATCGGATCGCATTTTGCCTAGATCTTACAAATGTTCGCAGCGTTGATTTTGCGCCTGACATTCCAAAGGCCGAACAACCCACGCATACATTGCCATGTTTAAGTGATGATCATATCTCTGCTTTAATAACAGCTGCTCTGCAAATGGGTATTTTTGATCTGCGGCCCGTTCTGATGGCACAACGTGCCGCACAACACCTAGCTGCCTTTGACGCATCTCCGTCCATACGTCAGCAGGATTTGGATCGTGCAGCTGCGCTTGTCTTTGGGCATCGCGCACAATATTTTGAAACCCCAGAAGAGCAGCCCAAGCCACCTGCCCAAGACCAATCACAATCGCGAAATGATGATACATCAAGTGCAGTTGACACCCCCCTGCCCCAAGATTTAATGATCGACGCTGTGAAAGCTATGTTGCCGCCAGACGTCTTGGCAAAACTTACTTCAAAAACCGCTGCATTCAGTCCGACCAAAGGTATGGGATTTGGATTGCGTCAAAAATCAAATTTGCGTGGGCGCCCCAAACCCGCGCGGCCTGGACGCCCCCAAGGTCAGCAACGCATTGATTTATTAGCAAGTTTGCGCAGTGCCGCCCCATGGCAAAAATCACGACGTGCCCATCGCGGTAAAAAAGATGGCATCGTGATATACCCAAACGATTTGCATATTCAAAGATTTGACAACCGTTCTGAACGCGTTTTGATCTTTGCTGTCGATGCGTCGGGTTCAGCGGCCATGAACCGCATGGGCGAAGCAAAGGGCGCTGTCGAACTTATGCTTGCACAAGCTTATGCAAAACGTGATTTTGTTGCGTTAATCGGATTTCGTGATATCCGTGCGGATGTACTTTTGCCGCCAACGCGGTCGCTGGTACAAACAAAAAAGAATTTGGCAGGCCTTGCCGCAGGGGGCGGTACGCCATTGGCGTTAGGCATTGATACCGCAGTGCGCCTTGCGACGGCCGCACGATCGGCAGGGAAAGCCCCAAGCATTGCAGTTTTGACGGATGGTAAAGGCAATATTAATTTGAATGGCGATGCCGGCCGACAAAGCGCGATGGAGGATGCATATACTGTCGCCCGCCGCGCGCATAGCCTAAATATCCCAACCCTTTTCATTGATTGTGGGCGCCGCACAAACCCAGATCTTATTAAATTGGCCGATGAAATGACTGGCCAATATATTAGCCTGCCTCGGGCGAATGCCTATGGCCTGTCTGAGATTGTGCAAGCGCATCTGGACCAATGAAACCGCGTCAAATACCATCTTGGTGGCCCAATCGTGGCTATTCAGAGTGGATCCTAACACTGCCGTTTCGTTGGCACGCCCAGCGGGTTGGCACCACAGGACCAAAGATTTTATTATTACATGGAACGGGGGCATCGACACACAGTTGGGCCCTACTAATAAGTGTCTTACAAAACAAAGCACAGCTTTGCGCCATTGATTTACCTGGCCATGGGTTTTCAGATACGCCACCCATCGGCCAAAGCACTTTGGCAAACTGTACCCGCGGCGTGGCTATGTTTTTGAGGAATTTAGGTTTTGCCCCTGATGTGATTGTTGGTCATTCTGCAGGTGCGGCGATTGCCGTTTCATTGGCATCAGATTTTAACCTGAGGCCCAAGGTGATCTGCGTGAACGCCGCCTTTGGTCAGTTTTCAGGCCTTGCCGGTGTTATGTTCCCTTATTTTGCTAAAATTGCCGCTGCCGCGCCGTTTTCGGCACGTCTCTTGGCGCTTGCTGCCCAAGACATGTCGCGTGTAAAACGGTTGTTGGATGGGACCGGTTCTTGTGTGTCGGACGAAAGCTTGCGTGCATACGCGACACTGTTTCAGTCCAAAGACCATGTACAGGGAACATTAAAATTCATGGCAGAATGGGATCTTGGTACATTTCTGGATGGGCTGGGGCAAACCAAATCAGAGATCACATTTTTGACAGGTCAACTCGATAAGACTGTTCCGTCGTATATATCGCACCATTGGGCGAATGTCATTGCTGATGCAGCGATATTTGAAATCCCTGAACTTGGGCATTTAATGCAAGAAGAGGCGCCCAAAACCATCGCTGACCATATTATGGCAGTTGCTTTGGGCGCCTCTTAATTATTTCTTTTATTCAGAGACTGAAACCAAATAGGCCCAGATGTCTTTCGCATCTTCTTCTTTTTTTAATTTAAACGACATCTTTGAACGGGCTTTGCTATCGTCCAGTTTTTCTCTCAAATACTTTGTAGGATCTGCGACGTATGCAACAAATTCTGTTTCGTCCCAAACAAATTCTGTTTCGCCAAGTGCTTTGATACTATCGCCATACTTGAACCCATCTGCGCTTCCTGCGCTACGACCGGGCAAACCGAATAGGTTAGGACCAGTCTTACCGCCTTTAACGATTGTTTCGTCATCGCCTGTGATGATTGAATGGCAAGATTTACATTTATTAAATCCTTTTTCGCCAGCTGCTGGATCACCAGATGCGTGACCCTCTGCCAGAGCTGAGCCTGCTGTCACCGTGAAGAGGATCGAAAAAATAGTACCGAATTTAGTCATTTAATTCTCCAAAATGTATTCATCTTCCCTCTATGACGCAAACCTTAGCACAGATTCGATCACTAAGCTACTGCATGCGCCAAAGCACATTGGCGCCACAAAACTGTGAGAGAATTGATCAAATGATCGATATCGGCGTCAGTATGATAGGGCGATGGGGTAAACCGCAAACGTTCGGTGCCTTTTGGCACTGTGGGGTAATTGATCGGTTGTACGTAAATCCCATAGTCATTCATCAAAATATCGGCCAGTTCACGGCATTTTACAGGATCCTTGATCATAACGGGAATGATGTGCGACGGGTTATCCAAATGTGGAATGCCGGCGCGGTCCAATCCGGCGCGCAATTTAGCCACTTGCTGACGCTGTCTTGCCCGTTCGATTTGTGATGTCTTTAGATGTGCAATCGACGCACGCGCACCTGCGGCAACCGCAGGCGGCAACGCGGTTGTAAAGATAAACCCACTCGCGAATGAGCGAACAAAATCACACAATTCGTGCGATCCGGTTATATAGCCGCCCATGACACCGTATGCTTTACCCAATGTTCCCTCGATCAACGTAATGCGGTCTGCAAGGCCTAGTTCTTCGGACACACCACCACCGCGCGGGCCATACAGCCCGACGGCGTGAACCTCGTCCAGATATGTCATGGCACCATGTTTTTCTGCAACCTCGACAATTTCTTGCATAGGGCAAATATCGCCGTCCATCGAATAGACCGATTCAAACGCAACAATTTTTGGGCGATCTGGTGCGATCGTGGCCAATTTACGATCCAAATCCTCCGGGTCATTATGTTTCCAGATTACTTTGTCGGCGCGGGAATGGCGCACACCTTCGATCATGCTGGCATGGTTCAGCGCGTCAGACAGGATAACAGCATTCGGCAATTTTGATCCCAGCGTGCTAAGCGCTGCCCAGTTTGAAACATAGCCCGAAGTGAACAGCAATGCTGCATCTTTGCCGTGCAAATCGGCCAATTCATTTTCCAAAAGCTTGTGGTGGTGGTTGGTTCCAGAGATGTTGCGTGTCCCGCCCGCGCCACAGCCACAGCTGTCAATCACGTCTTTCATTGCTTGACGGACAACAGGGTGCTGTCCCATCCCAAGATAATCGTTAGAACACCATACGGTCACTTCTTCGGGGGCATTTTTGTCGTGGCTTTTCGCCCGCGGGAAAGCACCGCATTTACGCTCTAATTCGGCAAAGATGCGATAATTTCCATCACTTTTTAGCTGATCAAGTTGATCTGCAAACATTGCATCATAGTCCATGGGAATCCTTTCGCCGGTATTTTTGTTCAATTTGTTCATGTTTTTGTGGGATCATCCATCGCCACAACTGTGCATCAGGGACCGGTAGAACCATCACCCAATGCTCAACCAAAGCCATCGCAGTCATCGATGACAAAAGAGAAAATCCAATAATCTGTTCGGCCAATGTTATTGCATAGATGCGTTCGATCCAGCAGGCCAAAGCAAAGGTCAAAAGTGTTACGGAAATTGGGAAAAACCAATTCATAGAAGAAACGCGGAAATGGCTGGTTAAATGGGCCAGCGCCTTAGGCACAAATTCAACATTTATCCGTGGTACACCAAAAAACAGATTCAATTTGGCAAACACGCGGGCACCATAGAGAATTATGAACGTCCACATACCGAAGCCATTTTCAGCACCCCATCCGATGTAAATGATTACCGACAGCGAAGCCAAAAGTGCGATTTCATGATATGCCAAAGTACCCCAAGCGCGGATAAATCGTTCAATCGGTGTAATGTTGGTCGGGCATTCCGTGACGTTTGGTCCCGTGATAACACCCGTTAAAAAAGCAAACTCTATCCACCCCCATACAGCCAAGGCGGCAAAAAAGCCCAAATAGACTGCGGTCGTGGTCTGCAGGTTTGCTGTGTAATCTATTCCAAACAAGCCGATCCCGAAAATCGGCAAACTCGCCAAACAAACCTTTTGGCGTTGTGCAATCGATAAACGATCACACAAACGCACAGCGATCAAAATCATACCCGTGAAAAACCACCAGCTAAAGATCGCAACAAGGCAGGCTATGACGATTGGGTTAGACATTAATAGGATGGCTCCAACCGTGTATATGACGGCACAGCGTGCTTTTTGGCGGGAATGGTATAAAGCGATAAGAACGCCAATCCTGCACGCAAGCTGGCCCCAAATTGCGCTAACTTTTTACCCTTTTGTTTCGCAATCGCCAAATCAACATTGGCCTTTTGCAAACGCTTTAGGCCCGCGTCCCAGCGTGGGTTGTCGATATCAAGCGTGATTGGGAAAATTTGTTCGCTAAGCTTTGAGGTTTTAATAAACACTTCACGCGCATACCAATCAGGATCAACACCTAGCGCTTTGTGGAATTCAGGGCGTTGGTGATCGCGCACATACATTGTCCCATAGACAGCCGTTAGAAAGAATTTGATCCACCAAACATTTATTCCACGGGTCAGTTTGGGGTCCGTTTTCATCAAAAGCGCAAAGGCTTCGCCATGTGCAAATTCATCATTACACCATTCTTCAAACCATTTGAAAATTGGATGAAACCGATGTTGTGGGTTTTCCTCGAGGTGCCGGAAAATCGTAATATAGCGTGCATAACCAATCTTTTCTGATAGGTATGTCGCGTAATAGATAAATTTCGGACGGAAATAGGTGTATTTCTTTTTCTGTGTCAGAAATCCAAGGTTCACCGCCACGCCCGCCTCGCGCAGTGCGTCGTTGATAAACCCTGCATGACGTGCCTCGTCGCGGGCCATCAATTGAAACAATTGTGTGATATCTTTGTTCGAACCGCGCCGTTTCATTTCCTTGTACAACACACATCCCGAAAATTCTGCGGTACACGAACTAATCAAAAAATCGATGAATTCTTTTTTCAGCTTTGGTTCCATCCCGTCCCAATCGACGGTGTCCCAATCTGCGTTCTTTTTAAAGTGGCCTTTGTTCGGATCGCTGACCATACGATCAATCAAAGGATCCCATTCGTCACGAATTTTGCTGACATCAATGGCATCCAATTCATCAAAATCTGTCGTGTAAAATCGCGGCGTCAACAATGTGTCCTGCATAGCCACCTGGGTGGCTGCATCACTATCAATAGCGTCTTGCAGGGCGATTGCTTCTTCGGCTGTGGTTGCGTCGGCGGAATGCATATTCATGATAACACCTCATCTGAGAACGAAAACTCACAAAGCTCCATTACCTCAAGATCGCCTGTTGCGCGCGTCCATAGGCGTTCTAAACCACTGGCGCGAACGATGATCGCGTTTCGGTCTTCGCTAACGACTTCGCCGAAAGGTGCCATGATCTCTGGACCTTCGACGTGGACCTCATCACCAGGATAAATGACCGCGCCATTGTTAAAGCGGACATGCGCGTGCAGGCTTTCAAATTTATGGCTAATTTCGACTGTGCAAGGCACATATTCCTTGGTTCGTGTAAAAAACCCCATGATTAGTTTCCTTTCATCGCTTTGGCTACGAGATTGGCAAATGCGCGGGAATTGTCCGCGCCAAATCCCATCAGATCCGCTTGCCAACCGGTCTGAGGGTCTAATAGAGAAAGGCGGTTATTTTCCCGCCAAATGACATGGACAGGCGCGTCCATCGTCATTCCTGCGCGTGCGCGTTCACGTTCAATGACACGCGCGACGCCGGAAATAAATCCGCCCTTTTCCCCAGTCATTTCGGCAAGCACTGTGCCGTTTTGATCTAAAACACGGACTGCGCCGCTTTGTTGTCCGTAAATATACAGGGGAACTTCGGCTTTGATCGGTGATGCAGGGGGCGTTGCGACCGCAGGCACATCGAAAACGCGCACCATGGTGACAGAAAATAGTACCACCATGACCAATGAAAACATCGCCCATAAAGCGACTTTTGGGATCGTTTCTTCGTCCTTTTTTATGTAACGAACATCGGCCATTTTTGTCCCCTATTGCGCAGCAACGCCCAGAATTGGCGTGTCTGCATGCGATTTGTTTTGTTCTTCAATGAGGCGGGCTTTGGCAGCTTTGGCCAGAATGTTCGCGACGGCATCCGCATCTGCGATGGCGCGTAAAGTGGGCTGTGGTTTGGCAAAATGCCATGGGCGGGCATGTGGCCATAGAACAAGAAACGAAAACTTTGTACCGCCCTTGGTTTCTAGGGCAATGTTTCCATGTCCATTGCGCCGCTTTGCAAGCGCTGCGTTTTCAATCTGGGTAAAAGGAAGGTTCAATGTTACGGTCAACGCCGCACCCACGCGCATAGCAACGCGACGGTTTGTGATGGTGTAAACCGTCGCGCGCGCTTGGACATAACCGACAATCATAAACAATCCAGCCACAATTGCGCCGATCACCACAAAGGGCAATGACACAGCGATGGCGCGATCTAATGGCAAAAGATCAACCACGGTAAAAAACCGCCATAGCGTTAAGATAACGAAATAGCCGACAACCCACCAAAGGTTCATCGATTGCACCGTCAGGTGCCACCAATCTGGTCGCCCCTGCCACAAGATGACCTCGCCCCGAGGCAGGAATTCAGGGAGCCCCTTAATCGGTTCTACTGCGAAATCATCATGTGACATGGACGGCGCCTTTCCGGGATTACAATTGTGGTTCTAGGCGTGCAGAAGAGGCATAAAGTGTTCCGCCTGCGTAATAAGCGGAAATCTTTTCTTCCTCTAACAAGGTTACTTGATTGCCTGATTTATGTTTTGGGACATCGTTGAAATGTTTGCCAAAAATCGACTTAATCGCCACACGATTAGAATGAATGCGCGCAAGCGTCATTGGGACCAAACGTGTGCCTTCACCAGTTGCTGCATCCAATTCGATTTCCAAATAGCGCACCAATTGCTCAGGTTCGTCCACCCACATGTCGCAGATCCGGCCGACGATTTCGCCGTCCCCTGCCATGACCGGTAAACCACGCGGATCACGTCCAGCGGCCACAAAAAATTTATCGCTCCCTGAGAGTGGGATAATTTTTGGATGACCATGTGCATCTAACTCCGCGACATCGCGACGGGCTGCCCATGCTGCGGGACCAACGCCATCCTTCATTGGATTTCCCGTTGGTTCAAATGGATAGCCATTTGCAACGTTGGTTTGTTGCAAAGCAACCTCACGACGTTCCCCATCATTATTTGGTACTGTCACGTCGCCGCGGCCATGGGGCAACTTAAAGGTTTTTGGATCAGGAACCGGGAACATTCCTTGGTTTGCTGCAACGGTGCCATCGTCATTTTCCAAAGGATAGCCTTCGCGCATGTTTTCCCGCTGAATGTAAAAAATCAGCAGAGCGAAAAAGATCCAGAACAGCCACAGCGCTGCGCTGACCAGATCAAAGTTTCCAAAAAATACTGTTGTCATGTCAGTTTCCTTTCAAAACGCTACCGATCACATTGGAAAATCAGCGAGCTGAATGCCCCCTGACCTTTGATCGGATAAAGATGAAGTGCGTCGCGCCTGCCGCACCAATGGTCTGAGAAGAACGAACGTTATGATCAACGCCGCTATCTCGGTTGTGTAAACAGTTGCATACCCCGTTGCCGGCGTCGTCAGGCGGTCACCAAATGTGCCACCCAATGCAGCGGAATTGATCCAATCCCGCAATGTGCCGCCAAGTGCGATTGCGCATCCAGCCGCTGTCGCCTGTGCGGCACCCCATGCGCCAAGCGCCAAGCCGCGGCCGGCATCATTAATCACAGGCAGATTCATGGCCGTGATTAACGTGGCAACCGCAAACAAGCCTGCGCCTAAGCCAATCAAGGTTGTACCTGTAAAAAACAAAAGCGGTGATGCGGCGGGCGTTGCCAAAATTACCGCTATAAAGGCAATAATCCCAACCAAGACGGCCTTAGACATCAATTGATGTTCGGCTGCGCCTGACCGTAAATGTCGCGCAGCAAAGGCCAAACCGATAAGTGCACCCAAGGACCACGCTGCAGTCAGCCACGTGGTTTTGCCAACGCTTAGGCCCAGAACCTCGCCTCCGTAGGGTTCTAGCAAAACATCTTGCATATTGAACGCAAGCGTCCCAACAAAGACCACAACAATTAAACGGCTTGCCGAAGGTGTCGCCATAAAATCCGCCCATGCGTTTGAAAAAACGGGACGCGGTTGCGCACGTTCGGAGGCGGTCATTGGCATGACATGTTCTTGTTTCCACAGTGCGAATAGGTTCAATAACAATCCCGTAATCGCCGCGCCTTGAACCACGCGAATAAGCGTAAGATTCGAAAAATCACGCAAAAGCCAACCAATCAAAAGGGCAGAAAGGCCCATCCCCGCCAGATACATGACATAAAGCAGCGAAACGACACGCGGACGCGTGATATCATCTGCCCGATCACTGGCTAAGGCCAATCCCGCGGTTTGGGTCATGTGCATGCCAAACCCTGTCATCAAAAACGCAAAAGCCGCCAGGATTTCGCCCGCCCAATCAGGACCCAAGGTTTGATCGCCTGATAAGACAATCAAAGCAAATGGCATGACCGCAAGCCCACCCATTTGGCACAAAGATCCGAACCAGATATATGGAACCCGTTTCCATCCAATCGCAGAGCGGTGTGTATCGGATCTAAATCCTAAAACGGCACGAAATGGCGCGATCAAAACAGGCAAGGCAATCATAATTGCGACAATCATCGCAGGAACGCTAAGTTCGACGATCATTACACGATTCAAGGTGCCCAATAGCATGACAGTGGCCATGCCCACCGATACTTGGAACAACGACAGGCGCAGGATTTGCAATAACGGCAAATCCGTGCTGGCCGCATCCGCAAAAGGCAACATGCGCCGCGGAAGCTGTGTCCAAGTATGGCGTTTGGGGGATGTCATCTATGGCACCCCATTGCATGAGAAATGTAAAATCCCGATGTCACACGCCCCAGATCAGCCAACTGTGCATCATCCCCCAGCGCACGGCGCAACGCGCGATAGGATTGCGGCACCATTGTGGGGGATTTATCACCCTTGGGGGCAAGCTTTCCCGCGTACCACATCGCTGTTAACAACGGTGTTTTGGGGGCAACTGTGAAACTTATTTGACCCTGTGTCCTGCGACTAAGGCCACGCAAGACAGTAGCTAAGTCATCGCATGCATAATAGATCATGCTGTCCATCGCGATTACGTGATCAAACGATCCAAGCGACGGATCACACATATCACCGGCACGAAATTCGATGTGATCGTGTAATTCAACGGGGATGCGTTTGCGTGCGATATCTATCAAGGACGGGCTGATATCAATTGCGACCACATCAGCGCCAAGCAGGGCAAGTTCTTGGGTTAACTGTCCAGGGCCACAGCCTGCGTCCATGATGCGTGCCCCTGTCAAGTCCTGTGGTAACTGGGCCAGCAATTTCATCCGCATTTCATCGCGCCCTGCCCGCACAGTTTGTCGAATGCGCGACACTGGGGCGTCCGACGTTAGGCGTTCCCATGTTTTTGTGGCGGTTTTGTCGAAATACATTTCAACCCGCGACAGTGTTTGTTCGTACCGCATCAATCAAATCCTAAAAGCTCAAAGATTTCGCGATCTTCTAAAGGTGCAGGCGCTAAGGGTTCGGTTCCATTCCACAGTGTTTGCGCAAGGCGGATATATTCCTTTTGCACTGCGGCAACGTCATCATCGAGATCCATTTCAAATAGCGTCTTTTTCTTCAGACGCGACCGACGGATCACGTCAACATCGGGCATATGCGCGATGCGATTAAATCCCACAGTGCGGCAATAACGATCAACTTCGTCGGTATCTTTGGACCGATTGGCGACACAGCCCGCAAGGCGCACCTTGTAATTGTTTGATTTCGCTTGAACTGCCGCGATGATGCGGTTCATTGCATAAATGCTATCAAAGTCATTCGCGGTAACGATCAATGCGCGATCCGCGTGCTGCAAGGGGGCCGCAAAGCCGCCGCAGACCACATCACCCAAAACATCGAAAATCACCACATCGGTATCGTCCAACAGGTGATGTTGTTTCAACAATTTCACGGTTTGACCAACAACATAACCACCGCAACCGGTCCCCGCAGGGGGGCCGCCAGCCTCGACACATTTAACGCCATTGAATCCTTCAAAGACAAAATCTTCGGCGCGCAGCTCTTCGGCGTGAAAATCCACCTCTTTCAAGATATCGATCACAGTTGGAACCAACGATCCTGTCAGGGTGAATGTGCTGTCATGTTTTGGATCACATCCAATTTGCAGGACACGTTTGCCAAGTTTTGAAAACGCTGCAGACAGATTTGAACTGGTCGTTGATTTTCCAATCCCACCCTTGCCATAGACCGAGAACACCTTGGCGCCCTCAATTTTCATGTCGGGGTCTTGATGCACTTGCACTGACCCTTCGCCGTCTTGGCCATTTAGGCGTGGTACGGTGGTATCTAATGGGCTCATGGCTGATGCCTTTCGGTAAAAGGGTTATAGTATGTCATTGTGCTGCGATCCCTTCCATTCGGTCTTCAAGCGCGTCAGCCGCATTTTGCAACGCCGCGATCGTGTCGGGATCAGGGGTCCAATAGGCGCGATCCGTCGCCTCAAGCAGGCGGTTCGCCATGCGCGAACTGGCGGTCGGGTTCAACGACGCCAAACGTTCGCGCATGGCTTCATCTAGGACAAAGGTTTCGGTGATGCGTTGATATACCCAAGGGTCGACCTGTCCGGTGGTGGCAGACCAGCCCAAGGTATTTGTCACATGCGCCTCAAGCTGGCGCACGCCCTCGGCGCCATGTTCTAAAAGCGCTTCGTAGAATTTTGGGTTCAAAGACCGTGACCGTGTTTCCAGCGCGACTTGGTCCGCAAGGGTGCGCACCTTGCCTGTGCCTTTGGTATGGTCCGAGATATAAACAGGGATGTCTTGGCCACTGCGCGCGCGTTTCACCGCGCGTGATATCCCGCCCAAAGTGTCGAAATAATGGTCCACCGTCGTGACACCCAATTCAACACTTTCTAGGTTTTGATAGGCCAGTTCAACCTTGGACAACACGTTTTTCAAAAGCTTTTGGTTCTGGGTTGGTTTGCCGTTGCGACCATAGGCAAAGCTTTTGCGCGCCTCATAGGCATCGGCCAATTCGTCCTCTTGATCAAAGGCGGAACTATCGACCAGCTGATTGACGTTTGAGCCATATGCGCCTTCGGCGTTGGAAAAAATCCGCAGTGCGGCGGTTTCCAAATCATCCCCCGTCTCGGCCATATGGGCCAAGGTATTGGCCTTGACGAAATTCATCTCGGGATCTTCATCTGCAGCCGCGGCTTTATAGGTCGCTTCGGCCAACATGCGGGTTTGCAAGGGCAAAAGGTCGCGGAAAATCCCAGACAGCGTCATGATCACGTCAATCCGCGGACGGCCTAATTCGGTCAAAGGGATCAAATCGGCACCCGACAAACGGCCAAAGCTGTCAAAGCGCGGACGCGCCCCAATCAACGCCAGCGCTTGGGCAATCTGTGCGCCGTCTGATTTAATATTGTCAGACCCCCACAAAACCAAGGCAACCGTGCGGGGCAGTGACGCATGTTTTTCCAACAGCATATTTGCCTGATCTGCACCTTGACGACAGGCAAACGCCGTCGGCATTCTGAATGGATCAAACGCATGAATGTTGCGCCCTGTTGGCAATATATCACGCGATCTGACAATATCACCGCCTGCGACTGGGGGCGTAAATCCTGCGTCAAGCGCATGTAGGATCGCGGGAATTTCGGTGTTCTGCCCCAAGGCATCGGACATTGCCGCACGCGCATCGTCGGACAAATCCCCAACCGCGGTCAGATAGGCCTGCCGTTGTTGATCGCTGATCCCCCGTCCCACAATGTGCAGCCCTTCGGGAACCAATGCCTCTTCGGTTTCTAATAATTTAAGCCAAAGCGCGGCGGTATCCGTTTCCGCAAAATCGACAGCCTCGGCCTGATCTTTTATCAACGCCTCTAATTCTGTGCGGTTTGGGTCGTCTTGCGCCATCTCGCGCCATCTGGTCAGGCTGTCCTTAAGGTCAAGCAAACCTTTGTACAGACCCGCCGACGAAACGGGTGGCGTCAGATGTGTGATTGTCACCGCATTGCTGCGCCGCTTGGCAAGGCTTGCCTCGGACGGATTGTTACACGCATATAGGTAAATATTGGGCAAATCGCCAATCAACCGATCAGGCCAATCTGCACCACTGACACCGGCCTGCTTTCCGGGCATGAATTCCAACGCGCCATGCATGCCAAAATGCAGCACAGCATCGGCACAGAAGTCACGTTTCAGCCATTGATAGAACGTCGAAAACGCATGAGTGGGTGCAAAGCCCTTTTCGAATAGCAACCGCATGGGGTCACCTTCGTATCCAAAGGTGGGCTGCACACCGACAAAGATGTTGCCAAACTGTTGACCCAGCACAAAGACAGAACTGCCATCGGATTGCACGCGGCCCGGGGCGGGGCCCCACTGTGTCTCAATCTCGTCGAGCCATGGCGTATTACGCAATATCCAATCGGCATTTACCCGCGCGGCAACATTTGCGTCTTGGCCCAAGGTCTTTGAATTGCCGCCCAAGACCGCATCACGCAACGCTTCAACCGTTTCGGGAACATCCAAAGTATATCCAGCGTCGCGCATAGCGCCCATTGTGTTATGCAGCGACCCAAACACATCCAAATAGGCGGCCGTCCCTGCCGCGCCAGCATTCGGTGGAAAGCCGAACAAAACGATACCAACCCGACGATTTGCACGCTCTGATAGGCGCAGCGCCACCAATTTTTCCGTTCGTGCGACCAGTGCATCAATGCGTTCAAAACATGGTGCCATCGCTCTGGCGTCCTTGGCTTTGCACGCATGAGCACACCCGCGACAGCCACCTTCCTCACCATGTCGGCCGGCAAAAACCGTCGGTGTTGTTGCGCCGTCTAATTCAGGCAGGGCGATCAGCATCGTGGTTTCAATGGGACCCAAGCCACCCGCCGAAGCCGCCCATTGTGACAAGGTCTGAAACTCTAACGGATGGGCCGCAACATATGGAATGTCCAACGTTTTCAGCACCTCAACCGCGGCATCCGTGTTGTTATACGCAGGCCCACCCACCAATGAAAAACCAGAGAGCGAAACCATAGCGTCAATAGTGGCAACACCGTTTTGTTGGAAATATTCATCAATCGCGGGGCGCCCATCCAATCCACCGGCAAATGCAGGTACAACTTGGATATTTTGTGCTTCAAACCCACGGATCACAGCGTCGTAATGTGCGGTATCACCGCTCAACACATACGACCGCATTAATAACAATCCGACCCGTCCCTTTGGCTTTGTAATCTTTGGCAGTGACGCAAAATCCAAGGCCATGCGCCCTGGAATGTCCGGATGATACAAACCGACATCGGGATATTCACGCGGCAAAGCAACGGCACGACCAGCCCAACCTGAAACGCGCGAATATCGCGATAGCAAGAAGCGCAACATCGCTTCGATATTCTCGTCGCTTCCACCCAGCCAATATTGCATGACCAAAAACCAAGCGCGCAGATCTTGGGCCTTGCCTGGAATATACTTCAAGATCTTGGGCAAACGGCGCAACATGCGCATTTTCTTTTCGCCGGTTTCGGTCGATGGCTTGGACGACCCGCGCAGCTTTTTCAAAAGTGCCATGGTCCCGCTTTCGGGTGCGGCCATATCTAGCGATCCCATGCGGGTTTGTTTCACCAACGCGGCGTCACAGATCATGCCAACCATCGCATCACAATGATCACGCCGCGCCATTAGAATTGGTAAAAGCGGGCGCACA
>Ga0181601_10001561_pt1 | contig 19629 bp, 19 predicted proteins | sample 041ome_8_FD_133020 | JGI IMG/M metagenome (GOLD analysis project Ga0181601, IMG submission 133020) | Coastal salt marsh microbial communities from the Groves Creek Marsh, Skidaway Island, Georgia - 041407BS metaG (megahit assembly) | ecosystem: Environmental > Aquatic > Marine > Intertidal zone...
CGCGATTTCCTGCTCCATCATTTCCGCCCGCTCCCTGCGCGACGGATAGCGACCGGCGCGCAAGAGCCCGCTGCTGAGGCGCTTGCCTTCGTCTGACAGCCAGAATTGCGGTGCGATGGCCGGGTCATATCCGGAATTGGCGAGAAGGTGCACCGATAGCAGGTCTGCTTCCACTTCTACCTGCCGCGCGAGCCTGCGGTTGCGACCGAACTCACCCAGCAGACCGCCTTCCACGCCCGCCTCTTCGAGACGTCGGCGATGTTCGAGCACTGAATGCGCCAGCTCGTGCGCAAAGACCACCGCAAGCTGTTGATCAGCGGCCATGGCGGCAAGGCCATAGGAAACCTGGATCACCCGACTGTCAGACCGGGCAGAGCGATCGTTCTCCGAGAGGATTTCGACCAGCGCGTAGCATCCTTCCGGCGCCTCGATTGCTGTCTGGTGCAAAGCCCCCGAGCGCCGAAAGACGACAGAAACAGGTGCCGAGGGGTCTTGCGCGGCAAACTGGTCAAACACCCGGTCACGTGTCGGCACCTGGTCGATCAGCTCGACGGGGCCGACGGGCGCGCCGGCGACAACGGTCAGGGCATCGTTTTCCTGCATCCCAGCGCGGTCTGCTGCAGACCCGGCAAGAACCGACAGGACCGCTACGCCGCCTTGCGCAAACCAGCCCTCGACTGGTTGCTGATACTGGTCTTCGCTATGCAGGATCATGCCGGTCAAAGGCATCGTGCGCCTGCACAGTGGCGCGTTTGCTGCAAGCATCCGCTCTGCCACGGACGCCAGACGCATATCCTGAGCGCGCAGGGCGGCATAGGCCTCGTCCTGTTCGTTGGCAGACACCACTACAGGCAAGGCCAGCAATAATGTTGCGAAAATGATAAGCCAGCGGTTCACGGCTGCGGTTGTGGCCTTTGTATGGTCAGGCTTCAAGATTGCTCAACCTATCGCGGGTAGGAGCGGGCGGTGAAAGATCGGGACTGTGTAAGGCGAGCGCTTTCATGCGGCTGAATATGCTGTAGGAGAAAGCCTGTCGTCAGTCACGGCGAACCATGCAGAGGAAACAATGCGATACCTGGTAACTGGAGCTGCGGGCTTTATCGGTGCTGCTGTCTCGGAAGCTCTTCTGGCGCGCGGTGATACCGTCCTCGGCATCGACAATCTCAATGATTATTACCCGGTTTCGCTGAAGGAAGCTCGGCGTGATCGTGTGGCGGGCCGGTTCCCGCAGGGGTTTTCCTTCAAGCGCGTAGATTTCGCTGACCATGTTGCCCTTGGCCAAGCACTGGAAGGCGAGGCGTTCGACCGCATCATCCACCTCGGCGCGCAACCCGGCGTGCGCTATTCGCTGGAGAATCCGCGCGCCTATATCGAGGCGAATGTTTCGGGCCACCTGAATATGCTCGAACTGGCGCGCGAGCGGCAGGTTGAACACATGGTCTACGCCAGTTCCAGCTCGGTATATGGTGGAGCGGAGAAGGTGCCTTTTGCGGTCGATGACCGCGTCGATCACCCGCTTTCGCTCTACGCGGCGACCAAGAAATCCGATGAATTGATGAGCGAGACTTACGCCCATCTCTATCGTATCCCGCTCACCGGATTGCGTTTCTTCACGGTCTACGGTCCATGGGGGAGGCCGGACATGATGGTGTGGATATTCACCTCGAAAATCCTGGCCGGCGAACCGATCCCGGTGTTCAACGGGGGCGAGGTCTGGCGCGATTTCACCTATATCGACGACATCGTTGCAGGTGTGCTGGCGTCTGTCGATCATGCGCCTGCGGATGATGGATCAGTCAAAGCTGGCGGTTCCACCAAGCCTCACGCGGTTTACAACATCGGGAACCACGCCTGCGAGAAGCTGATTGACGTAATCGAGGTGCTGGAACAGGCCTGCGGCAGGAAAGCGGTGCGCGACATGCTGCCCATGCAGCCGGGCGATGTGCCGCGCACCTTCGCCAACATCGACGCGATCCGGAAAGACCTTGGCTATGAGCCGACCACCTCGGTCGACGTCGGCATCCCGCGTTTTGTGGACTGGTATGGGGAATATACCGGCGTCTGATCAGTCCTGCCGGAAAATCTCCGGCGTGATCTGCTCGATCGAGGTCAGCCCCAGCATGGCCATGACACGCGCGGTTTCTGCCTGCAGCAGTTCCAGTGCGCGGGTGACACCTGCTTCACCGCCTGCACCGAGACCGTAAAGCGTGGCGCGGCCTATCAGCACGGCATCAGCGCCGAGCGCCAAGGCCTTCATCACATCGCTGCCACGCCTGACGCCGCTGTCAAACAGCACGCTCATCCTGTCGCCCACCGCGGCTGCGATGGCGGGAAGGGCGTCAATTGAAGCAATGGAGCCATCGAGCGAGCGGGCACCGTGGTTGGAGACAACGACCGCATCCGCGCCCATTTCCGCGGCCCGCAAGGCATCAGCCGGATGGAGCACTCCCTTCAGGACAAAGTTGCCTTTCCATCGGTCCCGCAGCAGCTTCATGCCGTCCCAGTCGAGATCATCCTGCTTGAAAAGCGCCCCGGGCTTTGCACCGCGCGCCACCGAATGCTTCAGGTTCTTTGGCAGGTTCGCTTGTGCCGGAATACCGCCATCAAGCATGTAGCGCCCGATTACGCCTGTCAGCCAGCGCGGATGGAGCAACATGTCAGCCAGATTGGTCCGGTTGAGGCCGAACGGCATCCCGAAACCGTTGTGATAAAGATATTCGCGATTGGGGGTGACTGGCAGGTCCAGCGTCACGAACAGGGTATCGCAGCCAAGCTCCTGCGCGCGGTCTACCACCGCATAGGACAGTTCGCGGTTCTGCCACAGATAGAGCTGGAACCACTGGCGGCCGCCAGCCGGCACGATGTCCTCCACATCCATCGTGCTGGCACTGGAGATGGTGAAGGGCACGTCTGCCTTCGCCGCAGCCTTGGCAAGGTGGATATCGCCCTTGTGCCAGACGATGCCCGCAGCGCCTGTCGGGCCAACGGCAATCGGCATGGATGCGGGCTTGCCCAAGATGGTGCAACGGGTGTCAACGGCATCCACCCTGCGCAGCACGCGCGGAACGAAGGTGTGCGCTTCCAGGGCATCGCGATTGCGCGCCATGCCGTGCTCGTCCTCCACGCCGCGCTCGAGATATTCCCACACGCCCAGCGGAAGGCGCCTGCGGGCCTTGCGGCGCAGGTCCTCGATGTTCCAGCAGCCCAGCGTTTGCATCATGGCGATCGTCAGCCGCGACCGAGGAAAGGAAGCTTGTTCTGGACCATCAACGCTTCGTAGAAATTCAGGTGGTCCGGCATGTCGCACATGTGGATGATGATCCCGGCGGCTTCTTCCGGAGTCGCCGCAAAGTTCTCCGGCAGCTTGACGGAACCGGGCATGATCTCGGTTGCCACGATCCCGGGATGGAAGATGGATACGGCGATCTGGTTGTCGCGGCCATCCAGCGCCAGTGCATGGGTCAGTCCCTGCAGGCCGAACTTGCTCGCGGTGTAAGAAGGGCACTCGTTACGCGGCACCTTGGCGGAGATAGAGCCCACGTTCACGATGCGGCCCCGGCCCGCTTTGACGAAGACCGGCCAGGCGTGCTTGGAACACAGGAAAGCGCTGGTGAGGTTGGTGGTAATCACCTTGTTCCAGTGTTCCAGCGAAGTTTCGTGCACCGGTGTGTTTTCGGCGATGCCGGCGTTGTTGATCAGCACATCCACCGTGCCGAAACGGGCAACGGCCTCGGCAAACAGGTTTGCCACGGCGGCCTCATCGGTCACGTCGGTTGCCACGGCGAGCGCTTGGCCGCCCATGCTCTCGATCTTCTCGACCAGCGCGGTCAGGCGCTCGGCACGGCGTGCAGCGAGCACGACCTTTGCGTCTTTCTCAACGAATCCAATAGCGCAAGCCTCACCAATGCCGGAGCTGGCACCGGTGACTACGGCAACACGACCTTCAAGATTGCTCACGAATATCTCCCCTTGGTCTCTCTCGTGCAAACGGCATTAGCGGCGCACCGGCGGGAGCGAAAGTCGAGATTTGGCAATAAGGAGGGAGGGGAATGGTGGACGCACTAGGGCTCGAACCTAGGACCCGCTGATTAAGAGTCAGCTGCTCTACCAACTGAGCTATGCGTCCATTCCGGTCATTCCGAAAGTCCCGCGATGCGCGCTGCGAATCAACGGGAGGCGCTCATATAGCTGAAGATTTCGCGGTGAAAAGGGGGCAGTGAGAATTAACTGGAAAGTGGCCCGGATTGGCGGGTCCAGCGGTCCACCATCAACAGTCCGCCGATGCAGATCATGTTGGTCATCATCGATGATCCGCCATGGCTCATGAAGGGCAGGGGGATGCCCACGACCGGAGCCAGCCCCATCACCATCATAAGGTTTACAGCGACATAGAAGAACATCGTCGCGGTAAGTCCCCCAGCAAGCAGGCGGCTGAAACGGTCCGGCGCGGCGCGCGCCACGTTGAGCCCCCAGCGCAGGATGATGCCAAACACCAGCAGCACGAATATCCCGCCGATGAGGCCCCATTCCTCTGCCATCGTGGCGAAGACGAAATCGGTATGCGGTTCGGGCAGGTAATCGAGATGGCTCTGCGATCCTTCACCGAATCCCTTGCCCGGAATACCCCCCGAACCGATCGCGATCTTCGATTGGATGATGTGATAGCCGGAGCCTTGCGGATCGCTCTCGGGATCAAGGAACGTATCCACGCGGTGGCGCTGGTAATCCTGTATCCCGAAAAAATAGGCGAGCGGGGCGACCACCATGGCCGCCACGCCCCCGCTGATGAACCAGCGGATCGGCGGGCCGGCGAGGAAAATCACCACCGCGCCACCAAAGGCAATGGCCAGTGTGGTGCCCAGGTCCGGTTGCAGCAGGACAAGCGCCATGGGGAAAGCCATGATCAAGGCGGGCGGCACAAGCGCGCGCCAGGTGGCGATCAGGCCAACTGGCAGCGTGTGGAAATAGCTCGCCAGCACGAGCACCACCGTGGGCTTCATGAGTTCGGATGGCTGGAGGCGGACTGGTCCGACTTCGAGCCAGCGCTGGCTGCCGCCCTTGACCTGGCCAAGGATATCGACCCCCAGCAGCAACAGCAGCACCACGACGTAACCCGGATAGACAAGCGGGAAGACCCAGTCTCGCGGAAGCCGCCACATGACCAGCGCCATAATGGCGAAGACGCCGAAGCGCACGAGATGCGAACTGGCATAGGGCGACATGCTGCCGCCGGCCGCCGAATAGAGCACTGCCGCGCCGAACAGCACCAGCGCGCAAAGTGGTAACAGCATCGCCCAAGGAATTTCCGCCAACGGGGCGGGAAGGGTGATAGCGCGTTTCATACCGGTTCACCGCCATTTTGCGCACTGCCGATCTGGTTATCTCTGACGGCGTCCTGATGGGCGTCAGCCTCGGCCCGCGCTTCCGCGTCCACCTGCCGAGCCAGCGTTACGGGGTCGGGCGGCGGAGGCAGATCGATACCCGCAGCTTCGGCGAACCGCGCATAGTCAGCATCAAGCCGCTGTTGGGCCGTGCCACCCCATTGCTTTTCGAGAGCATGGAGAGCTTCTAGCCCCTTCTGCGGGTCGAACATGAATGTCATCACATCGCGAGCGACCGGATAGGCAGAACCGGAACCACCGCCATGTTCGATCACCACCGCACCGGCATAGCGCGGATTGTCGAAAGGAGCGAAAAACACGAACAAACCGTGATCCCGATATTTCCATGGTCCCGTACGGCCGTTGGAAACGCTCAGGCTGACGACCTGCGCGGTACCGGTCTTGCCTGCCATCTGCACCCCGTCGATCGGCAGCCGCGCGCGGCGCGCGGTGCCGGGTCCGTTCACCACATCGTTCATGGCGTTGCGCACATATTCGATATGTTCAGGCGCAAAGCCCATGTTCTCGACCACCGGTGCCTGTTCGTCCAGGATCAGTCGCGGCATCAGCCTGTTGCCGGTCGCCAGCCGGGCTGACATCACTGCCAGCTGCAGCGGATTGGTAAGGTAATAACCCTGGCCGATACTGGCGTTGACGGTGTCATACTCGCCCCAGTCCTGGCCGAACTTTTCCTTCTTCCAGGTCGGGTTGGGCACGGTGCCATAGAACTGGCTGATCACCGGCAGTGGGAATTGCTGACCTAAACCCATTCGCTCGGCGAAGTTTGCCACCTTGTCGAAACCGACGCGGCGGACGAAGTCATAGAAATAGCTGTCGCAGCTCTGGTGAATGGCACGCGCCATGTCGACCACGCCGTGGTTGCTGTGGCAGCGGAAGAACCTGTTGCCCACGCGCCGCCCGCCACCGCAGATGATTGTCTCGTCGGGCCTGATCCCTTCCTGCAGAAACTCCATGCAGTGCATGGGTTTGACGGTGGACCCGGGTGGATAAAGGCCCTTCAGCACCTTGTTGCGCAGCGGCACGCGGTCATTCTCCGCCAGCATCTGGTATTCGATGCGGCCGATCCCGTCCGAAAAGCTGTTGGGATCGAAACTGGGCATGGAAGCCATGCACAAAAGATCACCGGTCAGGCAATCCATGATGACGACGGAGCCGGATTCCAGCCCAAGCCGGCGCGCGGCGTAATCCTGCAACGGACCGTCGATCGTCAGGCGAACGGCATCGCCCTGCACATCCTCGCGGGTTTCAAGATCACGCACGATTTTGCCGGAAGCTGTCACTTCCACGCGCCGCGCGCCAGCCTCGCCCCGCAGGCGCTGTTCGAACTGCTGTTCAAGCCCATCCTTGCCGAGTTTGAAACCGGGCGTAACGAGGAGCGGGATCGGCTCCTGCTCGTATTCCTCGCGGCTTGCCGCGCCGACGTAACCCAGAAGATGGCCAACCGAAGGGCCTGTTGGATAGTAGCGGGAGTAGCCGCGTTGGGGCACCACGCCGGGCAATTCGGGCAGGCGAACACTGACAGCTGCGAACTTCTCGTACCGCAGGCCGCTGGCGACAGGCACGGCGCTGAAACCTGCTGCATCACCCAGCTTGTCTGCCAGATCCTGACGCTGGGCAGGCTCGAAATCCAGCAGGTCACCCAGCAGATTTACGGTGCGCTCCACGTCTTCCGCCCGTTCGGGAATGATAACGACGCGGAAGTCCGCGCGATTGGAAGCGAGGGGTGAACCGTTGCGATCGAGAATCCATCCCCTGCGTGGCGGAATCAGGGTGAGGTTCACCCGGTTGCTTTCCGCCTCCATCAGGTATTTCTCGTTTTCGGCCACAGCGATGTAGCCCATACGAGCCGCCAGCAGCAGGCCAATGCCACCCTGCACGGCGCCCAGCACGAAGGTGCGCCGCTCGAATGTCTGCTGTAACTGGTTGCTCGAAACCGGCTTGTTCATGACCTACCCGATGTGCCGGACGCGCATGAGGCGAATGCGATCCAGCAAGGCTGCTATGCTTGCGATAATGGGAAACAGCAGGATCGAGAGCAAGGCCTGTGGAGCAATTACCGCGAAATGCAGCATGGTCAGCTTGGCCCCGGACAGCACCGCAGCCACGCCAAGGTAGCACAGGAACACCAGGGAGGCACTAAGCCAGTTCTGCCAGAAATTGCGCCACGGAAAGCGGATCTCGAGCAGGTCCAGCACGATCAGCGCCGCGGAAAACAGCAATATGCCGCTGCCGAAGGGCTGGCCGGAAAAAAGGTCATCGAACAGGCCAAGCGGAAAACCAGCCCAGAGCGGTATCAGGCCCGGGCGCAGCAGGCGCCAGGCTACCAGAATGATCAGTCCCATTGGTGGCACGATGGGGCCGGCCGCTATGATGGGAAGCATCGGCGTCAGCGAACCGAGCAGGATGGTGACCCAGGGGATGCCATGAACAAGGACCGGGGAATGGTCGCGATTGATTTTCTGGCCGTAGGGGTCGCTTCTGGCTCTCGGATTGAGCTGTTCCATCAATCCGCCACTTCGTTCTCGACGGTCTCCTCGATATCCTCGAGTACCTCGCCTTGCCAGATCGGCTCGACAATCACCACGTCTGTCCCCGCAGGATTGCTGAGCAATTGCGCAATGCCGCCGTCTGCCGTGGTCTGCGTAATCATTGCCACAGCTACGCCGGGACGGAACAAGCCACCTGCACCGGAGGTCACGAAGATGTCGCCTTCTTCCAGTGGGTTGATGCCAAGGTTGATCAGGCGAATGCGCAGCGAACCGTCCGCACGGCCTTCGGCAAAGGCGACCACGTCATCGGTAGCGCGGCGCACCGGCACCATGCTTTCGCTGTCCGTCAGCAGCAGGACCCGTGAGCTGTTCGATCCGGCTTCCAGCACGCGCCCGACAAGGCCCATGGGAGAGGTGACGGGCATGCCGTTGGTCACGCCATCATTGGTGCCGGCAGACAGATAGGCGAGGCGCCGGGTGCTTGATGACGTGGAGCCGATCAGGCGAGCCACGGTCACCGGTTCCGTTTCGCCCAAAGTGAGGTTGAGCACTCCCTTCAGCCGCTCGTTTTCCTGCCGCAGCGCTTCGGCTTCCACCAGGCGCACACGCGCAATCGCGATCTCGCGTTCGAGCTCGGCATTCTTGCTGCCGGCATCGTAATAGCCCGCGATCGCCTCGAAGAAGCTGCGGCCCTGCGTGCGCCCCACCGCTCCCGCTTGTCCGGCGGGGGCAGCAAGGTCAGTCGCCATGGATCGCAACCCCTGGAATGTCTGGGGACTGACAAGCGAGATCACCAGCAGGATTGCACCAATCAGCGCGCCAGTGCCCGCCACAACGTATCCGGCGAACAGCCCAAGCTGCGCCCGCTTGTTGGACCCGGATCGATGTGCAGCCGGCGGTGCCATAACCGCCTTACCCCCTTTTATTGCTCTCCAGTATCATCATGAGGTCATCAGCACGCCGCGATAGATGGGATCTTCCATGGCCCGGCCGGTGCCCATGGCAACGCAGGTCAGCGGATCTTCCGCCACGCTCACGGGCAGGCCGGTTTCTTCTTTCAGGTGCTCGTCCAGACCGTGGATCAGAGCGCCGCCACCAGTCAGCACGATCCCCTGGTCAACGATATCGGCGGCCAGTTCGGGCGCGGTGTTTTCCAGCGCGATGCGCACGCCTTCCACGATGGCGCCAATCGGTTCGGACAGGGCTTCGGCGATATGCGCCTGGTTGATGGCGATTTCCTTGGGAACGCCGTTCACAAGGTCGCGGCCCTTGATGGTGATCTGTTCGCCGATGCCGTCTTCCGGAACCACGGCAGTACCATAATCCTGCTTGATCCGCTCTGCAGTGGCATCGCCGATCAGCAAATTGTGGTGTCGGCGCACATAGGAGACGATGGCTTCGTCCATCTTGTCACCGCCAGTACGCACCGATGTGGTGTAGGCGAGGCCGCGCAGCGACAGCACGGCCACTTCGGTGGTGCCGCCGCCGATATCGACGACCATGGAACCCACAGGCTCGGTCACCGGCATGTCCGCACCGATTGCCGCAGCCATGGGCTCGAGGATCAGGAATACTTCGGATGCACCGGCATTGCTTGCCGCGTCGCGAATGGCGCGCTTTTCGACCGAGGTTGCGCCCGAGGGGACGCAGATGGTGATTTCAGGAAAGCGCAGCAGCGTGCGCTTGCCGTGCACCTTGCGGATAAATTCCTTGATCATCTCTTCAGCCACGTCGAGATCGGCGATGACGCCGTCACGCAGTGGGCGGATCGCTTCGATGTTGTCAGGCGTCTTGCCCATCATCATCTTTGCGTCTTCGCCAACAGCCTTCACACGCTTGATGCCGTTGATCGTCTCGATGGCGACCACGGAAGGTTCGTTCAGCACGATCCCGCGATCCTGCACATATACCAGCGTATTGGCCGTCCCGAGGTCGATGGCCATGTTTTGCGAACCGAACTTGAACATTCTCGAAAAGAAGTAACCCATTGAAATATCCGTGTGTTACCGCGCTTTTGGGCGGGCATTTCCCTGCCGGGCGCAGCGGTTTTTACTGAGAATGGTGCTGTTTAGCGCGGAGAAGCGTGAAAGGCCAAAAAATTGTGCGGATTATCGCCGGATTTTTGCACCGCCTGCCTCGAAATTCGGGTGCTTCGTCGTTACCCTTCAAAAATGCCGCAAATTCGCCGCCTACCCGAGACGCTGATCAACCGCATTGCCGCCGGTGAAGTGGTCGAGCGTCCGGCCTCAGCATTGAAGGAATTGCTGGAAAACGCGATTGATGCCAGCGCCAGCCAGATCGCGGTTTTCATCCTTGATGGCGGGCTGTCGCGGATCGAGGTGACGGATGACGGCTGCGGTATGTCTCCGGACGAGATCGAACTTGCGCTGGAGCGGCACGCCACCTCCAAACTGCCCGACGAAGCGATCGAGCAGGTCGCCACTCTCGGCTTTCGCGGCGAGGCATTGCCCAGCATCGCCAGCGTCGCGCGCCTCTCCATCGAGAGCCGTCCGCGCGGCAGTGAAGAGGGCTGGCGGCGGGTTGTCGATCATGGTGTCGTGGTCGAGGAAGGCCCTGCCGCGCTTCCGCCGGGAACGCGTGTGAGGATGGAGAGCCTGTTCGCCCGTATCCCCGCGCGCCGCAAGTTCATGCGTACATCGCGCAGCGAATATGCTGCATGCCTTGATGTTGTGCGCCGCCTTGCCATGGCACGGCCCGATATCGGCTTCACCTTCACCCATGGCGACAGGCGCATTCTGCAACTTCAGAAGGGGCAAGAAGTTGCCGAACGCGTTGCCCAGATCGTGGCGCGGGAACTGGCGGACAATGGCGTTTCGCTCGATCTTGAGCGCGGACCAATGCGTCTGACAGGGGTCGCGGGCCTGCCGACCTACAACCGCGGTGTCGCCGATCACCAATACCTCTTCGTCAACGGCCGTCCGGTAAAGGACCGGCTTCTGACAGGAGCCGTGCGTGGTGCCTATGCCGACATGTTGGCGCGTGACCGCCATGCCGTGCTGGCACTGTTCCTCGAATTGCCGCCCGAGGATGTTGACGTGAATGTCCATCCGGCCAAGACGGAGGTTCGCTTCCGCGATTCATCCGGCGTGCGCGGGTTCATCGTATCGGGTTTGCGACAGGCGCTTTCCACCGGTGACAAGCGCAGCGCGCAGTCGCCCGATCCTGCAGCCATGGGGCGCTGGCAGGTGGAACTGGAAACGCCTGCGCCTGCCTTGCGCTCGATCTTCGAAGGGCGGGATTGGTCTGCACCCCAAACACGCGTGGCATCCCCGGCAAGCGCGTGGCGTGGTGCCGAAGCAGACGTGATGGCCATGCCGCAGGGCAGAGCCGAAATGGCCGAGGAAGTGAGCGCAGAGGCGCAGGACTATCCGCTTGGGATTGCGCGCGGGCAGGTCAACAACACCTATATCGTTGCCGAGGCAGCGGACGGGCTGGTGATCGTGGACCAGCACGCCGCGCATGAACGGATCGTGCTCGAACGCCTTCGCGCTGCCGGAGCGGGAGACAAGGTGGCTGCCAGCCAGGCTCTGCTGATGCCAGACGTGGTCGAGCTGGACGAAGCCGATTGTGACAGGCTGGAGGAGAAGGTCGAACATTTCGCCCGGCTAGGCCTCGAGATCGAACGTTTCGGACCCGGTGCCATGCTGGTGCGTGCGCTTCCAGGCTCGCTCAAGCGCGCCGATCCGCAATCTCTACTGCAGGATCTGGCTGACGACCTTGCCAAGCATGGGGACAGCCTGTTGCTGGGCGAAAAGATCGAACACGTGCTGGCGACGATGGCCTGTCACGGTTCGGTCAGGGCAGGGCGCGCGCTCAATGTGGCGGAAATGAATGCACTGCTAAGGGAAATGGAAGCGACACCGCGTTCAGGCCAATGTAACCACGGTCGCCCGACGTGGGTGAAGTTGTCGATGGACGATGTCGAGAAACTGTTCGGGAGGCATTGATGCGGTTTGCTGTCTGCGCGCTGGCATTGGCGTGCTGTGCTTGCAGTGAAACACTGACACAGGATGAGCAGGAGCAGCGCGACCGCGAAGCGGTGGCGCTGGTGGAACAGGCCAATGCGGTCGAGCCCTTGGTGTGCTAAGTTGTGCCCGAGACGATCCTCTATCCCGATATCGAACGGCACGACATCTACGGTGCATCCTGTGCATATGCGCCCGGAACCAGTCTGGGCGCCCGCGTGATCGCACGACAGGCAGATGCCTTCATGAAGATCGATGGCGAGATAGTTCGGTTCGCTGCCGATCCCGGTGCGCGGGAGCTGCCATATGGTACTCGTTCGCTATACAATGGCCGCGAATACTCACTGCGGCTTGAGATTGCAGGCGACGGAATGCAGTCGGGCGAAGAGGTGATGGAGTATGAAGGCACCATCAACCTTCGCGACCAGTATGACCGCGTGATCTACAGCGGTACCGGCACCGCGCAATGCGGCGTGTAACGATCAGCGCAAGCGCTTGACGTAAAGCTGTTTGTCGTCGCGCCGTTCCATAAGGAAGTGATCGCTCGCCGCGCGCATCAGGTCGGACAAGCGCTTGAAGCCATAGTTGCGCACATCGAAGCTGGAGCGGTTGCCCGCGATCTGGCCAACTTCATGCAGCCGCGCAAATCCCTCGTCATCGCGACTGGAGGCTTTCCATGCAGAACCGAGAAGATCGATCAGTTCCTTGTCGAGAACGCTGTCGCTGTCGCCATCACCGCTCTTGTTGCTGCGATCATCGGACTGCGCCGTCTTGATCAGGCGTTCCACGTCGATGAAGCGGGTGCAGGCCGTCTTGAAGGCTTCGGGGGCCTTCTCCATCCCGAAGCCATAAACGATCAGGCCATCCTGCCGCAGGCGGGTGACGAGCGGAGTGAAATCGCTGTCGCTGCTCATGATTCCGAAACCGTCGACCTTGCCGTCATACAGCAGGTCAATGGCGTCGATGGTCATCGCCATGTCAGTGGCGTTCTTGCCCTTGGTCAGGTCAAACTGCTGCATTGGCTGCAGGCCGAAGCGGTGTGTGATCTTGTTCCAGTTGGAAAGCGCCGGCTTGGCCCAGTTGCCATAGGCGCGGCGGATATTCACCTGCCCCAGCTCGGCCAGCACAGTCAGCACCGGGTCTATCCCGGATGGGCTGGCGTTATCTGCATCGATCAGCAGGGCGATATTCTTGAGAGTTGCTTATGGCATGGCTGTTTACATGGCCAGTGCCGCGCCCTTGCGCAAGCTCTCAGGCTGCGGAAAACTCGCCTGTTTCCTCGTCCAGCAGATACAACACACCATCGGAAATGGCGAAATAGGCTCCGCGCAGTTTCAGTTGACCGCGCCCTTCCTTGGCCTGCACGCAAGGGAATGTGCGCAGGTTCTTGAGGCTCACTTTCACGCCTGCCAGTTCCATTGCCCGCTCCGCTGGGCGACCTTCGGTGCCAAGATCAGCGGCAACCTGGTCACGCGCCTCGTCAAGCAAAGAGATCCAGTCTGCCACGAAGCCACCCTGGCCGGGCTCGTTGCCATGCAGGTTCTTGGTGAGCGCTGCCTGGCAACCACCGCACATGCCGTGACCCATTACGAGCACTTCCTTGACCTTGAGGAACTGCACTGCAAATTCCAGAGCGGCAGAGACGCCATGCAGGCCAGGGCTGGTTTCAAACGGGGGAACCAGCGCCGCGACATTGCGCACCACGAATATCTCGCCCGGATTGACGTCGAAGATTTGCGACGGGTCAACGCGGCTGTCCGAACAGGCGATTACCATCACTCGCGGTTGCTGGCCTTCCTTCAGGGTGGACCAGCGTTCGCGCTCTGGCGCCCAGCCATGTTCGCGGAACCGGTGATAGCCTTGGATCAGGTCGGACATTACGGGAGATTCGTCGCTCATGACCATCCATTTGCCCTGTGCCATTGCCAGTGGCAAGCCACGCTACTAAGTGGGCCACCATGAACGACCTCTCCAACGCTCCGCGCAAGCGCAAGCCGGACTGGATCCGGGTAAAGGCTCCCGTCAGCAAGGGATATGAAGAGACGCGCAAACTGATGCGCGACCTCAAGCTGAATACCGTGTGCGAGGAAGCCGCTTGCCCGAATATTGGCGAATGCTGGACGAAGAAGCACGCCACGGTGATGATCCTGGGCGATGTTTGCACCCGCGCCTGCGCATTCTGCAATGTGAAGACCGGCATGCCCCGCATCGTCGATCCGCTGGAGCCGGAAAACACGGCCGCCGCCGCTGCGCAGATGGGGCTGGAACATATCGTCATCACCAGCGTGGACCGCGATGATCTGCCCGATGGCGGGGCAGGGCAGTTCGTGAAGGTGATCAAGGCGCTGCGCCGTGAAACCCCGGACACGACGATTGAGATCCTGACGCCTGACTTTCGCGGCAAGATGCGCGAAGCGGTGGAGATTATCTGCGAGGCCGGGCCTGATGTGTACAACCACAACCTCGAAACCGTGCCGCGTCTCTATCCCACGATCCGGCCGGGCGCGCGCTATTACACCTCGCTGCGCTTGCTGGAGGAAGTGAAGAGCCACGATCCGCTGATTTTCACCAAGTCCGGCATCATGCTGGGGCTGGGCGAGCAACGCCTGGAAGTGCACCAGGTGATGGATGACATGCGCAGCGCCGATGTCGATTTCATCACCATGGGCCAGTACCTGCAACCGACGCCGAAGCACGCCGAAGTAGTCGATTTCGTGACCCCGCAGGTTTTCAGCGCTTATGGCGCTGTGGCGCGGGCCAAGGGCTTCCTGCAAGTCGCCTCCACGCCGTTGACGCGCTCCAGCTATCACGCCGGTGACGATTTTGCGCAGATGAAGGCTGCTCGCGAGGAAAAGCTGCGCAAGCAGGCAGAACGACAGAAGACGAACTGACCAATGCCCGCCATCCGTGAAACCCGCCACCTGCCCTATACGGCAGTGCAGATGTTCGAGCTTGTGGCTGATGTCGGCAAATATCCCGAGTTCCTGCCGTGGGTCGTGGCAACGCGGGTGCGCCACAAGACGGACAAGGGCATGGAAGCGGACATGCTGGTCGGCTTCAAGGCGATCCGCGAGAAGTTCACCAGCCATGTTGAACTGGATGCGCCGAAGAGCGTGCGTGTGCACTATGTTGACGGGCCGCTGCGCGATCTCGACAATTTGTGGACGTTCGAGCCTGCTGATGATGGCGGTTGCGAGCTGTTCTTCAGCGTGGACTTCACATTCAAGAACATGATGTTCGAGACGCTTGCCGGCCAGTATATCGACCGCGCGTTCCGCAAGATGGTGGCCGCTTTCGAAGAGCGGGCCGAACAGCTTTACGGCAGCAGCAGTTCCAGCGCACAAAGCGTGGCCTGAAGCCGCACGCCGGCGCGGGTTTCCTCGGCAAACAGGCGGTTTTCCGCTTCGGGCGATTCCTCGCCTTTGACCAGACGCGCAAACACCACCGTGCCCACCGGCTTTTCTTCGCTGCCGCCATCCGGCCCGGCAACACCGCTTATCGCCACAGCAACATCGGCATCACACCGATCGAGTGTGCCTTGCGCCATGGCATAGACGCAGGCGACAGAGACGGCGCCAAAGGCTTCGATGATATCGTTGGAAACGCCGAGGCAATCCATTTTCGCCTGGTTGGAATAGGTCACACAGGACCTGTCGAGCACGGCGGAACTGCCGGGGATCTCCGTAATGGCAGCAGCAACGAGGCCACCCGTGCAGCTTTCCGCCACGGCGATCCTGCGACCGGCGGCGGTGTTTTCCTCAACCACGCGGCGGGCGAGGGCGGTAACTTCGGGTGGCAGCATGCTGTCCATTACCTTGATGAAACCCCTGTTCCGGCAGCTTGTTCCCCATCCCTGCCCTTTTGCGATTCCGCATAGGCGAGGCCAATCAGCGCGGCGAGGTTTTCGGGCGGAAGCGGATCAAGCAATTCCATGGCACGGTTGATCTGCGAACAGTGCTTTTCCTCGACGCGCGAAGTGACCATGCCAGCGACCATTTCGTCGAGAAATGGTTGCAGTACTTCGGGCGGCATGCCGGCCAGCACCTCGCCCATCGCGGGGTTGTCGCGTGAGGCAGAGCGCGCGATCATCTGCGCGGCACCCGGCCATGCATCACGTGATGCGGCAGTGAAGCGGGCGTGCAGCTCGTCGCCGGATGCGTAGATGTATGCGTTCTCGTCGAGCGATGTGCGGCATTTGGTCTGGATGCTGCGGAACGCGCCGGGAAGGGCCACGCGCACGAAGGCGGCAACCTCCTCCTCGCTCATTTCCGGCATTTGCTGCGCGGCCACTGGCTGGGTGATTAGCGCCGATGCAAGAAGGGCAGGGGTGAGCAGTTTCCTCAACATATCCGCGATATCCTTCAATTCGAGACTAGTGTGGCCACAGCCTGTGCGGCAATGCCTTCGCCGCGGCCGGCAAACCCGAGTCTCTCGGTTGTTGTGGCCTTCACGTTGACACAGTCGGGCTGAACGCCAAGCAGCTGCGCCAGCCTGTCACGCATGGCCTCGCGATGCGGGCCGATCTTCGGTGCCTCGCAAATGATCGCAAGATCGACGTTCCCGATTGCATAACCCTTCGCTGCCGCCAGTGACACCGCATGTTCGACAAAGCGGGAGGAAGGCGCACCACGCCATTGCGGATCGCTGGGCGGGAAATGCTGGCCGATATCGCCTTCGCCGCAGGCACCGAGCAAGGCATCGACCACCGCGTGGAGCGCCACATCGGCATCGCTATGACCGGCAAGGCCCTTGTCGTGATCGAGCTTGATCCCGCACAGCCACAATTCTTCGCCTGCCGCGAGGCGATGCACGTCGAATCCGGTACCGGTGCGAACCATGCGCGTTTCTTGCACGAAATCTCCTGCGAATGTCAGCTTCTGCAGCCGCTCGTCCCCTTCGATGAGGGCCACGTCCATACCGGCGGCGCGGGCAACCTGCGCATCGTCGCCAGCGTCCTTCGGGCCATTCCACGCGTGATGGGCCGCAAGGATCTCTGTAAAGCGGAAGGCTTGTGGTGTCTGCACCCGGCGAAGGGCATCGCGATCGGCCTTGTCGGCCATCACATTGCCATCAACCACAACCATGGAATCGACCACCGGCAGCACCGGGATCGCGCCGGTATTTACGGAGCAGGCGCCTACCAGCCTTGCGATCACCTCGGGTGGGCAATCAGGGCGGGCTGCGTCATGGATCAGGACAATTTCCGGATCGAAAGCCGACAACTGACTAAGGCCATTCGCCACCGATACCTGTCGCGTGTCACCGCCCGTAACCAGAATGAAGGAATCGAGCCCGCTCAGGACATCCAACACCACATTCTCGCTGTTGTTCGGAATAACCACGCAGACAAGCTCCACGCCGCATGAAAGCAGCTTTTCAACTGCGTGGCGGAGCACAGGTTTGCCGCGCCACATGGCGAATTGCTTGGGCAGGGGCTGGCCAGCGCGCAGGCCCTTGCCGGCGGCCACGACCACGGCAGCGAGTGTGATTGGCGCATCTGTTGGCGTTGGCGACATATGCATCGGGCGCTAGCGGCTTGCGGCCACCCTCGCAATCCACTATTCGCTGCCCAATTATTAGGCACAGCAACATGACAAGCCCCGTTCCCACTCCACCGGCCTTGACGCCGATAGAGATCGGTCCCGTGCGGATCGATTGCCCTGTCGTGCTTGCGCCTATGACCGGCGTGACAGACAAGCCGTTCCGCGCACTTGTCCGTCGCTATGGCTCCGGCCTCAACGTTACCGAGATGATCGCCAGCGAAGCGGCCATGCGCGAAACGCGCCAATCCGTGCAGAAGGCCGAGTGGGCACCGATCGAGGATCCCGTGTCGATGCAGCTGGTCGGCTGCGATCCTGTATCCATGGCGGAAGCGGCCAAGCTGCAGGAAGGCAATGGCGCTGCCATTATCGACATCAACTTCGGCTGTCCGGTGCGCAAGGTGGTGGGGCAATATGCCGGCTCTGCCCTGATGCGCGAGGTTCCGCTAGCGGTAAAGCTGATGGAGGCAACGGTGAAGGCCGTGGACGTGCCGGTTACGGTGAAGATGCGCATGGGCTGGGACCACGCCAGCCTCAACGCGCCCGAACTGGCGAAGATGGCGGAAGACCTTGGCGTGAAGATGATCACCGTCCACGGCCGCACCCGCAACCAGATGTACAAGGGCAACGCCGACTGGGCCTTCATCCGCAAGGTGAAGGAAGCGGTGTCCATCCCCGTGATCGTGAATGGCGATATCTGCTCCATCGACGATGCCGCCAAGGCGCTTGAACAATCGGGTGCGGACGGTTTGATGATCGGACGCGGCGCCTATGGCAAGCCGTGGCTGCTGGGTCAGGTCATGCACTGGTGGAAAACCGGCGAGAAGCTGGAAAGCCCCGGTTTTTCAGAGCAATACGAAACACTTGTCGAACACTACAAGGAAATGCTCGAGCATTATGGCGAGAATGTCGGCACCAAGATCGCCCGCAAGCATCTTGGCTGGTACACCAAGGGCCTGCACGGCTCGGCTGACTTCCGCAACAAGGTGAACTTCATTGACGATCCGAAAGTGGTTCTCGATGAACTGGAGCGGTTCTACGAGCCATTCGTAAGGCGCAAGGCCGCGTGAGCCAGCAGGTCGAAGGCGTTCCGGGTGCTGCCGAGCAGATCGCCGGGCTTACCTTCGCCATGCTAATGGTGACACCCGATCTTGCAGTCAAATCCGTAAACCCTGCCGCAGAAAACCTGCTGGGCCGCAGTGCCCGGCGATTGGTGGGCCAGGATATCGTCGATGTGCTCGATTTCGGCGAACCCGAAATCGCCAAGCGCATTCGCCGCGGTGAAGAGCAGTTGATTGCTCGGGGCCTTCCCCTTAAATCTGGCGACAAGACCGTCAGCGTAAACCTGACCATTTCTCCGCTGCAGACCCACCCGGGATGGCGCGTGGTCACGCTATCCGATGCAGGGCAGGGTGAACGCTTAGGTGACGAAGAACGCCGCGCCAATCTGCGCGGCCCTGCCGTTTTGGCCCACGAAATCAAGAACCCGCTCGCTGCGATCAAGGGAGCTGCGCAGCTTGTGGCTCGCAAGCTGGAAGAGAAGGATCGCCACCTTACCAGCCTGATTGCCGACGAGGTGGATCGCATTGCCTCGCTTATCGACCGGATGCAGCGGCTTGGCCGCGAAAAGGCGGAACCGGTGGCCCCGGTGAATCTCCATTCCGCCATTCACCGCGCCCTCAACACCGTGCGTGCGGCCAGCGACCATCCCTTCCGTGTGCGCGAGGAATTCGATCCGTCTCTTCCGGAGGTGCTCGCCAATGAAGGGGCGCTGGTGCAGGTTCTCATCAACCTCATTTCCAACGCGCGCGATGCATGCGCGGGCAGGCAGCAGCCCGAAGTGATGATCCAGACGCGCTTCGTGAGCGGCCTTGTGATGAATGTGATCCGCCTTGGCAGGCCGGTAAAGCTGCCGATCGAAATCCAGGTCAGCGACAACGGGCCGGGCATCGACCCGGAATATGCCGAGCACATCTTCGAGCCCTTCGTTTCCAGCAAGCCCAGCGGGCAGGGGCTGGGTCTTGCGCTGGTGCAGAAGCTGGTCCGGGATATGGACGGGCGCATCAGCCACGACCGCGACGATGCCAATGGCTGGACGCATTTCCGCATCCACCTGCCGATGGCGAAGTAAGAGAGGGAAGAGGGAAACCATGGCGAGACGCGCCCTTGTGGTTGAGGACGACACGTCCATCGCGCTGGTGATGACAGCGGC
>Ga0181601_10001566_pt1 | contig 19578 bp, 18 predicted proteins | sample 041ome_8_FD_133020 | JGI IMG/M metagenome (GOLD analysis project Ga0181601, IMG submission 133020) | Coastal salt marsh microbial communities from the Groves Creek Marsh, Skidaway Island, Georgia - 041407BS metaG (megahit assembly) | ecosystem: Environmental > Aquatic > Marine > Intertidal zone...
GACCACCGCCGGCCGCTGGCGGGTTTCAATGGTAAAGTCAAAAAGATTTATGCTTTCGCCAGAGCCCAGCATTTCGGGGCTGGCATGTTGACGCTCAAGAAAAATATTTGATGGCCCAAGAAGAAACGCATCATGGTCGATCGCGCGGCGCCCCGCAGCCGCCATTGCCGATAGATGCGCGTCACGTTCACCAAAGCTTATGGCCTCGCCCGGACACACCGTTGCACAGGCCGGGCGCAACCCATCATCGCGCCGCTGGCTGCATAAATCACATTTAACGGCATGATGGTCGATACGGTCATACCCCATCGCCCCATAGGGACACGCAACAACGCATTCGCCGCAGCCGGTACACAGGCTTTCGGCAATGGCAACAACGCCGGTATCAGGATCTTTTGTGATGGCCTTTGGGCTGACTGGACATGCCCGCACACAAGCTGGCCGGTGGCAATGCTGGCATGACAACGTCAGAAAATCTAATCCGGCACTGTCATGATGGGCCAGCCAGACAACACGATTACGGTTTTCTGTTGGCCCCAATCCATGTTCGGCCTTGCAGGCCGCTTCACAGCTTTTACAGCCGATACAGCGTTCAAGGTCAATCATCAATGCCAGTTGCGACAACTCATCCCCCTCGGTGCAGCATAAATCATTGGCGCCGCCGCCCTACCATTTAGTGATATGCCACCAATAGATTTCACGACCTTCTGCGACATAGCCAGCAAAAAATGTGACCACAACAATATGCACGATTAAGCCCACCAAAAACAACCATGCCAGCGCCACATGCAGCGGTCGCCAATAAGCGCCCAGCCACGTGATTGACTGGCGTGCCCCGATTAACCGCGCCTCGCGCCGCACCAGACGCATATAGGCTAATGACAGTAACGGTTGCTTTATCCAATGCGCCAATGTTACCGAAAACACCGCTTCACGCGCAGCCGGGTCCAGCTTTTTAAGAAGCGCTATCTTGGCATCAATAAGCGCCCGCAAAAGCACTTTTTTATGCGGGTCATGCGCCGCAAACGGGGCTGGCTTCATGGCAAATGATGCGGCAAACAGCGCCCCTGCATAGAGCCGCCCAATAGCCCCGGTGATGATCAACAAAAACAAAAAGCCAAGCATAAATAGGGGCGGCCCCTCAAAGCTGGCAAAGGCATGCAACGACACTAACGCCGTGCCCAGCATGCTGGCACCAACATGCAGGATTAACAGACGGTTTGGCACTGCACTAAAACCGCTGCGCTTGCCAAGTGAAAACCAGAACGGTATCAGCAGCAAGACCGCACCCACCGTTGCAACCAGCTGCATCAAGCTGGTGCCGGGACGGTGCCAGTCAGCGCCAAGCATGGGCTTGACAAATATATAGATACACAACCCAATGCCCAAAACCAGCAAACCAATACACAGCCTGCGGTTCGACAAATCCGGCCGTTCTGGCGGTGATGTGATATGTGGCGGTGCTGACAAACGCATTCTCACGATCTTTGGGCAATTTTGATAATGGCCAGCGCATCATCCCATCCTTTTGGCCATAATCCAACGCAAAATTTTGCCGCTATGACTGGCGACTAGCTTTCATAACGGGTTTCGCCGCGGCGGCTGGTATCAGTCGTTAATTCCGTAAACAGCGGATCATGGGCACGCTGTGAACAGTAGCGCCGCTGGCATAAATGACAATTAATGCCGATCTTACTATACGCGTCTTCGTCAGGTTTTTGAAAACTAGAGGTGTAAATTAACTTATGGGCATGCTTAACTTCGCAGCCAAGAGAAATTGCCAAGCGCCGATCCTGGGTTTGCATGGAATAGACTGGGCGTTCAGTGGTGCGCGCTAGCGTAAAAAATTTCTCGCCATCTGGCAGTTCGACAAATTGTGGCAAAATTACCCCGGGGGTCCGAAACGCGGTATGTAAATTCCAGACCGGGCACGACCCCCCATATTCGGCAATGTTAAAACTGGTGGCGTTAAATCGCTTGGTCACATTACCGGCCTTATCGACCCGCAAAAAGAAGAACGGCACGCCGCGCCGGGTTTCGCGCTGCAATGTTGTCAGGCGCTGGCAAACCTGTTCAAACGACACCGCAAACGCCGACGCCATGCGGTCAATATCATAGCCGCTTTGTTCTGCCAGCGCATGCAACGCGTCATAGGGCATCAACAAGGCCGCCGCGAAATAGTTAGCAAGCTCTACATGGCATCTGGCGATACTGCGTTCCGAACCAACCAAACTGTCGGCGGTGATGGTGTGGAGCGTATCCGACAATTCAACAAAGCACAGAATATGCGCAAGCTGAAATGTACGGTTTTGGTAGTCCAATGCCTCAGATAGCTGAATGACACGATTATCGGCATCATAAATGCGCAATGCTTCTTGCATCTGTTCGACTGGCGTTGTCACAACATCAATCGCATGGCGTCTTTTCAGACGATTTTTTAGCGTCATCTGCATTTCATAGGGCTGGCACGGTTCTTCCGCGCTCAGCGCTTCAGCCGCCCGTTCCAAAATATCGAAATAATTAAAATTATTTCTGAAAAAATCATGAATAACGGTTTCTGGTGATGACGTCAGAAATTCCTGCGGCATGCGTTCGTTGCCAAACCGCATGATATTATCCATCGCGGTACGGTGACTTTGATGCAATTTTAAAAAATTCTGCACCAGAACGGGCGCATGGTCGATGGCAGCTCGAAGTTCTTGAATATCAGGCTGGCTGCCAGCAAATAATGGATCTTGAACGGCATTGCGCAAATCGGCCAAAATATTGGCACTTTTATCCATTACCACATCGCGCCAATCGACATTGTAATGATCGGCTAGCGCCATCAGCATCGGCACCGATAAGCTGCGCTGATTCCTTTCAAGTAGATTGATATAGGCGGCGCTGACCCCCAATACACGGCCCATTTCGGCTTGGGTCTGGGCATGGTCACGGCGCAGTTGGCGCAACTGAGTGCCAATAAATGTCTTTTGCATCACTTCACCTCGCCAAGCATTGGCGCGGCAATACCAAGCAGCACCATAAAAATTTACAAAATTAACATAAATTAGATTTGTTAATTAAACAATACACACAACAACACTAATTTACGTGATTTTTGTAAATTTCTGGCCAAGGATAGCCTCAACAAAGACAATGGAGTGAAAATTGATTGGTTTCAAAACACTAGCGGTCCCCGGCCCAACAAATATGCCCTTTGAGGTTCGCCGTGCGATGAATGTTCCGCTTGAGGACCACCGCGCCCCAGATTTTCCAGAATTCACACGTCCGCTTTTGGCTGATCTAAAAAAGATCTTTCGCACCGAATCCGGCCGCGTTTTTGTGTTTCCAGGATCCGGCACCGGCGGATGGGAAGCGGCGATTAGCAACACATTGTGCGCTGGCGACAAGGTATTGACGGCCAGCTTTGGGCAGTTTTCATCACTCTGGGTTGATATGTGCCGCGCCTTCAACCTTGACGTTGTGAATTGCGATGTTACGTGGGGGCACGGCGTACCGCTTGACGAATACCAAGCCATTCTTGAAAAAGATACATCGCACGCCGTCAAAGCGGTTTTGGTGTGTCATAACGAAACCGCCACCGGCGTTACCAGCGACGTCGCCGGTGTGCGCCGTATTCTAAATGACCTTGGGCATCCGGCATTGCTATTTGTTGATGGGGTTAGTTCAGTTGGCAGCATTGACTTCCGCATGGATGAGTGGGGCGTTGATGTGGCTGTATCTGGCTCGCAAAAAGGCTTTATGATGCCAACCGGCCTATCCATTGTTGGGGTGAGCCTAAAAGCCTTAAAAGCTTGCGAGAGCGCCACCCTGCCCTCAAGCTATTTCAATTTTCACGAGATGATGAAAATGAATGAGCAGGGCTATTTCCCATATACGCCGGCAGCCACATTGCTGCGGGCGCTGCGGGCCTCTATCGATATGCTGATGGATGAAGGTCTGCCAAATGTATTTGCGCGTCATCACCGGCTTGCGAACGGGGTGCGGGCAGCGGTTGATGCGTGGGGCCTTAGAAATTGCGCGGCCGGGCCACAATGGCATTCTGACACGGTAACAGCTATTCTTGTGCCCGATGGCTTTAACGCCAATGATGTTATTCAGGCAGCGTATCACAATTATGGCGTTTCGCTTGGCGGCGGTCTTGGCAAGGTTGCTGGCAAGGTGTTCCGGATTGGTCATCTTGGCTGGCTCAACGAAACCATGGTGCTGCAAGCCTTGGGCGGAGTTGAAATGGCGATGATTGATGCTGGAATAGAATTTCAGGCCGGAGCTGGTGTTGGCGCCGCCGTACAGCATTACACAAAATCGCGGCAACCTTTAACACTGGCCGCAGAATAGTCTATCCCTCGCATCCTTACTTGCCCCCTGACAGCCCAGCTTGTCGGGGGGTTTTTTGTCTGCCTGCCCTAAAAAAGCCTGTTTGATGCGACACACCTCATAGCTAATTGTGCTATAGTGCCTTTAGCAACAGGGATGGACCGGATGTATATTAGAACGCCGCAAATGAACGGATGTTTTAGCGCGGTCAGTTTATGGCTGGTGGCTGGCAGCGCCGGGTTATGGCTGGCAACCGCCAGCGCCGGGCGGGCGGACACAGAATTATCAAAGACGCTGGATTGTAGCGACATTCAGGCCGAGGCTGTTGTTGATCCAGCCAAATCACGCGACGAAAATTTAGCCAGATTATCTGAACAGTTTTTTCAATCGGTAAACACCATTGACCATTGCGAACGCACACCACCCGAAGATGATGGCGCAGAGCTGAGTCAAGACAGCAACACCGCGCAAAATTCCGAGGGCAACGCCACCGACCCGTCCGAAAGTGCTGATGCCAGCAGTGATGCTGACGATACCAGCGGCGATAGTGCCGATGCTGCCAGTACCGATACCGATAACGCTGATAATGGGGCAGACGGTGCGTCAGGCACCCGGCAAGCCACCGCAAGCAGCAGCCTGACTGGCACAAATATCGACACCGCACCGGCGGCATCTGCCGCGGCCAGTGCGGCGTCTGACCTTGTTGGCACAACGCCATCACCCGCATCTGATCCAAACAGCGCTATGGCCGGATCAGCAACCCCCGCAGCAGCCACCCCCGGCGGCGACCAACCTGGCACATCGGGCAGTGCGGCTGTATCATCGGATGCTGCGCAGCCAGCCACCAAGTTGACAAATGGAAAAATCCCTGATGACATTCCCGAAGCGGATAATGATTCAGTATTTGAGGCGCAAATACGGGCCGCCGCGCTCGCCGAGCCTGACCCAGAAATTCAAAAGAATTTATGGAATGAATATCGCAGATATAAGGGGCTTCCTGAAAAGGATTAAATAACATGAATATATTTAATATATTTAATAGACTCATCGCAATTTTGCTGATCATCAGCCTACAGGCCTGCGGCGTCGGCACCCAAAGCTTATTGGGCAGCGTTGGCAATCAAGCCAACATCAGCGGCCCAGCAGTTGGCCCCACAACGTCCAAAACCATCGAACAAAGCGAACAGGCCCAAAAAGCCGCGGCCGAGACCCCAAGTCGCAAATTAGATATTGTTGTCCCCACTTTTGATCCTGGCATTACCGAAACGAAAGATGGTGACACACCAACCTGGCCAGAATTGCGGCGCGCTGAAGCCAACCTTTTTGCGATTGAGTTAAAAAAAGCACTTGAACACACCAACAAATTCGGCGCTGTGCGGGTGACCCCAGACCGTTCGGCCACCGCCGCGCTATATGTTATGGGGCGCATTGACACCTCAAATGGCGGCAGCGTTGAAATTGATATTGCCGTTGCCGACATATCAGGGCGCGACGTAATCGACGATAAGGGTGGGTTTAGCTTTGGCACGAAGAAACCTAAGCTGCACAACGTATTCAAAACCAAATCATTTTCGCATGATGTTGACGAAAAATTCTATAAAAACCCCCGCAACAAAACCAAAAATCCTTATCAACCGGTTTTTGAAGACGCTGCCGCCTATGTGGTGAAACTGCTGGAAGATGTGGACAGTAAACGGGTCAATGATCTCACTAAACTGACCGACATGCGCTTTGCTGCGAGCTTTTCTGAAGATGCGTTTGCTGAACATATGGATGTGAAAGGCGGCCGGGTAGTTTTGACGAGCCTGCCAAACGAAGATGACAGCATGTATCAAAAAATACGGGCCATTCGCGTGCGTGATCAATTATTTATTGATGAGCTGCAAACAGATTATGACCAATTTGCAACAAAAATAGCCCCAAGCTATCACCTGTGGCAGGAGCAAACCCTCACTGAAATTAGCGCACGGCAACAAGCCAAACGCGATGCCACAAAAGCTGCCGTTGGCGCCGCATTATTGCTGGGGCTCGCAATCGCCGCCGGTCAATCGGCAACCGACAATAGTTACAACCCGGTCGGCGACAGCATTGCCGCCGCCACTGCGGTAACCGCAGGCGCCATCGGCATTGGCATGATTGGCGACAGCATCAAAAGTGTTGAAGAAGCCAAAATGCATAATGAACTTATTGAAGAGCTTGGCGACTCTGTTGAAATTGACATTGCCCCAAAAGTTGTTGCCTTTGAAGAAAAAGAACAAAAACTTGTTGGCACGGCAAAGCAACAATTTGCGCAATGGCGGGCCTTCTTAAAAACCATTTACGAACTTGAAAAAACACCTGAAAAAACACTGTGAGTGCAACCAAGTTGGCCACCAAAAAGATGCTGTAAACAATGTCAAACGCAGATTTACTCAGCGCCCAACTACACCGGCGCAACCGCATTATGGGCGCGGTCATGCTGGCCGGCGTTGCGGTGATTGCGATTGGCCTTGGGGTTGTCTTGTTCAGCACCAACCCGGCGCCACCAGACCCCGCCCTTGGCGAGCCCGTTGGGCAACACACCACATCACAACCGCAACCAGCACCGGCGCCGATCCCGCCTAGCCAGCAGCCCAGCAGCGTGCCAAACCCGGCGCTAAGCGCCGCGCTGCCGGCCATACCAGCTGATGGGAGCGTGCCAGAAGACCAGCAAAAATTCTTGCGCGCAGTGCAGCGTTTCGCCGAAGACACCAAAGCCAAGGTAGATGCCTTCCCCGACCTTCTGGCCTCGGCGCGCTATAACGACCTCATCGCCGAAACTGAAGCGCAGCTGGTCACACTATCAGGCCAAGCCCGCTATCAGGATGCGCTGGCACATCTTGCCACCGCCACCGCCACCATAGAGGCGTGGATGTTGGCAGATCTTGACCGTTTTCAAAATTTACTTGGCGAGGCCGAACGTGCTTGGCAAGACAAACGTCTGACCGCACTAGACGGCATTATCGCCACCGCCAAAACGCTTTATACAGACCAGCCACAGCCGCTTGACCATTATCGGGCGCTGCGGGGTGACTGGCCTGTGGTTAAAAGCGCATTGCAACGCGCCGACAAGGCCCGCGCCGAGAATAACCCGGCGGCCGAACAAACCGCCTTGCAAGATATCAGACCAATGACACATGACATTGCTGGTTTGGACAAGCGCATCGCTGCGGTTAGCGTTCGTCTACACCGCCAGCGCGTTGACCAGCTATTGAACCATATTGCCACACAGCTTGCGGCGCGCGATGCCGCCGCCGCCCAGACCGCCTTGAAAGAGCTGGTGACGCTGGATCCGAAAACCCCAGAAATTCCAAAGCTGCGCGCTGATCTTGCGGCGCTCGAAGAGGGCATCGCCTTTGACGCTGTGATGCAGAAAATGGACCAGCTGGCCGCCGCCGATAATTGGTCCGCTGCGCAACAGCTAGCCGCCGCCAGTCGCCAAAAATTCGGCAGTTATGAACGCTTTCAACAGCGCGCAGATTTTATTGATAAAGTTCACGGGCTGATCACCGCCAGCACCGCACTGCTTGACGCGCCCGACCAGCTTATCAGCATATCTGCCCAACACCGCGCCGACACCATACGCACCACATCACAAACAGCGCAATCATTCAGCCCGACATTGGCTGGTCTGGTTAGCGCGCTGGACACAGTTCTTGCCAGTTACAAAACACCGCTAGAGATTATTGTTTTGTCAGACAGCCAAACATTTGTAGAAGTCAAATCGGTCGGGCAAGTTGGTGCGGTTGACCAAAAAACCATTCAGCTACTGCCCGGGGATTATATATTTGAGGGCAAGCGCAAAGGCTATGTCACGGCGCGGGTGCCGGTAAAATTACGACCGGGCGATTCCGGCATAAAAATATCGGTGATTGCAGATGAACAGATTTGACGATGACTTAAGACAGGCGGCCCGCAGCAAAACCCGAACCGTTATCATCGCCAGCATGGTAATGCTTGTGCTTGGTGTGGCCCTAACCGGCTATTTCTTATCGTTTCGTAGCCTGTCCATTCTGGTCAAACCGTCACCGGCTCAACAGATTGCCAGCATAAGCATCACCAACGGGACGGCGCTGGCGCTTGGCAAGCGCATTTATTCGCTATCAGATCAGGTCACATTGAGACTATCCGCACCAAAATATCAGGACGCTAATCTGACAGTGTCTGCGGCGCATTTTGGCAGCGAATTGACGGTTACGATGGTGCCAAAGCCCGGCACCTTGCACGCCACCGTAACCCCGCCGACAAATGTAAACTGGCATCTCAACGACAAATTTGCCGCACAATCAAATACCTTAGAACGCCAGCTTGTGCCCGGCAGCTATCAGATAGCGGTCAAATCTGATTATCATGAAACTGTCGAACGACAGGTAACCATTAGCGCCGCGGAAGACACCGTCATTGATATTGCGATACCAGTCATCACCGGCACCTTGTACGCCGCCATGACGCCGCCCGGCGAAATCCGTATTGATGGCACCACCGTTGATATTTCGCGCCCCATAATGCTGGGCCCGGGCCCACATAATATTGCACTGTCAGCCGACGGCTATCACCCCATTAGCGAAACCATAATTGTGCAGCAAGACCAACGCCAATTCACCCGGTCTTACACGCTGCAGCCCAAACCAATTCAGATCCGCCATCAGCTAAACCCCAAAGGCGGCAATCTATTCATCAATGGCAAAGCCTATGACATCAGCCAAAGCCCATTGTCTGTTCCCTATCGCAGCAACCTTGATATTGAATATGCAAAACAAGGCTTTGCTACAAAGCGGCAATCACAAACCGTAACGCCGGGCGAAACGCTGTCTCTTTCGATCGCACTTAAGCCTAAATTTGGCGATATTACAGTAACGGCAAATATTGTCGCCGAAGTCTATCTTGATGGCCAGCCGGTGGGGCCAACCCCTCTGCAAATGTCAGTGCCAACGCTGCCGGCACAGCTTGAACTACGCGCTGCTGGCTATGAAACTGCCGCAAAAACGATCACCCCCGCAGCTGGCAAACCGCAAAGTCACAAATTCACTATGATCACCGTGCGCGCGGCAAAATTACGCGATGCCAAAGCCCGATACACAAGCAAAAGTGGCATTGACATGCTATTCATCCAGCCGAACGGCGCCCGCTACAGCATGGGCGGAGCGCGGTCGGAGCCCGGCCAGCGCGCCAATGAATTTATCCGGCAGATAGCATTAGAACGGCCGTTTTATGTAGCCACCCATGAATTAACTGAGCGCCAATTTTACGGCAAAGGCAGCGCCATGCCGCTGGTTAATGTCACCTGGGAAAAGGTCGCGCTCTATTGTAATAAGCTAAGCCAGCAAGAAGGACTGACCCCGTTTTACCAGACAGAAAATGGAAACGTCACCGGCTTTGCGGCAGAGGCTGACGGCTATCGCTTGATTTCTGAAGCCGAATGGGAGTTTTTGGCGCGCGCGCACAAACGCCCAAAACAGACAATTTTCCCATGGGGCGATGACCCCGTGGTGCCGCCCAAAAGCGGCAATCTGGCGGGCGACAAAGCCAAACCTGCCTCGGAAAGCTACATTGCCGGCTATCAAGACGGGTTTAGCGGTATTGCCCCGGCAAAATCATTCCCGGCTGACCAGTCCGGCCTTTATGATATGATTGGCAATGTCAGCGAATGGACGCATGACGCTTACAGCTTTGAACCGCCACGTAACAGCAGCGTCGAGACCGACCCTTTGGGCCGTTACAGCCGCGGTGCGCATGTGATCAAAGGGGCAAATTTCAAATCGGCAAGCCGTACCGAATTACGCGCCGCCTTCAGAGAGGGCAGTGACACACCACGTGATGATGTCGGGTTTCGGCTTGCACGATATTTATAAGACGCGCTATTTTTAGAGATAGTATGTTGTTCACCCGGTTACGCCGGTGGGAATTATCAGAAACCCTATGAATGAGATGAGGGATCCCATGCGAAAACTCTTAATGGCGATGCTGGTGATTTTAGTTGCCATAGGCGCGGCAGGCGGCGTCTATGCCGCTAAAATAAAAGTTGGTACAGCGGTAACCTTTCCGGTGGATATTTAATGGGACAAACACTTAAAGGCCTTTTGGCGCTCAGCATCTCAACCATAGTTGTGCATACCATCTATACTGTTGTGGTGCGCCCAAAGGCCATGCTGATGGAGGCCCTTGCCGCGCAGGGGCAACCCGAAATGACCCGTTCGCTTTGGATCATTTTAAAGGATTTTGAACAAGAGGCCTGCCTGATATTGATGTTTTGGGCGATGTTCCTGATTTTTGACAAAATCTTTAGCATCACCAAAACCAGCTTTTTGTTCGATGTTGATTTCCTAAAAGATTGTGACCTGTCCCCGCCCAGCATCAAAACGGTTTTGGGCGAGCTCGACACCATGAAACGTGACCTTGCTGATGCCCCGCTGATCCGGGTTTTACGGTCAAGCTTGCGGCGGTTTTTAGTGGCTGGCGATATTCACTCAGCCTCGGAAGTCGTCGAAAGCGAATGCGCCGCATTGGCCAATAAAAACGAAGCGGAAAATTCAATGGTCCGCTATTTAATTTGGGCGGTGCCATCGATTGGGTTTATCGGCACTGTACGCGGTATTGGCGAGGCGCTATCGCGTGCTGATGAGGCGCTGGCCGGCAATATTTCCGGCATGACAAGCAGCCTTGGCGTGGCGTTTAATTCAACCTTGGTGGCGCTCGTAATTAGCATTATGTTGATGTTTTTATTGCACCAATTGCAAAGGCTGCAAGATAATTTGATTGTCTCGGTCAATGACTATCTTCAACAAAGGGTGCTGGACCGGTTAAGCAAAGCCAGCAGCAGCTGACCAAATGCGACGCACCGAAACATCAACACTGGCATTTTTAGATGTGATGGCCTGCGGCCTTGGTGCGGTAATTTTGATATTGGTTGTGCTAAAACAGCAAGCCCCAATAGACAGCCCGATTGACAGCGTTGGTCAGCAGCCCCAGCAAGCCGCTGCAACCGCGGCTGAACTTGATCAACTGCAAGACGATTTAACACGGGCGCTGGCCAGCCACGATGCCGCCAAAAGCAATCTCGATGAACAACAGCAAATCACCGCCCGCCTCAACAACGATATTGATTTAGCATCAACTGCGCTGGCCGCTGCTGCTGCGCAATCTGCCCAACTAAACAGCGCCATCAAAAACGCCACCACAGCGGTGGAAAACTTATCCACCGAACCACCAAACGCGCCGGTTGAAACCCCAACCGTTACGCAGCCGGACTATCTTATCGGCCTAAAGGTCAGCGGCCGGAAAATTGCCATTTTGCTTGATAGCAGCGCCTCTATGAGTGCGCGTGAATTGCGCCAAATTATCCACTATAAGGCGCGCCCCGGCGCTGATCGGAAAGGTGCCGAAAAATGGGTAAATGCGATGAACGCGGTATGGTGGCTTGTGGCACGGGCGCCGACCAGCGCCGCGGTGCAGATTGCCTCATTCAACGAAACCACGTCATTTCATACCGACGGCTGGACACCAACAACCGACAGCGCCACGCTGACAACCGCCAAATCAGCGATGGCCTCACTCTTTCCTGATGGCAGCACCAATTTGCAAGTGGCTGTTGACGCTGCCTTAAAAACCGGTGCTGACAGTATTTACATCATCACCGACGGGCTGCCAACCACTGCCCCTGGTGGGCGTAGTTTGCTTGGCCTTGACGGGTGCGGCAGCAAATTACAAAAACGTCAGCAAGTGACCGGCAAATGCCGCATCAGCCTGTTCCAACGCACGGTGGGATTAACGCTTGGCAAGCCGGTGCGTGTTTCAGTGGTGTTAATGCCGCTCGAAGGTGACCCAGACGCCGCGCCTTTATTTTCAAAATGGGCGTTGAGCAAAGGCGGCATGTTATTGAGCGCCGCAAAGGACTGGCCATGAGCCGCACAATATCAGCCGCACAAAAACGCGATAAAATTGATCCGTTCAGCCTGTCGTTTCTGGATATTATATCCTGCGGGTTTGGCGCGGTTGTTGTGTTGATTCTGATTTTTCGGTTTGAACCGTTGCCAAACGCGGCGCCGGCGGCACCAACCACGGCTGATACCCAAGCCGCCTTTGGCAACCTTGTAGCACAGGCCGATCTGACCGAAAAAACCAAACAAGCAAAAGCCGACCTTGCGGCAATGGCCGCGGCCCAATCAAGCAGCGCTGCCAGCCAGCAACAATTACAAAAAAACTTAACCACACTAAACCAAAAATTAGCGGCAACCACTGCCGCCAATGACGACCTAAAACGCCAACTCGCCAGCCTTTATGAAACACTAGAACGCCCCAAAGCTGCGGGCGCTAAAACCACAGCACCAGCCGACCCCGATGATGAAGCGGGCGGCATTCTGGTGGACCGCGATTATGTTATTTTTATCGTCGACACCTCTGGCAGTATGCGCGAAATTTGGGGGCGTGTTGCCAACCGCATGTCACAGATCCTTGAACAGCACCCACGCGTTAAAGGCATTCAGGTGATGAACGATAATGGCGCCTATCTGTTTTCAGGCTATGCCAAACGCTGGATTCCGGACACGCCCAAAATGCGCCAACGTATCTTGCGATTGTTCAACCTCTGGTCATCAACATCTAATAGCAGTCCGGCCGAAGGGCTCGCTACCGCATTGACCGACTTCCAATCATCGACGCCAAATATGTCAATTTATGTGCTAGGGGATGATTTTTCTGGGGGCGATTTTGACGCTGTCATTGAAAATGTGCGCACCCTGAACACAGGCGGGGCACGCATTAATGCGATCAATTTCATTAACCCAAGCGCCTCGACTGACCGGTTTTCGGTTTTGATGCGCGAAATCAGCTTGGACAATCATGGCACTTTGCTAACGATGTAGTTGCGCTGCTGGCAATGTATGTACACGGCCGGCGCCGCAGCCGACACCGCCCGTTCTCAAAAAGCTTTATGCTGTCTGCCTGCCAACCGGCCCCTTAAATTGCCTAATCTATATGTGTCAGCCGCCCGTCTTTATAGGCGGTCCATAATTCAACCAACATTTCTTCAACCTCGTCATTTGATAGAAATTGTGGCTTTTCTTCAAAACTGTCAAAGACCTTAGCAGTGAAATCCTCTTCGTTCTGACATTGCGGCAGCAATTGCTCTGCCTTATGCAGAAAAATGTGAAGATCTGTAGCCCATTTTTTTACTTCTTGATTAAACCGCATAGCCAATCCCCCAAAAATTTATTTATATGACACCTGTTTCACCCTTTATTCGTAAAGTTTTACAGATGTAAAAATGTAAATCAACTATTTTGACAATTTTTGACAAACTATTTTGGGGTCGGCCTTCAAATTTGTGAAAAACACCGGTAATCTGGCGCCCTTGGCATAGGGGCCGCGGCATGCCATTTGGTTTTTTTCGGGAAAGGTCATATTTTGGTCCTCACTCTGGGCGCTTATGGCGGCTTATTTATCGCGGCATTTCTGGCCGCGACCATTTTGCCAGCGCAATCTGAAGCTGGCCTCGCAGCGTTTATTATTGCGGTGCCTGACGCCATAATCCCACTGGTTTTGGTTGCCAGCCTTGGCAACATTATGGGCGCTGTGGTGAACTGGTATCTCGGGCGCACTGTGCAAAAATTTTCTGATAAATGGTGGTTTCCTGCCACCACTGACCAGCTTTCGCGGGCTACAATTTGGTATAGGCATTATGGCCGGTGGAGTTTGCTATTAAGCTGGGTGCCGATTATTGGCGACCCGTTGACATTGGTCGCGGGCATCTTGCGTGAGCCGCTGCCGGGCTTTTTGATCATCGTGGGGCTGGCCAAAACCACCCGCTATATCGTGGTCGCTATAGTGGCCTTAAACTGGGTATGATCCTCGGCCTCGGTCGCAGCACGATAAAGCTGTCTGACAGGCCAGCTTTTGCTTTGACCTTTTGGGCTGTTTCGATATAGCGTTGCGGCCATGACACAACCAACAATCCGCCCTCCTGCATCCGCAACAGACTGGTTTATTCTCGCCACCCTTGGCTTTATCTGGGGCGGCAGTTTTCTTGGCGTTGAAATAGCGCTGACTGGCTTTGGCCCAGTCACTATTGCCGCCGGCCGCGTGACCATGGCGGCAATCGTCTTGGTGGGCTATGCACATGTCTTCGGCGACGGATTGCCGGGCTTTACAACGCCAACCGAAAAGCGCATTTGGCTTCATTGTTTGGGCATGGCGCTATTTACCAATGCGATCCCGTTTAGCTTGTTATCATGGGGCCAGCAAACAGTGACATCAGGCTTTGCCGGCATCAGTATGGCGGTGGTGCCGTTGTTTGTGCTGCCACTCAGCCATTATCTGGTGCCCGGTGAGACGATGAGCAAACTGAAAACCGTTGGATTTTTATTTGGTTTTGGCGGTGTGGTGATGCTTGTCGGTGGCGACAAAATTTTCACCGGCGCACCATCAACACCGGCTATGCTGGCGGCCCAATTTGCGTGTGTAACAGCAAGCTGTTGCTATGCCATCGGCAGCATTATCACCCGCTTATGCCCGCCTATAAGCGCTGTGTCTTATGCGGCCAGCGGCCTGATGATTGGCGGCGTAATTTTGCTGCCTCTGGCGATTTGGATAGACGGCGTGCCCACCGCGCCAGAGGATTTGGCGATTGCCGGGCTGGTCTACCTTGCGTTGTTTCCCACCGCGGTGGCAACGATTTTACTGACAATATTGGTGCGACGTGCCGGACCGCCATTTTTATCAATGGTGAATTATCAGGTGCCAATATGGGCGGTCATTATCGGCTTTACCGTACTTGACGAGGCATTGCCCGGGCATTTTTTGATGGCGCTTGCGGTGATCCTTGGCGGGTTATTCATCTCGCAATGGCGCCGCCCAAAAACCAAACCCGCCTAAAACCGCCCCAATTATGCAAAACTGCAAAACCCTCCTAATGGCCGAGAATTTGGCTTAGGAACAGCTTGGTACGATCAGATTGCGGGTTATTGAAAAATGCCTCCGGCTCATTCTGTTCGACAATTTGTCCATCATCCATGAAAATAACCCGGTTCGCCACCTTGCGGGCAAACCCCATTTCATGGGTTACACAAATCATCGTCATACCATCTTCGGCAAGCTCTACCATAGTATCAAGAACTTCCTTGATCATCTCTGGGTCAAGCGCCGAGGTGGGCTCGTCAAACAGCATTAGTTGTGGCTGCATACACAAAGCCCGGGCGATTGCCACACGTTGCTGTTGGCCACCCGATAGCTGTCCCGGATATTTATGCGCTTGTTCTGGAATTTTAACGCGGGTCAGAAAATGCATGGCGATGTCTTCTGCCTCGGCACGCGGGGTTTTGCGCACCCAAATTGGCGCCAGCATGCAGTTTTCTAAAATAGACAAATGCGGGAACAAGTTGAAATGCTGAAACACCATGCCCACTTCGCGGCGGATTTCATCAATGTTTTTCACATCGTTATTCAGCTCAATACCATGCACGATAATGTCGCCATCTTGATGCTGTTCCAGCCGGTTCAAACAACGGATCAATGTTGATTTGCCAGAACCCGACGGGCCGCAAACGACAATGCGCTCACCCTTTTCAACGGTAAGATTTATGTCGCGCAACACATGGAATTGACCAAACCATTTGTTGACGTGCTGCATCGATACAACAACATCATTTTCCGATCCAGACTGTGACTTTGCCGCAGCTTTTGCTTGTGCCATATCAGACTCCTGAAGTGTGACAGCGCCTAATGCGCCCGACCACGGTTAAGTTTGTTTTCCATGTAAATCGAATAGCGCGACATCCCGAAACAGAATATGAAGAAGATTGTCGCCACCACCAAATATCCGGTTATGCCTTGAACCGGCGTTGACCAGGCCGGATCCGCCAGGGTTGACTGGGCCGCACCCAACAGGTCAAAAATACCAACAATGCTGACCAATGAGGTGTCTTTGAACAACCCGATAAAGGTATTCACAATACCCGGAATAACATGGGTCAGCGCCTGCGGTAGAATGATCAACCGCATCGATTGCCAATAGGACAGGCCAACCGCATCGGCGCCTTCATATTGGCCCATATCAATGGCCTGCAAGCCACCCCGCACAACTTCCGCCATATAGGCCGCAGAAAACAGCGTTACCCCAATTAAGGCGCGCAACAACATGTCAAAATTCACGCCTTCAGGCATAAATAGCGGCAGCATAACCGATGCCATGAACAACACCGTAATCAGCGGCACGCCACGCCAGAATTCAATAAATACCGTTGATAAAAACCGCGCGACCGGCATTTGTGAGCGCCGCCCAAGTGCCAGCAAGATTCCCAGCGGAAGTGACGCCACAATGCCGGTAATCGCCACCACCAGCGTGATCAACAGCCCCCCCCAATCACGCGTATCAACTTTTTCAAGATTGAAATCAACACCCAACACCACAAGCAGGGCTGCAAAGATCACAAAGCCCCAGCCCAAGATGCCGAAAACGCCAGACAGGTCAGCCGCCGCCACGCCAAACCGCCGCGCCCGCGCCAGACGGCCGATTGAGATCAACGCCAATCCAATGATCGTATAAACACCAACTGACGCCGCCGAAAGGCCAAACCCGCCACCGGTCAACAAAACCACCGCCATCACCGGGTACAGTGTAAGCAAGGCCACACCAACATATTTGCGGTAGGGCAGAACCGGGGTCAACGCCCATACCAAACCAATCAACCCAACCGCATAAGTCAAATTGACCCGCCACAGCGCCTCGTTCGGATAGGCCCCATAAAGGATAAATTTCGCCTTTGCCGAAATAAATGGCCAACAGGCGGCATGCCAGCCAACCGGCAATTTCCCGCCCTGCTCGACAGTCCAGCAGGCTTCACGCTTCACCCCTTCAGGGTCTGACCACACCGCCGATAAAATAGCAAAATCAACCAATCCGACAATTTGCATGGCAAGCGCATAAACAATCACCACGGTCAAAAATGCAACCATTAAGGACTTAAGCGCTGCGCCAATCGATGTGAAATCCGACATGCTGGCAAAAATATTTTGGTACAGCCATCCAATCATACCGGCTTGGGTCGCCGGCGGCGGCAATAATGGCGCCTCTTCGGTGCGCACAAAGCTGACAGCGTTATCAGTTTTGGTCTTGGACATCTTAGCGTTCCACCAATTTTACGCGGGCATTAAACCAGTTCATGAAAGCTGCTGTTAACAACGAGAATGTCAGATACACCGCCATCATCATAAAGATCATCTCAATTTCCTTGCCCACCTGATTCAATGCCGTGCCCGCAAAGACTGACACCAATTCAGGATAAGCAATCGCCACTGCAAGTGACGAGTTTTTGGTCAAATTGAGATATTGCGATGTGAGCGGCGGAATAATCACCCGCAAGGCCTGCGGAATAACCACAAGGCGCAAAGTAATATTCGGACGCAGGCCAAGCGCATAAGACGCTTCGGTCTGGCCTTTGTTAACCGCCAGAATACCGGCCCGTACAATTTCCGCAATGAAGGCGGCGGTATAGAGCGTCAATGCCAACCATACGGCCAGCATTTCCGGCACCAAAAGCATGCCCGCACCCGGTTGATAGCCGCGCCTGAGAATCGCGCCGGTTTCTTTAAATTCCGGAATGCTCCAGCTCAACGGGCTGCCATTCAGCACAAAAACCAACAAAGGCAGTAAAATAATAATGCCAACACTAATAGCAAACACCGGCAAGGTTTGCCCGGTAGCTTCCTGCCGCTTTCTGGCGTAATGCCGCACCCCAAAAGTGATCAACACCGCCGCAACAAACGCCATCACACAATAGGAAAACCCATCCATCGGGACCGGCGCTGGCATATATAAACCGGTGATATTGACGCCAACAAGACCGGGGATAAGTTCCAGCTTTTCGCGTTTGCCGGGCATCGCCCGCAAAACCGCAAAATACCAGAAAAATAGCTGCAAAAGCAGCGGTACGTTACGCAACACTTCGATATAGACAGTCGCAAAACTTTTGAAAATCAGGTTGCTGGACAGCCGCATAATACCAAGCGCAAAGCCAATCACTGTCGCTGCAACAATCCCCAAGATGGCAACCAAAAATGTATTAACAATGCCAATATAATATACATCAAGATAGGTCGATACCCCCACCTGATAATCAAACAGCCAGGTGCCAAATGTCTGGCTAATCTGGAATCCGGCGGTGCGCACCAAAAAATCAAACCCCAGCGATTTGCCTTGGTTTTCAAGATTGGTCAGGGTGTTGTCAATCAACCATGCAAACAACAAAACAAGCCCAGCTGCCAATGCCAGCTGGAAAAACACACCGCGCAAATAGGCGTCATTCAACACACTAGTTGGTGCTTTTGTTTTGCCACTCATAATGTGTCTCGCATTAAATCAAAAACCTAAATTACTGTCATTTAAAAGGACACCGCCCAGCCCGATAGAGGGCTGGGCGGCTGATATATTCAACGCTTAGCGGATTGGCGCGGCATACATAATACCGCCCTTGCTCCACAACGCATTTACACCACGGTCAAGTTTTAGCGGTGTGTTCGGACCCACATGGGCGTCATAGCTTTCGCCATAGTTGCCAACAGCCTTGATCGCGTTCAGCGCCCAGTCATTTGACAGGCCAAGCTCTTCACCAAATTTACCTTCGCCACCAAGCAGGCGCTTGATAGCTGGGTTTTCTGTACCTGCCAAACGTGCGCTTGCGTTACCTTTTGTAATGCCCATTTCTTCAGCATTGATCAACGCATTCAATGTCCAGCGCACGATGTTGAACCACTGGTCATCACCTTGACGCACAACCGGGCCAAGCGGCTCTTTTGAAATGATTTCCGGCAGAACCACATGCGCATCTGGGTTGGTCAGCTTTGTGCGCTGGGCGGCGAGGCCAGACCGGTCCGTTGTGTAAACGTCACAGCGGCCGGCATCATAAGCAGCGACAACTTCGTCAGCTTTTTCGAAAGCTACCAAATTAAAGCTCATATTGTTTGCACGGAAATAGTCGGTGATGTTCAGTTCGGTTGTTGTGCCGGTGTTTGTGCAGATGTTCGCACCATCCAGTTCAATCGCTGATTTCACACCAAGGGCAGTTGGCACCATCATGCCCTGACCATCATAGTAATTCACCCCAGCAAAATTCAGACCCAATTGGGTGTCACGTGTCATCGTCCATGTTGTGTTACGCGACAAAATATCGATCTCGCCAGAGCTCAGCGCAGTAAAACGCTGCTTGGCTGATAATGGTGAAAATTTCACCTTGCTACCATCGCCAAAAA
>Ga0181601_10001569_pt1 | contig 19551 bp, 8 predicted proteins | sample 041ome_8_FD_133020 | JGI IMG/M metagenome (GOLD analysis project Ga0181601, IMG submission 133020) | Coastal salt marsh microbial communities from the Groves Creek Marsh, Skidaway Island, Georgia - 041407BS metaG (megahit assembly) | ecosystem: Environmental > Aquatic > Marine > Intertidal zone...
AAAAGAACAGAACTGCCGCGCGAAAGAAAAAGAACGAATGAACTTTGTCGTTTCTCCCTTCTCTTCTCGCGGCGGCTCTTTCTTCGCGATTCTCGTTTTTTTGGTCCTCTTTTCTCTCCCGTCGTCGTCGACACCAACATCATCGTCTTCGTTTTTAGATGAAGAAGGTAAACTCCCGGTCGAAAACGATGACTACATCGCGACCACGACGCAGAGGAGGATTATTCGGAGGAAAAACTATTATTCGGTGTTACAAAACGCGCAGAAATCGGACGTGAGACTGCACCCGTATCCGCACGTCGTCGTGGAAAACTGCCTTCCCGAAGAGTTATACTTGGAGTTAGAGAGAGACTACCCTTCGTACAAAGATATCGTGAAGATTGCGAAACCGGGGAGGAGTTCGATCGCGCCGAACACGAGAGTCGATTTGCGAGCGTCGATGGTGTTGTCGCAGTCGAAAAAATCAAAGAAGAATAGCAATAATGATAATAATAGGATAGTGTCAAAGTCGTGGGAGGAGTTCGTGAAGTATCACTCCAGTCGAGAGTTTTACGAAGAAGTTATCGATTTATTCGGCGAGGAAGTTTTTAGGAAGTATCACGGCCAGTCGATGGAGGAGAAATACGGAACGAAGCTGCGAGAGATGGAGACGGAGGTTCGGTTGATGAGCAGGAAGAAGAATCCAGCTCCCGTCACTTTAGACGCCCAAATAGGAGTGAACACGCCCGTCGTAAAAGGACAAAGTCGCGTTCGCGGGTTGCACGTCGATAATCCTCACGAATTGTACGCGGGATTGTTGTATTTTCGAGACGAGAATGATCCAGCCGCGGGCGGTAATCTCGAGATTTACGAGTGTTTAAACGGTGCCGGTAAATGCGAAGAATACAGCGAAGCTGAAAGGTTAAAACACAGGAAAAGAGTAGGATGGGACGTTCAATTCAAAAACTTGGGAGATTTTAAATTAGTCGGTGAAGTCCCGTACGAAAAGAACATGTTCGCGATGTTTATCAACTCAAATTCGAGTTACCACGCGGTCACCCCGAGAAGTGCGAGCGCATATCCGAGGAGACTGATAAACATTGCTGCGAATGAGTATTATAAGAAGGATAATTAAGCGTGTTTATCAAAGCTGCGGCATAGAAATATAATACGCGCAAGTGCAAACGCATCATCATAACAACGGAGCGCGAGCGACGGTGGAATCGTCGAGTTCTTCTTCCTCTTCCTCCTCTTCTTCCTCCTTGGAACTTCCCGCGAATTTCATCGCGCCTATGAAACCGTAGACGATCAAAGCGCACCCGCAAAACATTGCAAAAATACCTCCGGAAGTTCGCGTCCACACCTCTTCGTCCGCCCTCGTGAATAACAGCTCCGCAACTGCCGAAAGAGGAATTTGTAAAAGCAAACCGATGGAAGCGACCGAGGCACCGAGCTCGGCCACCCCGACGCACCACAGATATTCTGCCAGAGCGTTATCGATCAGGCCTTTCAAAATAATCATCCCGCCACTTTCACTCATGGATGATATCGATTTGCGCATCGTGCACAAAACGATGACGAATGCGAACGTTCCGACGCTTGCGAGAATCTGTCGCGATTTCGAATCCTTGATGGCGGCGAGGAGCTCCTTCTTCGCCTCTCGTTCTGCCTCTTCCTCCTCTGTCTGTTCCTCCTCGTCGCGTTCTAACAACACACCACCAGTTCCGCTACCCCTAGAAAAAGATGGATTGCTATTCCTATTACCACTATTCTCGTAGCGATTGCCGTCGCTCAATTTTACCGAGTTCAACGCGATTTCCACCTCCGTCGCGTACCCGGCGTAACACACCGCGCTCGCTAAAATGAGCGCCACGCCCCACGCGGTGTCTAAGTTTACGAACGAACTCGTACTGCTACTTCTATCATAACTATCGTAATTATTATCATCACCGCGCGTTCCTTGCGAATTTTCTCCCGAACCGCTACTAAAAGCAGTCTCGTCGTCCGCGACTGCCGTCAACACAACCCCTAGAGCGACTAAACCGAGCGCCTTTAAAAACCCATTCGAATCCCTCACCGGTTTCTCCAACCCTCTATAAATCCCCAACACGTACGTCAACGCCGGCGCGACCGAGGATAACGCCGTGTTCACCGTCACTGACACGAACTGCAAACTCTTGTTGAAAAAAAACTGCGCGAGAAAGAACAAAGGAGGGACGATCGCGTAGCACCTCAACGCTTCGTTCTCGCTCAATTTCATCGCCATCGATCGCCTTCTGTTATTATTAGTATTAGCACTAATACTAGTAGTACTTGTAGCATCGAGGTGATGATAATTGTCGCCGCGACGAAAACCGAAAGCCTCCTTCCATTTCCGGAACATCCCGGCGTAATACCTCTTCCCTTTTTCTCTCGAACTTTCCAAAAACACACCCCTCATCTCCACCGGCCAATACACTAAGAACAACGCGTTAAACAACGCGGTTAACGTCAACGGATCGCCAACCCTCTCTAAATCCTTCACGATGAACGAAGCGCACACCCATATCGCGGAGACTAAGAACACCGCGAGGTATCCTCGCGTTTTTTTCCGACTCATCGACGACGACGACGAGGACGTAGTAAAAGAAGAAGAGGAAGTCGTTGCCGTCGTCGATGGAGGAGGAGGAGCACTCATCATCATCGTCGTCGCTCTCCCCGTCGCCCTTCCCTCCTCGTCGATGGTACCGTTGATGTTCTCATCCTCACTCATCATCGTCGTCGTCGTCGTCGATGTATACATCTTATTAGTGTTAGTATTATTCCCTCGTCTTTGAGACATCTGTCCTCCCACACCCCCCCTCCTCTCTCTTCCTCACGAATGTCTCTCGCTTCGTCTTCTTCTTCTTGTGATATTTGTGACGCGAGTCGTAATGTGAGATTTTCGGAGTTTCCAAGAGAAAAAAAAACCAAAAAAAAAATCAAAAAAATCAAAAAAAAAAACAGAGCACACGGCGGCAGAAAAAAAAAAGCTCGTCTCTCTCGATTTTGCCCCACACCTTCTTCCTCTCTCTCTCTGATTCTCTGTCTCTGTCTCTCTGTCTGGATTCTTCGTTCGCAGAAGAAATAGTGAGGAGAGCGCTATTTTTTTGAGTCGTCGTTGTGTTGATATGAGAAGAAGGGCGATGATGCAGACGAAGATGATGCGAACGACGACGACGACGACAACGGTTTCAAAAAATCGATTTGAAAACAGAATTTTAATACCATCAAACGAAAACAAAAGCGGAGAAGGAGGAAGAAGAGCGACTTCGGCTTCGGCTTCGGCTTTGTTTTCGTCGCGAGGGAGAACGACGACGGCGCTTCCCGTCCTCAAGAGACGGAGTTATTATCGTTACGGTTATAAAAATAACAACTTGAGAACGTTCGCTTCGTCTTCTCTCTCTTCATCGTCGTCAGGAGGAGACGGCGGCGAAGGAGGAGGAGGAAACAGAACAGCCGCGAAAGGAGACGAAGACGACGACGACGCGTCAAACATTGTCGACTTGGAATTACACGTGGAAGCGAGACAGTCTTACTTGGCGTACGCGATGTCCGTTATCGTCGGCCGAGCGTTACCGGATGTTCGAGATGGATTAAAACCAGTGCACAGACGCATCTTGTACGCGATGCACGAGTTGAATTTAGATCACAACAAGCCGTTTAAAAAGTGCGCTCGCGTCGTCGGGGAAGTTTTGGGGAAGTTTCACCCACACGGGGATCAGTCGGTGTACGACGCGTTGGTGAGAATGGCGCAAGATTTCTCCATGTCCGCGCCGTTGGTGAATGGACACGGGAATTTCGGGAGCATGGACAACGATCCGCCGGCGGCGATGAGGTACACGGAGTGCAAACTCAGACAGTTATCGCAAGATATGCTGTTGAAAGACGTGGAGATGGATTGCGTGGAGTTCGCGGATACGTTCGATGGGTCGCAACAAGAGCCGATGGTGTTACCGGCAAAGTTGCCGAACGTGTTGATCAACGGAAGCACGGGGATTGCGGTCGGGATGGCGACGAGCATACCGCCGCACAACTTGATGGAAGTGGCGGACGCGTTGGTGGTCTTCGCGAGAGCGGCGCAAAAGGGAGAACAAGCAAAATTGGAAGATTTGTTGAAAGTGATGCCAGGGCCGGATTTTCCCACTGGTGGTGTTATATTTGCCGATAATAAAAGCGACAGTAACGATAACAAGAAGAGTAACGACGACAGCGATAGTGGTAGAAGTAGCAGCAATAGGAACGCGCTGAGAAATTTGTACCGCGACGGAAGAGGCGGGGTGACTTTGAGAGGTGTGGCAGAAATTGTGCCGAGGACGAAAACTTCCAGCCGGAGAAGAAGTGGGAAAGCAGATAAAGCAGAAGCGGAGAAAAGTCTGGACAGAGATATCGTTATATCGTCGATTCCGTACATGCAAAATAAGGCGACTTTGGTGCAACAAATCGCAGATTTGGTGAATAATCGACAAATTGAAGGCGTCGCAGACGTGCGCGATGAATCGGATCGTGACGGCGTCCGCGTCGTCGTTGAGATGAAAAGAAGTGGCGACGCAGAAACTGTGTTGAATTCGTTGTATAAAAGGACAAAATTACAGGTGAAAGTGAACGTAAACGTCACGGCGCTCGTCGGTTTAACGCCGAAAGTTTTAGGATTGATTGAAGTGATGCAAGAGTTTTTAGACTTTCGCATCGACGTCATACGTAAACGCGCGATGTACTCGTTGGAAAAAGATCGAGCGAGAATGCACATCGTCGAGGCGCTCTTGACAGTTCTAGAAGATACCGACGCAGTGATCAAGATGATTCGAAAATCAAAGGATGGGAAAGAAGCGATGGAAAATTTACGAGAAATGAAAGGACTGACGACGGTTCAATCGGAAGCGGTGTTGCAAATGCCTTTGAGACGTTTGACGAGTTTAGAATCGGGAAAGCTCGTGGAGGAGCGCGACCAGCTTTTGAGTTCTATTAATGTGAACCAAAACCTACTGGACAACACGTCGGCTGTAATTGACGTCATTTGCGAGGAAGCGTTGGAGGTGAAAAAGAAACACGGCATACCTCGAAGAACATTCATTGAAACCGATACGAGTTCATCGATAGAGTTGGAGCACGAAATACCAAACAACGATTCGTTGATCATAATGTCCTCGCGAGGGTATATCAAGAGGACGAGACCGGAAACGTTCAAAGCGCAACGAAGAGGGACGCGAGGAAAATCAATGTCAAAACTGAAAGGTTCGGATTCCATTGCGAAAGTCATGCACGCGAAAGATTTAGATCGCGTATTTTTCTTCACCGACAAAGGGAATGTTTTAACGGTGAGAGCTTTTGATATTCCCGAGGCGTCTACAACGGCACAAGGAACGCCGTTTACGAGATTCGTCGACATCGATAAGGGAGAATCGATTACTGCAATTCTAAGCTTAGAACCTTCCGCCTTGATGAAAAAGCAAAAATCCAAAGGGCTGCAAGGAGAAGACGACGACGACAACGACGACGACGAAACCTTCCTGGTCATGATTACGCTCAACGGCGTGATCAAGAAAGTTTCCGCGAAGGAATTTGCCAGCATCAAAAGAAATGGGAAGAGAGCGATTGCGTTGGACGAAGGCGACAAGCTGAAACAAGTTTTAGTCGCAAAAAATGGTGATTCTGTTTTAGTTGGTGCAACAGACGGTACGTTGATTCGTTTTGATGTTGACTCGGTGCGAAAGTTAGGCAGAATGTCCAGAGGTGTCCGCGCGATCGCTTTGAAGGAGATCAAATCCTCGTCGAAAGCTAAAGAGGAAGAAGAGGAGGACGACGACGACGACGATTTCATGATTCAAGCGGACGATGACGAAGACGACGACGACGATGATGACGAATCAGAAGAAGAGGAAGAACAGAATGAGATCAACGATTTTAGTAACAACGATGAACCTTTGGTAGCGTCTGTGGAACATTTTGAAGGGGGGGCGGCTAAAGTCGCCGGTATGGCCATCATTCAAAAATCGGAAATCAATCGCGAAGGACCGTGGATAGTATTTGTGTCTGAAAAGGGTCGAGGCAAACGAGTAAAAGTTTCCGATTTTAAAACGCAAATAAGAGGAGGTGCGGGGATTCGAGGCATCAAGTTCAACAGCGGTGACTCTTTAGCGGCGTTTGCGTTGATTGGGAAAACGGACGATGATTCAATAGAAGAAGCTATCATCGTTGGCTCTCAGCTCGGCGTCGCGAATAGATTTCAATGCGCGAGCATACCTGAGATGGGAAGATATGCGAAAGGAGGGATGCTCATGAAACTCAAGAAAGAGGACGCCATCAAAAGCTTCGCCGTTATCCCAGCAACCACTGAGGATTAGGACAATTTTTACGCGCTCATCCGCGAACGAAATGTGTATTAAAAACTTTTTACGTGATACTTTGGATAACGTTTTTTTCCGTATTCATAATAGTAACAACAACATCTGAACATTCTTCTTTTTTATGTGATAAAAACTACATGCCTTTAGCTTTTGCCAGACGTAAATTTCTGGCGTTGAAGTGTTGCCCGACTCGGTCGTACCCGACTAACGTTCTCATGGCGAACAAGATGGTCTTTTCGTTGAATTCCATCTTGTTTTTACCGGTGTTTGCGTCGCCGAAGTGCGCCGGCGTGCCATCTAAAACGATGAAGTCGCGGTTGGTACCTAAGCCTTCAAAGGAGGCACCACCGCAATCTTTACCTACGATTAACTCGTACGCGTCTTTAATCGCGTTGAATTCCGCGACGTCTGCGTCTGGGTTTCTGTCCGGGTGCGCGGTGGCAATTAACTTACGGTATTTCGCTTTAATTTCCCTCGGCTCTTCGTCCGCCGTGGCACCCAACTTCGCGTACGCTCGATCCAACGCGCCGTCGTCGCCGCTTCTAGCGGCCAACCCGTCCACGCAATTCTCAAATGAACCCCAATCTTCAATTCCATACTCCAACTCTACGTGCTCGATATCTCTCAACGGCGCGCCGGCGATGTTAAACGCCATCGCGCAAATCTCCGTTTTCCTCGACGGCAACATCGCCGTCACCGCAGGGACGCCGTCGATTTTCTTCGGCTCGTTCGGGTTATCGTCCGTTTCCGGCATATCCATACCGAGTTTCTTAAACGCCATCGTCGCTTCCAACGAAACGCGGTCGGCGACTAATATTTCCGCGACCGGAAGCCAATCCGACAACAGCGGTAAACTCTCGTTGTTCTCCTCAGAGTTACCTCCTCCTTTCTGTCTTACCGATAACACGTACTCTCTCGCCGTATCTCTCGTCAACTGGAAATCTTTCTGAATCTTCTCGTATCGTCTGCCTTCGCTCGATACAATCGCGCGTAACTTCTCCGACCGTTGTTTTCGGAGCTTATCTTTCTGCTGTTTAGACATCGCCGGAGCTTTCTTTCCTCCTTCTGCGTTGTTGTTGTCATCGCCGCCGGAATTCTCTTGCTTCGCCGCGCGTTTTTTCGCGCGAGACTTGCTCGCCGCGTTGGTCACCTGTAACTGACCTCTGCCGCTCTTGCGTTCTCCTACTACTCGAGAAGAGGAGGAGGAAGAAGGAGTCGTGAAACAGCGCAACGATGGTGATGATGATGATGCAAACATCTTATCAGAAAAATAAGCGCGCGTTTTGGATTCTGTGGATAAAATTGACAAATTTTAAGGTTTTATTAGAGAGACGTGGCAAAAAAAGAGGAGAAGAATCTCAGTCTCGTCTTAAAAGCGCGCGTTGTTCGATGAGTTGATTTCTCCGTGGTCATTACGTGTTCTATTAAATGTCTATATTCTACGTTCTAAGTTAAAATTATTCCTTGACGTCGTCTTTCTCGTCGTCGTACTCGTGCGCGCCCCTACCGTCTCTGACAGCGTTGGCGACTTTGGATCGAGCGGAACCGTCCGCGTACCTCTGGATGTGTTGTAAATATTCTTCCCAGTTTGGTAGCGTGCGCAAAACGTCTTGTCTTTCGCACATGGCTCGTAACCAACGCGCGTATTTGCCTAAACCGGTGGACTTTTTCGGGTCAATTTTGAATCTTTCGTCGCGGTGCGTTTCAAACACCGGCAACCTCCACGCCCAGGGGAAGAGCGTTAAATCGACTAAACCTGGCGTTTGGCGACCGTTAAAAAACGGTCCGCATTTTTCTTTTCCCGCCGCGATGTCGTCCACTAAATGCGTCGCAAATTTCTCGATCGCCTTCTCAATCTCTCCGAACGCTTCCAACTGTTCCGCTTCCTCTTGCCTAACGAGCACCGAATAGTACTTTGAACACACCGTCTTGGCCACGTAATCCGCCATCACCCGTTCTTGCGCGCGTTCGTGCGCCGTTTTCGCTAATATCGGCTCCTCGCCTCCACCCACGATCTCATCCACGTACTGTATGCACACGATAGATTCCGTGATCACGTTTCCACTCTCGTCTTTAATCGTAGGCACCATCCCGAGAGGGTTGGCTTTCAACAAGTCCGGAGATTTGTAGTGGTACCAGTTCTCGTGTTTCGTTCGTATTTCTTCCTTTGTCTTGGCGCGTTTTTCCCATCCCAACGATTCCACCCACTCGTACTGCACTCGTGATCGATGTCGCTCGAGCGCTAACGTCGCGCGATGCGCGAACGGGCAGAACCACGCGGAATAGTACGTCAGTTTTGGAACAACATCATCGGCGGTCGAAAAAGAGGCACTTTTAGCGCTTTCGTTCGCGACGTCGATGGCGCTTTGAATCGATTTATTGTTCGATATTAAAGAGGAGACCAGGCGAGTCTGTCCGGGAGATAAGGATTTGTGCGTCAACGAAAGCAAACGCGACCTCATGACCGCGTCTTGCTCTTCTTCTTCGTCGTCGTCTTCGTGGTGGTCTTTCGCGCGCATTCGTGTGGCGACCTTTTGATGCACAAAAGTGAAAATTTTATAAAATACGCTCTCGCTGAACTCTTTGGCGCGTTCACACATCGGGTCAAATCGAACTTTAACTTTGCTCGCGTTTACGCCGTGTGTGTGTGTGTGTGTGTGCGTACTAATCCAAATGGAATGACAATTTCTTCTCACTTCTTCTTCTTCTTCTTCTTCTTCTTTGAGGACGACGACGACCGCGGTCGCAGCGGCGGCGCTTTTCTGGCGGAGGTTGTTTTTCGTTTCTCGTCGTCGCTCTTCTTCCGTTTTCTCTCTTTCACCGGGCTTTTTTTAGGAGCAGCGGTTCTCTTGGTCTTTTTATCGTTAGCATTATTCGTGGCGTTGTTTCTCGATTTAGCTCTTTTAGGGGTCGCCCGAGTACTCTTTGATGTCGTTTTACCACCACCATCACCACCGCTGTTTCTTTTGTTGGTCTTTTTTGTCTTCTTCGCGTCGCTCCCTTCGGGGTTGTTCTTCTTCAAAGCGACCAGCGCGGCCATTTGCGCTCTTCTGTCCAAAGGCGGCGAAGGCTTGACGTCCCTCTTCTCCTCCTCGTCGCCGTCTAAAACGGCGTCGCCGAATAAGTCGCCGTTTAGTTTCACGTAATCTACTTTCGTTCTTCGTCGAGGTCCTTCTATGATGACCGCCGAATCGCTACTGCTACCGCTACTGCTACTTTCGCTCGATGAGGACGTTTCCGATGTCTCCGAAACCGCCGACCCAGAGAGCGATTCGTCGCTGTCGTCTTTACCGTCGTCTTTTTCATTCTTCTCTTTGAAATCTTCGTCCTCGGATTCGTCGCTCGGCCACACGTCCTCTTCATTCTCGCCGTGTAAATGGAACCGAGCGGTGCCGGGAATTATGCCTTTGTCGAACATTTCCTGTTCATTTTTAAACACGTCCAAGTGCGTGCACGTCTCGATTTCTAATTTTTGATCGTGGTCTAAATTTAAATAGTAAATCACGTCCACTCTACAGTCGCACACGGGACACAACCATCCTTCGTCGCCTTCCGGCACGTCTTCCGGTTTCAGCGGCGGTTTCACGCACTTCATGTGATAGGCCAAATCGCAGTACCCGTCGCAAAACACGACGTCGTTTTCGTACGGATCCTCGTCGCAATCCCCCGACCCGCATTCGCAACACACCACGTCGTCGCACTCAATCTCCCCGTCCGAGTCTTCCACGCACTTATACTTTTCCATTTTCCTTTCGTCGTAGTTTAACTTTTCAAACAGTCGTCTGACTTTTAACTTTCGGTGGAATATATCTTCCCGTTTCTTCGCCAACTCGGCGAGCGGCTTCAACTTTTCCTGGTTCGACGATCGCCATCCGTCCATCGTGTACGTGTCCAAATACGCCTGCGAACGTCGCATGGCGCTCAATTGCCCGCAGATTTGCGTTCGCGCTCTTTGTGCCTGTTTGTTTTAGATGTGGGAAGAAGAAGCCACGAGTTAGACGACGAACGCGTATATATGAAGTAGTTATAAAAAAAAACGCACCTCTCCAAAGTCGTCGTTCTCCTCATCTTCCTCCTTCTCTCCCACGCCATCACTGCCGGCGGTCGTCTTCTTCTTCTTCTTCTTTATCATCATCATCCTCTCATTATTATTATTACGCGTCTCATTCGTCTTCCTCTTTGTCGTCGTCGTCGTCGTCGTCTTTAGACGCGCCGCTGCTGCTGCTGCTGCTGCCGCTTTTTTTTTGGTATCGCGTCGAATCACTCTCGCCGACGGCGCTCGTTTTCTTCCGTTGCCGCCGCTGCTGCTGCTGCCGTTTCTCGTTTTCCTTCTCATTCTCGCCGTCGTCGAAGTTGTCCGGTAACGAAGAAGAAGAAGAAGAAGAAGAAGAAGACGGGGAGGAAGAGGACTTTCTTCTCAACGTCGTGAACTCTCCGTGTCAAACACACACACACACACACACACAGAGAGAGAGAGAGAGCTACACAGATACGTTGTGGCGGGGGCGTTGGTGTGACGGACGGACGATAGATATACCGTTAGAGAGAGAAGAAAGAGTCTCACGCTATATGGTCTCTCTCTCTTCTCTCAAAGTTTCTTCTTCTTCTTCTTCTTCTTCTTCTTCTTTGCGAAGATTTTCGAAAAATTTTCGTACGAGCAAAAAAAAAAAACAAGGCACTCTTCAGAACATACGACTGACTCACGCACGTAACAAACGCTGCTCCTCTTCATATCCGGTTTCGAAAGCGCTTTCGGCGCGCGCTTTCGGCGAGGGCGCTTTCTTTTTCAAACACTCTTCCTTTCCCGCAGAGGAGGAGGTTTTGTTGCTTCTTTTTAAAGAGAAATAATAAAAGAAGGAGAAGAGTTCATATCGGCGCATCACACCAAACAAACGACTTTCGAGAGATGAAGGAGGAAAAAGAAAAAGAGGTGATTGAAATCATCGACGACGACGACGACTGTGACTTTGACGAGGAAAAAGGCGACGGTGGTATTTCTCCGACGACGAAGGCTTTTTGTTCTTCTTCTCTTCCAGAGAAGGATGGAAAAGAAGGTGGCGATGGTGCGGTCGCGAAGAAGAATACCGGTGGTGCTCATCTCGTTCCTCGTTTTTCGAGCGATGCTGTTGAAGTGAAAGAAGAGAAGAAGACAGTCGACGCGAGTTTATTTAGCAAGAACCCCGTTACGATCGCGGCAGCGGCAAGAGCGAGGAGGAAAGAAGAAGAGAGAAAGCGCGCCAATAGTACCGCTACGGCGTCTCTTGCGGTTCCGCAACCGACGAGAGCAGCAGCAGTAGCTCGTGCCGATGTCGCTCCCCCTCTTCCTCCTTCCGTTCCGGCTGCCGCAGCCGCGGCGAAAACTCAACCCGCGATTACTCCTCACGCTCCGAAACCGAGCAAACCGAGAAAGAAGAAGCGAGAGTTGCGAGAGATACCAGAAGACCATCGCGGGAAACCTGTGACGTATGAACTCGACTGCGAGGAGTTGTTCGCGAAATCGTTCGATAGAAGAGAGGTTTGGAGAGAGGTTTTGGAGAGGAAAGGGAGGACGTACCGTTCCTCTTCGGCGTCTGGTAAAAATAACACGAAGAAGAAGGAAGGAGAACGAGAACATGACGGAACGCTCACCCCAAAAGAAATCGAAGAGTTGAATCTCATCAAAAGGAAAACGCTGTTGGAAAACGACGATACTATTGAAAGAGCGGACGTGGAAAATGTGCAGGAGTTGGTGGAAGATTTTGCGGCGTTTTTCATCGCCACGTATGACGAGAAGAGGAAAAGGTGGGCAAAGAAGTGCTTTCGCGAAAACGCAAAGCGACGAAGAGCGAAATCGGAAGAAAACGCTAAGAATGATGCGCGTAAATTGACCGATGGGTTGGAACGAACGTTCGATGAACCGGCCTCGTCAAAGGATTTCGTCAGAATGCTGATGGAGTCGAAGAAGGGTTCGATGAGAACTGTACTCGTCGACGGGAACCGTCAAGGGATCGTGGAAGTGGTGAATAACATGCCGAAGTGCACGGTAAGGGAGTCTGCGTTCGGTTTTAAAAGGACAGAAAGGGAAATGACGGTTCCAGCTGTGCGAATTCGGCCGGTGTCGAACGTGCCTGAGTACCGAGCTTACGTGTATTCCGTGCATGAAAACGTCCGAGGCTTGGAAGAAGAGAGGAGGAGAAAGTTGCTCATTTCTGATCAAGATGGCGAGTACCGAGTCGCGAATGAAAACGATTCCGATTACAGCGATGAGGAGGAAGACTTCGAAACCGGGGGAGAAGAGTACCCGTGGCATCGACGCGACGATCTTTTGTTATATTCTTGTGTTAAGTACGTCATCGGTGAGAACTCAAAATTAGACGAGTTTCTCATTCAAGACGTTTCAGAAGCTGCCGCGACAGCGGGCGGTAAGGGAGCAGCTATTGCAGGAGATGAAGACGAAAAAAAAGACGAAGCAAAGCCGAGTAAAACTGAGGATACAACAAACACAACGACAACAAACGAAACGACGACGAAAATGGAAGTAGAAGATGTCGCGATGACTGGCGACGAACGAGTAGAAACTGAGGAAGAAGACGAAGATGGGTTTGCAAAGCTGAATAAGCATCTCGAAGAAAGAAATAAGAACGAACAAGAACCGCAAAACCGGCAGCAGCAAAGAGACGAAGAAATTGAAGTGAAAAAAGATGTGATGAACGAAGAGGAGGACAAAAACGACAAGGAGAAGAATCTATCTGACGACATCAAAACTAGCACTGCTGCGACACAAACGAAGAGGCATTACACCCCAATCGATATCAAAGCGAAGCAATTATTCGAAAGTGCATTGTCCGCGCTCGCTTCATACATCACCGGTGTGCCTCCGGTCAGCAGCATCGCATCACGGGTCAAGATTCTTCGTGATCAAGAGTGTGGCATTCGAGACATTGTCAAAGACGTAGAATCTATGCACGACAAGGATGCGAAAAAGAAGAAATCCAAATTGACTTCTTTACCGAAATTGAAAACGTTCGAGGCGATAGCAAAGGAAGTCATAAGCCGAGAATCAATCGATTTCTTGCCTCGAAGATTGCACGAGTACAAGAATATGGAAGCCGCGATGGATTCCTTTCGCACGTTGTTTTGTCCAAGATGTCACAGTTATTCGTGTCAAGTTCACGGCAACGGGCACTTGCCGAGCATCGGACGAAGGATTCTTACGAATCACAAACCCGAATGGAAAAATAGGGGAGGACAGTCTGGTGGCCCGCAACAGAAGAAGAAGAAAGAGCACGTTCCGGTCCCGGGTAGAAGAAATGAACGCCTTAGGGGCAAAGACACCATCAATCCCAACACCGATGCGAGCGCCCCGGCCACCATGGACTTCGATGATACCAATGACGATAAGAAAGAAGAAGATGGGCGAATGAATGACGCGGATGATATCAATAACATTGACGGCATCGAAGAAGGTGGAAAGAAGCAAAGTGCTCCCAAATGTGATCCAGAAACAAATTATTTAGCGCTCGCAAAACCAAAAGATCCGTGCCGAAGTTCTGAGTGTTGGCGTTCAAACGAAGCACTCTTCGCTCTCATGAAAAAATTGCAACCGCCGTGGCTTCCTCCGTCCGACCGCATATTTTGCGCGCCGATTCCCGCTGATAATAAGGATAAAATGATCGATCAGATGGATGTGTCTGAGGCGGAAATGGCAGATTTCCTCTCCCGAGACGAATCCATCACCGACGAGTACTTATTGTCCATCGCTCAAAAGTACAAGCACACCGCAAAGTGGGAGAATTGGGTCGTCGAGGTATTCGACAAATCGTTGGATATTTTCGAAGATTCAGCGAATCCTTGCGCGGTTGCTAGTTTCTTAGAACCGTGCGAAACGAAACCGCCGTCGTGTAAAATCGTCTGTGAAGAAATGCTCTCGATGTTTTGCGAAGACATTTTGGACAAGAGAAAGGAAGATAGAGCAGCTCAAAGGGCCGAAAAGGGCGAAGCTAAAAATGGTGGTACAACTGCAGTTGATGCTGCGACAACGACAATGGACGCTAGAAAAAGAAAAGGCCCGCGATTGATCAAGCGAGCGTGGGAAACGCAAGCAGAAAGCAAACAAATCGGTAACAGTCGACATCGACGAAAAGCCTCCAAGAAGGCGCCCAATATTGGTTACCAAGGTACGGTCGCAAAAAGCACCGTCGCGCGAAGAAAAGAAGCCTCCGAAGGTGACAAAAACGCTTTGTGGTGCGAATATGAACCGTGCAATTGTGAGGGTGGCGTCTGCACGGACGAATGTCCGTGCTCACTGAACTGGAACTTTTGTGAAATCAACTGCGGGTGCGGCGCAGATTGTCGCAACGCATTCATCGGATGTAATTGCAAAAGCGATTGTTCCAAATCGACGTGCCCGTGTAAAATGGCCGCGAGGGAGTGCGATCCGGACAAATGTACGGAGTGTTGGCCGTCTATTCGAGATTTTTCAAGGCGCAAGAGAGAGTTAGAAGGCATTACTCTCGATACGGAAATTTTTTCCAGCGATCCAAAGTTGTTTGGCATCACCGAAATTAACATGAAGCGCAGGCAAGAAGACAAGAAAGCGCCGTGCGAAAATATGAAACTCCAATTGAAAGAGCATGCGCACGTTTTACTTGGAAAATCTCCAATCGCTGGTTGGGGTGCCTTCTTTGGCTGTGATGCGAAGAAAGACGATTTCTTGGGCGAATACGTTGGCGAGATGATCACGCATGGAGAAGCCGAAAGGCGCGGGAGCCAATACGATCAAACCAACTCCAGCTTTTTGTTTAACCTGAACAACAAGTGGGTCTTAGACGCTTATTCGCGAGGAAACAAGTTCAAATTCGCGAACCACTCAAAGAAACCGAACTGTTATCCCCTTGTGATTTATGTGCGCGGGAACCATCGCATCGGCATTTACGCAAAAACGGATTCCAAATTCGGCGACGAAATGTTCTACGATTACGGGTATACGAAAGATATCATCGGAGAAGCTCGCGTTTGGGCGCACGATGATGAAGACCAGGACGAAGGGAATTATAGAAAGTAATACTAATGAAATTATCAAGTCAAATTATCATCGATACATCTCTTGTCATTCAACAAGACCTAATTTTACGCGCTCTAAAAATTTTCTTCTAATTGCTATCATCACTATTTCGTCTTCCTGATCCTCTACCTCGTCCTCCTCTGCCGGGTGATCCTCTGCCTCTTCCCCTGCCACCACCATCGACCCATGGCGGTGCGTTCGAATTTCCTCGTCCATCTTCGCTGTCGTAAAAGTTTCTTCTCACAACTCGTCTTCGCCGGCTTCCGGAGCCACTTGAATCCTCATCTCTGAAATCGCGGTTATTACCATTATATTTGGCATCATAACCGTTCCAAGTATCGTTGTTGTTGTTATTATTATTATTATTACCGTACCGACGCGGAGGTCTGTTCATTCCATCACTCCCTCGCTGATTGTAACTTTCATTTCTCGCGCTCATGGAGTGTTGCTGACGGTTATAATATCCTCCTCCTGCTCTGTTGGAATTAGGGGAATAGCGGTTGTCTCGAGGAGCATAGTAATCGTCAGATTCAATGGGCATGCCTTTTTCGTCGGCAATTATGTTCATACCTCCGTCACCGTGCGTTTGCATGCGTTCTCTGGCGACTTCCATCACTCCTAGAGGAGATATTGGCAGGAAAGTTAACTGAGCCCGGTCTCTTTTAGCGATGGATTCAAACGCAACTTCAACTTCACGTCTAGACCCTTCGTCTTCCATATCGATAAAATCAATCATGACTAAACCACCAATATCGCGTAAACGCAGTGTTTTGGCGACCGTTTTCGCTGCTTCGATATTCACACGACGCGCTAATTCATCGTTGTCCGCACCTTCTTTTTTCATGGCTGATCGGCCAGCGTTCACGTCAATGGCGGTCAACGCTTCCGTACGTTGAATGACCAAGTGCGCACCGGGAAGTTCCGTTTGGTCGAGCCATATAACCTCGTCGTCTAAGGACTCTACCGCTTTCGCAATACCCAAGTGTTGGAATAATGCGTTTGATGAACCACTGTAGCTGTCGCTACTGTAATCATCAGTATTGTTTGTATTACTTCCCGCGGCGAACAAAACCACTCGATCAATGATTTCTTTTGAGGCGCCTGCTCTGGTGAGATCGTCAACAATTGCCTCATACGCGCTCGTCGTGTCCACATATAACTTCGATATGCGTTCACCAAACAAATCGCGGACTAAAACTTGTTCACTAGTTGCCGAGTTTAGTAATCGTCTCGGTTCCAAGTCCGGGTAATCATGCGCTTGCTTCGCGGATAAGTTCAAATGTCCATCCAAGCGATATTTCTTTCGCATGAAGTCATTTTGAAGGCTGGAGGATTGTTTTACAAGTTTCTCCGCAGTTGTCTTCACCGAATTCCAGTCGTCCACTAGACGTTTGATATCTAGTTCTAGAGCATCTTGTGCGACGCCAGCGGCTTCGGTGCGCATGATTAGCGCCGAATCAGACGGACAAACGCTCAAACCAACCGATTTGACGTATTTGCGCGCCGGACCGATGAGTTTGCGAGAAACGTACACGCCTTCACCATCCGGGCACAACACGACATTTCTCCCAGGTAGCGTTGGACGGGCAGAAACGCGCGGACCTTTATTGAATTGACCGAGTCGAGTGACTTGGACAACGATTGGTTGTCCTTGTTCCCATTTTGTGGCGCATGCGCCTCGAATATCTTCTTTCGTGACGCCAAATTTGTCGCGAATTTTACGAATCGTTTTCCTCTTTCCCGCTTCTGGATCGTCGCCAAAGTCTTCCTCTTCTTCGCCATTAGCACTTGACGTCTGTGTTGTTTCTGTTTTCGCGGCGTTACCATTCTCGTCGTCTTCATCCACGCTCTCGTCAACTTCTACTTCTTCCGCACCAAACAAGATTTCCATCCCATCCTCCCCGTCGCCTTCTTCTATCCACTCCTCCGTGACTTCCCCAGTTTCTTCGTCCACTTCAATATCATCCATTTGCCCAGCTACACTCGCCATAAATTCGTCAGATTCAAAATCTAAAGCGTCGTTGGTTGGTGCTTCCAACGCGAGTTCGACGGATTTCATAGCCGCGAGTTCCATTTTGATGACAGACAAATCTAATCGCCATGGTTCCAAGGAGACAAGAGGTATTTGGTCTTTTTGTTTGCTTTTACCACCATATTCATCATCGCTTTCATCGTAGTCATCGTCGTCATTTTCATCTGAACCACCCTGATGCCTTTCAGACGGCGGCGAGCGCCCGCCAGCGCCTCGCCACGACTCGGAAGATCGGGATGCTAAGGCATTTCTTTGCCGTTCTTCTGCAGCAGCTTCCTCAGCAGCCGCGCGTGCGCGATTCAATAAATTTTTCCCTTTACTCGGCGAGGGTCCACCACTGCCGTCCCATAGATCGCCCCAATCGCCACTTCCCCATCGTTTTTTTGTCGGTCCGACTTCAGACGTAGTTGATGAATCATTGTCATCGTCGTCATCCTCGTCATCCTCTTCCACGCTCCCGTTGATTGTTCTGTCGTACTCTTCTTCGAACAACTGTTTTTCTTCCCACTCTTTAATCAACTCGGATGTCTTCATCAACTCTTTCAGTTGCTTCTGCGAACATTTCGCAACCGCTTCTTCGCCGTACTCCTCTTGTAACAACTTCAACTTGCGCGCTTTTCGAAGTAAAACTTTCGCTCTATTGACTTTCACGGGCACATACATACCTTCCGGTCGATCGACCCAATCTATTTTCGTTTTCCACGCCATGGCTGGCGAGTCGATGCCTTTTTGCAATAAAGCGTACGGCGGCCCTTTACCCGTTAAATCTACGAGCAAGGCGTTCATGCCTTTCATAACGCGCGCGACGGTACCTATGTATATGTCTCCGACGCGCATTCCTTTACCGACTTCTGTGCCATGCTCGGACCAGATTTCGACGAGTTCGCCTTCTTCTAGAACACCAATTTGTACGCCTCGACCTCGAAATTGGTCTGCGGCGGAATAGACTATTTCCGTTTCTAATCCTGTTCTGATGCCACTCAGGTGCGAACCGGGACTGTAGCCTAATTCAACCGCTAAATCATTGTGCATCGCAATAGTGTCCTCTCCTCCTACTTCATCTTCCTCATCTGTGCTGTTGCCGTTATCATCGTTATTTTTATTGCCATTACTTCGACCTCGTCCTAATGTTGCCTTTTCTATTCCTTCTCGCGCGTCTTCGTCGATGTCGTCGTCGTCGTCGTCGTCGTCATCTTTTGTCGCCTCGACGACTTCTTCCTTCTCTCCTTCGTCCGAGGACGCGTTCATCGCGTCGACTTGCTTCGCGGACGGTTTCTGCCCATCCCACGCTAACCACGCCCCGCCGGTTTCAATTTTATTCTCCGAAGCTTTCACCTCCACTTTCGCCGTAGAACTCGCGGTCAATCTCTCGTCATCCACCGGCCAATCGACCGTCATTTCGTATTTCACGCATCTCTCCGGCAACTCGACGTAGAAAGACTCCCCGGGAGACCACTGAATGACGTTTTGAAACTGATCGAGCAAAACCACCTTCAGCTCAGTTTTACTAAACGCCCTGTCGTCGGATAATTCAATCTTACCGGTCCACTTCTCCGCGTCGTTCGGCGTTTGAACGAGTTGCAAACACTCTCGCGAGTCCCATCCACCAAAGGCGTCCAACGTGCCGATAACCGCCACGCGTTCTTTATTATTATTCGACAAACTCGAAGAAGAGGAAAAATCCTCCTCTTCGCCGCCGCCGCCGTCGTTGTTGTTGCTGTTGTCATTATTCTTATTACCGCTGCTGTTGCCGTTATTGCTATTACTATTATTACCGCTAGCGCTACTATTCCTCCTCCTGGTCACGGTGACGAAAAAAGAAACTTTCCCGGACCGATTCGGTCCATCTTTCGAACGTCTGCGCAAACCCTTCGATCGGGCGACGTTCGTGATCGTTAAATACCCGCGCTGCGCGTTGTCGCTACCACTTCGTGTTCTTCTTCTTCTTCTTCTCGTCGAGAGATGAGCGCGCGACGACGAGGCGTTCGATGAAAGAGAAGAAGAACAAGTCGAAGCCATTCTCATTCTTTTTTGTTATTAGATATCTTTTGTTTGTTTATCCAACAACGGCGAACGAACGCGCGCGTTTGTGTTTGCTCTTTTCTCGCGCAAACAACAACAACAACAACAAC
>Ga0181601_10001576_pt1 | contig 19526 bp, 19 predicted proteins | sample 041ome_8_FD_133020 | JGI IMG/M metagenome (GOLD analysis project Ga0181601, IMG submission 133020) | Coastal salt marsh microbial communities from the Groves Creek Marsh, Skidaway Island, Georgia - 041407BS metaG (megahit assembly) | ecosystem: Environmental > Aquatic > Marine > Intertidal zone...
ATGCAAGAGACCATTTCTTAAAAATTAAAAATCGCCGTAATGGCGAAACTATTATCAGCTGAAAAATCTCAGACTTAAATAAGGTACTATATTAAGCATTAGAATGAGGATGTAATAGTTCATGAGTACACGGGGTGCGACTTCCATCAAGCCGTCAAGATGATGGCCGAACAATGCCCTTTGTAAACTTTGAGTAAGATCTTTAAATAGAGTTATTTTTAATAATCCAACTAAAAATAAACATAGATTTATCACGCTCATCCAAGCAAAGAATTGTATCAGTTGTTCGACGTTCATTTGTATATCCCAGGAATGAATGGTACGTCACACGCTGCTAAAGTTAAGATAGTAAGTAGGCACAGTACTGACTTCATTTTAACTCTCCATTTTTTTGAACCAAATCATCCTGTGTTGCATATCGGTGACTCTACTCAAGAAGTCTATTTTCAATACTCGGAGAGAATCGAAAGCAAGCGTACGATTTAGCTCTCGGAGGACAGATCATGTTTGCTTATAGTGATGACGGACAACATTTCTTAGGATACCGTATGAATGCATTTGGAAAAATGCAAGTCGTCTACGATTTTGATGGTTCTAAGCACAAAGTCTACGATGTTGAGACACCAGATGTTGCGAGCTCAGTCCTAGTTGGTGCAATCAGAAACGCAGTAACACAAAGACGAGTACTGCCAGCATTATTTGCTGCACTATCGTCCCAAAATATTCACTTGCGAGAATCTATTTAATCTTCCAACTTAAAAGTCTGCTGCCATAACAACCGCCAAGTGCGGGAAATTAGGCATGAGTCTACGATGATATTAGCCTTTGAAAAAACACCGGTTATCAATCTCGAAGTTGACCTCAAAAAAAAGGGCATCAGCATAGGAGATGATCTAATTTTGGATCAGTCAGATAAAGGTGATTTTTTTCTCTATTTTCAGCCAAAGCAGGGGTTCCTGTCTCGTATATTTTTAAACAAGCGACCAAAGCGACTTGGGCAGTTGGAAGCCGACGTATCTGTCAATCTGGCTGTTAATTTAGATCCAAAAAACCATGTGCGAATTAGAGTTGTAGATGCAACGCCTAAGTATCTCTCAAAGGATGGCACCGACAGTTTGTTTGTGTCGATTTGGATATCTGAATAAGTTGACCAATCTTTTGTAGAAGCCGATATTTTGCATTAGCTGTGTAGGAGTTAAGCTACTATAAACTTTCTTTTCAATTCATACATTGAATGACACCAATTCTATAATCGTTTGCCTTACCGACATATTACTTTGCTGCTCGGCTCATTCATGCAATGCTATATCCAAAAGCAATTAGGATCATTGAGTTGCGACAAACCAAATTGATACAGCCTACATTCATTGTTCTCGTTTTAATTATATCGTGGTCGAGCGGCCTTGATACCTTGGCGGCGTACGTAAATTCAGAGAGTATCAAAGATGGAGCAATCATATATGGGCTTGCTAGATCTATAAATGGTGTAATCTCTGTAATTCAGAGCGCCGAAATAGGCGGAGTTATCGGCTCAGTCCATCCTGGGGAATTATTAGATCCCATAAACGATTTAATTGAACGTTTTTCATCTGTGATGGCCTGGAGTCTGAGCTCTCTGGTTCTACAAAAGGTTTTACTTACAATTTTCAACAGCATTATTTTTAAGTTAATATTCACTGTCGTTTGTATATTAGTGCTTTTTGCGAGATTTATCTTCAAAACGAATAGCAACATACAAAAAATGTGGTCATTATTTTTAATTGTTGCTTCATTAAGGTTTTCTATCTCCATAGTTTGCGCTTTAACAGCAATTGTAGATTATGGTTTTATTCAAGAAATTGAACAAACTAGCCTTAAAACTGTAAGACAATTTAATTCCGATATTTCCGTGGGAATAAACGCAGTTACCGAAACTGATGAAAATATATCCACTAACGTGGACACATATAAGTCACATAAAGAAGAAACAATTTCTGAACATGACCAAATTAAAAGTGAATTAATAAAACTTGAGAAACAGCTAGAAGGCCTTCCGAGCAGATCACTTATTGACGTGATGAAGCGCAAGAAGAAAAGCAAAGAGGTATTGCTAATTGAGCGACAAATTGAAACTAAAAAAACCTCTCTCGAAAGAATTGAAAAGAAACTTTTGCAATTAGATTCTTCAATTGAATGTGAAAAACTAAAAAATGAAGGGCAAAGCTGTGAAGGCAACTGGTCTAAAATAAAAAATCTATTCAGTGGCGATAAAATTGCTGAAATATCCTCTAGACTAAATCAAACGGTTAATGACTTGATGACCGTCCTAGTATCCCTTGTCCTGACTACAATAATTTTGCCGTTGATATTTTTGTATGTAGCTATGAAAACTTTCAAAGTAATGGTCACTAAAGTGGTAATGCTCACAAATGACTTTAATAGCGACCTCAACCAAATAAAAAAGACTTTAACTCAACAACAAAATAAATCAGTAAATCAATCAGGACAGTAGTTGTTACTTCTTGTGTCCTAATCTCCATTTACTAATTAAAATATATTAATTTCAGTTATTTATAAATATTCACATAAATATTTTATAAATAACTTTATACAAAAATGGAGGTTGAATGAGTGAAAATATTGCAGAAGAAATTAGGGCGTTTTTTTGGAAAAATCGCATTCCAAACCCAGTAAATGTTACTTTCACCGAAAAACAAATTGTAAACGGACAATGGATTGATCACGCCATTTCTGAACAAAATATGAGACATTTTAGAAATAAGCTTAATCAACAAGTTTATGGCAATGGCTATAAGCGATTTGGTAAGGGCTTGTGTATGATCGTCATAAGAGAGTCGGATAACAAGCGGCATCATTTACATTAGATTATAGAACAACCGTGTCGATATGATTTTCAAACATTCTCAAATTTGATCCGTGAACTTTGGACTTCAACTAGATTTGGATACAGATACATTCACATCGAAAAGCCATCTTCGAAAATACGAGAAGATGGTTGGTTAGAATATATTTTAAAAGATCGAACCAAAACCTGTTTCGAAACATCGATTTATTAGGAAAAACAACAATATATGTGGTGATCCCGACAGGATTCGAACCTGTAACCTGCCCCTTAGGAGGGGGCTGCTCTATCCAGTTGAGCCACGGGACCACAGGATCCTTGTAAAAGGAACATCTGAATTTGTCACCACAGGCGCTAAAAAATTTTGTTTTCGTCAATTGCTTGATTCTGAGAATTAATCTGGGCTAAATTCAAAAAAATTACTCAAGGACCCATCCAGTGAAAAAAAATGCGCATCGCCCGCTAACCTTGCGTGATGTATCTGAGGCATCGGGCGTATCGGAAATGACGGTCAGCCGCGTTTTGCGTGGACGGGGCGATGTTTCTGCGACGACCCGTGCCAAGGTGCTCTTGGCGGCAAAAGAGCTGGGGTATGTTCCAAACAAGATCGCAGGTGCACTTGCGAGCCAGCGCGTAAACTTGGTCGCTGTGATCATCCCGTCGATGTCAAACATGGTCTTTCCCGAGGTGATGACCGGCATCAATTCGGTGTTAGAGGGCACAGAATTACAGCCGGTTGTTGGCATCACCGACTATATGCCCGAAAAAGAAGAGAAGGTTCTGTATCAAATGCTGTCATGGCGCCCATCAGGTGTCATAATTGCAGGTCTTGAGCATTCGGACGCGTCTTGTGCAATGCTGCGCAGCGCTGGCATTCCAGTTGTTGAAATCATGGATGTTGATGGCACGCCGATTGACACCGCCGTTGGCATTTCACATCGCCGTGCAGGGCGACAAATGGCCCAGGCAATTTTGACCGCAGGATACAAAAAAATCGGTTTCATGGGCACAAAAATGCCCCTAGACCACCGTGCGCGCAAACGGTTCGAAGGCTTTACCGAAGCCCTTGCAAAAGCGGGTGTCGAGGTCAGTGACCAAGAGTTTTATTCAGGCGGCTCGGCTTTGGCTAAAGGGCGCGATATGACACAGGACATGTTGGCACGCTCGCCTAACTTGGACTTTCTGTATTATTCCAATGACATGATCGGCGCTGGTGGTTTATTGCATCTTTTGGAACAGGGCATCGATATTCCCCAAGACATCGGCATGGCAGGTTTTAACGGCGTTGAACTATTGGATGGCCTGCCGTTGCAATTGGCAACAATGGACGCGTGCCGAAAAGAAGTGGGCAGGATTGCGGCACAGATCATCGCGGATCGTGTCATTAATGGTACCGAGAACGTCGAAAAAGTTGTCGAACTTTCGCCCAAACTAAACCTTGGATCCACCTTGCGTGACCTGCAATAAACGTGAATATGCGCTATAGACGTGTCGCAATTTATCACGTTCCCTCAGGGGCATTTCACTCAGCTGGGTCCAGTTGGCTTGGCTGGGACAACCGCGCAGGACGCGCGCTTGACCAACCCATGGGCAGCGTCGGAAAAACAATTAAGCCCCAAAAATACGGGTTCCACGCCACTATCAAAGCGCCGTTTAGATTAAACGACGGGTGTCATATTGACACACTGATAACAGCGACGCAGAGCCTGTGTGCGTCTTTATCGGCTGTGGACATCGGTACGCTTAGGCTAAAACGAATTGGTGGTTTTTTGGCCATTGTACCGCAAAGCTCATCTGAAGAGCTTTTACATATGGCGCAAACTCTTGTGACCAAATTGGACACCCTTCGCAGCCCATTAACACAAGATGATATTGCACGCAGACGCAAATCACGGCTTTCGGCGCGTCAGGATGCATTGATGTTGGACTGGGGCTATCCGTATGTCTTGGAACAATTCAAATATCACATGACATTGACCGACCGCTTATCCGCTCAAGCATTAGTGGCATCTGAAACAGATGCTGCGCAACACTTTGCAAAGTTCCTTACAACCCCATACAGCATACACAGCGTATCACTGTGTGCCGAAGACCACGACGGCCGTTTTCATGTCGTAAAAACTTTTGACCTATCGGGCCCACGGATGTGATATGAAAATGGCCCCTTGCGGGGCCAACGTGATTTATGAACTTAATTGGGTAATCTTTTCTTTAAGTCGTAGTTTTTGCTTTTTGAGGTCTGAGATATACAAGTCATCAGTGCTTGGCGATCGTTGCGCTTCTTCAATCTTTGACGAGAGGGCTTCATGTTTCTTTTGAAGTTCGTGAACATGAGTAATAACGCTCATTCTATACCTCCTAATGTTGTATAGATTTAGTGCATCATATTTTTTTAAATCTGTCACGCAGCATTTATATAAAATTATCATTCTTACGCGGAATATTGCCAAGCGCTTGAAACAAGATTTACCGATAACAATCAGTTAGCGCATGACCCTGCCGCAGCACATTTTCAATGCATTCCGTGTAATCTTTAGCATCTGAAGCATGAACTTCGCCCTTATGAATGATCAAAGGCGATTCGATACGTGGTGCAGCGCGGCCAGATTTGCGGAAATGCACGATCACCAAAGTTGCGTCTTTGCCCATCCGCGGGACAATCGGCGTAATAACAACGCTGCCACAGGTTGGCGGAATTGCAGCCAACAAATCAATCAACCTTTCTGATCGAAATATAAAATGTGCGTGACCTTTGGGGGCCAGACGCTTGGCTGCTTGTCCAACCCAATGGCCTAACTCTGTTTGTTCGCCCATAGCACGTTCACGACCGTTATCACGCGCTGGGGTGGATTTCTGACGATCAAAATAAGGCGGATTCGCTATCACATGATCAAAGCTCTTAGAACGCAGCGGCGTCGGCATATGTTCAAGATCGCCGGTGACCACGGTCAAGCTTAGGCCGTTATAAGCAGCGTTTTCGCGCGCCATCTCAGCGTAATCGGGTTGAATTTCCAACCCGGTCAGGTCTAACCCCGCAACGCGACGCCCCAATGCAAGCACGCCAACGCCAACGCCACACCCCAGTTCCAATACGGATTGGCCGGCTTTTGCAGGAACACTTGCCGCCAACAGGACAGGATCAACACCAGCGCGATAGCCATCACGCGGCTGACAGATCAAAAGTTGCCCCCCCAGAAATTGGTCACGGGTCACGTCCATCATTCCGATAGTTCCCGCCCCAATCCCGCCTGGGTCAACGCCAAAACAGCATCGTCGTATTCTTGGTCTGCGACCATGATGCGACGCGGGAAAATACCCACAGATCCTTCAAGAACGCTCATATTTACGTCCAGCTCAAAGGTCGCTATACCTTCGGCGTCCAAGAGGGAACGAATGTGCGAAATCATAACGATATCGGTTGTGCGCAGAAGTTGTTTCATGGTTTAGATGTAGGCGCAGGCAAACGTTTTGTCGATAGCCAAGGAGGAGTTGATGGCGTTGGATCGTTCAGTCGATAAACCACATGAAAAACTGGCACAGATCTTGGCGTCAGAAATGGATGCGGTGAATACACTTATCCAAACGCGCATGGCATCGAAACACGCACCCCGTATCCCCGAGGTCACCGCACATCTGGTCAATGCAGGCGGCAAGCGATTGCGGCCTTTATTGACCTTGGCCAGCGCCAAATTATTTGATTATGCCGGCCCCTTTCATGTGCATTTGGCCGCGACAGTAGAATTCATTCACACCGCGACCCTGCTGCATGACGATGTGGTCGATGAAAGCGAAAAACGCCGTGGTCGTCCGACTGCGAATTTATTGTGGGACAATAAATCGTCGGTATTGGTGGGGGATTATCTATTTTCACGATCATTCCAGTTGATGGTCGAAACCGGATCTTTGCAGGTCCTCGACATTCTGGCGAACGCCTCTGCGACGATTGCCGAGGGCGAGGTGCTGCAGCTGACGGCAGCGCAAGACGTCACAACAACAGAAGACATTTATTTGCAAGTGGTGCGCGGCAAAACAGCCGCCCTGTTTTCCGCAGCGACCCAAGTGGGGGGTGTGATTTCGAACGCCTCTGCGCAGCAATGCCACGCGCTATATGATTACGGCGATGCGCTGGGGGTGGCGTTTCAAATCGTTGACGATCTGCTCGACGTGGTGGGTGATGCAAAATCGACGGGTAAAAACGTTGGTGACGATTTTCGGGAACGCAAGCTGACCCTGCCATTAATCAAGGCGATTGCTGCAGCAGATGACCATGAAATGGTATTCTGGAAACGCACGATCGAAAAAGGCGACCAAGTGGATGGTGATCTCGCACATGCGATTGACCTGATGCACAAGCATGGCGCAATCGAGGCGACGCGTGCAGATGCAGTGGCTTGGGCACAGCGCGCACAAGATGCACTGACACAGCTGCCGAACAATGAAATTAACGAATTGTTGTCAGGTCTGGCAAAATATGTTGTTGAACGGGTAGTGTGAACCGCTGCGCTAAATCTTGGACAGGATTGGCCGACCTTTGGACACCCACCATGTGGGATGATTTTGTGCGATCTGTTGGGCGGCATCTGCGCAATCCCCCGCATCGGGGTAAAGCCCGAAACACGTTGCCCCAGACCCTGACATCCGCGCGAAGCGCAGGCCGCTTGTTTGTTCTAACGCGTTCAAAACTTCCTGGATCCCGGGCGCAAGTTCTATGGCAGGTGATTGAAGATCGTTTCGCAGCGCCGCAAGCCAGGTGACAAAATCTGAATTCTGTTCTGTGATCTCGCTATTATCTTTGCGCGATAGTCGCTTGAAAACAGCGGGCGTCGAAACTTCGATCTTTGGATTGACCAACAAGACCGAAAACGATGCTGCCGTCTCTAGCTGTTCAACGTGTTCGCCAATGCCGCGCATGCGCATGACGCCCTGCCCCATACATACAGGCAAATCCGCGCCCAAACAAACCAAGTCGTGATCTGCAGGCTGGTCTATATTATAAAGCTCACACAGCCCTTTGATCACTGCGGCCGCGTCACTTGATCCGCCACCAATGCCAGACGAGGCAGGCAGGTTTTTCGTCAAATGAACCTGTGCTGGCAAGGACCGGCCAACGTACCCTTCTAACCAACGGGCGGCCTTGCAAATCAAATTGCGGTCATCCAAAGGCACGTCCGCGCCAAAAGGACCATCCGCCGTCAATGACCAAACATCGGCGGCAGAGACTGATACAACATCCCCGCAATCCAACAAGACCACGACTGAATCAAGCATGTGATAGCCGTCCGGCCGCTGACCCGTGACATGCAACGCCAAATTCACCTTTGCGGGCGCAAAAATCCTAATCATTTTGTACGGTTTGTGTGGTTGGCGGTTCACCCTCTTCGATCAAGACCTGATCTAAGCCAACCTCAAGCTTGCGACGGATACGATCAATCTCCTTCTCTTCTGGGTCAAAAGACAGTGCGCGCCGCCATTGAAATGCTGCCTCAAGCTTGCGGCCCACAGCCCAATAGGCATCGCCCAAATGATCGTTTACAATTGGATCGACGGGCATCAATTCAGCGGCGCGTTCCAGATGGGGGACCGCCTCTTCGAAACGGCCAAGGCGAAACTTGGCCCAGCCCAAACTATCAATAATATAGGCGCTATCGGGGCTTTGATCGACCGCGATCTGGATCATGGCCAACGCCTCATCCAGATTGATCTTTTTTTCAACCATCGAATAGCCAAGATAATTCAAGACCTGCGGCTGATCGGGGTTTAGCGTCAAAGCCTGCCGAAAATCAGCCTCGGTATTTGGCCAATCATCCAACATTGAATGTACGATACCGCGGGCATAATACATCCGCCATGGTTCTTCGTTCTTTTCCTTGTATAGATCAATCGCCGTGTCATAGGCGGCCTTGGCCTCATGTGGACGATCCGCACGACGCAACGTGTCACCAAGAGCAGCAAAGCCAATCGAAACATCGGGGCGCAAACGCACCAATTGTTCCAAAACTTCGATCCCGCCATCTTGGTTTCCCATGGCCACCATAACATTGAAACGCCCTAATTCAGCAGCGTAAAATTTGGGGTGATCAACGGGGATTTTGCTATATTCGCGTACGGCCATGTCATATTGACCCAGTTCGTCCAACATCTGCGCGGACAGCAAAATGGTTTCAACATCTTCATCCGACAGCGCTTGCGCGAGACGGGCATAAAGCAATGCAAACACAGGCTCGCTGTCTGAAATCACAAAAGACGCAATTGATAAAAAGACCTCGGCCATTCCTTGCGAAACGGACTGCGGAAGCGTTACAGATGGCAATGTGCCTGCTTCTAGCTGTGACCGCAGGGTTGCCAATTCAGGATCACCCACAGCGTCATAAACGCTATCAAAGACCTCTAACGCTGCCTCACGTTCGCCTTGATTAACAAGAATTTTCAAGCGTGTTAGAAACGCACGCTGGCCAAGACCACGAAATCGAACATCAACTTGTTCTAACAGCGGCAAAGCGCGATCCATTTGTCCGATGGATGTGAACATCATCGCTTTATGAAATTGCGCAAAATCCGATAAGCGTTGGTCATTTGAAAATTCATCAAAGCGCGCGTCCGCAGCATCGATGCGCCCGGCACCTGCCTCTGCCCAAGCTTGGATAAGCCCGTTGACCAACGAATTCACATCAATCGTGTCGCCGATTGCACTTAGAATTTCTTGGAATTCTTTGTTTTTAATGAGGTCAGTCAACACGACCAAATCACTGATCTGACTGTTTTTATCTTTGTTCAAAAAGGATTGCGCCACAGGCACCGCACGTTGCACCTGCCCCAAGGCGATGTAGGACAGCATCAGATTATCAAACGCTATTTGGTTTTCTTGATCGAACCCCAATACGCGTGCGTTATACTCGGATGCCTTTGAAAATTCATTCGACAGGCTCGCATGGCGCCCGGCTAAATAGGCACCAGAATGGCCATTCGCAAAGGATACCTGCCCAAGACTTGATGTGACGACTGCTGCCAATATGATTTTTCTGATCACTTAGGGGCCTCTCGTTCTAAGTGTTTCGAAAAAACTTAATCACTTGCGCCGCATAAAGCAATGCGGGGCATAAGATAATCTCTGCCCCTCATATAAATCCATGAATTGGTGACGTCCGACGGACAATTACATATTGGGATAGTTTGGACCGTCTCCACCCTGTGGTGTGACCCAAGTGATATTCTGGCTTGGGTCTTTGATATCACAGGTTTTACAATGCACACAGTTTTGGAAGTTGATGACAAACCGCGGGTCTGCGCCTTCTTCTTCGACAACTTCGTAAACACCTGCAGGGCAGTAGCGTTGCGCCGGTTCTGCGTATTTCGCAAGGTTGACCGCGATCGGGACGTTTGGATCAGTTAGACGTAAATGTGCCGGCTGGCTTTCTTCGTGGTTGGTCATCGAAAATGACACGTTGGTCAACCGATCAAAGGACAGCTTGCCATCGGGTTTCGGATAATCGATGGGCTGATGCATCGACGCGGGTTGCGTGGATTCCGCATCGTTTTTGCCGTGTTTCAACGTACCAAAAGGCGACGCTTTGAAAATGGTTTGGACCCACATGTCCAATCCGCCCAAGGTCAAACCACCCAACGGACCAAAACGACCATTGAGCGGCGCCACGTTGCGTACGGGTTTTAGGTCTTTGCCAACAGGCCCCGCACGCAATGCGGCATCGTAATCAGCCAAAACATCGCCTTGGCGGCCCGCTTGGATCGCTTTGAACGCGGCTTCGGCCGCATCAATGCCCGAATGCATCGCATTATGGTTGCCCTTGATGCGTGGCAAGTTGACCAAGCCCGCGGAACATCCCAACAGCGCGCCACCGGGGAACGCGGTTTGTGGGATCGACTGAATGCCACCCTTGGTCACGACACGCGCGCCGTAAGCGACGCGTTTGCCGCCTTTAAGCAATTTGGCGATCTTTGGGTGATGTTTGAACCGCTGGAATTCCATGTATGGGAACAAATATGGGTTCTTGTAATTCAAGTCGACGATATAGCCCACGTAAACTTGGTTATTGTCCAAGTGATAGACGAACGAACCGCCTGAATTTTTCCACCCCAAAGGCCAGCCCATGGTGTGGGTCACTTCGCCTTCGTTGTGGTTTTCGGGTTTAACTTCCCAAATCTCTTTCATGCCGATGCCGAATTTCGGCACATCGCAATTCGCATCTAGGTCATATTTGGCGATGATTTCTTTTGACAAAGACCCCCGCGCCCCTTCTGAGAAAAACACATATTTGCCGTGCAATTCCATCCCCGGTTCGGTGTTTTCGCCGATGCTGCCATCCTCTTCTAATCCAAAGACGCCGGCAACGACGCCTTTGACTTCGCCATTGTCGCCATACACCACTTCGGATGCGGCCATACCTGGGAAAATTTCAACGCCCATGGATTCAGCTTGCTCGGCCATCCAGCGGCATACATTGCCCATCGACACGATGTAATTGCGATGGTTGTTCATCAACGGTGGCATGACAAAATTCGGCAAACGGATTTGACCGGCCTCGCCTAAGACATAAAAATTGTCTTCTTTGACTGGCACGTTCAAAGGCGCGCCTTTTTCTTTCCAATCGGGCATCAAACGCGTCAGACCCGCAGGATCCAAAACAGCACCCGACAGGATGTGCGCCCCAACTTCGGACCCTTTTTCCAAAACAACAACGTTCAGATCGGCGTCCAATTGTTTCAAACGGATTGCGGCTGACAATCCAGCTGGTCCCGCCCCAACGATGACCACATCATATTCCATCGCCTCACGTTCGATTTCCAACATTGGCGCTCCTCCTTTGGCCCTGCATTCAGTTTGCATTTGGTTACCCTGCCTTAAAGCATCGCGTCAATCATTACACGGCGTTAAATTGCCGCTTTGCGGCATAGCGCAGGCCGATATTTGAAATTCTGCGACGGTTTGTGCAAAATTACGGCGCGCCTCCGCAAAAAAAGACCCAATTAACAAGAAAATGTTGCAATCCGTTGGATAAAGATATTGGCTAGATTGCACAGGCTTGTCAGGTCCGATAACAGACCATAAATAACGAATAACAAACATTACGACGACGGAAACGAAATGGAAAAAATACCAATGACTCGAGCGGGTCATACCGCGCTTGAGGTTGAGCTAAAGCACCTTAAATCGGTCGAACGCCCCGCGATTATCCAAGCAATCGCAGAGGCGCGCGAACATGGCGACCTGTCTGAAAATGCCGAATACCATTCCGCCCGCGAAAAACAGAGCTTTATCGAAGGCCGTATCAAAGAAATCGAAAGCATTATTTCGTTGGCCGATGTCATTGACCCGACCGTTCTGTCCGGCGCCATCAAATTCGGTGCCACCGTTTGTGTTGTCGATGAAGACACCGACGAAGAAAAAACATGGCAAATTGTCGGTGAATACGAGGCCAATATTGAAAAAGGCCTTTTGAATATCAAATCCCCAATCGCGCGTGCATTGATCGGCAAAGAAGAAGGGGACAGCGTTGAAGTGAACACCCCTGGCGGCCAAAAATCATACGAGATTTTATCAATCGACTATAAGTAGGCCTTTTGCAAATGGCTGATGACAAGACATCAAAATCGACACCTGCGGGACTGTATTTAGCGACGCAGGGACAGTCGACGCAGGCCATAGAATGGTTGGGCGTTGCCCTGGCCATACTGTGGTTGTGCGTCAGTGGTTATATCCTGATGATGCCAATCGAGGGCAATGCAAATATGCTTGCCTCAATGTTGATTGTGTTTATGCCTGTTGCGATCTTATGGCTGGCGGTGATCGTGATCAGAACTTCGCAAAAAATGCGCCAAGAAAGCCAAAAACTCTACGTCGCCATCGAAGCGCTGCGCAAAGCATATATCGATCAATCCAAAATGAATGGCGCGCCTGCAACCGAAGCGTCCATCACGCGTAAATTGGACAGTATCGCGGAATCGCAACGTAAAACCGAGACCGCAATTGCAATGTTTACATCTACCCGTCTGGCCGAAGCCCAAAACGCAGCGATCCCAAACACGGCACAGCCACAGGCAGAACATCAACCCGTTTTGGCGCTGGGCACCCCTGTAGAAGAACTTGCGCCACCGCTTGCCAAACCTGATTTTATTCGCGCGTTGAATTTCCCAGAAAATGCGAACGACGAAGAAGGCTTTAACGCGCTGCGCCGCGCACTCAAGGATCGCTCTGTCGCACAGCTGGTCCAAGCGTCGCAGGATATCCTGACCCTGCTTAGCCAAGATGGGATCTATATGGATGACCTAAGACCAGACATGGCGCGTCCTGAAATTTGGCGCCGTTTTGCCAAAGGGGAACGTGGCAGAACCATTGCCACGCTTGGCGGAATTCGGGACAGATCTTCTTTGGCATTGACCAACGTGCGGATGAAAAAAGATCCTATTTTCCGTGACGCAGCCCACCATTTCTTGCGCCTGTTTGATCGCGGTTTTTCAAAATTCGAAGAAAGCGCAACCGAAACAGAAATTTCAGCGCTGTCCGAAACTCGCACAGCACGCGCATTTATGTTGCTGGGACGGGTTGCAGGGACTTTTGATTAATCCGCGTTTTGGATTGGCAGCCAAGGCTTTGGTTGTTAGCATGTCCAAAAACCAAAGGAATTTATTATGACCCGTATTGGCCTATTACTTGCTGCACTGTGTATTTCGACGCCGGCCTTTGGGCAAAACTGCGGCGGCTCATTTCCAAGCTTTGTCAACGCCCTGAAATCCGAAGCCCTGTCGAAAGGCTATAGCTCAAAAATGGTCAACGCCTTTTTTGCAAATGCCCAACAGGATCCTGCCGTTATAAAAGCCGACCGCGCCCAAGGATTTTTTCAGAGTCCCTTTTTGGATTTCTCTTCGCGTTTAATCAGTAAACACCGCATCGATCACGGCGCAAAAAATTTGCAAAAATATGCCACAGTCTTTGATCGGATCGAACGTGAATACGGTATCTCGCGCGGTGTGTTGACCGCCTTTTGGGCATTTGAAACCGACTTTGGTGCGTTCCAAGGCGACTTTAATACGCTGAATGCGTTGTTGACGTTATCACATGACTGTCGCCGCCCGGACCTATTCCGCCCCCAAGTTTTTGCGGCCCTTGAACTTTACAAGCGTGGCGATTTTGACCCAATGACCACCACTGGCGCGTGGGCGGGTGAAATTGGCATGGTCCAAATGCTGCCCGGTGATATTTTGGAAAGTGGAATTGATGGCGACGGGTCTGGCCATGTGACACTGAAAACCTCTGCGGCTGATGCATTGATGACGGGCGCGCATATGCTGTCGCGCATGGGCTGGCGCACAGGCGAACCATGGCTGCATGAAATCATCGTCCCACAGGACTTGGACTGGTCACAAACGGGGTTGGATCAAACAAAATCTGTCGCAGCGTGGAAACGTTTGGGTGTAACCGCGCGCACCGGGGCGTTGGGACCTGATACCTTAGACGCATCGGTTTTGCTCCCCCAAGGTCGCAAAGGGCCTGCGTTCTTGGCCTACCCCAATTTCCACATCTATTTTGAATGGAACAAAAGCTTTGTCTATGTGACAACAGCAGCCTATTTTGCGACCCGTCTCGAAGGGGCTCCGCCCTATGCAGCTGGAAACCCAGATCCCGCGCTCAGCGGCGACGAAATGAAGCAGTTGCAAACCAAATTAACCCAGCTGGGCTATGATGTGGGTGCAATTGACGGAATTTTAGGGGCAAAAACACGTTCCGCTGTGCAGGCGATACAAATTAAATTGGGCCTACCTGCCGATGCATGGCCCACGCAATCCTTGCTTGATCAATTGTAGGCTTTGCAACATTTTGGGATGGTGGGCGGGGCGATGTACGTGCACGAGCGTCGTGCACCATCCCCATCAAGCCACCATTTGCTCAGCTTTTTTCAAATCGACTGAAACCAGTTGCGAAACACCCTGCTCTTGCATGGTGACCCCAAACAAACGATCCATCCGCGCCATCGTCACCGCGTGGTGCGTAATAATCAAAAAACGCGTTTCCGTGCGGCGACACATCTCATCTAAAAGATCACAAAACCGCGTTACGTTCGCGTCATCCAGCGGGGCATCGACCTCGTCTAGAACACAGATTGGCGCAGGGTTTGCCAAGAACACACCAAAAATCAACGCCAACGCGGTTAGAGTCTGTTCGCCACCAGACAACAAAGAAAGCGTAGATAATTTTTTGCCAGGCGGTTGGCACATAATTTCCAATCCTGCCTCAAGCGGATCATCGCTTTCAACCAAAACCAAATTGGCCTCGCCACCGCCAAACAGATGGCGGAACAGATGGCTAAAATTCTCGTTCACTTGTTCAAATGCGGTCAAAAGACGTTCGCGTCCTTCACGGTTTAGGCTTGAAATGCCACTACGCAACGTTTTGATGGCTTCCTCTAAATCGGTCTTTTCTTTAACCAGTTGTGAATGCTCTGCCTCGACCTCTTTGGCGTCTTCCTCGGCGCGCAGGTTTACTGCACCCAATGCATCGCGTTGGCGTTTTAGGCGTGCCACCTCTGCCTCAACCTGATCCGAAGGTGGCATGCGGTCTGCATCTGTGTTCAACGCAGCCAATAAATTATTCGGCGTCGTCTCTAATTCTTCTTCAATACGATGGACTGCCGCGCTGACGGCTTCGCGCGCTGCATCTGCCCGCGCTTCTGAGCGCGCGCGCGCCTCGCGTGCATCAGACGCCGCGCGTTCTGCATCTCGCTCGCTGGCCACCAACAGGCGCAATTCTGATTCCGCTTCGGCCAAAACATCGCTTGCGTGTGATCGCCGATCTTGTGCTGTCTCAATAGCCTCATTCAGCTCTTCGCGCTTTTCAGCAATTTCTTCTGGCACGGCTGATGCCTCTGCCAAATCCTCTTCGCTTGTGGCTTTACGCTCCAACAACTCGGCGCTGCGCTTTTCCGCGGTTTCAAGACGGTGCCGCCATCCGCTCAATTCTTTCGTGACTTCTTGGGACCTGCGCACGCGTGCATCCCCTTCACGGCGGATTTCATCATAGGCAGAGCGCTTGGCCATCATGGTCATGCGTGCCGCCTCTACCGCCATTTTTACGTCGTCAACCTGACCGCGGGCTTGATCCAAATCCCCCAAAGATCGCAGAGTCTTCTCTGCCTCTGATACTTGGGCTTTTGCCTCAAACGCATCCTCTTCATGACGTTTCATGGCCATTTTCAGCGTCTCAACCCGTCCTTGCGATAGGTTACGCTCAGCTTCGGCACGGCTCACGGCACGGGCGGTTTCCCCCACCATCCGGTCAGCGTCACGGCGTGCCTCGCGGGCGTCACGGTCAGCACGCGTCAAATCACTCAGTTGTGCTGTCAGAGCCTCATGCGCGGCGCGCGCAGCGTCCATGCGCACCGTGGCGCGTTCTAACAACTGTTTCAATTCCTCAATGCGATTCAAGTGCTGCATCCGTAATGCAGCGGCCGACGGGGCATCTTCGGCCCATGCACGATAGCCATCCCACCGCCATAAATCGCCTTCGACGCTCACCAATCGCTGTCCAGGCAAAAGTGCTGCCTGCAAGCGGTTGCCATCATCGCCATCAACCAGCCCGATTTGTGACATACGCCGTTCCAACACGCTTGGAACAGAAACATGGTTGGTTAATGCCGTAATACCGTCTGGCAAGGCCTGTGGTGTGTCATAAGCCGGCAATTCAGCCCATCCTGATGGACCATCTTCGTCAACTTCTGGTGCGCGCAAATCATCAGCCAAGGCTGCACCCAAAGCTTTTTCAAAGCCCTGCTCTACCTGCAAGCGATCCATAATTTGGCCACCTTCGGCGGTGTTGCGTTCCACCAATTTGGCCAAGGCTGCCACCTCGGCACGGATCGCGTTGGCCTCACCTTCGGCCTCTGATCTTTCGGCGCGCGCTTCGGCTTCGCGGGCTTGGGTATCACTACGCTGCTGTTCAGCAGTTTCCAGCGTTATCTCTGCCTGCTCGGCGATTTCGGCAGCCTCTTCTTGCTCCATCACCGCTGCCTCATAAGCCTCGGATGCCTCTTCGACCGCGCGCAAGGCGTCTGCCATAGACAGGCGCGCTTTTTCTGCTTCGGCTTGGCTCTTGGCCAAGGTCGCCGTTACATCATTCAACATGCGCGTGGAAGATTGATGGCGTGCAGCCAGACGTGCCACATCTTCGGTCATTTCCGAAAGCTGTGTTTCACGATCTTGCAATACGCTCGCCGCTTCATGGGATGCAGCTTCTGCAATCTCAAGCTTGTCTTGCTGGCCCTCTGAGGCTTTTGCAAGCTCGCGCGCCTCCCATTCGAGCCGCGCGATGGTTTCGCCCGCATCCCGGTTCAGGCCCGTTTCACGCTCCATATCACGCACCAGCTGTGCGATGCGTGACCGCAGTGTTTCAATACGCTGCTGGGCCTGTGCCTCTTGGTCAGAAAGCGCATCGCGCTGCACTTGCAAACGCTGCAATATCGCTGAAGCGATCGCCTCTTCTTCGCGCAGCGGCGGCAGTTTGGTTTCTTGGTCTTCGCGGGCCTTGGACACTTTGCGCGCTTCGACCTCGGCGGTGGCGGCTGCGCGGGTGCGTTCTGTCAATTCCTGATCCGCGGCCAGACGTAGGGCATCTGCCTCTTTCCAGCGTTGGAACAGCAACAGGCCTTCGGCGTGGCGCAATTGTTCACCAATCTCACGATAGCGTGCCGCTTGACGGGCTTGGCGCATCAATTGGGCCAGTTGATTGGCCAGCTGTTCAATGACATCATCGACCCGCGCCAAATTGGTTTCGGCAGATTTCAATTTCAATTCCGCCTCATGGCGCCGTTGATACAGGCCCGAAATACCTGCGGCCTCTTCCAAAATGCGGCGCCTGTTTTTCGGCTTTGCGTTGATCAATTCTGAAATCTGTCCCTGACGCACCAAAGCTGGCGATTGCGCCCCCGTCGACGCATCCGCAAACAACATTTGCACATCGCGGGCTCGTACATCTTTGCCGCTGACCTTGTACGCACTGCCGACATCACGGGTGATGCGGCGCACAATTTCCAACATGTCGGTATCGTTGAACCCCGCCGGTGCCACGCGATCGGAATTGTCGATCAGCAAGGACACTTCGGCAAAGTTACGTGCCGGGCGCATTGCCGCGCCTGCGAAAATCACGTCCTCCATCCCGCCACCCCGCATCGCGGTCGGACGGTTTTCGCCCATGACCCAACGCAGCGCCTCAAGCAGATTGGATTTGCCACACCCGTTTGGACCGACAACACCCGTCAACCCGTCCTGAATGATCAGATCGGTTGGATCAACAAAGCTTTTAAAGCCAGTCAGTTTTAAACGAGTAAAGCGCACGCTTGTCCTTGTGGCTGATTCTGTTATCTAATCGTCCCCTAGGAACGGTTACGAGTCAACGACCCACCACAGGATGCAGGGAAATAGGCCAGTTTATCCACAAGATATTGCCTTAAAACGCATGAGGTACAGATGATCGAAATCGACTATGCGGCACCGCGCCATGCGGGCATTCGTGCCTTATTAGGTCAAAGTCACGCATTGATGCGCGCGCTTTTTTCGCCCGAAGACAATCATTTTCTTGAAATTGATGACCTATGCGTACCAACGATCCATTTTTTTGGCGCCCGTGTTGATGGGGCCTATCGGGCCTGTGGAGCCTTGGCGGTTAAGGATGGTTATGGCGAGATTAAATCGTTTTTCACCGACCCCGCCGCACGCGGCATGGGGTTGGGTCAAAGCGTTTTGGAACATATCCAATCGGTGGCAAAAGACTTGCAAATCAGCGAATTACGTTTGGAAACAGGTGTCGGTCTGGATGCTGCGCATCGCTTATATTACAAAAACGGGTTTCGCGATTGTGGGCCATTTGGTGATTATGAGGCGTCCGAATATTCGGTCTTTATGCAAAAATCGCTGGGCATCTAAAACATTGTGAAAACAAATGAACGCGCTATATTGGTAAAAACTTTGAACCAATAGGGTTGCCATGCCGTTTGAGAAAATCGCATCCGAAAAACTGTCGCATGCCGTGACGCACCAAATCGAAGAACTGATTTTGCGCGGCATTCTGCGCCCCGGTGAACGATTGCCAGCGGAACGTGAATTGTCCGACCGTTTGGGGGTGTCACGCCCATCGCTGCGCGAAGCCATCGCGGATTTGCAAGAACGCGGCCTGTTAGCATCCAAAGCGGGTGCGGGCATTTACGTCGCCGATGTTTTGGGCAACGCATTTTCACCTGCCTTGGTAAGATTGTTTTCCACCCATAACGAAGCGGTGTTTGACTATGTCTCTTTCCGCCGCGATATGGAGGGGTTGGCCGCAGAACGGGCCGCAAAATATGGGTCAGACACCGATCTTAAGGTCATCCAAATCATTTACGATAAAATGGAGTCTGCCCACACACGTCGCAACCCATCGGATGAGGCACGGCTGGATGCGGATTTCCATCTGTCAATCATTGAGGCAAGCCACAACGTAATCATGCTGCACATGATGCGGTCCATGTATGAATTGCTGCGCGAAGGCGTGTTTTATAATCGCCAAGCGATGTTCAAACAGCGCACCACGCGCGATGAATTGTTGGGGCAACATCGCGCCATAAATGACGCCATCCAATCGCGCGATCCGTCAGCATCGCGCGCAGCCGTCGAAGCACATTTGAACTATGTCGAACAAAGTCTC
>Ga0181601_10001579_pt1 | contig 19510 bp, 18 predicted proteins | sample 041ome_8_FD_133020 | JGI IMG/M metagenome (GOLD analysis project Ga0181601, IMG submission 133020) | Coastal salt marsh microbial communities from the Groves Creek Marsh, Skidaway Island, Georgia - 041407BS metaG (megahit assembly) | ecosystem: Environmental > Aquatic > Marine > Intertidal zone...
CCTTGCCAGCGATTCAAAGGAGTGTTCACGGCGCCGCGACGGCGGATAGCCGACCTGAGCAACGGCCCGCTCAACTTCAACGTGGTCTTGCGCCAATCTATCCAAAGCTTTGCGAATGAACGCGTCGGTGAGTTTGAAACGTTGACTCATACGACGGTTGATGTCAGCCGTGAACGGGATAACCGAGCATGCCATGAAGGTAGGCAACAACCCCGTAGAGGGTGAGCGTGATCACAATGGCACCCAGTTCGCGAACCAAGGAAGGATTCGGTTTACTCAGCGGCGGCTTGCCGTCCTGTTTATTGATGATCACCACTTCCAGCACTGCCCAGACCAGCAAACCGCCAAACAGTATCAGCGAGACGGAGTCGCCATTCACAAGCAGATGCGCCAGCGACCAGAGCTTGATGGCAGTCAGCTGCGGATGGCGGATCACACCCGCGACCCGGGCACCCAGGTTGGACCCCACAATAAAATAGAAGCCTAGGTAAACCAGCAGGTTGTTGACGCCGACCCATAGCGTCTGGCGGCCCCACCACACGTTGGTAGCGGCCTGCTGATAACCCATGACCATCATGACGACGGACACCAGCAACAGGAGTGCCACGAGAGGTCTGCCGGCATTGCCGAGTCGCCCTCGCTGTGCCGGCGCAATGCGTTTGAAAAGATGCGCGGCGCTCCACAGCAGCACACCACTCACTAAGCCGATCACGCCTTCATGCTCTCTTCACAAATTGCAAAGGCACTCTGAAGAGGCAGCGACGGCGGTGCGTCACTGCTTGGCTGCTCTTTGGCGCAGTGCCGCCAAGCGAGCACTCATCTGGCTGTAATCAACCGTCTTGGCAAAGGCATTGCCGCGTTCGCCTTCCAGCACCAATGCGTCGCCGAGCGTCTCTTTCACGCCATCATTCATCAGCGCCTTTAGCGCAAAAACGGCTTTCGGATCCGCGTCTGCGATTTGTGCGGCACTCGCCAGCGCCTCCTCAAGGAGACTGTCAGCGGCGCAAACACGATTGACCAGTCCCCACGCCTCGGCGCGTTCGGCATCAATGAAATTGCCGGTCAAACTCATTTCTCTCGCGCGATTGATGCCAATGATGCGGGACAATTTTTGCGACAAACCCCATCCCGGCAAGATGCCAACCCGGGCATGAGTATCGGCAAAGCGCGCGTGCTCGCTGGCGAACAAATAATCGCAGGCGAGCGCCAGCTCGAATCCTCCGGTGACCGCGGCACCATTCACCGCGCCGATTATGGGCTGGGGGCACCGCTCCAGCGCCACGACAATCGGCGACTCGGGCCCTAGACCGAGTCCGCTCGACAGCAGCTCGGGTTCATCCGTCAATGCCTTGAGATCCACGCCAGCACAAAACGCGCGGCCGGCACCGGTCAACACAATCGCTCGCACCCCCTCGTCAGCCGCTAGATCGGCGAAGGTCGCAATGATGGCCTCGGACAATGCACGATTGAGGGCGTTATGCGCGTCGGGACGATTCAACGTCACGAGTGCGACACCGGCTTCCTGATGAACTTCGATAACAGACACGGTTTAACCTCTAGGATTCACTGAGGCGTCAACGTATCAAACCGGCAGAGTTGAGAACAGCCCCGCGATCCGCAGCCTAAACGAACGAGCGTCTAGCTCACGCTGCGGGCAGCATAGAGTTCGCGCCAGACCCCTCGAAGGCAATGAGCAGCAGGCTCTGCTGATGCACCCCGGTGGCGGCGCGACGACCTGTTGCCCGTTACCAGGCAGGTTCCATGCACACTTGATCCGGAATGGTGTTGGCCTGGGTGGGCAGCAGGAACAAGCGGGCGAAGGTCAGCCCGGAACCCACCCAATAACCCCACTTCTTGAGCATCGCCACGGGCCCCCGCTGACCCTCGAGTGAGTCGCGGGCAACCTGCAGTGCGCGCATTCGCTCAAGACCCGCGCGGAAGCGGGGATCGTCGGTATTCAATGTCAGCGGGAACACCTGTCGGGAGATCTCGGTGGTGATATCAAATACGGTGTAGTCAAACTCGGTGACATCCATCCCGAAAGCTTCGTATAGCTTGGGTCGCGAGTGATCCCTGACATACATAGTCGAGTACACGGCCAACAAGAAAAAACGAATCCAAAGCTTATTGAATCCTGTCAGTAACTTGGGGTCTGACCGCATGATCAGCGCGAAAGCCTCACCGTGGGCGAACTCGTCGTTACACCACTCGAGGAACCACTTGAAGATCGGATGGAACCGCTTCTCGGGGTGGCGCTCGAGATGCCGGTAGATCGTGATGTAGCGGGCATAACCGATCTTTTCCGACAGGTAGGTCGCGTAATAAATGTATTTGGGTTTAAAAAAGGTGTATTCCTTCTCACGCTTGAGCACGCCCAGATCAACCGCGACACCCAACTTGTTAAGCGCTTTATTGATAAAGCCCGCGTGACGAGATTCATCACGGGCCATGAAACGCATCAGCTTGGCGACGTCGGGGTTGCTCACATTTTTCTCAATTTCTTGATAGAGCACGCAACCTGAATACTCTGCAGTGATCGATGAGACCAGCAGGTCCAAAAACTCCTCTTTCAATTCCGGGTCAGACTCCAGAATGCTGGGGTCGTACTCGTAATTCTGCTTAAAGTGGCCGCGGTTTTTGTCGAGCTCAAAGTCGCGCATCATCAGATCCCACTCTGCTCGCACAGGCCCGACATCAATATGCTCCATGGCCGCGTAGTCGGTGCAATAGAACCGTGGGGCCAGAGGCTGGCTCTCCAAGGCCTGCTGGGTGGTTAGATTTGTTGCGACATCAGATGCAGGCGCTTCCATCATGGCATTCCCCCATGTCAAAAATCGGAACGATGAACGGCGCAGCCAAGACGCTTGTCCATGTTTATGTCCATTTTATTTCACACTAGTCTGTCAATTTTATTTGACTATTGGCTATCTAGCAAGCAAGCTCGTTAGTGGGGGCTAGACGGTGAAGTAGCATACATTGCATTCAAAGGCCCCCTACCATGTCAGAGCACGCCAACCCCAGTAATGCCCCACAGTCTTCCGATGAACCGATATACCACCTCGCGTATGTCAGCACTGAGGCAGAGCCTTTCTCTCAGATAGATCTGGTCGAGTTACTCGCAGTTGCCCGCAGCGCCAATTCGGAACGAGGCGTAACAGGACTGCTTCTATACCGAGAGGGCTGCTTCTATCAGGTGCTTGAAGGCAACGAATTCGCCGTCAATAAAACGTTTAACGAGATCGAGCGGGACACCCGGCACCATAGCGTTCGGGTTCTTTTCAAAGGCGAGTCCGAGTCACGAGAATTCGCCGAGTGGCAAATGGGTTTCTTAAACTTGGACGGCTTCGATGTCGATAAACTCATTGGCTTTTCTGACTTCCTGACTCGGGACGCGCAACCTCAGGAGTTTCTGGAAAATCTGAGTCGCGGCAAACGCCTAGCGCTGATGTTCAGGACGCTGGAGTAGCGCGCGAGCGAAACCTGGGCCGCCAAACACCGAGTGCCACATTGGCCGTGGCAACCAGACCGATCAATATCAGCGACCACTGCTCTGCCGCCAATTTCTGCGCCAGTTCGCCTACCAGATCGCCGTCTGTCATTGCAGCGACGGCAAGTTCGGCCTCCCGTTTGATCGGACTCTGTATCCCCAGCAAACTGCCTTCTAGCATGAGGACCGTCGTAACCAGCTTGCCCCACGCCCACGGTGCACCATGAAAACCCGGCACCGCCGCCATCGAGGCTAAACCGAACAGCAGGCTGATCAGCAAAGAGGGCATCAGCACTAACGACGCCACTCTCTCCATCGCCGATCGCTGGGCGCTGTAGACCTCGAGCGCGTCGCTGGGCGCCGGCAGCTGTTGATGGAACACCCACAGCACCACCACCGATCCCAGAAAAGTGATCGCAGTCATCGAGTGCCCAAACTTCAGCAGTTTCCTCATCGCGATTTCACTGACCTTTTCTCATGTATGGCGATCCTGTGTGGCGACGGCCGCCCTGCGGGCAAGAGATTGGCCCTATGGCTTACTCGCCGACCTCGTTATGATGGACTCGGCCGCGTAAAGCCTACCGGCTCGACACCACCTTTATCACGGGAGTTTGCCGGCATGAGCACACCCTATGCCACCTTACAGTACGGGCACGGAGAAGAAATCGGTTTACTGCGCGAAACGGTGCATCAGTTCGCCATGGCAGAAATCGCACCCCGGGCAGCAGACATCGATCGGGACAACGACTTTCCTCGTGATCTGTGGCGAAAAATGGGCGACCTGGGCCTGCTGGGCATTACCATTCCTGAGGAGTTTGGCGGCAGTAGCATGGGCTATCTGGCCCATGCGATTGCCATGGAAGAGATCTCCCGCGCTAGCGCCTCGGTCGGCTTGTCTTACGGCGCTCACTCCAATCTGTGTCTCAACCAAATTCGCCTGAACGGTACCGCCGATCAAAAAGCGCAGTACCTACCCGGACTCTGTAGCGGCGAACACATCGGAGCGTTGGCGATGTCGGAACCCGGCGCCGGCTCCGACGTGGTCAGCATGCGTCTGAGGGCAGACCGCCAGGGCGATGATTTTGTGCTCAATGGCAACAAGATGTGGATCACCAATGGCCCCGATGCGGACGTTTACGTGATCTATGCCAAAACCGACCCCGATGCCGGCTCAAAGGGCATCACCGCATTGATTGTCGAGCGCGATACGGGCGGCTTTTCGCGATCTCCCAAGCTCGACAAGCTGGGCATGCGCGGGTCAAATACCTGCGAGTTGGTGTTTGAAGACTGTGTCATCCCCGCTAGCCAAGTGCTGGGTCAAGTGGGCAGTGGCGTGCGCGTACTCATGTCTGGCCTAGACTATGAGCGAGCGGTGCTGTCGGGAGGGCCCGTTGGCATTCTGCAGGCTTGCCTTGACGCGGTGCTCCCCTATGTTCATGAAAGAGAGCAATTTGGTCAGCCCATCGGTGAATTCCAGCTGGTGCAGGGCAAACTCGCCGATATGTATGCGCGCTGTTCGGCGAGCCGCGCTTATCTGTATGCCGTCTGCGAGGCACTGGATCGCGGCGAGCAAAGTCGTAAAGACGCTGCTGCCGTCATTCTGTATACAGCGGAAGCGGCGACCCAGTCGGCTCTGGATGCGATTCAGCTGCTGGGCGGCAATGGCTATATCAATGATTACCCGACGGGCAGGCTGCTCCGGGACGCGAAACTCTACGAAATCGGTGCGGGTACCTCTGAGATTCGACGCATGTTGGTGGGTCGAGAGCTATTCTCCGACACTCAGTAACGCGGAAAGCGCCCAACATCTCTATGGCGCCACCGCGTGTTCAATCCTCAGAAGCATCCGGTGCGCTCTCCGTGAGCGACATAGCATCCTGCAGCAGCGGCACGCTCAACGGCACGCCGCTTTGACCGCTTAGTGTCAGAGACTGGCGCAACGATGAAGACAGCGCAGTGGTGAGCACCCGCTGCTGATAAGGCAAGTGCCGCTCTCCCTGACGCAGCAGTGCCTCCCAGCTACCGGACTCATCGAGCTGAGATCGAATACCGGCGAGATACTGCAGCAGGGCATCATGCACTGCCGAACCCTCTGCCACCGATGAGTCAAAAGTGAGCGACCACGTCATATCATGGCGTAACTGGCAGTGAGCCACGAAAGCACCAGGCAACCGGTGTCCCCATTCCTGTGGCGAAATCAAAGAGAGTTGCCATCGACTCTCGCTCAGATACAGATAGTAGGTGTGCCCCGGCGCTACGCGGAAGCCAAAGGCCGCAGAAAGCACCAGCGCCGACCAACAGTAGTCCTGTGCCGCTTCCTCGCTGGACTTTGACCGCAGCTGGGCAGGAGATGCCGCATGCAGATCCTGTAAGACCAGCACCAGACCCTTGTCCTGATGGGTGTTTTTCTCTCGCGCTGTCACGGGATGACCTCTGGCTTGATGAACTCAAGTCTGATCCATTGATCAGTGAGTTCCAACACAGATACGTCGAGACTTGGCGTTCAGGCCAACTCGGGGTGCCTTGCCAGAACCGAGGCTTTGAAATCAGCGGGCATGGGGCGACTTTTGCGAGTCTGCTTGTCGACAAATACGTAGGTAAAACTGCCGCGGCCGGCGGTTTCTCCGGTTCGGATATTGCGCATGATAAAACCGATAACAATGCTCGAATTGCCGACCCGCTCTGCCGCAACTTCAACTTCGAGCGTATCCCCGGCCAGACTCTCACCCAGAAAATCCATATTGGCATTGACGGTAAACGTCAGAAAATCGGGACCGACCACGTCGGCGACATCGAGACCCAATTCATTCCAATATTCCCCCAACACCTCGTCAGCGAATACGAAGTAATTGCCAAAGAAGGCATGACCATTGGCGTCAGTATCGGCGAAGCGCACTTTGATCGTGCCGCGGTAGGGGTTTGACATCAGAAGGCTCCCGTCTCAATGGGTGGCGGTAGAAGTGAGTCCGAAGTATGACGGCTTGTCGTCACAGGGTCACTGCAAAACTGGTGCGCGGTGAGTCATGCGTGAAATAGTCCACAGCCCATGGCGGGAACCTGTCATCTTCCGGGCAGAAGCCTTATCATTCCGCGCTTTCTGCTGGGCCGCCCAGCACCATCAAGCCAATCAGGAATCGCTGCATGAATACCACATCGCTTATCGCCGCTTTTGTTGTCGTTGTATCGGGTTTGATTTGGGCCGGCACCCAAAGCAACAACGCGGACTGGACGGGCAACCGCAACCAGTGTGTGGGAGAGTGCTATGAGGATTGGAAAGCGGCCAATGGTGGCGGCATTGCCGACGTGGAGACCGCCAAACAGGTGGCACTTGCTGCGGCATCGCCTGAAGCACTGGGTGAGAAATATTACGGTCAATGCATCGCCTGCCACGGCAGTCGGGGCGAAGGCGGCATTGGACCCATGCTCGCGGGGCAAGCAGGGTCTGACATTGTCGCCAAGCTGACGGCCTATCGGGCAGGCGAGGAGCGGGGTGCCCAGTCCGCCATGATGTACCCGGTGGCCAAACCCATGACCGACGCGGACATCGACAACCTTGCCGCCTACGTCTCTGCTTTGTGATCGCTAGAGCACGCAAGCAGCCCCGGGGCAGTTTGAACCACCGCCCTGCGTCGCTAGACCGGGCTGGCAGCCCATACCGGTATATAAGGTCCATCGGATCGGTCGGAAGTATCCGGTCAGTGCTCACCCTGAGCCTCACACTGCTGTGTCTCGCCTCGCCGGTTTCATTCGGCTGGCAAGCGTCGATTGAACGCGACGCTCTGGGTGTGCCACATATTTATGGCGCTACCGACGCGGACATGGCCTTCGGTCTCGCCTGGGCTCAAGCCGAAGACGGCTGGGAAATTCTGGAAGAGACACTGCCCTATTACCGTGGCAACGCGGCCAGTTATTTTGGTCGCGACGCGGCGGTCACCGACTATCTGATCAAGTGGCTGGGGTTTTGGGACGTCATCGAGCGCGATTATGAAACCCAACTGAAACCGGAAACCCGAGAGTACCTAGCGGCATTCGCTGCGGGCTTCAACGAGTTTGCAGCCGCACATCCCGAGCGCGTCACCCTCGATGTCCTGCCTGTGACACCGCAGGACGTGATTGCAGCGCACATGTTCAGGCACTTGTTGTTCTATGGCTTTGAGCAATCAATCGTTGAGTTGCGCGCCGAAACCCGCCAGTTCGAGGTCAGTGAAGGACCCGTACTCCCTAATACCGCCATCACGCTGGGATCCAATGCGACCGCCGTCGGGCCCACGAGGACCGAGGCGGGCTCAACCTTGCTAATGATCAATTCCCATCAACCGCTCATTGGCCCCGTTTCTTGGTATGAGGCCCACCTGCAGAGCGGCGAGGGCCTCAACGCCATGGGCGGCTTATTTATTGGAGCGCCTGCGTTGGGTGTCGGATTCACCGAGCACCACGGCTGGGGCGCAACGGTGAATCAGCCCGATCTGGTCGATACCTATGTGCTGGATATCGATCCGACTGATGAGAACCGGTATCGGGTTGACGGAGAGTGGCTGGAGCTTGAGGCATTCGACATCGATATCAAGGTGCGATTGTTCGGGTGGCTACCGTGGACAGTGAAGGAGAAGGGTTATCGCTCTATCCATGGCCCGGTCATGAAGACGGATCACGGCACCTACGCTATTCGTTACGCGGGTATGAACGAAATTCGCCAGGTCGAACAATGGCTGGCCATGAGCGCCGCTACCTCCTTTGAGGAGTGGCGTGACGCGATCGCGCTACAGCACATTGCCAGCTTCAATTTTGTTTATGCCAACGCCGACGGCGATATTCACTTCATCCACAACGCGATGATGCCCCGCCGCGCCAGGGGCTGGCAGTGGGACCAGTATCTGCCTGGCGATCGCAGCGATCTGATCTGGAATGAGTACCTCTCTATCGACGAGCTGCCCAGCATGACAAACCCCCCGTCTGGCTATGTACACAGCGCAAACCAGTCACCCTTTCAGATTAGTTCAGCAGGTAGCAACCCAGTACTCGCGGAGTATCCAAAGGAGAGCGGCTGGCCAACCCGCATGACTAACCGAGCGGTGCGCGGACTCGAACTACTGGATGCCGATCCCGCTATCTCCTTCGCAGACTTCAGTGCTATCAAACACGACAACGCCTATTCGCCCCAGTATCGCGGTCATGCCTACCTCGCCGCGATTGCCGAGTTGGAAGCCAATAATGAGCAAGAGGCAGAGGCACTGTCGTTGATTCGCGAATGGGATCTGCACACGGACAAGACCAACCGCCACGCCGCATTGGGCGTGTGTATTCTTCTTGAGGAGTGGCAGGCGGAGCGCACTGGCGAGCCGCTACCCGATGCCCGTGACACCTTGCAATACTGCATGGCGTCCGTGCGCGATGTGTCGGGGCGGCTGGATCCGGAGTGGGGCGCTGTTCAGCAGCACGGTAGAGAAGATCGCACCTGGCCCGCCGCCGGCGGCCCTGACACGCTGCGCGCAATGTATGCGGAACGGCTGGATGAGAGCGATGACCATCTGACCGTTGTCGCGGGCGACGGCCTCTACTACCTCATCGAGTGGACAGCGGACGGCGCGCAAAAGATCCTGGGCACTCACCAATACGGTAGCCACATGACTGACCCGACCTCGCCCCACTATCTGGATCAGGCAGAGGCATTTGCGCAAGAAGTCATGCACTCGCCGGGGTTTCACAAAGAGAACCGGACAGCGATCACGCGACAGTATCAAGTCACCGGACCGTAATGGTCGAGCAGCGCATGCTCAAGGCATAACAACCGGCTGATCCCCGGCGCGCTGTCCGGCAAGTCTCCATACAGTTAACGGCAACCTCTCAAAGAAGGCGCCACTCTAGATGTGGCAGGCGACCTCATAGGCTTCGCGCGTTGTCGCCAGCAGTGAGCGCGGCGCTCTGCAATCACCCACCGCAGTGACCGGGATCCCAGCGGCCTCCAAGATCGGCTGCAATTCGTTATTGGGAATGCGACTGCTCGCGTGGGTCACCGCGACGACATCCTCAACATGCTGAATGACGCCGTTGTAGACGTTGCGCACCGCCAACTGCCCCTCTTCCAAGGCATCCAAACCCACGGGGTCCACATTGCAGAGTATTTCGATATCCAGATCATGGAGTCGCTGGTAAATGCCCTGGCGATTGATGAGGGAAACATCGTGGGCAATCCGTTCCCGCGAGGTGACCACCGTCACCGCAGAGAATCGCGCCGCCAATAACTCGGCGATCGCGTAGGTCATCTCAGAGTGATCTTGATCCACCAGCACAACGCGACCTTCAGTCATATCGTTGCGCTCGAGCAGCGTCGCTGCCATCTCGCGTGCGCTCGGAATCAGTCCGGACGCCGCCCATTCATCGCTCAACCAGGACGGCTGCCCACTGCGGGAACCGGTGGCCAGCACCACCTCATCAGGCTGTAGCGCCAGCACATCTTCTGCCGTCGCGTGTCTGCCCAAAACAAATTCACAGCCATGTCGCTTGGCCATCAAATATTGATAGTCATAGACGCTCGACAGATTCTCGCCACCGGGCAGCCCGGCATGGAGCCAGGTCTTACCGCCAACTTGGGCATCGTCACCCGCTACGGTGACACGGTGGCCGCGGCGCGCAGCCGTATGAGCCGCCTCCAGCGCCGCAACACCCGTACCCACCACCACGATGTGCTTGGGGGACGCCACCTGATCAGGCCGCCAGTTGTGCTCGTCGGCGGCGCCCACTCTGGGGTTGTTGTCACAGGCCAGCCCGCTGCCCTCGATGATACTGCGCCAGCACGTGTTGCACGACACGCAGTAGCGGATATCAGCCTCCCTACCCTGCTCAGACTTTATAGGGAAGGCAGGGTCAGTGATCAGTGGACGTCCCAGAAAGACCAGATCGGCAGTGCCATCGGTCAATGCGGTTTCGCATTCATTGGGGTCGGTGATATACCCAATCGCGCCCGTGGGGATATCAGGCGCAACCGCTCTTAATTCGGCAATGTGTGACAGGTAGGGATGGCGCTCACCATGGGCATCGGGCAAATGTTTATATAGCGAGCGAGCGTGAGCCCCCCACACCCAGGTCCAGCTATCGAACTCCGCACGCTGCTTGGCCAACTGTGTGGCGATCTCTTTGGCCAACGCGAGGTCGATACCGCCCTCGACGCCATCCTCTGCGGGTAGTTTGAGTCCAATAATGAAAGGGTAGCCACATTCCTGACGAATGGCGCTGATCAACTGGCTCAGAAAACGCAGTCGCCCAGTCAGATCACCCCCGAAGTCATCTTCTCTGCGATTCGACCAGGGCGATAAAAATTGATGAAACAAGTGCCCATGGCCGGCCGATATCTCCACGCCCGCGAACCCCGAAGACTGGAGTCGGGCACACCCAACAGCCCAATCGGCAATCATGTCATCGATCTCCATGACAGAGAGTGCTGCGGGGACAGTCCAACTCAAGTCATCGGGCAACGCGGAGGCACCGACGGCACCGTCGTTGCGCCCCACAGAATGCCGACCTCGCCCGGAATCCTGCACCTGACCCAGCAAGAGTGCGCCCTCACCATTGACGATATCGGCTGCTCGCTTGAGGTCATCCAGTCCGCCGTCATCCCAGGCACGGAGCCGGCTGGAGATGCGGTTGTGGGCAGTCATGGCAACCGGTTCAGTAATGATGGCCGCCGCACCCCCCGCTGCTCGCGAGCGGTAGTAGTTCAGTAGCGCCTCGGTCGGCGCATGATTCACCACATACTTGGTCACGATAGACGCGTGGATAATGCGGTTGCGCAGCGTGTGTCCACCCAGTGAAACGGGACTGAACAAGGCCGGATAATGGGGATTAGGCACGGTGCCGTTCATCGGCACGGCCGCTCAGGACGGACCGCCAGCGTCATCTTCGATGGATTCTGCGCCTTGAGCGCTCGCGCCCAGTTGCGCCAGCACCGTCTCAATCAACCGTTGCCGCTCAGCACTCAGTGCGGATTCTTCTGCCTCCGACAGTGCGTAGCGCTCGACCTCGTTGGCCACGTTCAATCCCTGCGCTTCCAGTACCCGCTCGGTCAAATACAGCCGCTCGCTTAGCGCCGACACTTCAGAGGTGAGGCGAAGCACGCAACTCAACACTTCGTCGACACCATCTGCGTCAAAAAACTGATGCCGTTGGCCGCGTCGCTTGCGGGGAATCCGTCTGGTGCTCATATCTCAGCGCTTCCAAGCCCCAAACCCGTACCATCGGGTGCCTTTGGGATCCATCCTGCCAGTCAGCGTGTCAAAGGTATTGTCGCTATGAATTGACTCTGCAAAGGCTGCCTCGCCAATAAAAGTGTAGCGTGGCATGGTCGCCTCGATGAAATCGTCGGCAGCAAACCCTGCGTCAGTCAGTAGCCGCCGGTAGTCCTGCTTCCGGAACGTGCCGTAATAGGGCTCGTTGTTGTAGTAGGTATCCCAGTTCATGTAAAAATTTTCGTATAGCGGCATGGCATTCATGGGCGGTAACTCCATTTGCCACAAGACTCCGCCGGGCTTCAGCACCCTGAAGGCTTCCTTCAGATATTGTTGGATATGCTTCAGCGGAAGCTCATGCATAAACATGGAAGAAAATACGACGTCGAACTGCTCGTCTTCGAAGTCCATCGCGGTCGCATTCATTTGCCTGAAATCGACCGGCACGCCCATCGATTCAGCACGGGCGTGCGCGTAGCGCAGCACGGGCGCGGCGACATCAATTGCCATGACCTCTGCATCAGGATAGGTCTCCGCCCATGGCAGCGTGTTGTGTCCGATGGTGCAGCCGCAATCTAAGATCGACGTCGGCACAAACTCGGGAAATTTGAGTCGCAGGTAGTTTGATAAGGTCGCGCCGATGTCGTTGTGCCGCTTACCAAATTGACCAAAGGCAAATACATCAATCGAATTGTCGTATACCGCGCCTGCTGACACGTCATTGTCAGCACGCTCCTCGTGGTAGGCGCCGGGCGACAGGTGCACGTCAATTCCCGTCACACTTTTCGGCAACGGCAAGGCTGGATTGAGCGTCAGACTCCCTTTTTTAGCCGGCTGGGCGGCCCTTTCATTCAATGTCTCGAGTTCACGGTCTACTGCGTCACTGACAACGTCAAACACCATTTCCTGCGCGGCCGTTCTCACGCTGCTATAGGCTTTGAAGGGGAGCTCGGGTTTCAGCGCCTCATGAATGGCTTCCGGTGATTCAAGCGGAGCGCCCGATTTCTCATGTTCGGGCCCAACGGTGCCCTCAAAATGCTGGCGCAAATCACCGGCCATACGCTGCAGGACATGCGAGCGGAGTGTCGCCACAAAGGCGCGGCGTGAACGGTCGTGTTGCGTCAAAGAGACCGCCATATCGTGATCGTGAGATCGATTCATTTTTGGCCCTTCAGATTCGATTTTTGCTGTTTGATGATATGTTTAACCGCCAAAGGTAAGCAAGGCGGTCTCTGGGCCGCAGGCTGCCTGCCCTGGCGGGCCGCCGCATCTGCGAAATAACCAGCCGCCTGATCAAAACAATAGAACAAGGAGCGACCATGACCACGATCGTAGTGCTATTTAATCTCAAAGAGGGCGTGGACCGGGATGAATACGAGCAGTGGGCGCGCACGGTGGACATTCCCAGCGTCAGACGCCTTAACGGCTGTAGCGGGTTTGAAGTACTGCGCAGTCAGGGGTTATTGGGTGGCTCACCTGATGCGCCCTATGCCTATGTCGAACTCATTGAAGTTGATCATATGGATGACTTTATGGCGGCCGTTGGCGCACCCGCTGCGCAAGACGTTGCGGCGCAGTTTAGAGAGTTTGCCGATGGCGCTACCTTCATGGTGACCGAGTCCATTGAATGAGAGGACTCGAGGGTAAAGTAGCGCTGTGCACCGGCGCAGGCCGCGAAGGCGGGCTCGGCCACGGCATCCTGACGCGTCTGGGGTTAGCAGGCTGTCGTTTGGTCGTTACGGACCTCGAGTCCGTTATGACATCGGAAAACGCGGTGGTCACAGACCTGAAACAAGCGGGCTATGACGTGATCGGCATCAGCTGCGACGTCGCATCCGAAGAGTCAGTGCGAAAGGCGGCGGACGCTGTGGTGGCGCATTTCGGTCAACTGGACATCGTTGTAAACAACGCGGCCATTGGTGACATCATCAAGCCACTGCCTGAACTCAGCCTGCAGGAATGGCAACGCGTCATGGCCGTCAACCTGACCGGCGCATTTTTATGGACCCGCGAGGCATCACGGGTGATGACAGCAGGCAGTAGCGTCATCAATATCGCTAGCCAGGCCGCTAAAACCGGTTTTCGGCAAATGGCACCCTACGTGTCGTCCAAGCACGGCATGATCGGACTGACCCGAACCGCCGCGATCGATCTGGCGCCGTCGGGCATTCGCGTTAATGCGGTGTGTCCGAACCACGTCACAACAGCCATGGGCAAGGCACAAAGCGAATACTTTTCGTCTTTGCGGGGCCTCGACCCAGAGACCTACCGCGCCCAGATTGCATCCCGCGTGCCACTAGGACGCGTTGGTCAACCTGAGGATACGGCGTCTGCTGTGGCCTTTCTTGCCTCAGATGATGCCGCCTTCATTACCGGCGAGGCGCTCAATGTGAGTGGCGGCGAAGAAACCCATTAAGCAGTAACAGGAACACACCATGAATGGCGCTGAATCACTGATTAATGCCTTGGCGGAACACGGCGTTGACGCCTGCTTTGCCAATCCGGGCACCTCCGAGATGCAGTTGGTGGCCGCGCTCGACAAGCAGCCGGACATCCGCGCGGTGCTGTGTCTCTTTGAGGGCGTAGTGACTGGGGCTGCTGACGGCTACGGGCGGATGGCCGATAAGCCCGCGCTCACTTTGCTCCATCTGGGCCCGGGCTTTGCCAACGGCATGGCCAACCTGCACAACGCGCAGCGCGCCGGATCGCCAGTCCTCAACATGGTGGGCGACCACGCGACGGACCACCTTCAGCACGACGCGCCGCTCACGAGTGACATCAAAGGCATGGCCACACCCGTGTCGCGCTATTTTCGTGTGTCTGACAGCGCAGAGGGGCTGGCACAAACAGGCCTCGACGCTCTTGCGGACAGTCTCAGCCACAACGGCAGCATCAGTACCTTTGTTGTGCCCGCAGACCACGCCTGGACAGACATCGACGAGCCACTATCTGAACTGCCAGACATGCCGCGGGCGACGATCTCAGATGCGACGGTCAGCGAGATCGCGGCGCAGTTGCAGTCGGCGTCGAACAGCTGCCTGTTCCTGGGTGGGCGAACCCTGCGGGAAGATGCGCTCCATCAGGCTGGCCGCATCGCTGCCGCCACCGGTTGCCGTCTGGTGACCGAGACCTTCTTTGCGAGGCAAGCGAGAGGCACGGGCCGTGTGCCCACCGAACGCCTGGCCTATTTTGGCGAGGCCGCGACCGAGCAGTTGGCGGGTGTCGACTTACTGGTGCTAGCCGGGACCAAAGCACCGGTCTCCTTCTTTGCCTATCCGGACAAGCCCAGCGTCTTGGCGCCCGAGACCGCGACTCAGTGCACACTCGTCGACCGCGACAGCGACGCGCTCGACGCACTCAAGCGGCTGGCAGACACCCTGAATGCGCCCGAAAGGCCCGAGGTCGTCACTGATCATGCTGACTACCCGCTGGTAAACGGCGCGATTGACGCCAATGAACTCGGCAAAGTCATTGCTAACCACCTACCCGAGCAGGCGATCGTGTGTGATGAGGGGGCAACCAATGGCTTGGGCGCGTTTTTGCTGACCGCCAATGCGGCACCCCATGATTGGCTGACGCTCACCGGCGGCGCGATCGGTCAAGGTTTACCACTGGCCGTGGGTGCTGCGATTGCGTGCCCCGATCAAAAAGTTATCGCGCTCGAGGCCGACGGCTCGGGTATGTATACGGTGCAGGCACTGTGGACCATGGTGCGCGAGCAGCTCGATGTCACCGTCGTGCTGTTGAACAACCGTTCCTATGCCATTCTGAACATTGAGCTGAGTCGGGTCGGCGTCGAGCAGCCCGGCCCAACGGCGCTGTCACTGCTGGATCTCAGTAATCCGGATCTCGAGTGGACGGATATCGCCCGAGGCATGGGCATGCAATCGGTCAAAGTCAAAACGGTCTCGGCATTTGATCAGGCCTTTGCCGATGCCATGACGCAGAAAGGGCCCTGCTTGATCGAGGTCATGCTCTGAGGTTGACGCCAAGGGCACCGAAGCGGTCACGTGGAAGAGCGACAGCGTCCCACTAGACTAAAAAAGCGCATCAACGAAGTTATCAGCAGAGAACCGCCCCACGCTGCCCCATCCGAGTGAGCGTGAGGCGTGCGACCCTTAGACGAAGGTTTCCCCTGCCGCGATTTTCGCGCCAACGATAGCCGGTGCGTCAAAACGATCGCCATATTGGCTTGCGAGCTCTGCACAGCGCGCGCTGAAACGCTCGAGACCGTAGGTGTTCACGAACTGGATCAGACCGCCGGTCCAAGCCGGCGCGCCAATGCCCATAATGGAGCCAATATTGCCGTCTGCAACGGTACGCAGCACGTTGGTTTCCAGGCACTTCAGTGCCTCGATGACCTGACGGAATAACAGCCGATCCTTGATGTCATCCTCAGCCACTGACGCATCGGCGTTGTAGTACAGATCCATCAGTCCGGGCCAGATGGCCTTGCTGCCGTCTTCCCCGTACTCATAAAAGCCACCACCGTGATGACGTCCACCCCGACCGTGCTCTCCGACCATGGTCTCGATGACGTCACGGGTGATCGTGCCATCGCCCCAGTTGTCGAGCACACCCATATCCTTCCAGGTCACCCACGCCTTGCGGGACAGCTCCAAACTGACCTCGTCATAGACGTTGAGGGGGCCAACAGGCATCCCAATGGCCTTGCCCAGATTGTCGATCTGATTAGGGTGAACTCCCTCAGTCAGTAGCCGAACGCCCTCATCAAGATAGGTCCCAAAAGTACGCGAGGTGAAGAAGCCCAGCGAATCGTTGACTACGATCGGTGTCTTGCGAATTTGCTTGGTATAATCAAAGGCCTTCGCAAGCGCCAGGTCACTGGTGTTCTCGCCCATGATGATCTCGACCAGCGGCATCTTGTCGACCGGCGAGAAGAAGTGAATGCCAATGAAATTCTCGGCGTTGACGCTGGCCTCGGCCAGTTGAGTGATGGGAAGCGTGGACGTATTAGAGCCCCAGACGCCACCTTCGGCCAGACAAGGCTCAAGCTCTTTGGTGATCTCGTGCTTGAGCGCCATGTTCTCGAATACTGCCTCAATAATGAGATCACAGCCGTTGAGATCACTGTTCTCTGCGGTAGGGGTAATCAGGTCCAGCACCTGCTGTGCCTGCTCTTCGGTCATGCGGCCGCGCTCTACGCGCTTCTTCAGCAAGCCCTCGGTATAGGCTTTACCCTTCTCTGCCGCCTCCTGCGAGATATCCTTGAGGATCACCTCGATGCCCGCCATGGCAGACACATAGGCAATGCCCTGCCCCATCATGCCCGCACCCAATACGCCGACCTTCTGAGTGGTTTGAGGCTCGATATCTTTGGGACGTGAGGCGCCGCCGTTGATTTGATTGAGGTTGAAGAAAAACGTGTTGATCATGTTTTTCGCCACTGGCGTAAGGGCCAGCTCAGTCAAACCGCGGCTCTCAATCCGCATGGCGGTGTCAAAGTCCACGCGCATCGCGGATACTGCCACGTCCAAGATCTTGATCGGCGCTGGCAGGAGACCCCGCGTCTTCTGCGCAATCATGGCCGAGGCCACCGGTAGCATCTGCGCCACCGCTGGATGGTTCGCGTTACCGCCCGGAATTTTGTACCCCTTGGTGTCCCAGGGTTGCGTACAGGCAGCTTCGTTATCCTGATTCTCGGCGATCCAGGCTTTGGCCCGCGGAATCAAATCATCGAGACTACCGACAGTCTCGTTAATCAGGCCTGCCTCTTTGGCTTTGGCCGGCACCACGCGTTTGCCTTCGATGAGATATTCGTTCGAGGCCATCAGTCCCATGAGGTAAATGGCCTTCACCACGCCGCCGCCACCGGGCAGCAATCCGAGGGTCACCTCGGGAAAGCCCAGTTGCACCGCTTTGTTGTCCCAGGCGATGCGGTAGTGACAGGCCAACGCCAGCTCCAAGCCGCCACCCAGCGCCGCGCCATTGATGGCGGCGACGGTTGGCTTGCCCAGCTTTTCAAGCCGGCGGAACTCCGCCTTAATGGCCTGCGCTTCGTTGAAGAAGGTCTCTGCATTTTCTTCCGTGACCTGACACAGTGAATTCAAATCACCGCCAGCGAAAAACGTTTTCTTCGCCGAGGCCAACACCACGCCCGCTAGGTCACTTTCCGCCTCAAGCTTCTCGACCGTCTCACGTAGCGCAGGCAGAAACGCCTCAGACATTGAGTTAACCGGCCCGTCCATATCCATAGTGACCGTAACGACGCCATTGGCATCCTTTTCGTAATTAAATCCGCTCATACTGCTGTTATTCCTTTTGCCAACGCCGCTTAAACGCGCTCAATAATCGTTGAGATGCCCATACCACCACCAACACACAGCGACAGCATGGCGCGCTTGGCGTCTCGGCGCTCAAGCTCATCGAGCACGGTGCTCACCAAGCAACCGCCGGTGGCACCCAATGGATGGCCCATCGCAATGGCGCCGCCATTGACGTTGGTGATTTCCAGATCGAGGTCCAGATCCTGCATGTAACGGAGCACCACCGAGGCGAACGCCTCGTTGATTTCCCACAGATCGATATCAGCGGGCGTCAGTCCGGCCTTGGCCAGACATTTTTTGGCAGCAGGGCCCGGGCCGGTCAGCATGATGATCGGGTCAGTCGCCAACACCGCGGTCGCCAAAATACGTCCGCGCGGCTTCAGATTCAGATCGCTGCCGGCTTTCTCACTGCCGATCATTACGGCACTGGCGCCGTCGACAATACCGGATGAGTTACCCGGGGTGTGTACGTGGTCGATGCGATCGAGGGTGTTGTATTTGGCCAGGATCACATCGTCAAAACCCATACCACCCGGCACTTCAAAAGAGGGCTTCAAGCCAGCAAGCCCCTCAACGGTGGTGTCAGGCTTGATGAAGTCGTCGCGCTCCAGAATGGTCACGCCACTGCTGTCCTTGACCGGCACCACGGAGCGGTCAAACCAACCGTTGTCCCTGGCATTGGCTGCACGCTGCTGTGAGGTCACCGCATATTGGTCAACATCTTCGCGAGACCATCCCGCGAGCGTAGCAATCGTATCAGCGCCGATCCCCTGCGGGACAAAGCTGGTTTTGACAGCAAACTCTGGATCGCCAGCCATCGCACCGCCATTGGAGCCCATCGGTACCCGTGACATCGACTCCACGCCGCCGGCGACCACGAGGTCTTCCCAGCCTGAGGCAATTTTCTGAGCGGCAATGTTGACGGCCTCTAATCCAGATGCGCAGAAGCGATCCAGCTGTACGCCGGGCACGGATTCATCCCACTCTGCGTTCTGTACGATCATTTTGGCGACATCGGAACCCTGCTCACCCACCGGTGAGACACAGCCCATGACCACGTCATCGACATAGCTGGTGTCGAGGTCATGACGCTTCCGTAATTCGACCAGCAGCCCTGCGGCCAGATCGATGGGTTTCACTTCGTGCAGAGTGCCGGTGGACTTACCTTTGCTGCGGGGCGTTCGCACTGCATCATAGATATAGACGGGGTTGGGCATGGTTCGCTACCTGTCTCGGATAGTTGGTGATTGAGGGCGCATATGATGCGATATCGGCAATGTTTATGCCATATCTTTCCAGCACCGTAGCGCGATGGACAACGCCAGCACCATGAATAGCGACCCGCATTCCCGGTTTGAAGCGGTGGGCAAGGCCTTGCGCCGCTGCTGGCAGAGGAGCCACTCCCAGCACGCTGTCTAGTCGCCTACACTTGGCCTAATTAACGCATCAGACGGGTGTTTGAACACGCTGGGCAAGCCTTTAGCGGAAGGCGGTTCTCGTCAGCCTTAAAACCA
>Ga0181601_10001590_pt1 | contig 19465 bp, 10 predicted proteins | sample 041ome_8_FD_133020 | JGI IMG/M metagenome (GOLD analysis project Ga0181601, IMG submission 133020) | Coastal salt marsh microbial communities from the Groves Creek Marsh, Skidaway Island, Georgia - 041407BS metaG (megahit assembly) | ecosystem: Environmental > Aquatic > Marine > Intertidal zone...
GAGGAGGACGACGACGACGATATGCCTGCGCCGCGTTTTAGACGTTCGAGAGGACGAAACGAAAGAGCGCGCGCTGTGCTGGTAACTTTTCTTTTATTCCTCGCGATATCTTTTGTCGCGGCGGAGTCCGCGCAGGACGTCGCGAGCGGAGGAAATGCCACAAACGCCACGCAAATTGAAGAAGCCGCGTCGACCGAAGAAGAAGAAGGAGAAGCGGAAATTGGGAAGAGAGAGAAACAACGCTCGACGACGAGCTACGACGACGAAAAATTGCTCTTCTTTTCTGGACCAGCTTACGGTGGATGTTGCGACGATCCGCTCAATTTGCTCTCGTGTTGCGCGAAAGGTCAATCGTGTTGCCCAGCTTCTGACTTGAAGATGGTTCAGGGAGAACACCCCACCGGGGCGGTGTTTTTGGAGTGCTGCGCGACGAAAACCGGCTCGGTAAGTATAAACATTGGGATGAGCGAAGTGAAAGAGGTTATTGAAAATGGAAGGTGTTGTTCATCGTCGGATAGTATCACTGGTAGTACGATGAATAACAACAACAGTTTGAAGTGTTGCGAGGAACTAAACGGGTGCTGTTCAAAGAGAGCGGGGACAAGTTTGGATTGTTGCTTTTCGGACCCGATCGATGAGGTAGATTTGACCGAGGATAAAGAGGAAGAGAAGAAGACGAATGAGGAAGAGAGAGAGGCCGGGATAACAAACGGTAACGATATTAGCGAGGAAGAGAGAGAGGACGTGCAGAGTTTAGTAGACGCCACGGCCTACGTACCTGGGGGGAATCGGCGCTTCACGTGGGAGAATTTGAAAGTGCCGATGCCGTCAACCTTAAAGAAAATCATCGCTGAAAGGAGAGAAAAAGAAGAGGAAGACAATGTAGTCGACGAAGTAGCTACCACGGCGCCAACGGGCCAGGAAGAAGATGAAGTAGAAGAAACGAGAAAGACGTTCAAAACGATGCTCGATATTTCCTCGTTCAAAATGAACAAGAATGAAGTGCTTCAAGGCGTCTTAGGATTTGGTATTTTCGTCATCGTAGCGTCCTACATTGTTGGTGCTACATACACGAGAGAGGATGGACGAGAGATCAGTGGGAACGCGAGAGGTTGGTCCGGCGTGCGCGAAGAAAGAGAAAATTTGTACGACTCAGCATTCAAAGCGTACGCGAGCGTGTAGAGGAAGGAAGCTGCGTGCTCATCCATCGATGACTTTATCTGATATTAGTGGTAGAAATGATGATTATTAATATAGTAGTAGTAGTAGTTTATAGGAAAGGCGGTGTGTGCATCTCATTTTCTTCTCTCTTCTCTCTACTTGGTACAATCTCTCGCAAAACATGTTTTCACAAAAATATTTTTTAAGATGTAATAGCGTCCAAATATTTACGCAGATTCAACTTCTTCAATGGCAGCGTGGGTCGTGACCAAGTTACGATCACCGTACACGTTGTCGACTCTACTCGTCGTCGGCCAGAACTTAGATTGACTGACCCAGTCCGCCGGGAAGACGGCATCTTGCTTGGAGTATGGTCTGTCCCATTCACCAGCAATGGACGCCGCCGTGTGCGGCGCTCTCGTCAAGAGGTTGTTCTCTCTGTCAGCGGCACCGGATTCGATGTCCGCAATTTCCTTACGAATAGCAATCATCGCGTTGCAAAATCTGTCCAACTCTTGCTTGGACTCAGATTCGGTCGGCTCAATCATGAGCGTACCAGAAACCGGCCAGGACATGGTCGGCGAGTGGTAGCCGTAATCCATCAATCTCTTCGCGATGTCTTCGACTTCGATACCCGCGGAGTCCTTCAACGGACGCATGTCCAAGATGAACTCGTGCGCGCACGTGCCGTTCTTACCCTTGAACAAAACCGGGTAGTGGTTCTCCAAGCGCTTTGCCATGTAGTTGGCGTTCAAGATGGCTCTTTCAGAGGCAACCTTCAAGCCTTGGGCGCCCATCATACTGATGTACGCATAAGAGATCGGCAAGATCAACGCAGAACCGTACGGAGCCGCGGAGACGACACCGAACGGCTTGTCGCCACCAGCCGGCAAAGCGCCAAAGTCCTTCTCGGACGGGTGGTTCGGCATGAACGGTGCCAAGTGCGCCTTTATACCAATCGGCCCCATACCCGGGCCGCCGCCGCCGTGCGGGATGCAAAACGTTTTGTGCAAGTTCAAGTGGCAAACATCTGCACCGATGAAACCCGGAGACGTCAAGCCAACTTGAGCGTTCATGTTAGCACCGTCCATGTACACTTGACCGCCATGCGCGTGGATAGTGTCGCAAATCTCGCGGATACCGTCTTCGTAGACACCATGCGTAGACGGATACGTGATCATCAACGCCGCGAGGTTCGCAGAGTGTTTCTCCGCCGCCGCTTTCAATTCATCCATGTTGACGTTACCGGCTTCATCGGTACCGATGACGACAATTTTCATGCCGCACATGGCCGCCGACGCCGGGTTGGTGCCGTGCGCGGAAACCGGGATGATACACACATCTCTGTGGTGATCACCTCGAGATTGGTGGTACGCTCTGATGGCCATCAGACCCGCGTATTCACCGGAAGCGCCAGAGTTCGGTTGCAACGAAACGTCGTCAAAGCCGGTGATGTTGGCCAATTGCTTGGTCAAATCTCTAAACATCTCAGCGTAACCTTGAGCTTGTTCTTTCGGCGCAAACGGGTGAATGTTGGCAAGCTCCGGCCACGTAATCGGAGCCATTTCAGTCGTCGCGTTCAATTTCATAGTGCACGAACCCAAAGCAATCATGGAGTGAACCAAGGATAAATCTTTCTGTTCTAATCTCGCGATGTATCTCAACATTTCGTGCTCGGAGTGGTAGACATTGAACACCGGGTGGGTCAAGAACTTGGACTTTCTCGTCATCTTCGTTTCTTCAATGTTCACGGACGGGGCCAAAGACGCCGCAGAAAAGTCTGTCGGCTTTCCACCGTTGAATGCCTTGAACAACTCGTCGACATCTTCCAACGTGGTCGTTTCGTCAAACGCGACGGAGACGTGGTCGTTGTCAATCTTACGGATGTTGATTTCCGCCTTGGCGCACGAGGCGACAACGGCATCCGCGCCGCTCGGGCACTTCAAAGTCACCGTGTCAAAGTACGGGTTCGCGGGGCCTTGGAAACCCATTTTTTTGGTACCTTCTTCAAAGATCTTGGCCAAGCCGTGCGCTTTCTGCGCAATTTTGTTCAAGCCTTCCGGGCCGTGGTAGATGGCGTACATCGCCGCCATGTTCGCCAACAACGCTTGCGCAGTGCAAATGTTCGACGTCGCTTTATCTCTGCGAATGTGTTGTTCTCTCGTTTGCATCGCCATTCTCAAGCACGGGTTACCGTCCGCATCGACGGAAATACCGATAATTCTTCCCGGCATCAAACGCTTGTACTCTTCCGTGGTCGCCAAGAAGCCCGCGTGCGGACCGCCGTAGCCCAACGGCACGCCAAATCTTTGCGCGGAGCCGACAACCATGTCCGCGCCCCATTCTCCCGGCGGCTTCAATTGCGTCAACGCCAAAATATCGCACGCGGCGACAACCTTCATGCCCCCTTTGTGCGCTTTTTCGACAACGTCAGAGTAATCCAAGACCGCACCGTCTGTCGCCGGGTACTGCACCATCACCCCGCAAACTTGCTTGTCGTTGTAATCAAAAGTCGCTTCATCGCCGACGACGATTTCCAAGCCCAAACCGTCCGCTCTCGTTCGGCAAACTTCGATCGTTTGCGGATGGCATTTGTTGGAAACGTAAAACTTTGGCTTTTTACCTCTGGCGATGGCGGAGCACATAGTCATCGCCTCCGCAGCCGCAGTCCCTTCGTCCAACAAAGAAGAGTTGGACAACGGCATCTTCGTCAAATCAGAAATCATCGTTTGAAAGTTCAACAACGATTCCAAACGACCTTGAGAGATTTCCGCTTGGTACGGCGTGTATTGCGTGTACCATCCCGGGTTCTCCAAGATGTTTCTCAAAATCACTTGCGGGACGTGCGTTCCGTAGTAACCGGTACCCAAATAGTTCTTGAAGACTTTGTTCTTGCCCGCCATCTTCTTAACATCTCCAAAAACTCCGTCTCGGAATAGCCTCTGTTGTATTCCTCGGAACCTAAGTTCAACGCTTGCGGCGCTTTAATGTTGTCCGGCACCGTCGCGTCGATCAACTCTCGCACGGACTTGAAACCAACGAATCGAGCCATCTCTTCGGCCTCTTCGTTCGACGCGGAGTTGTGTCTGCGCTCGAACGTATCCAACGGACCCAAAGATTCCACCGAGATTTGTCTCGAAAAGACGTTGTTCATCTTTTTGTTCAAAGCCGCGTTGACAACCTTGACCTTACCGTTGGATAAATCTCCGAGGTTGTTGGTCGTTTGCCTCAGCGTGGAGAACGACGCACACGTCGATGCGCGAACGGCCCCGAATGAGGATACGGAAGAAGAAACAGAAGAACCCCCGACAACGGCTGGTTGCGCCAATGCGCGGCGGAGGAGTGTAGAAACACCACGGCGTGAAGACGACATGATGTATCAATAAAGAGTGTTTAAGCTTACAGCGCGCGCGCGGTTGCGTTATGACGATTGTTTTTCAGATATGCGTAATCTTTTTTTTTCTTTTTTTTCCTCCAAGAGACAGTTGGCCGTGGTGACACGTCGCTCTGATCCGAAACAAAAAAAAAGGGAGAAGAGAGATCTTTTTTTTTCGATAGTAAAAAAAGGACTTTGGACTTTGTTTGTGGTGGGGAAAAGGCACGAACAGAGAGCGTCACGAACAGAGAGAAAGGACAGACAGACAGAGAAAAAATAAGCCGGAACATCAAAAATAAGAGAGGAATTTTTTATCAAGGGAGAAACTTTAAAATATGAAGGAAGAACGCGCGCAGCACACACATAACGACGTGAATGAACGAACGAGTTTCGCAGTGGACACAAACAAAACAAACTAATCATCTAGGAATCATTATCATCATCCTTCTAATAATCGCATCAAAATCTCGTCGGTGAGCGACGGATTCGCTCTGCCGCCGCTCTCTCGCAAACACGCGCCGACGAAGAAGCCTTTCAACTTTGTCTTACCCGAACGGTACTGCTCTAACTGGCTTTGATTCGCGTCCAAGACTTTCTGGACAATCTTTTCAATCTCCACCGGGTCGCTTATTTGCATCAAGCCTTTCTCCTCGACGAGTTTACGAGGAGAACCTCCGTTGGATAACAAATCGGGCAAGATGTCTTTGCCAATTTTTCCGGAAATCTCGCCGTTTTCAATGAGGAAGCAGAATTCCGCGATTTCGTCCGGTTTTAACTTCAAATCGTACGGCGAGGCTAATTTTTCGTTCTTCACGAAAGCTAATAAGTCGTTCGTCAACCAATTCGCGGCTTGTTTCGAGATGTTGACTTCTTTTTTCTCGCCGCCGCTGCTAGAGCTATTAATATTCGCAGATAAAATCTCGTCGTAAAAGCGAACCAAGTTTTCATCCTCCACGAGTACTTGTATGTCGCCGTCCGGTAATCCTAACGCTTTGTATCTGTCGCGAATTTCGTTCGGCAACTCTGGCATTTCCTTTCGAACGTTCGAGACGTACGTCGGCGAACAGACGAGAGGATTTAAATCCGGTTCCGGGAAGTATCGGTAATCCGCCAAGCCTTCTTTTTTGCGCATGGTCATCGTTCGCTGATTTTGGTCGTCCCACGTTCTCGTTTCTTGAACAATCTCGTCGCCTCGTCCTTCTTTGTACAACTTTTCTTGTCTTTCGATTTCGTAATCGATCGCGCGAGCCATCGCGTTGAAAGAGTTCATGTTTTTCACCTCGACTTTTGTTCCGAATCGCTTTCTCCCGACGGGTTTTACGCTCACGTTGACGTCGCATCGCATTGAGCCTTCGTTCAAGTTCCCATCCGAGGCTTTTAAATATCGAACGATTCTTCGCAATTCCTGTCCGTATGCAGAAACCTCTTTCCCGTTTTTGAAGTCTGGTTCGGTGACAATCTCCAACAAAGCGACGCCGGCTCGGTTATAATCCGCCAACGAGTGCGTCGCCGTGGAAACGTTCCCGGATCCGCCCACGTGGTTCAACTTCCCCGCGTCTTCCTCTAAATGCGCGCGAGTAATCCCAATCGTCGCTTCTCCTCCGCCTTCTTCAACTGGAATGACAACTTTAATGCGACCGTGCTCGCACAACGGCTCGTCGAACTGCGAAATCTGGTACCCTTTTGGCAAGTCCGGGTAAAAATATTGCTTCCTGTCAAACTTGCTCACCTCTCTTATCTTACAATTCAACGCTAAACCAATCTGCACGCCTTTCTCCACGACCTCTTCGCTCAGTTTCGGGTACGTTCCCGGGTGACCCATGCATATCGGGCAAATTTGCGTGTTCGCGTTCGCGCCGTAGGAATAGTGACACCCGCAAAACGCCTTCGTCTTCGTGTGCAACTGCACGTGCGTTTCGATGCCAATGGTTGGTTCGAACTTCGTGTTCGCATCGATCGGAAAATCGAGCGTATCGTCGATTAAATCCGACTGCTCCAACGCGGAGAGTTCTCCCGTCGTCGACGACGCCGTCGACGATGCCACGCCGCCGCCGCTTCTCTTTTGTTTTCGCCGGCGGTGCTGCTGCTGCTGCGCTTTCCTCTGAACGAGAAGAGATTCCGGGGAAAACGCGCCAAGTCTCTTTGTCTTGGTCGCGCGCGTGTGCGTGCGACGAAACCAAGACGCAGACGAAGACGGAGACGTGGTTGAAGAAGCCATTCGCGTTCTCGTCGCGGTTACTCCGCTGGAACGAGCGTTCGTGGTCGTAGTCGCAGTCGTCGTCGCCGAAAAGCGCGTGATTTGATTTGACCTTTTTTCTATCCAAAACTTTTTTTTACGTGAAGTACGAGTAGGAAAAGGGAAAAAAATTCCGCAAAAGAGAGAAGAAGAAAGTAAGAAGAAGAAGAAGAAGAAGATGACCTCTTCTTCGTCGTCGTCGAAAGAGGCGCACGACGGAAGAAAAGAAGAAGAAGAAGAAGATCACGGAACGACAGAGACGATTAAAGAAGCGTTGGACCCGGCGCGCTCGAAAGAATACGTGCGAAAGTTAATCCAAGAACAACAAATTAGTTCTTCTTCTTCTTCTTCTTCGGGAAGTCTCGTTCGAGTGGAAGTCACGGACGGTCGGACGTTTGAAGGCACCTTAGGCTGCGTCGATAAACAACTGAACGTGGTTTTGATCAACGCCACGGAGACGAAGAAACGAAACGAAATAAACGAAGGAGAAAACGCATCGTCGTCGACGACGTCGTCGGAGAGACTCGGAGAGACGAGAGTGATAAACATGGCGCTGATAGCGAGAGAACACCGAGTGAAAATGGAAGTTTTAGTCGACGACGATGCCTTTGAGAAAGAAGGGGGAGAAGATGAGGTGAAGAAAGAAAACAAAAGTCTCCTCGAGAGCGCGTTGGAGACGATGAGAATAATATGAGAGAATATAGTAACGAATAGCCACGGTATGTAGAAGACGATAGAAATGTAGATAGTAGTTAAAGTGCGTAGTTGCAGTGTAGACGAGTTAGACGATAGATGATATAGAGAGAGATGTGAATACTAGAAAGTACGTTTTACCGCGCGCGCGCGTACGCATATCATATGTATTTAGTAGTTTAATAAAGTAGCTTTCGTTCGCTTCGAGTCATTCACACAAAAAAACTTTTTCTGTTTTTTTTCTCTCCTCTCTCTCTTCTGTTTTTCTGTTCCGAGAGAGCAATTAGATCACGAACACAATTCTTTTCATAAAATTAAACGCCAGCACCTTTACGCGCCTCTCAGCGACACACGCACACGCACGCACAAACACGCGCAAGCGTTAAAACACCCGATCTGCGCGCAGACTCTCTGAGCGACACGCGTTTCAAACAATGGCGAACGTCTTGCTCCCATCTTGGATGTGCGCCGGGCCGAGACACAACTCCTCGCACGCGAAATCCGTCGACCCGTCCACCTCTTTGACGTTTGTGAGTTATAACTTACTCGCCGACGCGCTCACCGGCAACGAGGCTGGGTTTTCCTCGACGCCGGAAGATTTAGCGTTTGAAAACAGAGCCGTAAAACTGTTGAAGAAAATTTTCCCGCGAGAGGACGAGGAGACGGATTCGAACGATATGGACGCGGATTCGACGTCCAATCCGGACGTGATTTGCGTGCAAGAGTGCGACCACTATTACGATTTTTTCGAACCGGAGATGCAAAAGAGAGGATATTTTGGCATCTTTCGCGAAGATAAGTGGTCGCCGTGCCAAAAGTTTTCCAACGAGTTAAAAGACGGTCTAGCTATATTTTGTAAACGGGAAACGGTGGAGTTGGTCGGGATGCACATCTCGACGACGGCGGAGACGAAGGAGCAAGACGCCAAAGTGTTGTTCGCGCGATTGATTATGAAGAAGTCCTTGACGAGACAAGAGGTGGTGGTGATTAACGCGCACTTGGAGAGTGGGCAGTCGCCGGATAAAGTGGTCACCAGAGTGAATCAAGCGAAGGAGATGTGCTCGAGATTGAACGCGTTTTGCGTGGCGCAGTGTTCGAACATCAACACCGTGCAGATTGTCGTGTGCGGCGATTTCAACGCGACGCCGGAGGAACCGTGCATGGAACACTTAAGAGGGAGAGGGTTGAAGTCCGCGTACGAGGATTTAGAATCATCACCGAGTAGTAGCAGCAAGAATGGAGATCAACAGCAACAAACACAATTAGAAGGAGAAGAGCCGTTTTTTACGACGTTCAAAACCAGACTCGGTTTCTTCAAGAACGGAACGAGTAAACGAGTGTCGGATTATATCATGTACTCTGCGCACAGAGGCGCGAAGATTGTTTCTAGAGTAGAGCCGCAACAAGATGGGTTTGGAGAAGGTGTCATAGGATTACCATCGAAGACGCAACCGAGCGATCACTTGTGCTTGAGATCGCGATTGAGTTTTGAACATCCCATCATCGCGACGCCGAGTCCGAACAGCAGCGCGCAAGCGAAGTAAATACGAAACTTTAAAAAAAAAGGATCTGTAAGAGAGAGAGAGAGAGAGAGAGAGAACAAAAAAAGCTTTTCAAAACGCACAAAAGGCAGTAAGAATCTACACTTTAAAACTTACTTTGTTATGTTATACCATTACTATCTATCTATACGTCTATTCGTCTAACCATCATTGGAAGAATGTGTACTTCAGCAAACTCACAAAAACACTTTCAAGCGCTCGTGCGAATCTGCATCCACAGCGAAGCGCCTCTTCCTTTCGTCTATCCAGAGAATTTGGGCGCCAACATTTCTAGCGTTGTTGACGGCATCTTGGAACTGATTACCTTGCATTGGGAAATCCGTGTACATAACGCAATCGTCGGCTTTGACTCTGTACAAATCGCGCGCCCAGAGACGGATTTGGTCGCACACCGTTGGCGGTACCGCCGGGTGGTTTGGTTTCTTACCAATAGTGCACCTCGGATGCGCTCGCGTTTGGAGATAGTTTACGATTTGATCGGGCGAAATGCCAGCACGCATGGCGTCTAGGATAGAATCTCGCGTAATCATTCCGACGTATGCGTTCGGGAGTTTGTAATCTGGTCGAGTGAACAGCCTTAAAACCTCCGTTTCTAGTTCAGAGTGCGTATACGCGTATACTCTGAAATTCGTCTCCACGATGATGTGACCGTCGATGCGCGCTAAAGCCGATTTCGCCGAAGATGTCGTCGAAACGCTCGATAATCCAGCCGATAAAACGGTGGGCACGTACCAATCGTTGTCCTTTTCATCGTCTTCGTTTTCGTATAATACGCCTAAAGCGCTTAAATGACTTGCCACGCGTCTTTCCGCCTCGGAGAGATTCGCTTTGGAATATTTGCGCCCCGGGTGCTGAAACGAAAGTCGAACTAGAAACGCCATGGCAGCCGCGGATGATTCGTCGCTATTTACTTTGTTTTGTCGTTGATCGTCTCCTCCGTTGGAAGTATCCATGTTATCCTCTTCTTTTTCCTTCATTGTTTTATCCTTATTCTTCTTCTCGAAATCTCCGCCTCTCGCGTACCTCGCCAACAAAATCCAAATCTGCTCCGAAGTCGCGCCTAACAAGAACGAGAATCCCTCGCTCGTAATTCGTCCATCTTTCGTAATCAACCTCGCCGCGTAAAACAACTTTCGCAAATGCAGCGCGTGTTGCAATCCACCACCTCCTTTCTTCATCATCATCTTCTTCTTTTTCCTCTTCTTCTCCGCCGACGCCTCCGAAGTCAACTCGAGCAACACCGTCTCCCACCGACTCTTCGCGTAGTGATCTAAAAACTCCTTGTCTCCATTAAACTGAGCGGCAGTCGTGGTCGTCTTCTTTGTTGCACTCTTCTTCTTCTTCTTTTGTTCGTTTTCTTTCTCTTTCTCCTCCTCCTCCTCTTCGTCGTCTAAATCCTCGAAGCCTCTCTCGATCGCTCGCTTCACGTGTTTCCGAAAGTGTTCGTGGACGATAAAACCACCCTCCTCTTTTTCGTCGTCGTCTCGTCGATTTTTGGTTCCACCGACCGATTCAACTTCCACGAACGCTCTCAGTTGCACCAACCGCTCCAACGCCATCTCGTGCGCGCTCTCCGCCCCTCTCTTCGTCCACGATTGAATCATCCCGTGACTCACCACGTGGTTCGCCGGTAAAAATATGCATCGCATCACGTATTGTTTCGCCAACGGTGTCAGCGCTCGCAACACCGCCAACGTCGCCCACGGGGAGATTTTATACAAGTGATTTATTTTCTCCTCCGATAAGTGCGCGAAGAATTCCACGAACGCGGACGATGACGACGTAGAGGAGGAAGAGGAAGAAGACATTCTCGGTTCTTTCTTTCTGTGTGTGTGTTCTCCGCGTCCGCGTTGTGTGTCTTCTTTTCCTTCTTCTTCTTTGTCTTTGTCTTCTTCTGTATGGCGTGCGAGTGTAAAGAAGAGCGACAGAGAAGAAAGAAGAAAATTGAAAACGCATTCGAATGACTCAAAACGCACAAAAAAAATCAAAAAAATCAAAAAAAAAAAAGAAGAAGAAGCGTCACTCACACCCACATAAAAAATGATGCGCGACTTTTCGTCGTCGTCGTCGTCAGAGAACGACGGTTTGTATTCATCTTCTTCTTCTTCTTCGGACGATGAAGAAGAAGAAGAGAAGAAGACGGGAACGAAAAAAGCGAACGCAACAACGGTTGGGGGAGAAAATGTCGTCGAGGAGGACCAAAAAAAATTCTTCGCCATCGCGAACGAAAAGAGAGTCTGCGTCGGGTGTCGAGAAATGGATTCTCCGTGCATTTCGCAAGGTTTGTGCTTAGACCCGACTGTCATCGAGTTACTCGACGACGCCGGAAGAGGAGAGAGTTTGTTTTTGATCGAAGGACAGCTGGTGAGGTCGGTCGGGGAGGAGTGGCGCGCGACGAGTTTGGTGTATAAAAAAAGCAAAGGAGAAGAAGAAGAAGATAACGAACTATTATTGTCGAGACGACTTTCGGGAGAGCAACCGACGTCGACATCTGTCGTCTCTAAAGAAGATGAGAAAGAAAATGAAGCGGAAGGAGAACGTAATCACGATCACCCGTTGATCGCGCTGGGCTTACCCGCCGACGTCGAGGAGGCGAAAGCATATTTGAAACGAATCAACGCGGAGACTATCCCGCACGGCAACCATCGCGATTTTTTGTACAAGAACCACTTGTTGCACTTTTACGAGAGGAGAAGAGAGAAAAGTGGAGAACGAAATGAGGAAGAAGAAGAGTACGATGATGACGGCGAAGATGGCATGTGCGGTAGCGACTGTCGAGAGCAGCACAACGGGAGCAGCAAACGTTTTAGCAACGTAGAGGATCACGGACAAATAGCCGCGGTGATTCGACGCCAGAGGAAAGGACACGACCAAAATCTCGGAGGCGGCGATTACGTACCGTTGCGAGGAAGTAGCGCGCGAACAAAAGTAGGTGAAACTAGTAAATCAGAAGGAGAAGAAAAACAAAACGGCGAGGAAACCGTCGTAGACATACGTCAACTCGTCGAGCACGAGCGGCGAGGCGGAAACGAAGTCGCCTCTCAAACGCGATTCAAAGTCGAAGGCATCTGTTGCCCGAGCGAAGTGCCTTTGATCCATAATATTTTAGATTCAATGTCCGGCGTGAGGAACGTGAAAGTGATCGTCCCGACGAAAATGGTTTTAGTAGAGCACGCGAAAGCGTACGCGCCGGTTGAACTCTTGGTGGATGCTTTGAACGCGGCGCATTTACGCGCATCCGTCGCGGATGTAGATTATTACGACCACAAGAACACAAACGGTGGCGCGGCAACATCAAAATTTCACGCGATGATGGCCAATGTACCCGGACCGAAGATTCTGTTAGCGTGTTTCTTTACCATTGTCAGTTTGTTGCATTTCATCGAAGACGACGGAGGTGTTTTTGAACACTTCAAATGGGTCGCTTTAGGTGCCATTGCGGTTGGATTACCGGAAATTATTTTGAAATCGTACGGGTCGTTGCGAATGCGTGTGGTGGACATAAACACGTTAATGGCAATCGCCATCGCCGGTGCCGTCGCTTTACAGGATTTTTTTGAAGCTGCCGCGGTCGTGAGTTTATTCACTTTATCCGAATGGCTCGAGTCTCGCGCTATGGCAAAGACATCGGACGCAATGAGCGCCGTGCTCGCTTTGCGCGTAGACGAAGCTGAGCTCGTAAACAAAGACACACAAACAACTCAAAAAGTTGCGGTTGAATCTGTCGATATCGATGCAATCGTTCGCGTGAGACCGGGTGCACGCGTTCCGCTCGACGGAATTGTCGTCGATGGCTCGACTGCTATCGACGAAAGCGCGTTGACGGGTGAATCAAAACCGGTTTCGAAAACTGTTGATTCGCAGGTTTTTGGCGGCACTGTGAACCAAAAAGGATCCATCGATGTTCGCGTGACGTCGGTTTCCGTAGACTCGGCGTACTCGAGACTCATTCGATTAGTCGAAGAGGCGCAATCCATGCGCTCTTCCGCCGAACGAATGATTGAAACGTTCGCGAAGTGGTACACGCCAATTGTTATATTAGCTGCGTTGCTTTACGGTGTCATACCGGTTTTGGTTTCCACAGATAACGCGAAAGAGTCGCTGTATACCGCGTGCGTCTTACTGGTCATCGCGTGTCCGTGTGCGCTCGTGTTGTCTACTCCTGTAGTTTCCGTGTGCGGCTTAACCGTGTGCGCCAAACGTGGCGTAGTGGTGAAAGGATCGCAATTCTTAGAAAGATTGGGACAGCTGAAAACAATGTTCATCGACAAAACAGGCACTTTGACCTCGGGGACGTTTGAAATGACAGAAGTGAAGCTGGCAACACCGCCGAATGACGATGCGAGCATGCCACGTCCTGCGTTGGGTGTTGGAGCGCTATTACGCTGGGTGTGTGCGGTGGAGTCGAAATCATCGCATCCACTGGCGTTTGCGATTCAAAAGAACGCCGGTGCGGCTGTTCGCGTTGCGGCAAGGCAGTGTACGGTGACGAATTACGAACAAATCGACGGCATTGGCGTGAGAGCGATGGTTGATAACGTTTTAGTTGAACTTGGAAACGAAAAAATGGCCGAGAAAAAACTATGGACGTTGTCTGATTTGAAGTTGTACGAGACGGCTATTCGATGGGAAACAGAGATTGGCGCGACGGTGGTGTGGGTTGGCATCAACGGTAAACTTGGCGGTATTTTGAAAGCGGAAGATTCGATGAGGCCGAGTGCAAAAGACGCCATCACGAAGCTTCATAACTCATCGATTGACGTAATTATTTTAACTGGCGATAACAAAGGCGCGGCGGAAATGTGTGCTAGAAATTGCGGCATAGATGCGCAGACGAACGTGTTCAGTTCGTTGACGCCAAACGAGAAATTAAATAGGATTACCGAGGAGGTTCAAAAGCAAGAGAAGGAGTTGATGACGCGAAAAAGAACAATCTTTCGAACGTCTGGACGCGGTACAATTGCAATGGTTGGTGACGGCATAAACGATGCGCCGGCATTATCGGCAGCAGACGTTGGTGTTGCGATGGGCGTCGCCGGAACCGCGGCGGCGATGGAAACCGCACCGGTTGCGTTGTTGACGAACGATTTGAGTCGTCTCGCGGATACGATTTATATCGGAAGAAGGTGCGTTTTGAAGATTCGACAGAATATCTTCTTCTCTGTGACGACAAAATTAATCGTCTTGGGCTTGACCTTCGCCGGTTTAGCCGGATTGTGGCAAGCCGTCGTCGTGGACGTTGGCAGCGCCTTGATTGTCATTTTTAACGGCATGTCGATTTTACGCGAAGCAGAGAAAGAAGACGCGAGACGAAACAAGATTTCACACGAAGTGGGTGTTAAATTTGCAAAAGACGAGAAGGAAAAGCAGAAACTGCTAGCGGAGCGGCAACAAGTGCATTCGCACGGACACTCTTGCTGCGACCACAAAAAGGAGGAAGAAAAGAAACCCTCTGCTCCCTCGTGTTGCGCCGAAGGAACGTGTTCTGCAAAAACGACCGTGTTTTCGGCGGAGAAGCTTATTAGCCGTTAGGTATGAGAAGAAGGGAAAACGCAGAAATGCCGAGTAATAACATCGTTAATTGGAACAAAAGTAAACACGTATTTGAACGATGCCTGTTCAATTCGCACGTTTGTATCACATAGATGTTATTTTTTTGTCTCTCTCTGAGCTTTATTACCAAATGATATCGCTACAGCTAAATCTACAAATCTACGCGCTCATTCCATCCGATGAAGAGGACGGTGACGCGACGAACAACTCATCTTCCTCCTCGTCATCTCCATCATCTTCGCCGCTATCATCCAAAGAAGAGGAAAAAGAAGGCGTGACATCGACGAGATAAACAAACTCGTTTTCACCGCCTCCTACGTCTCTTCGAAACTGTTTCATCATTCGCAATTTTCTCTTCCCTGAGTTGGATGCATTTAACATGTGATAAATGGGAGCACCATTCCCCATCAGCCGCGTGGGACCTAAGTATTGCCCATTTTGTATCACACCAACGATTTGGCTCCCAAACAGTTCTCGCTCATCTTTATCTTCCTCTTTCATCGAAATTTTGTCGTCGTTGGCATCGTCGTCGTCGTCGTCGTCGTCGCTGACTAACGTGAACGAATGCGCGTCTAACTTTTCCCGGGTTTTTTCATCGTCTAAACTGACCCATTTCCCAGTCGTCGGGCATCTCAGCTCGCTCGGTTTATACTCGCCTTTATAACGCATTTTCTGGCAATCGTGAATGTAGTAGCCCATGTAGTAGTACTTAAAATCGTCCAAGGAATACTTTGCCGTGTTGCGATTCATGGAGACAAAATCAATCTCGTACAACGCACTCAATTTTCCGAACTCGAGTTTCATTAAATCGGGATCGTGATAAAAGTATACCGAGCTCAAAACAGTCGGCAAGATATCACAAACGCCGACGGCTACAAGCTTATCGTCGATGAAATATCGAAAATGTTTCGACCCGTACATTTTATCGTCCGAAACTAACGGCGTGTCGCATAAAAAATTGACGTACGAACTCTTCTTCAACTTTGAAGGCGGGTCCTTGTGAATTTTCGCCTGGTATCTTTGCCATAATTCAAAATCTTCTCGTCTGAATTCCGAGTTTTCAACCGTCACTGTGAATGCGTGGGTGCTTGCCTTTTTCTTTTCCTCCCTCGGTGGTGACGCTTCGTCTTTCTCATCCTTCTTTTTCGTCGGTTGCGGCTGTAGACGTGATGGTTTGCTTTCCGTCTTTTCAACATCCGAGGAGGAGGGAAAAAAATTGAGGAAACCGTCGTGCGCTTCCACTCTAAAGTGTCCCATTTCATTCTGTTTCTCATTCAATCGCTGTAAAACCTTCGCGACTACTTCATCTCGATCTTTCTTCAGCTTCCCTGCGATTATCAAACACGCTGAGGAGGTATATTGCGATCCTTTCTTCAACGCTTCTCTGTTCGTCGTCTTCTGTACCAGTTTTTGTTGTGGTGGTATTTTGCTCAAAACGTCGACACCGTCTTTATCGCAGTTGAAAGAGCACCTCGCGATGGCATCCAACACGCGCTGTATCAAAAAGCCTCGCTCTTCCTCTTCACTTTCATTTTCCACAGTAGGTGTTTTCTTCTTTTCTTCCTTGCATGTGCCGTCGTCGTCTCTGCTAACCTCTTTCCCCAAAGAAGAAGAAGACAACTCACCCGTCTCTAAATATCTCTCAAACTTTCTCTCCACTTTCTTCTGCTTGGACGTTTTCTTAAACCTACCCACGTCCAATCGAATCGTGCACAGAACGCAACAGTTGCTTTCGATTGGCGTAGGATGGTACACCCACCTCCCGCTTCGTCTCCACCCGTTGTTGATGCATCTTTCGTAGTCGAAAACAGTTAAAAAATGCGCCACGAAGCCGGTTGAAATCGAAGACGAAGAGATTTTTTTGCAGTATCCGCAGCGCGATTTAGAATACTCGCCGTGATATTCGATTATCGATTTCATCGTGCCGTTATCGTTGTTGTTGTTGTGGTTGTTGTTGTTGTTATTGTCTTTCGACGACGACGACATTCTTTACGTGTACTCGTGTTGCTTCCCTCGTCTTCTTCCGCGCATCATGATGTTGATGTTGATTTTATGGTGATGATATTCGTTATTCGTATTACACACTTGTCTCACTCTCTCCTCTCTCTCTCTCTCTCTTCAAAACCACTTCTTCTCTTTTTAATAATTATAAAACTACAACTTATTGAACGATACCGGCGTATCGTTGTGAACTCTCCAAATCGTCTCACCGAGCAAGTTCCCGACGGAAAGCACGGTTAATTGCGCGAAATCTCGCTCCGGCGTGTGCGGAATGGAATTGGTCACGATGACTTCGGTAAACGCGCCGCTGCCTAACCGTTCCACCGCGGGCGGGGAAAACACCGCGTGCGTGGCGCACGCGTACACCTCCCTCGCACCGAGCGTTCGGCACAACTCCGCGCCAGCAAGTAAAGTACCGCCCGTGTCGATCATATCGTCCAACATGACGCAAACTTTTCCTTCAACGTCACCGATTAAGTTCATCACTTGCGCTTTGTTGTGTCCCGTACGTCTCTTATCGATGATGGCTAAAGGCGCGTCGGCTAACTTTTTGGCAAACGCTCGCGCTCGAGGCACGCCACCAACGTCCGGGCTAACGACAACAACTTCGTCCGGGTGGAAATCTTTCGATGTCAAATAATCTAAGATGACGGTTTCGCCGTAAATGTGATCGACGGGAATGTCGTAATACCCGATTGTTTGTAACGAGTGAATGTCCATCAACACCGCTCGGGTCGCTCCAGCCTGGGTCAACAAGTTTGCGACGAGTTTCGCGGCAATCGATTCTCTTCCAGCCGTTCTTCGATCGGCTCTGGCGTAGCCGAAATATGGGATCACAGCCGTAATCGATCGGCAACTCGCGCGTCGACAGGCGTCAATCATTACCAGCAGCTCCATGATGTTATCGTTCGTCGGCGGGCACGTCGGTTGGACTAAAAACACGTCTGAACCACGAATAGACTCGTTAATTTGCACGTAAATTTCCCCGTCCGCGAACTTCTTTATCGTCAGTTTCCCGAGGTCCATGCCTAAATAGTTGGCAATTTCCGTGGACAACTCTGGGTGCGCCGATCCGCTAAAAACTTTCAAAACGTTCTTCGTTGGCGAAATCGAGGCGTTGTGCTGATTCAACATATTTTCTCCGTTTGAACCATTCCCAGCAAAGGAGTAGTAGTTGTTATTGTTACTATTATTATTATTTGAAACGGGAGAGGAATCAACCAAATCGGCGAATATGTCCGCGGAAGAAGAAGAATAGGAGGAAGCTGAAGAGTTATCTTCCGATATCGCTTTTGATTTGTTGTTGTTGTTGTTGTTTAAAAATGACGGCTTGAATTTCAGGTTGTTGTTTGAAAAAGTTTTTCGTATTCCTTTATTCACTTTCATCGCTCTCTTCGATGACGATAAAGACGAAGGTAAACAACAACACCAAGGTGATGATGGAGACGACGACGACAAAGACAACGACGATGTTGTTGTTGTTGTTGTTGACATCATCATTGTTGTTATTGTCGTCTTGTTGTTGTTGTTGTTTTGTTGTTCCTCTTTTCCTTCTTCTTCAAAAATGTATGCGGGGCTCAGAAAAAAAGTTTTAGGGTTTCATTTCAAGCTTTTAAGGGTTCCAAAATGAGCATCATGCACGCAAAGGTAAAGAAGATAGCAAAAAAAAATAACAAAAAATTATAGCTTAAATCAAACCCAAAGCGTATTCTCGGTCGTATAATATAGTTGGTTAGTATCCTGGACTTTGACACGCAATTTGTCCAATGTAATCCAGTCACCTAGGTTCGAATCCTAGTGCGACCTAAGTCTTTTTTTTTCCTGCGTGATGCATGTGTGTACGTTTACGCGGCGATTGACATAGTTTAAGGAGCACTTCTGGGTCGAAAGTTCCTAACTAAGGAATTTTTGGCTAACTTAAGGAATTTTTTGTCTTAAGTTTTTTTTTCACTTCGATGGGAGATTTCATTAGAATATCTCTACTTTTAGTCGCGAGGAAAACGAGCGACGGATAGTAAACGGGAGTAATTACCCCAATACAAGTCACGACATCACTTACAGTGATATACTCTCGGAGTCTAGTGTATTTATATTTCAACGCATTCGCTGTTATAACGAGGAGATACGTGTTGAAATATCGCACCAAAGGCGCGTTTTTTTGACATTTTGATAATTTCGAAGGTCCAAACGCGCTCAAAATGGCACGATACGAGTGGTGACCGACCGCGTTGCACAAGTAGACGGTTTCTCTGGGTAGATATTAAGTCGATTGAACTTGATCGGGCGGTTTTACATTTGTTTGATGCATTTAAGGGTGATCTGATGCGCGCTTAAAAAAACGAGAATTGGCGAGTGTTTCCTTTATTCCTCCCGTTTTAGATGCGCAAATCGATTGGGGTATGTAATCGAGGCAGATAGTGTTCGTATCGATTGTTGTTAGATAATCAGTCATTAAAATTGATGTTTAACGTCGATTGTTAGTTATATACAGAGTTTACAGAGTTTGCACAGATCATTTCGGCCGTGCTTACTTCTTCGGAGCGGTGGCGTGTTTGTGACGTCTTCGTCGACTTCATCGTCGACGTCAGCGACTTCTGCGTTCTTTTTTTGCACGAGAACACGAACGAGAACACGCTGATGGATAACACGTTTCCAGAGGGATCGATCCGCGTCTTCTTTTTCGAAATTCATGGCGCCGTTGGTTCTCCACTTCTCAAAACGTACGCGATGAGAGAGTTTTGAGGGAGATTCCTCCTTTCGGGCACCGATTTTATCGTACACTTCTTTCTCGTATGGTTTTGGGAATGTGAACGCTACAAAAACACGCGCAATACGCAGGGCATCGATAATGATGATGTTTACTCGTTGCTTTGTGCTTTTTTA